>Ga0179593_1431284_pt1 | contig 10288 bp, 8 predicted proteins | sample CZODoug2_1_08_16_FD_185931 | JGI IMG/M metagenome (GOLD analysis project Ga0179593, IMG submission 185931) | Vadose zone soil fungal communities from Angelo Coast Range Reserve, California, USA - CZODoug2_1_08_16fungal (PacBio error correction) | ecosystem: Environmental > Terrestrial > Soil >...
TTTATCAGATAAAGTCCCCATGGTTACTTGAGGGGAGACAGGGTATATGAAAGGTCCCCCAGCGTTTTTTCTCGGGAGTCCGGCCAATGGTGCGAAGCAGGAAGTGGAAAGCTGAGTACCAAGAGGAAGGAAGAGGGGGGTCTTACGAGAAGAGTTTTGGGACGCGGTTCCGGCGTCGTACTAGCATAGAGACCGACAGAGAGGGGAAAAAGTGAGTTTCTGAAAAAGTAACAGGCAGTTCTCTGTTCGGAAACTTGCAACACGTTGGAAAAGGGCTGAAAGGAGATGAATGAGAATGGATCCTCGCCACAGCCGGTGAGACCTACGTAAGTGAGAAATGAGAAGGAGGGAAGAACCTTTCACAGGATAAGGATCGAACTACTTACGGGGCGGTTGCTGTGGGAAGGCTCGACTTGGGGGATGGTTGGGATCGGAGAGGAAGAGAAAACTAGGAAAACTCCAAGGATAAAAAATGCACCCGGTGAGCCGTGTGGACTCTGGAGAGGTGAGAAAAACCTGACATGGCGTTTAAAAAAAAAGTAGAAAAAAAAAAGGAAATCAGGTGCACTAAAGAAGAAGGGTTCAACAACCTCCTCAAAACAGCTGGGAGATAATACGGACCGAATCGAGCCGCAGCATGGTGCTAGTAAAGAAGTAGAAGGAAAGGAGGCCCTCCGACACGATCTCCTCGAGGGATGCGATGCAAATGGGTCCCTGGGGGGAGAAGTGGGCACTCAAATAAAAAGGGAGGAAAGAAGGGGGAATGAAGTTTCAGCGACGCTTAACAACTTTTATAATAGAACTGTCGGAAGGAAAGAGCGCATGTGTCGGGAGCACGATCGCGTCATCTTCGTTTATCCGAGTCGGGGGTAAGGGGGGAAAAAAGAAAGTGGGTCAACATGGATGTTCTCTGACGCACCTTCATCATCTAAGCGATTCCACCCTTATTGCCTAGACAGATTCCTCATCAATTGAGACTCAAAATTAGGAAACTTCATAATCTTGCAGACGGCTTCGCTGAATGTCGCGTCAAACCGATCAAAAAGGGGGGGGGGGCTTGTAGAGATGTTACGCCATCCGGCCACGGGGGGGTGGGAATCGTTAAAATGAGAAATGTGCGTGACGGCCGGCAAGCGCCAGACGACTCAGAAAGAAAGAAGGAGCGAGGGGGGTCTTGGGACACCATCGAGGCCTGGTGCAAAGACGATCCTGCGAGCATCGCGATGCCAAAAGTGGAGTCGCGCAACGGAAAGATAATTCGACTGCCGGGAGGGGACGCGCGCAAGAGAACGAAGTAGGTAAGAAAAAAAGGCGAGCGCCAAGTTGAGCCGGAAGGAGTTAGGAGTCCCGGCGGGGAGGGGACGGGGGCAGCGAACCATGTTGAGGGAAGTCGGAGGGAGCAGACCGACGCCGTTCTGTTTGGGGGCTCTTGTCACATGACCCCACAGTAGAAAAAAGGGGGCGGTCCCTCTAAAAGAGTTATGTCAATTTGCAAGGTGAGGAAAACCTTGAATGCGGTCGCCGGTAGTCACCGGATGGGGTGAGCAAGGAGAAAAAATGCTGCGAAGAAGTGAAAAGATTTGTTGAGGAGACCAACTGACCTCCCGCAAACAAGACAAGTAGCCGGGAGGAGAACGAACGCAGAAGGAGGATGGGCGGGAGGAAAACCTTCCATGTTCACTGAGGGGGAAACACGTCAGGAAAAGAAAGGGAAAACTAAGGAAGAAGGGGTCACTCGACGGGTCCTCGTTGGAAGGATGCGAAGAGGAAAAGGCAGCGAAGGTTTTGGGATGAGGAAGGGTGGCAAGAACAAGAGCTCCTTCACCAAGGGAAAAGGGAAGACTACAGAGGGGGAAAGTGCCATAAAACTCGTACTCTGCAGTGAGTGCGGACGGATGCCGCCATTTCCTCGCGCAAGGCAAGCCCAGGACCAAGGTCTGCATTTTCAGCAGGGGGGGGCCCGTGGAAGCAAGGTGGCAGGAGAAAACGGCAAAAACAAAACAGGAAGGGGAAAATAGAAGGGAGAGGCAGAAGAAGGAAAGGGCAAAGGCCCGTCTTCAAATAAATTTCTTCAGGGGGAGACTATTACTTTGCCAGAAGGGGGGGGTCCTGTCACGAAAGGAGCGGGGAACCTCCTGTCATCTCCCGTGTCGTTACTGCCCGTGAGTGGGTTACGTTCTCTGACACTTTAAAAACACAAGAAAGGAAAAAAACCAGGAAGGCGAAAGGAAGACGTCGAGGAGGACCCGCTGAACTCGAGAATCACGGGGGACCTGGGAATCTCTTTCTCCAACTGGGACTGTCTAGGACTGTGAGAATCGGGAAAGGGAAGAGTCGGCAGGGCCCTCCTCATCACGCTCTTGGCGGTCGGAGTCCGTCCGCACTACGATAAGTGAGGGGCCCTTCGGATCTTTTTTGGGGTTTCAGGGGAGCAACAAAAAAAATCTCAGCGGTTGCGAAATTTCAGTGACTGTAGAGGGTCCTGCTCAAAAAGGGGACGGGTTTAACCGTCGAAAAACAGGCCTCAGGAAGGGGCTTCCTCACCTTCAAGGCCCGCGCGGGCGCCGCTCTATGTGAGATGGGAAAAAAAAACTGTCAAAGAAAAACAGGTGGGAGGTCGCTAACTACGAACTCCTCAACATGGGGAGAGAAACGGCCAAAAGGAGTTCGCGACAAAAAACAAAAAAAGGCAGGTTCAAGACAACGGTTGGCGCTTCATGAGGAAGGCGTAACTCCGCTGATTGGAGCAAGAGCTAGTTAGAAAGCCGAGATCGGCTGAAACGAGAAAACTACAAGCCGGCTCGGGGTGGCTCGTGATCGTCCTCGGGGTGGCACACAAGGAAGGAAGGTTGTTTCCATCAATCGTCAGCAGTAAGGAGGGGGAGAGCGCTAGGGAGAGTAGGACTCTGCCAAGGGCACGAAAAAGGTTGGCCAGGCTTTCCGAAAAACGGGGAATTGGAAGGGAAGGGCAGGTTTTATCAGACACGGAAAAGATACAGAAAAGGGGGGGACAAAGTTGAGAATTCAGAGGTCTGTGCGGAAAAAGCTCGCTGGCGGGGGAAACTAATTTATGAACATTACGGGTACTGGGGAGATGCCAAATACTGTTCTAATCTGTCTGTCTTCGGTCTCCGGTGAGGAGAAGGACCTCTTTCACCCAGGAGTTCATAGGGGGGAAAAGCCACTGAAGAAAAGGGATCAACTAAAAGGGGGTTAACGCTCTCGGATCACCGCAATGCGGCGTCGAGAAGCCGCACCGGGTTTCCTAAGTTAGAAGAAACTCAGGAAGGCTTCAAAGTTCAAGGCATAAATGGAGGGCTCGCCTGCAGGAGGAGACGGTCCCCCGTAAGAAAAGGCGAGAGAGGATATTAGGCGAGAGTCAAGAAGGCCGGAAAAAAAAACTAGGCAGAAGGAAGTGAAGGTCCGGTATAAGCGCCCATCGGTATGATGGGCAAGGGCGCGTATTCAAAGTGCTCATCCTAAAAGAAGTCCATCTTTTGACTACCAAACTCGGAGGAACCAGAAAAGCATCACCCGGTTCAGCGCTGATGGGCGTTTTGCGTGATGGATATATCACCTTGAACCCCCAATCAAGAAAAAAACCCAGGCCCCTTATTCAGCGGGAGGGATAGCGTTGATAGAGGGAGAAGGCACTTAAAGTGAACTTACCTGCGGGGGAAGGTATGAAAGAAGAAAGACAGATGAAGCCTCTTGAGCCAAATGACGTCGCGCAAAGAATTACCTTACAGGTGTTCAGAAACTAGAAAAAAGGAGTGAGGGAACTCCGCTTTCTGGAGCGAGTCGCTTTGACGGAGAAGGCGAAAAAGAGCCAAGGAGGAAAAGTTCCGAAGGATCAGTCGCCTAGGTCCTTAGAAGCTCGTTCACGGTCAAGGAGAAGAAAATGTAAGTGACCGCCCCGCAGCAGCAAAGGAAATTTGGGTGGCCAGTGCGACAGGAAAATCTGAAGAAAATTTGGGGAACACTTACAAAAATGGGGGATCGCGCGCTGCGAAAAGCGAACTATCGACGCAGAACACACACGGGAGGAGAAGAGGATATATGCGCTTCGTGGGGATCAGCTGGAAGGGGGTGTAACGTTAGTACACCATTGAAGAGGGTGGAATGTCGGGGTGGAAACCCAAGGGGCGTCGGAGAAAAAAGTTTCGGGCTTCAGGAGTCGGTGAAAAAATCCTGAGACTAAGTCCTAAAAGGGATAGCAGAGTTAAGGGACTCTGGGGAGAGGGGGGGGGGGCTAGTGGGAACAGAGGTCTTAGTCAAGCACGAGCCCTAGTCGGAGAAGAACATTTAGTGCGGAATATTCAAAAGGCGTGGCAAAGATTAGAGTCTAAGTTCCGCGGTTGTAACGCGTGCGGATGCCAGAGTGAGGGAAGAAAAAATACTGAATCTATGACACCCCAAGGGGGAAAAGGAAGACTCAGAAAATGCTTATCAACCTTCCCCCCGATCTCTAAGAGGACTAACTAAGGGGGAAGGTGGGGAGGGTCTCTACTTGGTTCGTTTTAGAAACGGGTCACGACTCATAACTCAAACTACAAAAGAAGGGAGATGGCAAAACTAAACGGTGAGTCAAGTGGTGGGAAGAATGGTTAAGCGGTGTCCGACACGCTTCAAGGTCGTTTAGCTGGCATCGCTAGAAGATTAAAAAAAGATCCACGCGCTTGGCTCGTTAGAATAAAAAAGGAAAGATCTAGAAACTCAAAAGCCTGGGGGCGCGAATCTTGATCGAGCGGCCCCGAACACGATCGCCGAGAGGCAGTGTCAGTACTGGGGGGAAAGGAGACTTACTGGAAGGGATATCCTCAGTTAGGGACGGGAAGGGAAAAGGAATAGGGGGTGCCATAGAACATCGTAACCGTCACGGGGGACTCTCCTGCGCCGCTCTCTAAGGGGGGGGAGGTTATCCCCTCAGCTTTAGGAGGGAGGGGGGAGCATCTGGGGACAGGGCAGGAAAGACGGCACGAAGGGTTCCAGTGTTATTGAGCTATAGAAACGCATAGGAAGGGGGGATCCTTAATAAAGCACAAGGAGGACATCGCTACTTATGCTCAGAATGGGAATAATCCCGTAGGCCAACAGTCTACTGGGTAAGAGTCGGGGTTCTCTTATTCTAAAACGGTCACCAAACGGTAGGACATATTTGGTCAGATGGGGAAAAAAATTCAAGACCAGGCAAAGGCCCTTCCACTTGTGATCGTGAAAAAGAAGGCTCACAGTTGTCGTGCCCTTGAAATAGTTCAATGCAAGAGCAAGAAAAAAAGCAATTACTAGACGGCTCTAATGTGAGGGGGAACTTTCCGAGGGGCTTGTGGAAAAAACAGAACATACCTGAGCGACTCGGGAAGGATTGGGGGCTGCTGCACATTTCTATAGGATCCGGGGGGAGACTGGCTGGATCGGGGAGATTCAAGCCCGGAGGTAAGAAGGCCGCGCACAAATTGAGGACGTAATGCTTTTTCGAAATAAATCAGGGAGGGAAACAAAAACAGGGGTTAAATACCGGTGGAGGACGTAGTCGGCTCCAACCTCAACTGGTCTTGTTGTTGTGATCGTTGGACAAGAGAAGCAAATCTCGATCCATTCATCAAAAGACGCGCCAGGGTTTATCCTTTCAGTGTGGGCGGGGAGGAGGTAAAGAGTCAAGGATTGGGATCGCAGACCAGTCGATGCAAAAGCGGGAGAAAGGGGGAGGGGGGGGGAGCGACGAAAACCGAAGGTCGCAGAAACCAGAAAAGTAGACGTGAGATGACGAAAAAGAAGGGTAGTATTTCGTGCTGCAAGCCAAAAAAAGTAGGGTGCTCTATAACCTATGGCAAGAAAAGCGTCGAAGCGCTCGGTTGAAATTGACTTGGAGGAAAAAAAAGTTCAGCGGGGGGAGGGATCAAATATAGCAGCCGAATTGCGGAACGATGCGTGGGGTCCAGCTAGCGCGCGCAAGTCCCAAAAGTCCCAAGGGGGACGGGGGGATCACTACAAGTAGGGGAGTGAAAAGCAAGGAGTACGATGAATTGGAGTTCAGAACGCAAAACGGATGCCTCCATCCTCTATCCCAGAAAGGCACGCAAGACCCAATTGAACCAGGTGCGGATCTAGAATTTCAAAGGGGTAAGAAAGGGGTCACATCAGATAGCAACAACAAAGGGTATTGGAAGGGGGAAGGGGGGGTCTGAAAAGGCCACTCCACGGCTCGAAAAGCCGCACCTTGCACGGGGTATTTGGAGGTCCGGTGGGGAATGAAAAAGGGGATGACGAGGGAGACTCAGGTAGAGTACTTAGGGAAGGAAAAGAATAGAGTTACTAAAAAAGTGCAGGGGTGAAAGTGGCGCGCGCGCGTATCTGAGAATAACGACCAGGGTGCCTACAAAACAAATTCTCTCAATCGAGTCAGTTAAAAAAATGCAAAACTGGAGGGGAGGAAAGCGGGAGCAAATGACATCGAGCATTAGCGACTGCGGGAGATGGTTAGAAAGAGAAGGTAAGAGGGGAGGCGGGGGGACGGTCCCGATCCTCGGGTTGCGCTTAGGAGTCTATCAGAAAAGTTGTGTCGGCGGCGGCTGGGTTGTTGCGGAGGTCCAAAAGAAGCCAAGGGGGCGGAAAAAAGCGAATGGTTGTGGGGGCAGCTCCTTACCAGCAGAACGGGGAAAAAAGACTTGAAGATAACCGCATCAAGTGGGACGACACCGTCAAGTTAAAAAACTTCAGAGTTAGGGGGCAAGGGAGAATTCGATGAGGAGTAAAACAAAAAAAGAAGAACTCTCTCTCCAACCAAAAGTGGGTTAAAAATCCGCTCACAGGGGAGTCCTCAAAAGGTTCAGAAAATGGTGCCAAAGGGTAGGGAGACAAAACCTCACATTCGCCTTCATATTGGGGGGAGGAAAAGCGGGACCAAGAAAATAAGACTTGCTTGAGAGGGATCGCCGAGAATACCGGGGCGAGCTAGAAGGAGAATCGACCGACAATAAAGAGGGGGGAATCTCTTTGGCTCAACGGATGAGTCTCTTGGGGGTAAAAAGACTGGATAAGGAAAAGAAATACAAAAGCATGATTAAGGGCGCGTCGAGACGGCGATGAGTGCATGATTCCACGGACTAACAAAGGGGGCCAGACTGGGACACAGTCAAATAGGTAAGGGGGAAAAAGTTCAGTGCGGCGTGGTGAACTCGAGACGCAAAAGGAGAACGGGGGGGATGCCCGGGAGAATTCATACGGGACCTAAGAAAAAGATTACTAGGAGGTGCGTAGCCCATGCGAGGAAGTCGGCTTCAGTCCGGGGCAGGAATCGCGGGACTGAGAGGCAGGGGGGAAAGAAACTTTCAAACGGGGGGAAAACGTTCTCGATCAGCCGGACTAGGATAAACTGCTAGGTAGAGAGGAGGAGAACCTCAATGGTCTAAGGGGGGGGAGGAGATTAGAGAGCCCTTGCATTTCGAATACGCGAGGAAAAAACACATAGTTGAAAGATTCCAGCGAAGGGATAGAATTCGGTGAGTGATCCGTCCCCATAAGAGAACGAGGAGATCTATTAGGAGGAAGGGAGAAGAGGAGAAGGTCCTCTAAACCAAGGATCTGAAAAAAAAGAGGAAGTAGTCACGGTATTACCGGCCCCAGAGGGTATTGAGTGAAAGGAAAGAAATTATTGTAACCTAGGAAAAGTAAAAAGAGAAGGGGAAGAGGGGGGAACACCCAAATTCAACCTAGGCAAAAACATCACCACCCCGGGGGAAGGGGAAACTGACTTTGGGGAGGGTTGGGGAGGGGGCTATCAAGCCAAAGTCTAACCAAACAAAGTAGGGGGAAGACACCAAAAAAAGCCCTAGTCGTCTAGATCGAGGGGGAGGGGCGTAGGAACGTGGGGAATCAGGACAGATAGGCCGCAGACAAGGTCTTTTGGAGGAAAAGAAGAGTAGGGCCAGCAGCTGAAGGAAGCGAGAGCCCAAACTGGAACGTAGGTCGGAAGATGGAACGCAGTGGGTTCACAGAAAAGAGATAACAAGGACATTCATCGGCCGCGTGGTAGACGTGAAGATCCCAGAGAGAAAAAACGACACACAAAAAAGGGTGAAAAAGGCCAGGATTCTTAAGGGAAAGAAAAAGTAGAACAGCGCACCGACCCGGCGCCAGCAAAGGGGCATGCCGCAGAAAAAAGAAGTTTTTGGGCAATTCTCAGAAACAGGACCGCACCTCCTCGTAGGGACTGTGAAGTAAAGACCCAGAGGTGGATCAGAGGAAATGAGCTGTTCAGCATCGCCTATCTCTCTCCCATCAAAAAAAAAAGGAGGGTTATGAAGAGGAAGGGGGGACTTCGATAAAGATTCTATCACAAGTGGAATTATGGCATTCTACGATTTGCTGCGGCAAAAGTTTGGACTTCTTAGGAAGAATTGGTCAGGAGAAGGGGAGAGGGGGAAACAAGCGGGTTCTAGGCCAGTCTGCATTAGGAGGTCTACAGGATCTTGAGCGGTTGTCGATGGCGTCGCACTAGAATCTATAAAGACAGAGGAGGAGGCAAGGGAAGGGGTCCGGGTCCTTGGCACTGAAGGTCAGTCTCGCGACCCGGGTGGATAAAGAGTTCTTGAGGAAAGGCGGGGATAGGAGAGTGAAGGAACGAGCATACTGTCGGGGAAGGAAAGGGAAGGAAATTCCTCAGAACGAGACGTCATCTAGCTCGTACATACTACGAGCAGTTTATGGTCTCTACAGGGGGGCTGGGAAGAAGGTTCTCGCTCTCAGGAAGCGCAAAAGACCGATGAGAAAAAAAAGAAAACCGTTATGACTTTTTGTACTCTTTGAAGGGTCTGTTAAACACTCTTACTGAGTGTTATTATGGGCAAGAGTTGGGAAAGAAGAATCAGTTTCATCATCAGCCACGCGGTTTGAGGAGAAAGAAAGGCAGATCGGAAAAGCCTGGGTGGCGGTGAATCATTCGATCTATCTGCCTCGACTACGTCGAAGCCGAACTGGGGAAAAAGGATAATGTCCAAAAATAGTTGGTAGAAAAGAGAGGGAAGACGTGGGACTGAGAGGGGAGGGGTTAAAAAAAACTTAACCGAAGGGGCTGCGACGAACGGGGAGGGGAAAGAAGACGTGCATTTTCGGTGGGCCCGCAAGGAGAAGCGGGCCGAGTCGCATGATCGAGACGAAATTGGAAACGAGGGAGGGGCGGACTCTAACAGGGGGGAAAAAGAGCCGAGAGTCCAGACCGCTTAAAAAAAAAAAAATGACTCAAGAAGGGGATACGCCCTTCGCCATCAGAGAGCGCGGAGTGAGGGGAAAAAGGACTACCTGGGGAAAGAAAAACGGGCGGGGAAAGCTGGTGAGTAAAGGTCGTTGAAAAACAGCACGGGCCCTTCCGTGTGATAGTGAAAGCTGCTGCAAACGGGTTCGGCAAGGGGGGACGGACCTAAGCGAACCGTGGAGAAAAAAAAACCAAATACGCGAAAAAGATTGCTGGGACACCGGTGGGAAAAGAGAAGGGATCCGGAGAACAGAAACGGGAGAAGAAGGGAGGGTGGAGGGAGCTTCAAAATCTACTAGGACGGAGGAGAGGGGGCTTATCTATCCCGAAGCCGCTGAGTTAGAAGGCCGCGAGCGCCAAGGATGCCGGAAGGAAAGTGAGGGGGGAGAGGAACGAGCTTCTTTCCAAAGGTTTGCTGAGCGAAAGAAGGAGTCAAAGAGTTGCGGACGCCTCACCGGGTCGGGGGGGGGGGTAGAGGTTTTTCCAAAAAAAACCGAAGAAGCAGGCGAAGCGCGAATGTAGTTAGACAGGGGGGAATGGTGACACCTTTGTGCACGCCGGCTTCACGGGGGTGAAGAGAAGAATTCTAGCCAAAAGTAGGGAGGGTCACCTGGAAGTAGGTTGGTATCTAACTGGAAACAAGCCGAACGACCACAAGTAAGAAGGGGGGCGAGTGGTCCTACGCGAAATCCTAATAGGATTTTGGCTGGAAGGAGAAAGAGGAAACATTGGAGCGAACGATCTACCGAAAGGTATGTGAAATAGATGTTCCATGGAAGGGGAGCCGGGGGGGAATCTGTGGAAGGTGGTCCGATGAAGATTCGCTAATGGTTTTTAAAGGATGGAGTGCAGGTCCAGGGGGGGAAGAGGGAAAGTAAAAAACTCCGGGTCCGGGAAAGGAAAAACAAGTTCTGCCCTGCACTGAGGTACGCTGGCATAGTGCATCACGCCCAAATAGGGAAGGGAAAGTTCAAAGGCAAAATGCAAACCCACTTAAAACTGCTAGGAGTGGCTAGAAAAATCGGACCATGGCGC
>Ga0179593_1463084_pt1 | contig 10288 bp, 13 predicted proteins | sample CZODoug2_1_08_16_FD_185931 | JGI IMG/M metagenome (GOLD analysis project Ga0179593, IMG submission 185931) | Vadose zone soil fungal communities from Angelo Coast Range Reserve, California, USA - CZODoug2_1_08_16fungal (PacBio error correction) | ecosystem: Environmental > Terrestrial > Soil >...
AAGTGGCGGGGCTGAAGCGTAAATCGCAACAGTGACATCATAAATTTCTACAAACGAACGATTGGACCGAAGGACACTCTAAAGAGGGGGGCGAACACTGGACTTTTTTTAGGGCAAGGGTATTCGACGGCAAGGATGGGTGGCAAAAAAAAATGATTGGGACTGGAAAAACGGATTCATAGAGCGGTCAGCTGGCATCTCTGATCCGGTGGCGCTGGGGAACGAGGGGGTGGAGGGCCGGCTGAAAGCGTAGAACCTGGATAAAAACGAGTGGGAATGTTGGAAATCGACGAATAAGGTGAGTTTGGGAGGGTACCTGTTAAAAATACGGTCCCTTAAACCGGAAGCGGTATAAAGGGACGACAAGGGAACCAAGGTCTACGGGGAATGGAAGGGAGGAAAATCTGGGGGGAATGCCAGAATAGAGTCAGCGTGTGCCATTAATTGGAAAGGGAGCGTTACCCAAATTACCTTGAAGGAGCCGAGACAGGGAAGGTAACGGAAAGGACGAACGGAGAGAATTTCATTGAAAAGAAAGGCTTTGCTTGGGCACCGTGAGCGAGGGGATGAAAAGGACATTAAGCCTGCATCTTTTGGGGGGGGGTAAACCCCCACAAGAATGCATCAAACGTCAAGGCCAGGGGGAAGATCAACGGGAGGTGTTAAAAAAAAGTGTGGGAAGAAAATAGAATTCAAATTGGGGAGTACAGCGGTTGGTCAGCAGGGAAAAGGGTAGAAGCATTCAGGGTTTCAAGAAAAAAAAAAGGGTGGAAGATCCTTCAAAATCCATAAGGGGAAGAACTACTGGAGGATAGGAGTAGGAAATGTGAAACTAACGCGAGAGGAGTATAAACAACTGGACGAAGTCCCAACGGGTTTCTTGAAGAAAAAAGAAGCTTTTTCCGCGGGGAGGAGCCGGGAATACGAAGGCTCAATCGGATCTCGACAGGAGAAAAAATGACAAATATCGAGATACAAAAGTGCTCGCATCCGGCGGAGCTGTCATAGGGGAAATCGGTAAAAAGGGGGAGGGATTTCAGACTCGCGAGCAAAGTGAAATTGGGGGAGATAGAAAAAAAACCAGGTCGGAGACCGGTCCAGTCGGAAACAGGAAACGGGTGAAAATGAAGAATTTGAAAACGGAACAAGTTGGGGGGGGTAGCTTAAACACCAAACGTAAAAAAGCAATTAGCTGAACGGGGGGATTCACAGAAGAGAGGAGTTTCGTAACCCACCGTGAGGGGGCAGGGGAAAGGGGAGTACTATGAAGGGATGACGCATCATCTTTTCAAGGGGCCGAGGAAAGGGGGTGGGGATGTTTTAGAGTTACAAAGGAGCGGATCAAGAAAAAAAAACCAGATTGAAACATAGGCAACAGAATGGGACGGAGGGTTGTTGGTCGCCCAAGTTAATCACCACAAAAACACAAAAACACAACCAACACAAAAACCAAAAAACAAAAAAGGTACAGAAAACGCCCCTAAAAACTCTAATTAGGGATATTACGCATGAGTAGGGTTCGGCCGCAGTCATTAAAAGCACGGGAACAGGGGGGTAGTGAGGAGAAAGTGAAAAACAGTCTCAAAAAATGACGTAATTTGGGGAAGACGTGTGTGGGGGGGGTGGGGGAAGGTGGGACATCGCTTGATTGAGTAAAATTTAAGTAGCTACAAGAAGCGTGGGAGGAAGAAACTCGGGGACTCTCGCACGTGAAGTGAAACATGGCAAGGGGAAAAGGTGAAAAAAGGGGGCCGTGGGGAACGGGGAGTAGAGATAATTCAACGAGGTCCGAAACAGCGTAGGAGGAATGGTTTTGAAAAGCTTTGTACAAGTCCAGGGAGAGGTGTGACAAATGGGGTCATGGCGGTCGTTCAAAAAAGAGGATGAGTGGACGAACCGAAGACGTGGCTAAGCGAAGGAACGTATCAAAGCAAAAGGGGGGAAGTGGCTGGTGGACAAATTCCAAAAAAGGAAGGAAAAACGAGCATTCGGGCAAGAAGAGAAAAGGGGAGGGATCCTAAATAGGAAAACTTGGTGAAATGCAAAACTGGGTAAATCGTGGGGAGAGAATGAAAAAGGTCAACTGCGGACGAAAAGCCCATGTACGGTAAAGGATCAAGGGCAGGGGTGGGCACAGAGGAGATCGAAAAAATAAAACAGATATTATAGGATGGAACACCACTGCCCTTGAGGTCTCGCGCTTCCGAAAACGAAGGAATGGGGAGATGCCGAAAAGTAGCCGACAAACACAGTTTGGTAAGAAGCAGAAAAAAGGGTGGGTAAAGGGGAGGGGAGGACTCAACCATTCTCACGAAAAGAGAGGGGTTTTTCAGAGGACTTGAAAACGGCCAAGAGTGGCTAAACGAAAAAGAAGAGGGCAGCCCGGAATATAGCAACGAAGGGGGTCGTCAGAAGGGGAAGCTTTGCGACTTAAAGGGTAAAATTCGCCGGGGGAATTGGGGCCCACGACCCGGAAAAATAGCCGACGTGTGGTGAATTTAGGGATGGTAAGGGGGGATACGAACGGAAGCCGTGTGGGGAATATAAAAACTGGTAAAAGGGGTAAAAAGAGAGAAAAAGCGTGCTGTCGACACAAGTATTGTGGAGCGAGGGAAGCCAGCAATCCGATGTACAAAAGGCACAAAAACCAACGGCAGAAAAAAATCCTCATGAGAAAAAAACTGATCTATCTCGTTAAACGAAGGAATTCAAAACAGTCAGAAAGAGGGTTCGGCGGAGCAATAAAAACGAAGAAATCATCCCTGGCCAATCAGGGTGCAGCTACGGTATACCCTTTAATAAGCTCAGTGCGAAAACGAACGGGAATGCACCAGGCTGGTGGGATTGGACCAGTGGTTCGTGGGGGGAGAAATAGGGGGTTTGGCTGATAAGGGGAAATAACCCAAAACTTAAAAAGAAAACCACGGAAAAGGAGAACTCTTTGTGCGCAGCGGGAAAAATATACGCAATTAAATTAAAAGAAACGGGTGGAAGAAGTAAGATGACGTTCCGGGACTTATAAATGGCGGATCATGTGGATTGATGAACTGTGTCAGAGAAACAACTGAGCTTGGAGGGGAAAAGGCTCCGGCCGGGACGCAGGTAGAGAAAAACTGTGTTGGAAGAACGGGATAAAACAAAAGGGAATGGAAGAAGAGCTAGGAAGGAAGAACGAAACAGGAAGGAAAAAGATTGGGGTCTCAGTAGCAGCTCCTCAGAGGACTCCTCCATTTGTCCCGATATTTCTTTGAACGTTAAACGACTGGAAAAAAGGTAGACCGACAGGAAGAAGGAGGGGACGGTATCCTACAGACCAAATCAGGAGGGTGGACTGGAAGACCCATGTTGGAAAATATCAAGAATTGATTGAGAAAACCAGCACTCCGGAGATGTAAAAGAATAACGAGTAATACCTGAGTCGCCGAGAAGAGAAATTATTGGGGCATAGGGGACTAAACAAGTTTATAAAATGAAATGATTTCGGGACCATTCCGACCATGAGAGAACTAATTAGAAGGGTGCAATGGACAATATAACCAAAAAAACTTGCCTTTTACATAAAATAAAAGGGGTTAGAAATAGAGCTGGGAAATGAGGAGGGCGAACAAGATCAGATTCAAAGAAATGGTCGCACTCTCGAGAACGGTCAACAAAACCGCAGGGGATTCATATAACGCAGGAGAGGCGTCTGGAAACAATTCATGGATAGTAGGAGAAGAATGGTAAACGGTGGTGGCACCTCCCGGGGGGAAAAAACTATAAAATGCAGGAACGAGTAACGCATGAAGACGGAGGAAGGGGTTCTACCTGACTTCACCCTTATTACAAATCCTTTGGCTCAGAAGAAACGTACTACCAGCTTCAAGTTCGGGTAATACCGTGTTGAGAACTACCAAGGAACTCGGGTCGTTGGGCAAACTCCTTCCAACCACACGCGGACAATGCCTTCGGATTCCTTTGATGGACGCGCGAGGCTCAGTATAGAAAAACAAGAGCGTCAGAATTCAAGTCACAGATCGGGGGACCGGGTCCAAAAAATAAGTGGTTGGGGGTAAAGGAGGAAAACAAACAAGCTGAGTCGCATAACATGAAAAAAAAAACGCATAAGTGCGCAGAATGCCCGAAGTGGAATCTGGCAAATCCGGGAGGTAAGAAAGAAGGAGGGTCACGGTAACTCTTGGCGGCTTCGAGAAATCCACTTATCTCTCATCACACAGGAAGGGTAAGGAAGGGGGAGCTATATAGAAATTTTCTTTGGGCGAAAATAAAAAAAAGAGAAAAGCGGAAACCAACAGAAATGTCATAGACTACCGAAGCAAGTAGTCAGAATCAGGATTTGTAAGGTTGGCCGGATGTATGCGAAGCAAGGGGTTGTGGTCAGAAATAGGATTGTTCTTGCATCAGGCGAGCGTGTCGTGACTAAGATGGGCAAACACGTTCTAGAAAGAGATGTTTTCAGGGGAACTGGACTCACGCGTCAACCAAGATAAAGAAGGCTAGGAAAACTAGGGTGTGTAAGGGGGGGAACCCATACATATTTAAGGATATCAGGGGGGGGGAGTCAAAAAGGGAAAAAAGAGGGGGATTGGAAAAGAACGGAAGCGGTAGTACGGAAATTATCCGCAAAAAGGAAGGAGAATGTGGAAAATGCAGGGAGGAAGGAATCACGGAGTCGGTTGGAAGACCGAATTGGGAAACCTGGGGAGGGGGGCCAAAAGTACCTGAAAAGCCGTCCATTACGGGGGCATGAAAAAAAGTCAGAGGTATATGACGCCCGCATGGGTCTGTTGAAAATTCTCGTTCGAATTGGACCCAGACATGAAAACATGCAGAGTCCAGAAGATACACATGCCGGTCAAGCAAATTCCTAAAGGTACACGGGAGGTGGATGTCAAGACATGCTTTTTTGGTCTTCTCTAAAAAATTGAGTATAAGGGGAGGTTGGACGGGGGACGGGGATTGTACAAAAGATCTTCACTTGGTCAAGTATAAAAAAAAGGGTGCTCCTAGGCTTAAACGAAATAAGGGGGGGCTCGCGCAAGCGGAGCAAAAAGCTCAAGATTAAAGTGACCTCTCGAGCTTCATTCGATCAAGACTTGGGGGAACTCTGGTCTCAAACTTGGGGCAGGAACTATCCCATCTGGGGTTGGTATATTGACTTGATGTCCTGAGTACTACTAATTCGGGGGGGATCATAGAAGAGACTTACTATAGCGATACACCGACGGGGGGAGAGACAACGCGATGGGATAGGGAATCCTTTAAAGAAATTGTTAGGGTAGTCAAGGAAACATCCAGCAAAGTGAAAGTTGGTGGTACGAAGAAACACCCAGTAGTATCTAACTGGACGTAGCACGCTAAACGGGGACGGGAGGCAAGGAAGAAAACGCGGGTGACTCCCCCAAGGACCCCCAAAGGGAATGAGCCAGGGATAGTAAGAACGTAAGATTTTGCATTAGAAAAACCAAAGGTCATGGGAAATTGGGTGCTAAAACACAAAGCGTCGAATCAAAACGTGGACGTCGAGGCATTGTGTGATTGATGTGTGGGAAAGTAAGAAAAAGGGAGGGCGGAGCAACCCCCCATAGAAACCCCCTTTGACTGGGAGTCTGGGGGTGGGGTGGTCGCACTAATATAGTACTATCAGGAAAACTCTCTAAAGGGAGAGACCGCTATTCAGGGGTAACCCAGGGGAAGGAAAAGACGTGACCAATTGTGGGAGTAACAGGAACTAAGGGTAAAGAATCCTATCAGGAGGGAGCTTCCTGAAGGAGCCGGTGGGCAAAGTGGGGGGAGCTTCTTGGATTGCAAAGAGAGCAGAAAAAAAAAACGGCGGGAGTGCCAGGAAAGAGGGTGGAGAGCGGACTTGCAGGATCATTAAAAAAAAGAAACGGGGCCTTTACTTTGGGTCCCGTAAGAGGTTTCCTGAACGGCAGGGACCATAAAAGGGAGCGCCTGAGGTGGTCCTTCTTTGAAAAAATTCCAATAGTTTGAAAAACCTTCAGTCGTCTTGCAAAGCGGCGGGAAAAAGAAATGTAGTGCATTATTTCAATTTAAAGCACAGAGTGAAAGAGGGGGATTTCAAGGTAACATAATCGGATACAATTCGCAGGGGGGGGGTGAGGAGCTACACAATAAAAAACATAGTGGGATTAACAACGTGTGTAGGCAGATTGGATCAGGACAAAATGAACAAGGGCCATCGTAAAGGGACCTCACCCAAAAAAAAAGGCAAGTTGGGAAAATATATACGAAAAACAAGGAATGAAAAGAAAAAAAGAATTTGACAAAACCAAGGAATTTATAAGGCCCAGGGGGAGGACGGGGAACGTGGATCTGGCGCTTCCGTCAAAAGAACCGACAACACTTTTGGGGTATTCAAGAAAAACTAGTGGGTGGTGACGAATTCCTGGACCCAATGCGAGATCCTAGGGCGAAGCGATGTGGTCGAAGGGGACCCGACTCTAAAAAGGGGGTGAATATCTGTAGAGCCCCAGAACGGGGGACGGCCTGAGGTTAGGGAAAATCCTGTGAAGCATGGGAAACGAAAATTGTCCTGAAAAGGGGGGAAACAATCTAATGGGGAATTGTTACCAGGAAAAATAAACTAGGAAGAAGGGGCAAACTAAGCCAAACATCACCGAATTGGGTTTTACTTGGTGGCACGGTGCAAATTTATAAGAACGGCCACTGTGCGGAGACTATTAAAAAAGATCGAATACAAGCCGAAGGGCACCTGCCACAAACGGTATAACAACGGAGCAAAGTCAAGAAAAAAGCCGGAAGAGGGGGGGATTTAATACTCAGTTCCCTAATTCCCAAAAGGGACAAATCGGGAGTATCGGCTCGAACGATAAACGGGAAGACACATGTATGATAGGGGGCAGCATTATTAACCAGATTGAATGCGGGCACAAACGAAAAAGGAACAGGATGTATGTGGCAAAAGGGTGTTAAAAAATGTTAGACGCGCCGGGCGGAAACTCGAAAAACATAACCGCAAACTGTAGAGGGACAAACGTAGAATCGTGGTGGCGCAGCAAGAAGAATCTTACGGGTGAAGAAACTCAACTCTTTCGAGGTAGGGGAAAAAAAAGAATTCGAGAAATTGGAGGGGAAACTGACTGAAAAAGGGGGAACAACAGGGACCGGTTGTCTTCAACGCAAAATCTCTTTCTGAGAACGCCATAATACCTGGGGTTGTCTTCATCGGGAAAAAACGGTGAACTTTGACCTCTGGGGACGAAGACGGAAGTCATGACCGTATTGGTCCATTAGAAAAACGATGAAAACACTGGGTAGAGAACGATTGGCTTTTAGCGGCGATGACGGAGAACACTGTCAAGGGCATCCTTACCGTGAATAATCCGACATACAAAGCTGGAGGGAAAAAAGATTAACAACCCGGTTGGGCCGAGGGGTAAACTGGTCCGAATCCCGCTGAAGATTTTCACACCGCGGAATTCGGAGAATCAAAGTCTCCGCGGCCTAGAAAGTGGGGTGGGGGGGGGGGGAAAGAACATAGGTCTAAAAACCTGTGGTTTTATTAAATATTAAAAGGAACAAATGCAAAAAAAAAACTACTAGGTGCCATTAAACGAGCCCTACAAAATAGCTGACAGTTGGGAGGTACCACATCAAAGGGGGAATCAGGGAGGGGCCTTTGACTATTGAATGTGAATCGTCTGTTTATGAATTCCCGTCTGGGGAACCTCTGGAGACGGTGCAACATAAAAAATTGAGGTAAGAGAAAGAAAGAAAGGAGAGGAATGGACGGAAAGGAAAAGGATCACTGGTAGTCACTTTGGGGGCACTCAAAAGGTGAAAGCCACCGAGTGAAAACAGGGGATAGGCCTGCGGGAGAGGGTTCCTCAAAACTGAATAAAAAGAATAAAGTTTCTAGGATAAGGAGAATAATACAGGCTTCAGTGATTTTTCCGGAAAGGGATGGGTGGGACAAGGCGCCAGGAAAACTAAACGATGCCTGGAAAAAGTTCGGGTTCACTCCACCACACATCCCACTGACCGAAAGACCTTTGAAAGGAAATCCTCAGGATACAAACAGAATAGAAAAGAAGAAAATAGGGGGGACTCCGAAACGAATAATGTCCCAAAAGAATTGTCCTGAATCGAGGGAAAAAGAAAAAAACCTGAGGTAAAAAAAACTTATCCAGGGCAAGAGCTATTACTATGGAAATAGGGGTTGGAGAACAAAAGAAAGCAAACGGGGGAAATTTTCGCGGCATAGAACACTTTATCGCCGACAAAAAACATGAGGGTAGGAAGGTGAGCGAAAACGAAAGCGCCCGGGGCTCACTAGGTCAGAAAACGACCGAACAATGGTCGAAACGCTAGGGCAAGGGATAGTGCTCATATCATTTTTGGAATGGGACAAGTAGAAAAAAAATATTTGGGGCCGGAACAATGCGGGTTATGGCCGGAGAAACAGGAAGGCGGACCTGGTGAATCTATTATCCTTTGAGCTGATTTTTTAGGGAAACCAGGAGACACAATCAAATAACACCAAGAAACGAAGGGGCTTGAACGTTTTAGGAGGGGGACCCGAAAATGAGTCCAATCAAGGTTATGGATTCCAGGTGGCGGTAAGGGAAAAAAGTAGGGAAGAGGTTTACTCGGTAGGTCAAAACGATAGTGGTACGAGTTTACGGAAGGGGGAAAAATAAGAGGGAGAAATGGCTATATAGTGTTACTGCGGGAGCCATGGATAGAGGGGGCTGTCTAGTGGAAACACAAAGAATTGAAAACCGCTCCAGGGTAAGTAAAAGGGGCAACATGAAGAAAAGCTCTCCGAATGGATAAGGAACGCACGGTCTTGTGAGGGTTTCACCGGGGTCCGGGAAAGGAGTGGATGAAACAGGGAATGGACATGTTCACTATAAGGGCCGAACTGGGCAACAAAAACCGTCATTGGGGGAAACGCATGGATCACATGGTTTGTAGGGCAAGGCAAGCGGCTCTGGGGGGTGCTCGAGAATTGCAATGGAGTAGGCGTTTCAAAACAGGGGGATGGTCCAAGAAGCTAAAATGTTCAAGAAAAAACCAGGGGGGCGGGCAGAGTGCCAACCTCAAAGAATTGTGGAGGGAACCAAAGAAGGTAAGGAGCCAGATTCAAGGAAAAGAGGAGATCATCAAGAGAAAGAAGGTTCGGTGATCAAGAACTAGGGGTAGTTAGGATAATCGTCTGTAGATGAAGGTAAGAATTGAGAAGTCGGCAGCGAGAACAAGTCGGGGGGAGAATGGATGAGCTCCGAAACTTCTAAGGAACCAAATCCGGTAAAACCTTGGAGGATTCGTCTAAATCCTCGATCAGGGGTACAATGTGGATACGAAGAAAAACAAATCTGGCTGGCAAAGAAAACATTTGGACGAATTTGGAAGAAAAAAGGGAGAAAAGTTGGAGAGGGACAATACGGACACTCAAAGTGTAGAATGGATTATCAAGACCTGTCAAGGATGTGAAGGCACTACCCACCGGTAGGGGGGAAACTGGAGTCACGGTAAAAAAACGGTAGACAAACCAAAAACCATGGGAAACGGGGGGGTGAATGGAGGGTCAGGGGTGGGTGATGGTTTTAACTGGTAGGAAAAGGGATGAATGATATCAAAAAACATCGGGGACACTCAGGGTTTCCTGTGTATGGGTTGTCTCCACCGTTAAATCCTTACATAGTTATACAAAAACTGCGTAGCAATAGGATGGAAAGGCCGATTCACTCGTTAGACCGAATACCTGAAAAAAGAGGGTGGAAGCTTTGGTTGCATATTAAAAAGACATGATACGATACAGGGGGGGTAAAGGTGGGGGGGGGGGGGGATTGGGGTAAGCAATGAATAAGAGAATAGAAAAAAGAGGGTCCCGCACCGAGGGAGGTCGCGGAAAATTGAAACCGTTGGAAAGCATTAAAAATGAACGGGGGATCTGTTTCGGTTAATAGAATCAGCACTGATTAAAGAGAATGACTAAAAGGGCAGGGCAGGTTTGGACCGGATGTAAAAGTCCGGAGAGGAACGAGGAAAGTTCAAAAAGCGTAAAAGGATTTTAAGAAAGCGTGCTATAATTCCGGGGGGGGATGGATAAAAGGGAGCCAAAAACGGAGGGTGGCGTTGCGGAGGAAAAAACGGCAAAAAGCGAGAGGGCAAGAGAATCGCGGGTAGGAAGACAAAGGAAAGGGTGTGAACAACAGGGGTGTCGGAATAGGGGGGGCACGGCATAAGCCATGAAAAGGCGGTAATACTGAACCAGGGTCGTAAAGAAACGAGGGGTGTC
>Ga0179593_1591126_pt1 | contig 10288 bp, 18 predicted proteins | sample CZODoug2_1_08_16_FD_185931 | JGI IMG/M metagenome (GOLD analysis project Ga0179593, IMG submission 185931) | Vadose zone soil fungal communities from Angelo Coast Range Reserve, California, USA - CZODoug2_1_08_16fungal (PacBio error correction) | ecosystem: Environmental > Terrestrial > Soil >...
AAGTGTTAATACCAGCTTTTAACAAAAACAGGCAGGCCATACGCAAACAGGAGACATATGAGGATCGAATTCCGGGACTTCCGAGAGAGATAATAAGACCAGGAAGGAAGAAGAGGGCTTAAATGGCGGCAATATTTAAACTAGAACGGCAAGAACCACGTTTCCGTCAGTCCCTGTGCAGCCAACTTCGCGCTGATCATGGAAGCCCAGGAAAAAAAAATAGAACTAGCAAACAGGTTGGTTGTCGCCGAACAGGAAACGGAGCAAGGGGTCCACGTGGTGGGGCTTCATCAGCCGGAAATCGAAATAAGGGCACCCAGGGCCGTTGGGTACTGCGATCGCGAAGGCCCGATCCGGGAACTGATGGACCGAAAAAATCAAGCGAAATGTAGGGGGGGCCCATCATCAGCACGCCGCCTATCGGAGGTCACCGACCATTTCTCGAGTCGCATCAAAGGGCGCGGACCACGTCGTCCTGGGAGGGGAAGATCATCGTTACACGCCTTATCACAAGGAACCCGGAAAGACCCATGCCAAACCGCTCCAGAGACGTGTGCCACCGGTGGCAAAGTGGGGGGGGACGCTTCACGCGGGCAGAGAGAGGATGCGGTACTGCGGAAAAGTGGACGAGCGGGGAGTTACGGAAGGTAGGACGGAGGAGGACAATGGGGGGCTGTCGAGAGACGTTCGCGACGACCAGACGAGTCGTAAAGGGGAGAGCAAAGGGCGATCCCAAGAACGGCAACCGGGCCACCACGACGCGCCGCATGGGTCGCAGCTGAGTGTAACTTAGGATGAACACGGGAAGAAGAAAGCAGTCGATCAGCTCAGTCATGAAATCACCATGCCGCCCATCCGGAGAGCAGGAAAGAAGGGGCCAGGGACATATCGCTCTCGGGAGCGGAGTACAAGAACCCGAAAAAGAGCGTTCGCCGCACAGAAGGAAAGAGGGGCCGGTCGAGACAAGGGCCGCAGGGTAGCCGCCAAAGAGAGAGAGTCTCCGAACAAGGCGCTTCGAGCGCAGACAACAGCCACCCGCGCGTCCTGGAGAGGGCGCAAGACAGGGAGACAAACCTACTAAAAGCCGCAAAGGAGTGATGAAGGACTTCGAAGAGTCATCACCCACGGGCACTCATTGGTTCGAGAGCCACAAAAGGATGAAAAAGAAGATATACCAGGATTAGTGTCCCAATGAAAAAATATGATACGACGTCCAGACGTGGGCGTGCGCGAGGGGTGTCGTGTCCTGGCGCACGGGCCGACTTGAACTTCTTAAAAGGGGGACGGGTCCCGTTGCGAAGAGGAGCCCAGGCGGAAGCTCGTCGCGCAACGAACTGCGGCTCACCCGGACATCCTAGTCTAAGGGAGAAACTACTCTCTGTAAAGGGATGTGAGCCGGGAAAATCTCACTCCAAGAGGGGGTATGTTCCCCTTCGTGAAGCTCAACTTTGACTCGGGATAACCAATTGCAGGTCTACGTATCTGCTCAGATTATTCGCATCAGAGGATGTCCCACTTTGGAGGGCTCGCTCTACCCAGGCCGATCCGTCTGCTGACGGGTGCTCGGGACCTGTGATCTCCATTGAAAGGGATGAACTCCGCTGGGAAAAGTCGAGGGGGAAGGATACGGAGGCCCTATGCCAAGTCAAAAAGAAGCTCTAATACCATGGCGTAACTAACTGAACGCAAGGAGGTCTCACCTTTGCCAAAGGGCGACGCTCCAGATAAGAAGGGAGATGCCAGACAGCCATGAAAACGACCCTCTCGGGCATGGGGAGCGACAGTGCGCGTGGAGAAAAAATCAATTTAAAGCGGATCAGGACCAATAGAGCCGAGGAAACCGGTGGGGAAGTCGCTGTGAACTGTGAAAAGGATGACGCAAGAACTTTCTAGGGAAGCTACAAAAGGGATCTGACGGGAAGCAAGATCAAACAGGTGATGGCAGGTGCAGGATATTAGGCCGAGGAAGGAAGAAAATGGGGGGGGGGGGGGGGTGGGGGGGGGGTCAGGGTGGCTAATCGACTAGTCCGATTCTTACCACAAACGTGAGGAAAGAAAAAATCCTTGGCGCCCAGGGGGGAGGGGCTGCGAAGGGGCGCGGCCATGATCAGATGGTTGATAGAAAAAAGTCCGGCTACCCTGAAACATCGCTCAGAGAGTCCAAAGCGGGGAGAAGCTGAGGGGGACGAGGAGGCCGCCAAACAATCTGGAATGGCCCGGCTGGGCCAAAATAACGGGTCTGTTCGGGTTAAAACGGGAGCGAAAAAAAAGCTGACATCTCTCACAGAAGGAGTCCGCGGGTTGCACGAGCCCTCTGAACAGCACGAAAACGGGGGGAAAGCAGGACCCCTCGGCGAAAGATCGTACGGGGGCCTGAAGGTCCTTGCGGGGGAAAAAATCACCCGCAGCTGCCCAAGCCGCGGGAGATTGAAGGGAAGGGGGTAGAGAAAAACCGTTTAGGGCAAAAAAAGGCGACGGGTGGCCGCGCCCGGACGCCGCGCCTCGCCAAGGGAAAAAAAAAACAGGAAGGTGAAGTCCCACTGGAACGTGGGGAGAGAGCCGGAAAGCGGACGAGTGATGTAGTCCCCCACATTCCTGGGGACAGAAAAATGGGCAAAGCACTTTGCAAACATGACCGGGGAAAAGCCGCGGGTAGCCATCGAGCTAGGGGAAAGAACATAACCACGCCGCCCTCGCGGATGGCAGCCGTCCCCAGGGGGGAAAAAAGAAACATCACCGCGGAAAAAAAGGATCCCTGCTAGGTGGTCCAAAAAATTTAATATCCATATCCATCAAGTGGCAATGTCCGCCAGCCAAGACCCGGACCATGGATGGCCTTGTGAAATCAGCAACGGCGGGCACGCGCCGGGGAGCGGGACAAAAAGTTGATCATTCATCGGGGGGGGGGGAATGTGAGCATGGTAGGAGCTCGAATAGGAGGGGTCTGAGCCTACGCCTCGCAGAAAAGCCTAAAGAAGAGTACGGCCATCTATGACGTAGCAAAAAAAAAAAAGAGCACCCGGTCACAAACCGTCCAAACCCTTGGTCGCGGCACGTAGGAAGGGGACGTGAAACAAAGCAAGCTCACAGAAAAAGGAAGCCCTTGCCCATGCAGGCCCGATCCGGGCAATGGAGCACGGCAACCCAGTGCAGTCTCTCGGCGAACGGACGGCTAAAAAAACGAAAATTAAAGGAAAAAAAAAGGCCAGCATCATCAAATGGCCAAAAAAAAATGGAGCTCCAGCGCAACAGAGCTCCTGGAAAAGCGCCCGGGCCCTCCAAAAAGAAGAAAAAAACAAAAGGACCTCAAAGCCATGACAAGTACACCAGACGATCAAAGATTAAAATCGATCTCATGGGTTAAATCACTCACCACGATGTATCCTCTCAAAAAATGGAAGTCGAAAACATTATTGTGCCAAAGCCAACTGATCGACTTCATCCAGACTAGCCGTGGCCGGTAGAGGGCCTGCGTACGGGCAAAGGAAAAAGAAGTGGACGGGGTCCGGCGAAAAGAAGCCTGGTCCCTGCGCGCTCGGTCGCTGGCCCCGGCCATGCGCCTGCTCGCCGTAAAGAAACCAGGGAAGGTGTCAAACTACTATAGACTGAAGAGAAAGAGAGAGATCACCCATGTCTCGTTGCCTTTCTCAGCGAGGGTGGACGGCCAGCACGGGGAGAAAATCTCTACATCTTTGAAGAATCAACAGGGGTAAAGGCCCGCATTCTAACAATACGCAGCAAGCGGCGCCGCTGAAGGGCCGGGCCTGCACGGAACAGGGACTTGGAGATGGGAAACTCTCTGGGGCAACGCCGAGGCCGAGGAGCGAATGAAGCTGACCGAGATCCTACAAGGGGATAAAGATAGATATAAGGAAAACATGAAAGCATTACGCAGACACGCGAGTCCTCGCGGGGGGAAAAGACACAAGACGTTAGCTCTTTCACTGGGGAGGGAGGAGAAAGGGCGTAGTGATCAATGGACTTTTAACGACAAGAACCGAGGACGGGGCCGTAGGGGAGGGGAATGGAGAATCCCTTAGAAAAAAAGGGACACGGATGCGCGAACCCGACTGATCGCGGGGGTGTCCCTCCCAGGTCATGTGAAAAGACGTAGAGCGCCGGAAGGTCCCTCACTTCCAGTTGGGGAAAAATGAAAAGGTCTGACACGCTGGCAGACGAAACACCACGTGGACGTTGGGGGAGAGTGCGCAGAAACCCTGGGGCGATTCTCTAAGGAAAAAAAAGTCGAAAAGAGGGAGAAGGTGGGAAAAGTCACCTTAAGTAGAGTGAAAACCAATAAAAAAAAATCTCCTCCGCGCCGTCTCAAGCACTCGCGGGAAACGGGCGTCCGGGCCTGCAGACGTACGAGATTCCAAAAGGAGAGGGACGTGGTGAGGGTTCACCTCGGTCTGCATCGAAACCCAGAAAAAAATGACCCAAAGGGGAGGAGTAAAAGAGAAGACCAGGGGGTGGCATGCGAACGAAAGTTTCCAGAAAGGCCACTCAGAGAAAAAAAAAAGATCGTAAGCGAAGGGGCGATAGAGCGCCGACGTTCCCAACTGTAAAAAAAGAGTAAGGGGATTGAGCAGGGAAAAGTGCCGTGCTCGACCGTTGCCGTATCAGACAGATTTCCGCGCGTGAGAAAAAGCCTTAGAGAGACCAGGGTTAGGAAGAAAGAAACTGCAAGGGGATTCCCAACGTGTCCAGGTTTCTTCGTCGGCCGGTCGGACTCGTCGATGTAATCCACAAAATGGAAGGGAAGGAGCCCAGAAGGCCAGAGAGTAATTTCCAGAGAAGAAAACAGGAGCCTGTCATCGTCGGGGGTAGAGAAGAAAAGAACCTTTTCTCGGGATGGGAAAAGGACGGGGAACAAAGAGGAAGAAACCGTGGACGACTTAATCTTGGCCTGTATAGCCGTCTGGAAAAATAATTAGCAGAATTTAAAGACAAGGAAACACGCTGAACCCGCGTTTGTCAAAGATGGAGGCCGAATCCCTCACGGACGGGGCTCGGAGCTGTGAAAGGCCTTGACACGGTGACAATTCGGATCGGGGGATAGGGCGTTTACAAAGGTGCGACGATCTTTACGAGGTGAAAATGTTGCGTTCGGACCTATCCTCAACCCAAGCGATCATTCGAATAAGGGAAACAATGAAGCACCCTGACATAAAGAAAGAAAAGGAAGCCACGAACGGCGCCGAGCGGACAAGGGGCACCTAGGTGCGGGCGGAACACCGGTGTCGAGCAAATCAATAGAGGAGGTAAGATAGTGGGAAGGGAAATGAAGTCAATGCGGCCACTGAAATCATAGGTCCGCGCCCGGGTAAATCGTCACTGCGAATCTGACACTTCCAAACCTACCTAAAGCAGGGAGTGGACCTCACGGCCCATCGGCGAAATGTTCGCCTCATGAGGATAAGCAGGGGCTTGACTCCTAACCTCGAGAGCGAACACTCCCCTTCCCACCGAGATGGGGACAGTTCAGGTAAAGGAGCCCCAGAGAAAGAAGTAAATACAACCTAAGGCCAAATCAGGCGGCCGATCAGCAGGGCCCACCACAGCAGTTGAGCTCGAACGCCACCAAACCAGGGGGCAGAAAGCCAAGAAAAGAGTAGCCACAGGGCCAGGGCGGACCCATGCGGAGCCGATAGAAGCGCCGGCGGTCGTGAATCACTGTGGGGGGAACGTTCCTGGCCCCCACCCTGGTGGCGGCAAAGGACACTGCACGCGCAGGTGGACTGGGCCCTGTCTGCACGCGGGCGGTCTTCGCAGCTATCGAGGGGCCGCAGTGGCGTCCAATGCAACCCTGAGACACTGCTGGCTGCGTCGAAGACAACCGAGGGGTGAGCGACGAATCGTCCGAGTCTATCCCCGGGCACTTAGGGACTGAAAAACCCACACCAGCTTATTCCCGGTCCTTTGCCAGGGCACACGATATGCATAAAGAAGGGGTAGGGGCCATCAACCAGGTGTTCAGTGTTCCAAAAGAACAACTAAAGGTCCGCCGCGACCGGCGGCGCGGGGGGGGGGGGCGGTTCTCTCGGGAAATCGTCGGGAAGGGATGTCTTCTAAATTTGGATACTGGTCGCCGCGACGCAAGAGAAAGGCGAACATGCCATTTGTCCAGCTGACTCGGGAAGTAGTACTCACCTCTACAACGAAGGGTTCAAGGGGTGTCCAGGCGCCATCCAGGAAGCCGCCGTGAAAGTAGGAACACGAAAAGAAAGTCTCGGAAAGGAGGGGAATTCGTAATGTCGGCGGCTGGAGGTAACGCCGGATGGGGGTCGCCGGGACTCGGGCCTACGCGGGGTTTAAATCCCGGCTGAAACAGCCTCGCCCAGGCGGCGTGCAAAGTTCGAACAAGGAAGAAAGAGACGATCATCGAGGGGGCATGGAGGAAGGACGGATCGGCCTCCCGAAAGCCCACGGGTGGACTACATCCGACCCTGAGTGCCTGACCCCCCCAGGACGAGCCACAAGAAGAGCCCACCGTGACAGGTCTTTTGAAGCCACCAACCTGGTGCGAGGCGTCCGGGGGCGAGGCTGGCGGGTCGTCTGTAAGTTTGACAAACACCGGCCCTGTGGGGACTAAAAAAGAGGCTCAACTCCGACATCAAGGCCTTGGCACGCTGAAATACTCGGAAAAGAACATGCAGGCCCCCGAGTTCGTTGACCGAGTGGCCCTGAAGAAAGGGGTCGTGAGTTCACCTCGTGGCTTCATGAAAAAAAGCACCACCTCCGACATCTCAGTCACACCAGAGGGGGTAGGAAAATGGTTCCGCGGGGAAACCGCCCGACCCTCACTAAACTAAGGGAAACCTGGAAAAAGAGGGCAAAAGAATCAGGAGCCTGCACTTGGGGGGAGAAGATCGGAGTGCCCTGTCCTGGAGGCTAGAATCGGGTAAAGAACTCGGGCAAAGTTTGCTTGAAGGCACATCCCCCATGAGCCAGTAAGACAAGAGCCAGCCTCCGCTACCTCGCCAGGTTTTGGTGTCGCCCGAAGGAAAGTGGGCCCCACTTGTCCACGTGGTGAACTTCGTCGAGGGCGGGACTCAGTCGAGGAGTAAACCAGCTTTCGGAAGAGGGCGAAAAGGATAAGGAATTTGACCCTGGGATGGACACCGAGCCGGCAAGTCGGGGGGCGCATCAAGCCAAAACGCCCCTGGGCCGGAGGTCAGCAAAAGTTCCCGCAAGCCTATCACCCCTGAACCATCTGGGAGGCGAATCTTTGGCCTATGGACCACGTAGGGATCACCCGCCAGAGCCAACCCGCTTTACCCAGAAGTCCGGGTATGGGACCTCCTTCACTGCGGAGACGACGAGCTGGGAGGGGTACTGGGGGGACAGGCAAACCCGGTGGATCATAGGAGTCAGGTTCGTCCATGGCAGCGGACGAGGACTGGGAGGTCGAAGGCAGAACGGCCGTCGCACGAAAAACTCGGGGAAGAAGCTTAAATGGCCACCCCACCCGAGACCATTAAAGTCCATCAAGGAAAAGAATGGGTCCCGGCGAAAAAGGGGGCGCGCCATTAACACCTGGGTTCGAAGGACAGGGGGAATCCAGCAAAGGGGGACCGAGCATCTCTGACGATTGCAAGGCCGTCCAGGCTGCCCGGAAATTCGCAATTAAAGGGAAGGGAAGAGTCGCTCCGATCGGGCCAGAAACCACCCGCCGCCCCCATCTCAGAACCGTCCAGCTAAATCAGTGGTTGTCCTGGTCGGGCAGGGAGATCGGACTATAAAAAGACCTGAGCTGCGCCTACCAGAGCTCGTCGTCGAATTCAGGAAAAGTCCGAAACGCGCTTGCGCCGTCAGGAAAAAGCACGAAATTACACACCCAAGTCTAAAAAAGGGCAAAAACTTATGAGATGAAAAGGGTTCATAAGGATGCACGAACCCCTTGCCCGCGGTTGCTACAAGCGTCAAAAAACACAACGAGTGGGCTGAAAGAAAAAGATTAAAACAGTGGGGGGGAAAGGGGGGGGTATGACCCCGGCTGATCTACCACATAGGGGGAGGTTCTCGTAGGTGTTTGTAAACTGAGCGGTCGCAATGGGAAAAAGGACACGAGAGGGGGGGATGGGGCACGGTGGGCTTCGAAGGAAAAGAGCGCAGCTCGCTCGCAAGCTCAGAAAACGCCCGAAAAGACTGGGGGGGGAAGGGGGCTGAGAAGAACGCGCTGGTACATTAGAGCGACCGTGAAATCTGAAAGCAAAAAAACGTCCCTTAGGGGGACTCGGTATCAGAAAACCGAGTTTACCCGGCAGGCTAGTACAGGGCACGTCGTAGGCGTCGAAATAGCTGTAGGGGACCTAGGGTGGGGGGGACACGGGTGGGTGGGGGCACGCCGAAACGAGAGGTCCAGCACTCCAATGAAAAAAAAGATGGGGGAGAACTGGGGGAACTGGCAAGGGGGAGCCGCATTGAATTCATAGAGATGGACGACTCGCTTGGCGACAAAAAAAGAGGCCGTATCAACAGCAGAAATGGTAAATCTTAGGGTGAGAATACCATGTTAACTCTCCCACGATCCGAAGGAGGCCGGAAACGTAACTCAACAAGCCGAAAAAACGGAAAGAGGCAAAATCAAACGGGCACAGGAAAAAACAAGGATGCTCAAGGGCGCCCGTTATAGTAACGAAAAGCCCAAAAAAGTAGAGGACGAAGGGTCCGAGGGGTTGCGAAAGGGACCGGAGTACATCCTCGCCCATGGACGGAAACAATTATCGGACGGTATCATCGCGGCACGGTAATGGAAATTCCGTATCTGACGATCAAGGGAGGACGGCATTTCCTACGGGAAGAAAAGAGGGGTCGAGGTGGAAACCCGGCCGACGGCCCCTGGAAGGACTCAACCGTTCGTCGTGGGCGCGCTACAACTGGGCGAGGCTCCAGAAAAGGGCCGAGGCGCGCCATTATCGTTGGAATGGGGAAGGAGGACCCCTGGAAGGGGAGGAGGGAAAAGCAACAGGAGGCTCAAATCCGCCGCCATCCGCGCCTGACACTCTTAAGTAAAGACAGGACCTGCAGGCTCCGTACGATCGTTCTCCGGGGGATTCAGAGAAAAAGTTCACCGCGTCGGATCACACCAAAAAAAATCTCTCTCAAGAAAGAAAAAAAGGAAAGGGGAAAGATGTCCCGCGGGTGGCGATGAGCCCGGAGAAAAAAAAAAAGTTGCCGGGAACACCTCGGCGACCATCGTAAGAAGAGAACCTAAGTATATCTCCTCGTACGGCGTACCGGCAGGAGGGATAGTGGGAAAGAAGGGTTCAGGTAGCCGAGAGAAAAAGAGTTCCTAACTGCGACCTGATCATTCCGCGAACTGCCAAAAAAAACGCCAACGAACGGGGGGCTCACATGGGGGTAAGGGGGGGGGGGAAGGCGGGTCGTCTGACTCGTCTATTAGAAAAAGAGGGCCTGGAAAAACGGCGCCTCTCGGCGCATCCGAAAGTGGCCATGAACCGGGAATGGGTAAAAACGAAGGCTCATTATCCCGAGGGGAAGTCTGGGTCACCGGGAAAGACGCAGGTCAGAAAAGGGACCCGTGCCATCAATCACCCAAAGCCGGGCGTCTCACCCGGAGATTAGGGGGGAAGGGAATGCGGGAAGCCATGAAATAACAAAGCCCTGGGACAAGGGAAGGCCATGACCAAAGAACTAAACGGGGCCCGTTGGGCAGGGGGTCTGGGGGCCATAGGGATAGCCGAGCTGTCGGTCTCGGAAAAAGAGTGTCTTGGGGGAGGGGAGGGGATTGTAAATGGAGCGCTCTGGCAAAGGAAATGGGGGAGTCGGAGAAAGTCCCTGCCATGCGAGAAAAGGAAACCGCGAATGGAATGGCGCTCACAAAGCGAAAAAACACCCGCCAGCCAGTGGGAACCTCCTGTGGTCGAGCGGGGGAAAAAAGGGAGGGGTATATGACGGGCAAGGGGAGAGGCCGACTCCACTCACGTAAAACGGGGCTGCAGGGGCCGTCCATGCAGGCCCGGAATCAGGTCAGGAACGGCCCCCGGCCCGGGGATCGGGGAAGGGCAGGAGCTGTCCGGAAAGAAAAGCAGGGAGGGCGCAAGGCACCGGCCAAGAAGCGGGTGCTGTCGAGAAGCCGCAGGCTCAAAAAAGAAGAAAGGATTGCGGGGGGAACGACAGCTCAGGGGAGGGGGGAGGGAAAAATTGCAGAAGGACTCACGCTCTGTGCACCCCGGTCAAGTCTGCAACAAATTAAAACACCCGAGCACCGGAAAAATATGAGGAGTTCAGCAGGTTCTCAACCAACAGGAACGAATGTTGGGAT
>Ga0179593_1781969_pt1 | contig 10288 bp, 18 predicted proteins | sample CZODoug2_1_08_16_FD_185931 | JGI IMG/M metagenome (GOLD analysis project Ga0179593, IMG submission 185931) | Vadose zone soil fungal communities from Angelo Coast Range Reserve, California, USA - CZODoug2_1_08_16fungal (PacBio error correction) | ecosystem: Environmental > Terrestrial > Soil >...
AAGAGGAGGCGCGTTCTGCCATGCAAGACACATGGCGGATCCGAAAAAGGGCACATCCGATTCGAAGGAGGTCAGCTGGAAAAAAGAAAAAGTGATGGCTAGGAACTTCATGCGCAGGTCCGGAATCCCAACCGGTAAAAAAGGGTGCCCCCCAATATTGAAGTGCTTTAGATTGTGGAAGCCGTTCATGGTTCAATGTGGCCAGGGGGAAGGAAGTTTCATGAATACTGGGCATTTAATATTGAGGCATGAGAGAGCTCCTCTCAGTGTTGGTCCTTGCAAGAAAAGGTGTGGGGAAAGTCAAAAGCCCAGCGCGCACACTCCCAAAAAGGACATTTTGTTGAAAAGAGGAGAGGGGGGGGAAAAAGAGCCCAGTCAAGACTCGTCGAAGTCCACTAAACATGAGAAAAAACGAATATTTGATTTCGAACAGAAGGGAATACTTAGTTTATCACTCGAGGCAAAGAAAGGGGAGCGAATGAACTGTCGGTACTCTGTTAGGGTGATGCGAGAGTATCTGTTCAAATGTAAAAAATGGAGTTGATATCCATGATCTGAGAAAGAAAAGGATGCCTGGTTTGCATACATGGTGGAAGGGGGGAGGGGGGGGGCCGAAGGGGTCAAGGGGTATTCGCTGGGGGGGGGGGAAACTGTTTCCCTCCGGCTTCTTGTAGAAGGGCATCTTGCCAAGAAGGGAGGGGGAGGAGAAAACAACAGGTATCAGGGCGTCCTTCTAGATTCTATCCGAAAAAAAAGAGATGGATGTCACGAAAGAAAGGACGATGCTAGTAGATTTTGAAACTAAGGTCGTGAGGAAAGGAAATGGTTCCCGGAAAGAAAAAGACATCCAGAGATTGAAGAAGGAAAAAGGATTTTGTGTGTATGAGCGCGTGGTCCGGGATAAGAAAGAGACTGGTCCTAAAAAAGGGAGGAGTGGCGGGAAGGAAGGGAACTTTCCTTGTACCTTGAAAGGGGAAAATGATCATCGCACACAAGGGGGGGAGTTAAATTCACCGCGTTGAGGGAAGAAAGGATAGAAGCTTTGCTGACCAGACTAGGGGGGGGACCGACAGAGTCTCCCCGTAGGCGCCCTCTGCGAGGGAAAAAAAACAAGTGGGGTTTTCCGGATGTTTGCAAAGGGGGTGTCAAAAAGGACGCTGCTCCCGCCATTTGACGAGGAAAGAAAAGCTCACGTCTCGCCGTCTGAAGAAGAAAAGGGGAGGAGAAAGTCCCGTGCGTGGATTATCGCAGAAGAGGGAAATTCTCGAGGGGGACAAACGTCGCATCCAACTCAGAAGAGGAACGTAAAAGGGAAAGCGCGTTCTGAATCCGCAAGGAATCTCGTCGATGCTTGCGGCTGAGGAGAGGAGGAGGGGGGATTCGTTGGTACTTGGCTCGTATTGACTGAGACTGGAGTCTAAAATCCTTGAAAAGACGTTCTTCAATCATCCAGAAATAAAAAAGGGGGGGAGGAGTATGGCAGCATGATCTAGAGGCGAAGGCTTTACCCGCTACGAGAGGGGAAGCCAGACCGTTTGCAAGAGGGTGAAGAACGAAAGGAGGAAGGGGAAAATTCTCTCCACATTCCCCTGGTAAACGGGGGAAAAGGGATGGTGATGAGATCTTCAAGGAGGACGTCCCAGGTATATGGAATGAAGTTCATCGTGCGGTTGATTTGAGGAAATGTTCTCTCGCGTAGGAGGGCGGATTGATCCGCAAAATGGCTTCAATTCTTGCCTGGGGGAAAGATTTGCTGTATTTGCCGTGGGCGTCTGGCTACAAGCAAGGGTGATCTGAAATCGGCTCTGTCTACCAGTTCGTTACCGGAAAAGAAAAAAAATATGCAGGGAGTTCTTGGTGAGGGCGGAATCGCCGCCTTGGGATGGGGGCTCGCCGTCCTCAAAGAAGGGGAATCTGGTGGAATGTGGTCATACCATCTAGGGGGGTAAGGAGAAAAAGCTTGTTTTCTGCACACTTGCAAGAGGAAAATGGGGATGTTAACGTTCCATTTTTGGGGAGGGGGGTCGGTGCTCGTTTTCCTATTCTCGCGGCGGAAAACGGGGGGTGTCGATGTGATCGGCCCATGGAGTTAGGGAATTTCTTCTTCCCCGAGCCGAGGAGCTGAACCCGGGTGATTTATCGTGTGGAGAAACAGGAAAGCATTCGCAATCGTGAGGGAACACTCTCCTGGGGGCTGTATACGGGAAAAAGAGGGTGTTACGAACTTTTGACTGAGTGGTGGTTTTGTTTTACTTTTCGGGGGTAATGTTTCGGGGGGATCAGATTTTTATGCAGCATATATATCGTTTCTTGGCGAGAGAAAAAAAAAGGCAGGACGGAAGGAAAGAAGATATCGCCAAGAAGAGTAAAAAAAAAAGGAGAAGAAAGATGATCACTCGCTTAAATGGGAAAAAAGAAGGGCACGCGGCTAACGTACTCCGACGAAAAAGAGTTGCTAATCGCACCCTTCACACAGGTGAGCAGGAGGGAGGAAAGGTGGATTGTTCGCTCACAGCGAGTATCAACCTGGGAAGAGGATTCACCACCCTTGCAAAATTGTGGGGGAGGAATAGTCGCCGCAGCTGCTTCCCATACTCCGGATGCGGAAAAAAAAGGGGGTAAAAAAGAAACAACATTTAAGGTCCCGAACGGGCAAAACTGTAGGAAAAAAAAATAATGGTTTCATGTGTCAATCCCCTGCATAAAAAAAAAACGGGAGCGGCGAGCAAGGGGCGTAAAATCCCAATGCGTGCGATCTTAACGGAAGGAAAACGCGCGATCCCCTGTCTCCCAGGGAGGGGTGTAAGATTCTCGCTCAAAAGAGAGAGGATTGGGTCCGCCTGCTCCGTTAGGGGTAGAAAAAAAGCGTTTTTTAACTAAATTATTTACGAAAGGGAATGCAATGGCCTTTGAGAGAACTAAATCACGCCTACATCGAGGATCCATCAAGAAACCCTGCCTAATAACAATGAACATATTCTCCGTTCATTATACAGAGGAAAAGGCAGGTGAAATATTCTCGGAAGTGTTTTCACCGTTTTTAAAGAAAAAAGAAGCGGAGGCCCTTTTACGCAGGAAGGGGAAGGGAAGAGGTCGCTCCCATCTCGTAGCGTAGAGTAGGTCAAAAAAAGGACCTAGAATCATTTCTTCTCCCACGGCGCGGCCCATCCGGATGGATTTAAGAAGAGAGGGGGGGGAGAGACAGACTGAGGTGGACTGGCCAGCATGCAGATGAAAATTCCTTAATCGTGCTGTTTTCTTTTCTATACGAAGGAAGGGTGGGGGGGTCTTTTCGCTTATTTGTCTCTAGGCCTAGAAAGGGAATTTATCAAACCAAAGTGTGCAGGTGCGTCAGAGAATTCTGTCTCGCGGGTAAGAGAAGGTGGCCGGGCGTGCGTGCGTTATGGAGGTGGGGAAAAGTGGATCTGGGTTTTTGTGCGTTGTTGTTCGTCTCTCTTTGAAAGTGATTTTTGTTGTTGACGTGTGAGTGTGTCTTGGGGAGGGGGTATCCTGTACTTTGGTTTTGGTACATCATCTTGTCTCATCGGGCCTCTTGTTTGGAGGTAGAGTGCATGGGTATTCTCAAGGGGAAAGGGGGGACGGGGCTTCTTCCGTTCACTGAGGAAAGGAGTGGGGGGGGGTAAATGAGGAGAGTTTCAAATTACTGGGCGGGAGCATGAGGGTAGGGTGGGACTTTTATTTTTTTCTTAGGATGTTGTTGAGAGGAAACAATTTTATGTTTGGGTTTGGAAAGGAGGAAGAAATCTTTTGTGTGTGTGGAGTTGAATGAATCTGCCTGCGCGGGGGCTTGGTAAAGTTTGAGCTTACTTTGCGTGATGTGGAAGGATGGGGGGTGTTTCGGCTGGGATTGATGTTTTACAAGCATTAGAGGAGAATAGGTTTTCATCCGTCTGGGGAAACTATTGGTAGTTGAGTGACCAAATGAGGAGGGGAAAGGATCTTCACCGTTCTGGGTTAAAGGACTGGGGGGGGGAATTTCAGTTGAGTTCTCGATTACAATACGAAGCTCGACTACTGCGAGACGCGTTCCTTCTGAGTCAAGATTTATTTTCATTATACTCTCACACACTGTTTGTACTCGTTGTTGGACCCTTGTTGGCACGGGTAGGATGGAAACATAAAAGAAGGAGGGATGGATTTGCTGTTTACTGTCGAAGGTGTTGGTGGGGGGAAGGGGCAAACCGTTCTTTTCGCTTGATTTTGGGTTCATGGGTAAGGGTGGTTCAAATCAATCGCTGGGTGGAGTCAACCTTCGTGTGATAATGATAGGTGACCTCTCATCGGTGGGAAAAACGGGGAGCATTGCTCGGTAAACTTTCCGAAGGGGACCCTTCTCCGCTAAAAAGGATGACAGGGGGGGGGAAATAAAGGAAACGGATCACCCTTTACTCTATAAGACAAGCAGCGGCTGAAAAAATTGGGGTCGAATCACCAGTCGGCGCAACCATGGTAAAGAAAGGAAGGAGGCGCCAATTGTCGACCCCGGAGATAAGAAGGACATATGATGTTTCCTCGCTGTCCGTGTGAAGTCTCAATTGACAGAAGAAGGGGGAGTAGTCAAATTTTTTCTTCCGGGTGTCTCATCCCGGACGCGAGCCAGTGGAGGGGTATTGCTTGTCTATGGATTCGGACGGAGGTCAAATGAAAAGGAAAAGAGGAAGCGGGTTTTTGGACGGTTTTACGTACTGACGAAAAAAGAAAGGTGGTTTCTTCCCAATATCAATCCACGAGGAAGAGCAGCAGGGGGCGATAGTTGGGTGGGTTAGTGTTCTCGCTGGCGTGGGGACAGGGGCCAGAATGCCAACTGTTTACGAGGGGACGGTAGCTGTCGGACCTTGATGAACAGGGAAAGAAGCCCCAGTTTTCTGAATCTTATTCATTCCATATGGGAAGAGAGCGCTCCCCTTCCTGCTATATACTTTTGGGAAAGGGGGGGGTGAATGATTCTTCCGCGCCAAAGCAGGAGGAAAGAATTTCTCTCGCTGGAGTTAAGAGAAAGAATGCAGACTTCTGATGTTGCTCGAAGGGGGGGAGGTAGAGACCGCATGTATCTGCATGGAGCACGCAGAATAATCAACGAAGTAGGGGAGGAAATATGTAGCGAGATTAGAAAAGTGCTCCTGCCGCAACACTTGCGCATCGGAAGAAAGGAGGCAAGGATTCTTCGCGGCAGCATGCCGATGTTCCGAACGTTGATTGGAGAAGAGTTTGGGCGTGTTTAGGGGACTTGCTGATTTGCGCGCTTTTTGTGGTCTGCTGTGTGGAAGCAAACAAAACAAAAAAGGGAATTTTCGCGGAGATGTGGGGGAGGGGGGGGGGAAAATTTTTTTTGCATGAGATAAGTTCAGGAAAAGGGCTCGTTGAACGGTCTGTACGATTGTAAGGGAAAAAAAAGGGCAATGGAATGGGGGGTTGTCCTTTTCACGAGTGAACAGGTGATCGGGAGAGAAAAAAGGGTGGTATGGTCTCAATTGCCGCAGCGAAAAAGGGAGCACAGTTCAAGTTTGTGCTGGTCTGTGCGGAAAGGAGGGGAGAAGAAAGAGGTTCATGTAGTCTTTCGTTTCGACGTCGTCAGATTATTAGAAGGAAGGGGGCAGAAAGTGATTTCGAACTTCCGTCCGTCCATAACAAAGGAAAAAAGGTGTTGTCCTGTGTTTGGGGTAAAATTATTTTGGTTGTGCTGAGCGGAAAGGCGGAGAAAAGGAAAAAAAGAGAATGGGAACCTGTTGAGATCTGATCTGAGAGAAGCTGGTGTGGGAAGAGAAGCAGGGCTCTGCCTTCAAGTTTACATTGCTGTGCTAGCCATCCAAAGGGGGGATGGATAAGTTAGGTGGTGCGGCATCTTGCCCCTCCGGTAGGGAAAGAGGGAGGGGAAGAAAAAATCCAGGTTACTCCATTTTCGGAGGTTAGCCTGAACGTAGTATATGGGCATTGTGTTTGTTCCTGTCGACACTCTGAGAGGAAACCTAATTTCGTTCCAGGGGTGATAGAGAAGAGTGGGGGGGGTTTGACTTCTTGTTCTGTTATCGGTGGTTACGGTATAAGGGGAGTAGTATTTGTCTTTTTAGTTGCGGGTGCGTGGGGTGAGGAAAGTACAGGGCGCCGGGTTCCTTCGTCTGCAAGAAAGCTACTATTGGGTATGGTTACGGGAAAAGAGAAAATTTTGGAATGGCTTATGAATGGGGAGGGAATTGTTCACTTCGCGAGGAACGATAAAGGAAAATGGAGGGATGTGTTTTTCATCTAGAACTCTGAGCCGGGGCGAGGGCGTTAGAAATTTGGGGAACACTTGTAACGGTATAGTCCTATCCGAGTCCGACAGACAGTTGAGGTCACTCGTCAACATAAAAAAGGGAGGAAAAATGTCACCGCGTTGTGGATGTTGAGCCTGGGGAAAATGGGCTCGTGGTGAAAAGGGAAGGGAAAGGGCGAGTCAAAGTTGCCCTTTTGCGAAAAAGAGCACGGTAATGGCGCAGTCGTGTGTTCATCTTCATCGTGCACGGGGAAGAATATCCACCTTCATTGATTCCGGATTGGGGGCATAAGGGAAAAAAAGGGGAGGAATTCCTCTGTCGTTTTGTAGTTGTCGCCAAAACGGAAAAAATTTCATCTCCGTCTTTTCTTCCGTAAAAGGAAGGGGAGTGGTGACGGGATCGATCAGATTCCGGCTGTGTCTTCAGGCAGACGAACGATCGTTCCCAAGTGCTGTTTTCATAACCGTTTTTTTGGAGGAGGAAAAATAGGAGGGGGGAAGTTACTCTGTTTTGCACGCCAAGGGGAACATCCGCACGCAATTCCGTCCCGGGTAGGGAAAGGAGGGCTGGCTGGGTAGGGCAATTTTGCGTAAGACCAGAGGGGGAAGGGGGAAAGGGGGTGCTCGGAGGATTCGCTGCTGGACCGCAGAGCGCGAAAAGGGGCGAGCCCGGATTGTGGCTCTCCTCTTAGCTTTTGGCCATCAATGATGAAATGCCGAGGGCTCAGCGTGGCGTTTTCCCGCTACGAGATGGAGAGACGCGACCGAAGGAGGGGGGGAGAAAATGGGCTACTCTTCGGTAAACGCAATCTCCCTCGCCCTGTACAAGGGGGGGAAGCTTCCCCGTGCCGCTCAATCTACCGCAGGTATCCAAGAAGGGGCGGGGATTCTTAGGCGGTGTATGGGACTGTTCGCGAAAGGAAAGAAAAGGACAGAGGGAAAGTACTTCAATCTTTTCCTCGCGTTTTTCCAGCACTGGGCTGATGGGAAAGGAAGGCGGAAAGGATCTAGTCCTCTTTTCCTTAGTGGATAGTGCACGCTTCTGTACACCGTTACGTAAAAAAGGGGAGTAAGGGAGGGGATGTGAAGCGCGGACCGGAAGGCATAAGATGGAAGGGGAAGGCATGACTGCTGGTGCTTGCATTTTGTATGCAGAAAAGGGAAGAGGTTTCTCGCACCGACAGTTCGCGAGGAGGGAAATGCCTCCGTTGGTTGGTGTCCCATTCTCGCGTTAGGGTTAACCGAGGGGGACGAAAATAGGTTGCAGGTGTGGTGGATGATTCTCGGAGGAAAAGACTATGCGTGGTTTTTGGCTGCTGGACGGTGAGGGGAGAAGGAACAGCGGTTGGTGGGAAGAATCAGTGCGGGAGAAGACTCTCCTTTGTTTTTATCTTGTTAGAAGGAAAGGGGTTATCGTTGCTGCGTTTACGTGCGAACGCGGAGGGTGAAAATATGTCGGTTTGGCCGCCTTACTCCAAAGAACCATAAGGTGTATTTTCCGCGGTATTGATATTCTATCGTTTTTCTGTGGAGAAAAAGATACAAACAGGATGGTCTGTGTGTCGAACCGCATCACTGTCAGTATATCGCAAAGAAAGATAAGAAAGATAGACGACCTTGTAGTTTATCGCGCCAACCCAGCGGCGTTAACTAATCTTGTGAAGGAGGGGGGAAATAGGCGAGGCTCCCCTTACATGGATAGGGAAAAAAATTTTGCTCTTTTGAAAAAAAAAAGGAGGATTACCTTTTGTTCGCTCCAAAAGTAGAACATTAAAGAAGACAAGGGAACATGGATAGAATGTTTCCACTCAAAAGGGGATTGTTCCAACAGGTTGTCCATGGGGGGATAAGGAAGAGACTTACTGCCATAATACTTGTGAGCAATGTGTGTGGGTTACTGGTTATCTACTCGACATGGAAAAAAAGAGAGAATTAAGAGTTCGTTTCTGGTATTTCTTCCTGGAGGGAGGAAAACGTGAGTAGGGCAGGATCCTTTGTTAGTCCGTCGAGCAAGGTGCCGGTATAAGTCGCTAGAAGGGAAGAGGAAATGAATACGCGCGAAGATTCTGTATCCTCTTTGGCGCAAAGGAGGGGGTGAATTTTTGCCAGATCTCACGTGTAGATACTACTCTGGGTCTGTAAGGAAATAAGGAAAGGAGGAAAAGCGTCTATTATCATCGGTAATTGCTGGGAGACTTGTAGAAAATTTTTTTATTTGTAACTGAGTTGGGAAGAAAAATAGTGAGGGAGAAATTGATCCGTGCTTTGCGTGTTCGGTGAGGAAGAAAGAAAAAAAAAAAGTGAGGGGAGTAGGGACCTGGCTTTATATGCCTCGTAAGCTTCGCCGGGGAGGACCAAAATGTGACTCAGTGTTTTTTTCACACATTACTGCGGGAAAACAGGGGGAGACTTCCAGTCGAGTGTCGGGCTCTCTTTGGTACGGGAGGGAAAAAAATGAGGAGGGGGGGTTCTCTCCCGTTCTCGTAGAGGAAAGCCTCCAAAGGGCAGGGGGGCCTTCTTTAGTATATCTTGATTTTTGGGCTGAAAAAAGACACGGATGGTTGAAAAAGCGCGGGATGGATTTATGTGCGGGTAGGGGACGTGGATTCCTCCTTTCTTCCCCTTCCAAGGGAGGGAAAAAAATTACTATTGGTGGATGAAAATCCGCGCATCCTTGACCGAGTAAATGTCCGGCACGCGTTGTAATCTGCATTGAGGAAGAGACAGGCAATACCAAATTGGACTTCCGTCGGCTAGGGAGCCAACAAACTTTTTTCAGAGGAATCGGCGCTGGAGTGTAATTCCGTGAGGAGAGGGATTTCTTCGATTTACAAGAGGGCGGCGATAAAGGTTTCGCTTGCGTCGGGAGGGAAGGAGAACGAGTAAATTCTTCGTATAATGAAAAGAAGGAGCATCATCCGGAATCATGGGGGGGGGGGGGGGAAGGGGGGGGGGGGGGGGGGGGCTCTATTGCAGATGAGGGGGGAAGGGAGAGGGATTGATGTATCCCCCGAGAAAAACGACTTCAGGCCGTCCTGCTCACTAAAAAGGAAAAAAGAAAAACCGGGTGTTGCGTGCCTCACAGACGTGGAGAGGAGGGCAGGGACATCTGCCTACCTCCACGGGAAAAATTTGGCTCAGGAGGTCTGGGAAAACTCCTCCCCATGCACAATCCCGAGACGGAAAAAGTTGCCATTCCCCCCCAAAGAAAGGGGGGGACGGAAAAGCGGTACGAAGGAGAAAGGGGATTGGTATGTTACAAGACCGGCACCATGGTATAAAAAAGGGGGCACATAAGCAAGCTCTATGACAGTAGGAAAAAGGGGGGGAGGGGTCAAACCCTGGAAAGAGGATGACAAAAGGAGCGGATGAATCTCTCCCGTACGAGGGAAAAGAAACTTCCGATGGAGTACCCTGGTGTGGTCTAAAAAGAGGGGAAAATCCCGGAGGGGCACGATGCCCGAAACCGGGCATGGGGGGGGAACCATGGATCGGGTCGAAGAAGGAAAAACACTCGCGCACCATGAAAATCCTCGGAAGGTCAAGGGGACGAGAAGAAAGGGAGTCACTCAGTTCATTGATTTTCGCACGGGGAGCCAATGAAAAAAGAGCGCAGACAACAATATGTTTCAAGAAAGAATAAGAAGAAGGAGAGGGCTATTTTCGGACGATGTTAGGCCTAAGGAGGGGACGATCGACGAAGCTCTTGACTTGGATTCTTGCCCAAAAGAAGAAAAAAGGGGGAAGGTGGGCATTGGGTGGGGAGTGTGAGGAGGAAGCCCGCTGCCCTGTTTACTCAGAGGGGGGGGGGAGTTTGGACCTGAGTCCTCCTTTTGTACGAGGAAAAGGAGAGTAAGGAAAATGAACCCTTGAAAGGCGTTGAAAGAAGCAAAGAGGGTTGGGATTCCGCGCCAAATCGCGCGAAAAAAGAAAGGACGACCGTTTTCGGAAGAAGGGGGGGAGAGACAAATCCTCTCGACTCGATGGTTGTCGAGGGGGAAGGTCACGCGCATC
>Ga0179593_1401271_pt1 | contig 10287 bp, 11 predicted proteins | sample CZODoug2_1_08_16_FD_185931 | JGI IMG/M metagenome (GOLD analysis project Ga0179593, IMG submission 185931) | Vadose zone soil fungal communities from Angelo Coast Range Reserve, California, USA - CZODoug2_1_08_16fungal (PacBio error correction) | ecosystem: Environmental > Terrestrial > Soil >...
AGCGTGACCCCGTTCTGGGAGAGAAGCTCCAGCAGACAAGCTAGAAAGAACACCAATGCCAGTTGCACCACGTGCCAAAAACCACCAAGGGGCGTACCAGGGGAAAATAAAAGAGAAGGTTGCGTGCCCGTTAGCGGGGTGGCGTGCCGTGAAAAGTGTGTAGCTTTAGTGTGCCGGGGGGCCGGGAGTGGTGGCCCGCGGGAGCGGTGCAAGTAAGGGCCGATTAATGATTGGGGTCAGCTCAAACGGAAATCTTCACACATCAGATCACTGAAGACGGGCAAACTTTTCAACGGGGGCCATCTCGGGTCAAACCCAATACACTGGCTCCGGGATGAGTCGGAAAATCAAGGATGGTACGAGACGCGACAACCCTTGGGCCGTCACCGATAAACCTTGCACGCGGGAGGATTCAGCAACGTGAGAAGGTCATAAAACGGAAGGTGTGGGCAATAGAACCGATCGCAAGACTATAAAAAAAATCGGGAGTTTGCGGGTGAAAAAGTCATAACATAACGTGAGACTGCGGAGGGGGGCTGCGAACATCAAACTTGAAAGGAAGCCGACTGAAACTTATCCAAAAAATCTGAACAGGAGGTGGGGGAGATTAAGACACTGCAACTGGCATGAAAAGAAATCGCGCAGGATGTCCGTTCGGCACGTGCCGGGTTAAAAGGACTGTGGGCATGTTGACCGGGTGTGAGGAGATGAAATCTGGAATGCAGAACGCTGATAGACCATCGCATCAGTCATTCTACCACAACAGTGCCGGGAGTTCCCTGACGATAAGGTTGCGAACGCAGAAAGAATTTCGAGAAGAAAACACACACTCCACTGGGGGTCCACTGAAAGACGGCCACAAGTTTTCAGCCGGAGGAGAGAGCAAAAGGGTCATGGGCCCCACGAAGACTGATAAAGTCGAAAGGGATAGAATAGGGTCTTGTCACCCAGAGGACAAAGTTAAAAAGTGAGTCCGACAACACATAATCTACCAGGTGGGGGGGCCGGGGGTGTACCTTCTCCGCTAAACTAGCGCTAAATGTGTAAAAAAAATAAGAAAAACTCCATCGACCGCGATGACGGTCAATGTCAACAAAAACCAACTTCCCTGGGGAGATGACAGCTCCAAAAAAAAGAGCGGTCCGGAAAGTCCACTCTCCGGGCGCAATGGAAGCCCTCAGGACTGGGAAAGGCGAAACAACACAGGTTTAAGGTCAATGCTCATCAAATGAGGAAGGGCATCCACCGCGCCGCCGTCGTCAACTGCTAATAATGTCACGTGGCAACTGTTAAGGGAGGCGTGGTACACGAAACCAACGCGGGAAATGGGCGGGGGCTGGGGGCCTGAGCGATGGGGTGGCGGCTAAACATCACTTGGAGAGGGGTGATGGACGTGACATTCGAAAACTGGTGCAAAAAAAAGGGGTCTCTGAGAGGGACTTGTCGTCGGGCCAAAACAGGGGTGTCAAACGCTGTGGATCAAATCCGCTGATCATAGGGGGGGATCAAGAGACTTCCCAATGGCTGGGGGGCTTTAAGTGGCAGAGGGACAAGGGACACGCTTCGGGCAAACGGGAGGATCCACGAAAACACTTCACCAAGCGAGGCGGGCGCCTGTGACAACAACCGGGACGAGATGCAAAAGGAAGCCTGAGAACTGGGGGGAAAAGTGTGCTTGTACCCGACACTGTTGTTTGACCGGAAACATAGCGAGGACCGAAAAAAACAATGAGACAACTAACTATTCCCTGGCACGCATGGTTGAAAAAGGCAATGCGGGGGAACACTAGCACACCTGGACCCAAAATAATAAATAAACGGACAAAAGGAGACGAACGGGCGACCATATCGGGCTAGGCGCCGGAAGAGTGACGCTAATACGACAGAGGGAACCTGTAATCGATTCGCCAGCTAACAGCACAAAGACTGGCGTCGCGTTCCCGGCGATCTCACCATGCAAGGGTGATCTGGAGGGACAAGTGAGGTTCACTGGATGAAAGGGTATGAAGGATTCGATGGAGGGGTTTCTGATAGGCCGGTTAGTTGAAAGTATTAAAAGTAAAAAAAAATGAACTCTTGCGAAAATGGGCACATTGGGCGTGTACACTCTAGTGAATTTTCCTGAATCAGAATAAGAACACTACAAGAGGGGGGTCAGTAAGTCACCTTCCAAAAGGGGGAAAAGAACACTGTATCCCTTTTGCGGGGTGACGGAAACTTGGAGAAACAAGTACGGCGAAGATGCTTGGTGCGTTTCCAAAAACACGTACAATGTCGGAGAACGCAGTACAGAAAATGGCATGACGCACCACCTTCAACCCTGAACCTACGACTCGTAGACTGACAGGGGATGGGGGGGCACGAGGAGCTGAGAAAGGGGGCGGAACCCACGGCCACCAGAGAAAAAGAAAAAGTCACGGTGTCTTCGGGGGAAGGGCGTGGGCGCAGAAGCAAGGGGAGCTAAAAAGAAAATAGCTCATCAAAGAGGGCAGACAAAAAAAACGTCCTACGGGGGAAGCAGGCTCGCAGGTAAAAGAAGTGTACTGGTATTAAAACAGGGGATTATTAAGGTGGGGCATGTGCAGGACGCGACGACGGTAGAGGAATCTTACCCAACGACCCGCCGGTTGATGGCAGAGTTTCGGCTTGAAGAGAGTGATCAGCAAAGAGTCGAACGGGCAAGGACAGTGGGGGTCGGGGCGGGGACGCGAAATAGTCCGCGTAGTCGAACGGGAAAATCGATACACGGCATGCACGGCCCGAATAAAATGCCAAGGCAAGCATCGTAAAACACGCGCAGGGCCTGTCCTTCAGGAAGCTACGTGCGAAAAAGGGTGGGAGACATCTGGGAAAAAAAACAGGGGAGCTGGCGTGGTTTTTTCGTCAGGGAGGGTTCCAAACGAAAAAGCAGGAAGGTACTTTTTCTGAAGAGCGGGAAGAGGTACCTTAAAAAACACGGCGAGAGGACAAGGGGGAAGCTCAGTAAGACTAATAGGATGGAATTGGGTAGTCTCGGCCTGATAAAACTAAACAAACACCACAGTTATGGTGGTCACATGCAAAGCGATATCTGAGAGGCTCCACATTGATGGGGCGGGGAAAAGACAAAGGAAACACCAAGTCGAGACAACCAGGGGGTCGGGCGGGCTGGACGGGGCACGCCATGTACCCGGCTGGGCGTGGGAGGGTGAAAGGTAACACTGGTAACTAACATACAGATTAAAACAACAAGGAAGGCCGGTGAAAACTAGGCAGGGGATGAGGATGGACATGGTGTGGTAGGGGCCGTTCCTTACAGCGAAAGCGTGAAAACCCCTAAAAATGGCAAGGAGGGGAGTATAGCACCTCACGCTATTATCTACGCAACAATTGTTCAGGGGGGGGTGTTGGGGGGAAAAACCGAAGTCTTTCCGTCGATAAGTAACTGGGATGAAGTTGCCAGCAGCGGCAGATAAAGGGTGAAGACGGGACCGGGGGCTACAGTGCCCGGGACAAGGCCACATAGCAGTAAGAGGAAAAATACTGCTGTTCACTGGACTATGGTGTTCCTTTTGTACCTTGGGTTTTTTAGGGGTCCGGAAAACGGCACGGCAACACCGTCAGCTTGGAAAATTAAGAAAAGGTAAAACTCAAAGATTTTGGAATTGGGGTTCAAGTAGGTAAATTGCTAGAAAAAGGGGAGTTGTTGGAAAAGGAAGTGTTTGGGAGTGAACGCAATTCGAGAATTGGTGGCCGTGTGAATCTTTAATCATGATCGAAGATAGGGAAAGGGAAATGGGTGGGGTGACGGTTGAAATTGGGGACTAAAGTTCGTGTCAAGGTCAAGGTGTGTTCCGAAGGTCAACTAAAAGTACTGGGTTGGCGGAATATAATGGTCAAAGGTAGACACGGGACCTGTACGAAAAAGGTACTTCTCGCCAGGCCGGGTTTGTATATTGGAACTCCGAGGGGGAGCATAGATCATAGGTGAAGGGGTACTGCAGTTAAGGTCAATATACATACTAGGTCGGAGGAAAAGGCATTGAATGGGGGGGTAGTGGTGTTTGACTGGGAGAGAAAAAAAGTTCTCTGATAGTACCAAGGGTGAACCAAAAGCCAAGAATTGAGCGTTGCAAACTGGGGGGGGAAAGGGCCCTGGGGGGTAACGGGTGAACGTGGCAAAAAGAGGATGACTAACATTACTATATGGGGGGAAAACGGGAGGGCGAGAAAAAGCGTCGACGCTAACCGGGACGAAACCTCTGGGTGACAACTCAAAGAGCGCGTGGGTGCAAGTAAGGCGTTGGCTTGGGAAAGAGACATCCAGCGCAAATAAGAGGGCCGGTCATGGAACCTCCTGGGGGAAAGGGCAGGACTTAAAAAGGGACGTCAAAAGCCTTATCGGTCCCAGGGGGAGATCTAGTGGTATGGGCTAAAAGTTAAAAAGTGAGTGGTGGGGCTGAGTCGCCGGCAGACGTGAAAGAAACCATAAAGTTGAGATCAGATGGCGTCCCGGTCCGTTGTTGTGGGGTGGAAGAACTTTCGGTAGGGCAATCTGCGCGGACTAAGTCCGTCTGAGAGGTGGGGAAGGGGGACAGCTATAACGTCGAATTGGTTCCACCAGTTCGAGGAACAAAAAAAAAGCCTCAGCAAGAGTAAACGATCGTTTCAGGGGGATAAAAACTCCCCGTGGTTCAAAACTAGCGTTGTAAAGGATCGCCACTTGTCTAAAAGCTCTCTTTTGACCAAGCAACGTCGGCTGGAACGTGAGAACAAACATCAACAGGGAAGAAGGGTCAGGCATTCCTAAGAGCGTCGTCCTTTTCTTACGGTGGCTGGTGGGGCGGCGTGAAGAAAAGAAAGTGAACAGCAAAAGATGGGCGTAGAACAAGGGTGTTTAGAACAGGTTAGGAGGCGGAATACGGGGGGGGATCATATAAACTTGAGGAAGCGTGAGTTGGCAGTTCGGTCGAAATAACACAAAAAAGTGGAAGACAGGACAAGCGTAGTGAATGTTAGATCTAAAGCACTGAAATCATAAGAACGTTGTGGCCTTGACTCTCTGATCGGTACGGGGAAAGTCACGGACCGGGGAAAACGTAGCTTCGAGGAAGAACCAGAAAACGGGAAAAAAAAAAGGGTTATCATGCCCTGATCGAACTGGTCAGCCAAAGAGGCCGAGAAGCACAAGTTATCTACCTGAAGAGGGGGGAAGAGAGACTAAGCACAGCTGGACCAAATCGCGGGGACTCAATCGGAAAAATGGAAGGAGGGGAGGCTGACAAAAACATTCGAATGGCCAAAGGCCTGTCGGGCGCACTTTCGGTCGGAAAGGAACTCCAGTAGGAAAAGTAGGGCGAAACCGAACGACGTCAAGAAAAAAAGCGACGACATATCGCGCCAGGCAAAACGGCCGAAGGGCCGACCAAATCGCAGCCGTCTCACAGAAGGGGGCTGAATGGAGGTCAAAACAAAAACTATAAAAAGCGGTTACATAACAAAGTTCGAGAGGGTTTGAAACAGCAGCAGGGGTAAGAAAAAAACGTATCGTGGCGGTGTCATAACAAGGACCTAAGGGCCAACATTGAAGGGAAGGGGCCGCGACCCAAAACACAATTAATAAGCAACGTTAAAAGTAATTCCATCAGCACGAGCGACAGGCCAAGCATCATTGTCTAAAAAGGGGCAACGACTCACCAAATGCATGGGGGGGGGATAACATGGGGAGGCTGGTGCAACGAACGAGGCAGGGCCAGGTAGGGGGATACACAGGACCCCCGCCAGCGGGAATTCAACTGAGTCCAAAAAAACTTGCGTCTCAAAAAAACGGGAAAACGTTTAATCTACACCTTTTCGCCTTGTGCGACGGGGATAGAACGGTGTAGTGCGAGTAGGGGACTAGGTGGGGAAAGGTCAGCGGTCCAATATACCTGGCAGCAGCGCACATAGGCACAGCGGGTAAAGTACGGTCAATCAGCCAAAAAGAGGAACGTCGTACGAACGTGCAGCACCAAGAACCAGGGAAGATTTCAGTAAACACAAAGAATCTGCGAAGGGGAAAAACTGGCAACTCATCTAAACTCACAAGGGAAAGGCACCGGGACGATGCCGAAAGCAGAAAATCCAGACACACAGGGACCAGACAAAATCGATAACGTCGCAAACTTAAACGTCGCAGGCGGCCAGGAGCAAGCGAAAAATTATGCAAAAAAGGCAGTGACCGGAATAGCACGACGATTGGAAAAATCAGAGAAACTTAAGGGGCAGAGGTTGGGGAAAAAAACTACATACAGGCGCTATTGTGAACGGAGCGGCAAGATTGACCGGAAAAAAGATGAGGAAGGGGTACTTGGCCGACTAGTCCCCTGACACCAGTCTACCGGGGGATACGGACAAACCACTAAAAAAACAGAACTCCGTAGCCGGGTAGAACCGCTCGGGGGCAACCAACAAGGACCTGGAACTGCAAAAAAGAAGAAAGACAGGACCTATGGTAACAAGCACGAAGGGTCAAGATAAAAAGAGGAAGAGTTCCAAACTTCAAGACGCGGCAGCATCCAGGAGAAAACTGGTCGCAGGGGAATCATAAGGACCCCCAAACCAACGGAAAAATGTAGGAGCACCTCATACCAATAAACAATAAAGGAGTTCGTCTCTAGCCTACACGTAAAGGCAACTCTAAAAATCACAGGGGGCACGCACTCATACAACAGCGTTGAACGGAAGTGGGGTAGGCTGGGGGCATCCACGCAGGAAAAATAAACCGTGAGGAGGGTAACCAGAACTGGTGTCCAGGAGGCGCCAGGCCTCACCGCAAAGAAGTGTCAGGTCAGGACAATACGGACAAGGGTGTAACGGGGGTCAGGCAAAACGAGGGTGAACAAGGAAGGAGAGAGTAGGCGGGAAGTCGATCCTGTGGGCACCTTACTGGGCGGAAAAGACTAAGAGGGCATATCACAATGGAAGCGGGAGGGCAAGGGGGAGATCGTCGGACATTAAGGGTAGATGTGGGGCACAGAATGCCGAGGCAATTCGGAAAAACAACCAAGTTCAAACCGGTTCGCGAACAAAAAAAGAAAAAGGTATCCAACGGGAGTCAGGGGTAGACTAAAAGCAAAAGCATGGTTGGAAAAAGGGCTCTCAACCCGTGAATTTAGAAGAGGTACTAAAAATTGAGGGGGGGAACCACCAAAAAGGTTCTTAACGTCAGACACTGAAAAAAAAAGAAAGAAAAAAAGGAAACAAGTTCTAATTGCGCGGAGAAGTGGTCGCCGGAGGAAAAGAGCACCCATTTTCTACACTATCAAAATCCAGTTCACCTGGGGAAAAGATGTCATAACGCAGTAGAGAAAAGTCGAAATAATCGGGGCAAGTGGGAAGAAAAGTCGCGTCAACCAAAAAGGGGAGCTGGAGTTAAGCATACCAGAATAAATGGAAGGGGATCCGATGCTCTATAAGCAAGGGGAAAAAAATGGCAAGGGCCTCACTAGAGCGTCAATAGGAGGGGTAAACGCGCAGGATCACGAAATCACTCTCGGCTCTAAAACTCAAGCGAAAGTAACACGGTACACTTCTGTGCTCTCATAAGAGAGCAAGAAAACGGAAACGGGGAAGGGTACATGCAAAAGGAAGAGCCAGAGCACGAACAAGGACGAGTTACGCACAGTACTGCAAGGGGCACAATACACAACATCCCGGGACTGGTAAAGCTAGGTGGGAAAGTCGCTACAAACTCACCACAAATCCCTGAGAAAACTCAGACACTCGACCCACAAACGGGGCTCGCCTTGTGGAAACGAGGGGAGGGAAAGAGCAGTCGGGAATGGGGAGAAAATGCCATCCCTAGAGGTAACCAAACATCTATGAACACTTACTTGGAAAGTGGTGAGGTCAAAAAAGCAAATGGTGACTCTATGGGGAGAGAACTACACATCCGGAATGAGCACAACAGCGGAGAGGAAGTGGGTACACTCACCCAAGGGGGGAACACTCAAGATCCGCGCCTAGACCCTGGAAAAGGAAGAACACAGATAGGGGGAGGGATCGATGGGACGGAGGGAAATACGCGTGTGCTGTAATGCAGAGGGCCTGAAGGGGGAGAATCCCTCGTCCAAAACTCAAAGTGAGTCAACAGAGCGGTAAGCTCCTGAATAAAAAAGAGGTACCATGAAGAGGCGTCGCCTCCGGGCGGACATCGGGTCACAAAGGGGGTGGTACGGACACATCTGGGTGAACTCTAATCCAGGAGGGGGAGTGGGGGGGGGGGGGGAAGTGGCGAGCAGTGGCAGGGGGTTGAATGGGAGGTGGGTGCTTACGGAAAGGAGACACTTAAAAACGTGAAATGTAATGTCGGAACCCGGGCTCTCCAAAACTCGAACAGGGAAAACAGGCGCGTCACATAAAGGGTAAGCCCCGTTTCACTGAAAAAAAATAAAAAAGATGATTGACAACGAGTACACACAGGAGAGGGATCGGGCGGGACCGCTGTTGTATCAGTCGGTAAACTGGACGGGGGGGGAACTTTCATGCGCGGTGCGCAGTGCACCTGAAAACAAAAAAAAAAAAAAAACAGGAAAAGCCGCGCGGGACGCTGTTTGGGTGTACGACTACGGATGCGCAAAAGCGATTGCGGTCGGTATGACAGGCGAAAACAGCAAGAACAGCGGAAGGCCATTCACCGCCGCAAGTGTGCCGAGCATCGCAAAGAACGCCGGCCCATCAAGCGCAACATGGGGTCAACGAAAAAAGAAACGGAAAAAAAAACCTCAAGATACAAAAAAAAAAAAAGGATTGTTTGACCAGCGGGAATGAAGAAGGACGATCATAGGGGGGCAAGATGGGTTATTCCCGGTCGCATACGGTCGCCGACCGAGGGGGCATGCGGAGGATGCTGTGGGCGTCCTAGGGGAGACGTTGGTGCTTAAAAAAAGTCGAACGGTTATATGTAAAGAACCGAACCGCGGCAAACGGAAGAGTTTGTAGGGGGCAAGGTGCCGTGGGCGGGGGGGGGGCCGTGCGGCGTTGACAGTACTGGTCGCAAAAAAAGTGCGGGGTAGCTCTGCGAAGAAGACTGGCAAAAACCTAGATTCGCGGAAAAAAAGGTTTAATGCCTCGCATCGGTCCTACACAGTGGGTTCACTATAGTCCGCAAAGTAAAAAGGAGGGCGGTGGAACCGCCAGCCGGGTGATTTCGGCTACGAGGTGGAGGGGGGAGCACCGCGGTCGTCAACCGTGGTGTGGAAAGTATAACGTTGGGGACCCAGGGACAGTGCGTCGCGTGTGCGGCGCAAAAAAGGGGGGGTCAGAGGCTGGGACACTCAAAAGTCCGAATTCAGTTTGCCGAATAAACGGCGGAAGGGAGTAGTCTCGATAGGTTGTAAAGGGCAGCCGCCAAACAACGTACGAAGTGGGACGACCAGGGAGAATCGTTCCGATCGGAAAAGGAAAAAACGAGGGGGTCGTCTGAATCTCGGGCGCGGGGTACGTCGGGGGGCGCTAGTCGTGCAAGCGTCCGGTGCTGAAATGCCCGGGAAAGGCTAAGGGCTGGGGGACAAAAGGGGGTGAAACCCCCGGGCACTGGGGCGACGGTGGCGCAGCCGAAACGGGCAAGGGCTGCAAACGTCGGCAGAGTGTTCAAAGAGAGAAAAAAACGGTCCGTGTCCTTGGAAGATTAAAAAACGTGAAACCACACGAGGAAGTGGGCCGAGAACTGGTAAAAGGTGTGGCTGTCAGTTGGAGAATTGGGCGTGGGTTCTCCAGGCACGTAGAAAAATGAGCCTGGAGGCCTATTGTGTTGATCGCCTGAGGGGGGGAATAGGTCGTGCCGTGAAGAGTAGGAGGCAAGGGCGTTGGGGACGGCGGGGTCGGCTAAAGGGATCCAGGAATCTTGATCGTGGTTCAACCGAAGGGGGGGGACTAAAACGATAGTGACGTCTGAAAAAAAAAACGGGCAAGGTTGGGGGGGGGGACAGCTGTGACTGGTATGGGGGTTCTGCCAAACAGGTAGTTTGTGGGGAAGAGGGCTAGGTTAACCGTGAAAAGGAGGGTGACGATGGAGGTCTTCGATGAAATACGCAACACCAATCGGAAAGTGTGCAGGGTGACGGCGGTGCGGGTTGCGAGGAGTCGAGACACAACAAAAAACGGACAAAGGGGGTACAGGGGGGCGTCTAAAAAGCAAGTCGGGGGTCTGAAAAGTGATCCCTCAGTGAATCCAATAATAGGGGGCGGGGGGAGGAGGGGGGGGGGCTGAAAAATCGCCAAACTAAACAACACTCTCCAAACGCCCGAGAGTGTGGTCTTCATGTC
>Ga0179593_1458068_pt1 | contig 10287 bp, 8 predicted proteins | sample CZODoug2_1_08_16_FD_185931 | JGI IMG/M metagenome (GOLD analysis project Ga0179593, IMG submission 185931) | Vadose zone soil fungal communities from Angelo Coast Range Reserve, California, USA - CZODoug2_1_08_16fungal (PacBio error correction) | ecosystem: Environmental > Terrestrial > Soil >...
TAAGAGGGCGTTCGAGGGAGGGAGAGTATTGAGAGAGGAGCTCAGGGGAGAAAAAACTGCGGCCGGACTCTCAAAAAGGGAAACTCGGCAATACCTTGTACTGGTTTCACCAAAAAAAAGAGGACGATGACGCCTAACAAGAAGTTCGAAATAGTAGGGGAGAGGAAATCTTAGGGAAAGGAAAGGTTGGAGTAAAAGGAGGAGAAGGACACCATGATCATAACTCAAGTAGCAAAAGAGCAGATTGCTCCGCCTAGTATCTACTATTCAATGAAAGGAAAGAAGACATGAGTTCAAATAACGAAAATCGCGGGACTAGGGGACGAAGGAGGTGATCGGTTGCGCTGATAAACCGGCGGAAGACGAGGAACCAGCCGAAAATCACATTGGCCTGTCACTCGGAGTATAACTCCCACCAAGCTGGATAGAACTTCTTCGAGTGACACCGAAAGCCGCTATGGAAGGGTGCCCTTCTAAAAGTAGGATAGAAAGCAAGTCGAAGCATCAGCATCTATCGCGCTCTCAAAAAAAATCCAAATTCCGCGGTCTTAGGGTCGCGGGTCGGTGAAGAGGTAACCCTGCGAGTGTCAAAGAGAGGATCTATCGAGAGTTGGAGGACGCGCTCACTTCAGTTCCTTGAAAGCGATGAGTAACGAGCTTGTGATCAAGACTTTCTCTGAAGAGAAGAATTAGGTCAAATAGGAAAGGAACTTAGGAAGGGAGAGTAAGATTGAACGCATGTCAAAGGGGCCAATCGCCGATTAGAAGTCACGCCGAGTGAAAGAGGAGAGAGAGACGAGAGGCCCGGGAGTCTCAGGCGGAGGATCTGCCCATTCTGGAGGGAAAGGGGGATGCTGCGACGAGTCACCACACATGCGCTTTTCGAGGTCCACGAAACAAGCCATCCAGGGAGCGGGAAATGAATCCATTAAGCTTGGCTGTTGACTACGGGTAGACAAGGGGGTTTCAGAGGGAAGAGTAAAAGGATCCACACAAGAAAGCCCGCAGGATAATGAGGAAAAAGGTAAACGAGGTAAGTCCGTATTCTAAAAGTGATTTTGTTTCCGGTAGAAGGGAGAAATCTGGTCGATGTCTGGGGCGAGCGACGTGGAGAGACTTTGAAGAGGAGAAAGCAGAAGGGCGCCTACTTAAAAAGAAGTCAAGCTGTCACTATCTCTTATCAGTCAAAGGGGTGGACGTCGTGCTGGCATGGGGGAAGGAACATCCCATTGTTCAGGAAGAGCGGTATAAAACGAGTAGACAACAACACCAAAAAAAAAACTGGATAAGAGGACGGCCTGCGCGGCATTTGGGGCGAAGGGGGGGAGTCAAGAGTCAAAGACTGCCAACAAGAAAAAAGGGCGCAAGATCTGAGGGGGAGGGAAAGAACGTCTACTACAACAATGCGGCAAGACAGAGTCCGGATGTCGCCTATGGAAGATTAACTTCGCATAGAAGAGGAGAGAACTTCTGTAGAGAGGAAAAAAAGGCCTAAAAGAATTCGACGAAGGGGAATAACGTAAATGCTAAGCGCTACAGATGTCAAGTTAAGGGCTAGGGGCGAAGAAAGAGAGAGAAAGAAAGGGGGTTGACCGGACGCGCTCAGGGGATGAAATCAACAGGAGGGGGGGAAACCGAGCAAACGGAAGTCCGACCCTAAGCTGATCGAGGGAGGAGAGGGGCGAAGGAAGACGCAAAGCTCCACAAAAGAAGGAGGAAAAAAATGCTTACTCTCCTTCTCTATAAATCGACGATGGAAAATCGGGGTAAAGGAACGTCGGGCGGCAACGTCGAAAGCGGGAAAAAGGTCGATGAGATCCTCTCTAGTCAAAAAAAAAAAAAAATCACTGGCAATAGAATAAAGCAAAGGAGGAGAAGGAGAGGGACTACGTGCGTCACTCCTCCGAAGCAGTGCAACGGTTCAAAGCAGAACAACGGGCGAAATGAGGGATTATGGAGCCGGATAGAAGGGAGACCCATCGGGGAAAGGGGGAGGGACCGAAAAAAGCCGGAGGGGGTCGTACCAGGCTCACCGGAATATCTCTTGCGCCAAGCCTTCTGGTGGAGCCGTCGACGGCCCTCTACGTTCGCCAAAAGGCAGGGCGGAGAAAGAACATGTGTGGGGGTCTGCTATGGGAGAGAGGGAGGAAAGAAATGTGGCCGGGGTTCGGGGTAAACCCATTCATAAAGAAGGACGGGAGAAGCAGGTACTAGATAGTGCAGCTTTAACGAAGTTTACGTCGGAAGAACGTGGATGGAAGGAAGGCTTCAACTTATTTGATCACACGGGAGAAAAGAAAGGCAAGGATAGAGAGGAAGAAAAAAAAGATAAAAACCTTAAGGAATCAGGACTTCCTCGCTCTTGATGAGAAATATAGTGGCGAAGGAGAACAAGTGGTGTGGATTTTAGATCCACAATGAAAAAAAGGGAGAATAGCAACCAGCCAACATCCTTCCTTCTTATCGGAATGGGATCGAGGAAGGGGCGGTCGTGGAAATGCTCAGGTCACATGCTGGTGATTGGCGGCAGCACACATTGCCACGCGGAAGGAAAAGAAACAGAGACTGCCGGGGCTCTTCAATAAGAAGACAAGAAGAAAGACGCGAGTGGGACGGACGAATTGCAGCTTTAGAGGAAAATAGAAGGAGTTCCTTCGAAAAAAAAAGCAGGAGCAACCGATAAGGCAAGGAATTGAAGATTGGAAGCAGGAGGACCCTAAAGAAATTCTTATAAGGAGGGGTTGGTCCGAATCGCCTAGAAAGAAGCAAACCACCTGCGGCGCACAAGGTAGAGAGTGAAGACGACCCGCATTGGAGAAGGAAACGGAAAGTAAGAGCGACCAGCTAATACGAACAGGGTAAAGGGGGTTGCTATGATTCTATACGGGAGGCCGGATGGGGATCCTACTGTGCGCCTGTGACAAAACAAAGAAAAGAGTAGAAGGGAAAGGAAACCTGGATATCGCCTTTTTCGGACGAGAAGAAGAAAAAAAAAAAAGGGGTACTTATCTCACTCTTCTTACGTCAACCAGGTAGGCAGTGAGTCGCCGCGCACCCTATAAAGAAGCGGATGACTAACCGCCTTCTATCCCCGGATAGCGTTAAGTGGATAATTTGAAAGAAGGATGGGTCAAGCTCTGAAAAAAAGTAAAGAGCCTAAGAGGGAGCATTGAGATCTACCGATGGACCGGGTTCCTAGGCCGAGGGGACTGCGCGCGGGCCTAGACAGAAACAGAAACAGAGCCGATTTGTCCATCCGACGAGGAGAAGAGGTTCTTCAGAAAGTCGCCAGGGAGGGTACGAAGTAAAAGAGAGAAAAGGAACTAGAATTTTCCATTGTTTAGAAGTCCTAGGCAGGACGAAAAAGAAACGAATAGAACAGGGAAGGACCTAACAATCGTAAAGAGCTCTTCACGATGCGAAAAGAAGCCGGAAAACAAGGGAGGAAAATAGGATCTGGCTCTTAGAAGAGGTCAGGAGAAAGATGGGCTGACTCCATTGATTAAGCAAAAAAGAAAGGCGACACTTGCCCGAGATTGCGTAGAAAGAAACCGAGATAGGTTTCAGAGAAAAAGGAGATAGGGAGAAACCCTGGCCTGCAACCTAATAGGACCTCATCCAAGGGAAAAAAAGAAGGCAGATGACAGGATAGACCGCGCAACAAAGTAAATACTGTCGCACCGACTATGGTGGGGCGGTCGTAGAGTGGTGACCAACGGACCGCATGAAAATGAAAAGAGGACGTGAAAAGGTCTTTCGATCTCATTGGGGAGAAAAAAGGCAGGGGGTCGAGACGTCACCAGAACGCCAAAAAGAATAGATCTTGATCATTTCCTAGGGGCGGCTGAAGAGGGGGATCGAGGAACAAGAGCTGTGGAGCGTCTGGAAAAAGAAGAGGAAGCCGGGAGACCTCGGGGAATTTACGGAACTCAGAGAACGAAGAAAGGAATGAATCTGTTGACCCAGAGAGAGGAATGAGATTTCTCCGATCACGGCCTCGGCTACAGAAGGGCAGTTATGAAGCAAACGGACACGTCGCAAGAGCAAAGAAGTAGAACAACTCAGTCACTGCCGACAAAGAAAAAAAAAGAGGAGAAGTTCCAAGGAAAATTAGAGGGTGCCCGGGGGGGCCGAAGCCTAAATGTGGAAAAAAATGGCCGAAAGGACGAACAAGAAAAGACGGGAGGAAGTATCTAAATCAGAGAGAGGAAGGGGAGGGGCCGATCTCGCCTAACCTGGAAAAGAAGTACGAAGATGAGTTAAGTCTTGTCGTAACGCCAAAAGGGGCGAACCGTGCCGCCGCCCTTGCACTCAGCTGGCATAGCAAGGAGAATATCAGAGCGAGCATCTTTCTCGAAATAAACCAATGGCGAGGGACCTCGGAGGAGAATGGAGATTCACCCAAGTAAGAGTCCGGGATAAAAAACATCTAGGATGGATAATCGGGAAGAGATAGAGCAGGGGAGATCGCTTCGGTCCATTTTCCGTCTAGAGCTATGACTTTGGGGGTGAAGCGGCTCGAGGTAAAGGTCACTCGAGTGGGGGGCGAGGGTAGGGAGAAAGAAGGAGGGAAGCAGCTCTATCTTCAGGCAAATGAAACGAAAATGAAGGTCTCAGGACTGGAGCCGAAAGTCCTAAAGACGAAATAGGGAGGGGACCGTCATGATTTTTCCATTTCAGACGAAAAGCTAGGAGGCGGGATCTCGAAAAAAAAAGAAGGTGAAAATAAAGAAAAGAGATCCTCCCATCGAGAGCGTCAAAAGCGCAAAAGAAAAAAATGACAAAGACGGAAAAAAGAAGGGATAAATAAAGAAATGCAGGATGAGCAAAAACGGCTGAATAGGAGCGCACTAAATCAACAGAGGATCAGAAGGACTCTAGAGAAAGAGAACAAACAAAGGCGAGAAAATTACCGACGCGCCCTAAATACGAAAAATGTATGATACCGGAAGAGACCTTGAGTGAACATTCTCTCCGCAAACATCAAGGGGGTGGTGGAGAGACTGAGGGGAAAAGTCCGGAAGATTGCCACGAGAAGAGGGGGGAGTCAAACGGCGCTCAAACTTGCAGTTGCGACAGACCAGGAACCTTTAATTGACGCCGCCTGAAGAGGACAAAGGTTGCTCAATTTACGAGATCCAGGCCGAAATTCTACTTCTGTCAGGTGCCGGAAGAGAGGGAGGGAGTTCATCCATTCGGGAACGAAAGGGCATCTGATTTCTTCGGCCACCTACGCGGTGATAGGGCCGGGGACAGTAAAAAAAAACTCAATGAAAGGAAAGGGTCCAGGGAAGGGAAAGAGGGGGGGGGAAAATCTTGGAAAGAGAAGAAAAGGAAGAATCGTTTGGGTAATTCCAAATGACAATGTCTCAAAAGGAGGGTAAAACGACGGAGAAGATAGAGGAACGGAGCACGAGCGACTGAGAATCCTGAGGAAAACAAGAATCCATGCCGCTTCGAGACCGTGAATAGGAAGGAAAGCCCAGAAGAGCGGAGGAAGAATTGAGACAACCTCAACTGCTTCCACCCAGCACGCTAGGGGGGAGACATCAGAGGAGCATTACGCCGATAAAAAAAGGCGCGGGAACAGAAAAAAGGACGACTGGTGCCTCTTTTGTTGACCTAGGACGCGGCAACCGTACTTCTGAAATAAGAGAAGAAAAGGAAAAATGCACCTCTAGTCATTGCATTATAGGAGGAACGCGAAAGAGACTACGAAAAGACCAGACTAGTCAGCGGCCGACGCAGAAAAAGGGGGAGGAGAGGGCGAGTTGAAAGAAAGATCTGTTTGTTTGAGTGGATAAACCTTGCCGATGGTGGGCATCAGGGCGCCAAAGGAAGAAAAAGAGAAAATATAATCGTGCCGACCGAAGAAGAGTGACCAGGACAGAGGTCGTCAAAATGAAGAAGGGCAGAACTTACTTCTAGACATAAGGAACAAAAACAGATCTCTCGGTGGAAACGAGGAACTACGTAGTAAAGAGGGACCTAGTTAGAGTACTAGGTTGAGGGAGAGGAGAGAAGTCTGTAGTGGAACTTTGGCGGCGGGGGGACAGGAAACGGATCTAAAAGGGGACAGAATTACGAAAGAGGAAGAGCTTAAGGTTACTTTTCTTCCCGAAAAGAAGAGGGGGGATGAAGACATGGCGAACTAGTCGGCGGCGTCGGAAGGCAATGACTCGGTGTTTGTCTTTCAAGCCATGCGCGGAAGTTCAATGAATCATCGGCGCGGAGACGGGAGCAAAAGGAAGAGAGAAACCTTAATCGAAAGAAAAGAGGGAAGGAAGGGCGTAATATCTGAATCGAAAGGGTCATACAGATAGACGGTCCCTCGAAGGCTTCGAGCACGGAAAGAGAGAAAGTTAGACTGGTCTCATCAGCTTTCCTTCTATTATACTACAGAAGAAGAGCACAATTTGACTGTTCGTCTTCTAGAAGGGGAAAAGGCTGAAACTGCTGCGGCTTTTCACAGCATCAGAAACGCGCCGTTTGGACAGTTGGTGAACAATTAGCACATCGGGGACGTCTCGGGAAGTAAGTATATCAGCTCTAACACCTCCGAAGGGAGCGAGGGCGTGACGTACTTTCCTGCTCGTTTCAACGGGTCGTGCCTAGGCGATCGACGAGTGCGGCGCCAGGGTTAAAGGCGCTGAAAAGGCTCGCGATGGGACCAAAATAGTTTGAAGTCACCTTGCTTTAACAAAAGTTGAGAAAAAGCCCATTTGACTTTAAAAGAAAAAAGTTAGGAACGACTTTCCTAAAAGTTTCAGCCATGAAGGGACCGGCACGAACCAAGATCGATCGCGCGAAATGGAATAAGAAAGAGAAGCACCGATGGAGGACATAGGGAGGAACGGAACGAACTGCGGCCAAAGTGGCTGCTGCGAACGAATGGAATCCAACAGCAAACTACATCTCATTTCAACCAAAAAAGGCCAATAAAATTTAAGAGGAGAATAAGATCGCCTTAGCTGTTCAGGGGATAGAAAGGGGTGTTCAATCTGTCTAAGCAGAAAAACAAAAAAAAGAAACGGTCCGAGACCAGAGAGATACAAAGAGATTCCTCATCAGATAGAGAAGGGGGAAGGATGGCGACGCGGATTTGGTTGGTTGGCCGTCATCAATGAGTGGGTTTCAGGAGCACTGTGGATCAAGGAAAAGGGGGGCGCATTTGCGCAAATCCAGGCCTAAGGGAGTTACCGAGGCGGGATCTTCCTTCCGTCGTCCTTCAGGGGGGAAAGGGAGCCCGTAGGTGTACAGGGGTGGGCAAGAAAAAAAAAAAAAGACTTGAAGAGGATAGCCAAAAGTCGAAGGGAAAAAAAAATGTATAGCTCCCGAAATGAGCGGCCTTGGGGAGAGAACAAACTAGACTGCTACAAACCAATTCAGTAGGGGACAATAGAGGGTGAGTAGGTATCGCAGGAGAAGAAAATCTGCATGGTCGTAAGACATCATCCATGGAATGGGAGAAATGCCTATTCCGGCTAACAGATATAAGAGAAAATCTAAGGGAGTATGGGGAACCATTCCTGCCCGGCGTCGGCGAGTGAAAGACGGGCAGAGTGCTCGAGGAAGGGCACTTTCATTCAGGAAGAAGAAGAGAACTTGAGACCATTACTCTAGCGTATCGAAGAGAAAGGGTTGAACGATTGCGCCTCAAAAAGAATCCGGAAACTAAGCGGATCGAGAGGACTATTAATATCAGAGACGCCCCCACAAATCAAACCAACGGGAGAGGAAAAAAATATAGATGCTTGGACTTCGAAAAAACGAATCCGCTTCTTGTAAGGAATCTGAAGGAAAGAGAAAGGGAAAGAAATGTTCGAGGTAAAAAGAAAAGGGAGCGCCATAACCAGAGCCTCAAACGCTTGGAAGAGATAAAGTGCATCTATCTGCGCATCAGGGAAAAAAGAGGGGGACACACGCGCTCGACGACGGCAGGAAGCCGTAAATAGCAAATTCAACGGGTGTGATAGGGGACGCGGATAGGCTAGGCAAAAAAAGCGGATATGACCGACCAGCCGGGGGGTAGAAAGGGGAAGATGAAGCCCATAATATATTGCGCACAGGAAGGAGGGGGGTAGCCTGGAATACGGAGCGGACTAAAGCCAGAGCAGTCGGGCTCGAAAAAGGGGTGTTGGAGGGCGAGTTTAGAAACGAAGCAGGGGTGCTTTTAGAAAAAGAAAAAAAGAACGCAAAACGGGCATCAGCAATTGACGGCAACGGAGGAGAGGGAAGAGGGAAGTTGACGTAGAAAGGAGCGAAAAAGGCTTCACATTCGGCACGTGCATTGAAAACAGTAGGGAACCGACCATCGACACGCGAAGGGAAAAAGAAAAAACTAGGCGGGTATCCGCCGGACTTAAAGAGGACAGTGGAGAGAATCAGGGGGGAACGGAAGAAACGTTGTGTGTGTCTTTGGGTAGAAGATCCACCTTGACCAAACCGGGGAAGGAAAACAAAACACAAAGGCAGGCGGAGGGGAAAGAAAGATCACGGGTCCGGGGGGGTCAAGGTCGCTGTGGAAGCAAGGTGGGGTAATCTACAGCCCCAATGCCGGAAAAGAATCAGAGAGAAGAGGAGAAAAGAAAACGATCTTCATGAAGATGCAGCCTAGCTCACTCGGAGGGAAGCTAGGACCGGCTATATGCCGAAAACTGGCGGAACATGGCGTCCTTAAAAAAAGGGCTGGAGAAAAAGGGCTTGCCTCTGTTAAGCGGGGAGTGACCCGGGAAGGAGTGAAGAAAAGAGCGGGGTGGGGGACCTAAAGAGAAAAGAAGGCCACACAACTGCGCGCCCTCTCATAAGAGCAAGCAGGGGAATTGGGAACAAGCGAACGTAAGTCAGAAGAGAAGAAAAGAAAACCGAACAGATGATGTAGAAAATAGAGTAAAGCGCGGCCTGAACAAGAGAGCGCCGACTGTTGACACTTTACAACGAACCGGCGTAGTCGGGAGCGTGAAAAAAGGCACTAGAAAAATGGCGGGATCAGGCTCAAATAAAGGAGAAGGGAGATCCGGGTCTTCTCGAAAAAGAAAGGAGACGAACCCTCTCAAGAGAGTCGCAGACGGAAAGGAGAGCCGCTCGACTTCTTTAGTACATATAAGCTGGTTCTGGCGTAGCAGAGGATGCGTGAGAGAAGATATGATACAGTTCTGGCGCAAAGAGAAAAGAGGAGGAAAGGTGACCTTGCTCTCAGGGAAGAAAATCACCGAGCCCAGTCCCGCCGAATTGCAGGAACCGCGAGTGCGACCTCTTTTATAAAGAAAGCCTAGGCTCAGGAGGGAAGAAGAAAGACGCCCTTCCTTCTATTTTGAAGGGGGGAGAAAGGAGTCCGCCGGAAACGAGGAAAGCTCCCAAACGAGAAGAAAAAAGATTCCTCGCCCTCGAGCTCAAGTGAAGAATCACATTAAGAGAGAGAATCTGGGGAGGAGGGGAGAATCATTATTTCGCGAAAGAATTGAGGACATGAGGAATGGCCGCAGCCCCTGCCTAGAATGAGCGCGGGAAAACCGAATATTTTTAGGCCGGGAAAAAGGCGCCGGACGCAAACCAGAGAGTATACAGCCAAAAAGGGAAGGCTTAAATCTGAGAAAATACCGGCGTCGAATCAAAGAGGGAAGGGATCAGACGATGGAGGAATAGGGAGGAAAAAGGTACCTCCTATCATTCCACAGCGGGAGGGCAGGTGATTTCCAAAGAGAATGGGAAGAACAAGGGGCCTTCTATCGTAACACAAGCGGACAGGAGGGTCCGCGACGGGGGAAATAAGAGTTATCTGCATACCAGAGAAAGATAGTGCTGATGGATCTAGCAAAATCGGGGGGGGAGCGTGAGGGTGAGAAAAGATAGAAATCCGGAGTTTAATTTTAAGCAGAAGGAAAAGAAGAGGGGGACCAGGGGGGGAAGGGCAGAGAAGGAAGGAAAATATAAGTTGTCCGTAAGAAACGACCTAGTCAACCAGGCACTGAAAGATTGCATGTAGAAAAGAAAAAGGAGTTAGCTCCGGGACCTCGCAAACGGCGAAAAACCGGCAGGGACAAGGCCCGACGAATAGGAAACAGAAAGGATCGCTCACCTTTTAATTTGGTGGCCAAACAAATGGTGAAGCGACATGGACGGAAGAAAAGAAGAAGCATGTCCAAAAATGGAAGAAAGCAGCAGATCCTCTACGTCCCATGGGAGGAAAGCGAAAAAAGTCCGGTCGATTTCCTTCAGGCGGAAAGGCAGAGTTACGGGCTAGAAATTTGAACGTGCAGAAAAGGGAGATCGGGAATTACTCCAGAA
>Ga0179593_1485231_pt1 | contig 10287 bp, 16 predicted proteins | sample CZODoug2_1_08_16_FD_185931 | JGI IMG/M metagenome (GOLD analysis project Ga0179593, IMG submission 185931) | Vadose zone soil fungal communities from Angelo Coast Range Reserve, California, USA - CZODoug2_1_08_16fungal (PacBio error correction) | ecosystem: Environmental > Terrestrial > Soil >...
GGAAACCCCAGTCGGAGGATTGGAAGTAGGGGAACATGAAGGGTAACGGTGCAATGCACTGAGGAGGTGGGGTCAAGGGGGGGGTGAGGACCAAAAGAGCGTACAATGGAGACAAGAGCTTGAGGTAAATCGAGGATGGGGGGAAGCGGGGATGGAAAGGAGGTCCACACGATTTCTCGGTACAAGGAGGGGAGGGGGAAAACTCGCTGGTGACGATGTAGGAGCGGGGGCAGGAAGAGACTTGCAGGTTGAGTTGTGGGGGACGAAGGACTAAGGGAAGAAGGGGTACGAGGGATCCGGGTTTTGGTGTTTTTGGGGTTTTTGTCTGAAAGCCGAGGGGGGGGGGGTGTGAGAACAAACAGAATAAAGGAGTCGTAGGTCACCTAGTTCCTGGTACATATATGTGTGTGGTTCGGGATGAGGCAAACCGGGGTCTGCAGGGAGATCTAAAGAAATAAAAAAGGAGGCTGGCATGTCAATCCGGAGTATGAGGGGGTTCACATCCTAGTGAACCCCTGATGACCGGATAAACAAAGACAGCCGGGGCGCCGGTGAAGCCCGGCCCCGTTCTTGCAAATGGTAAATCAGCAGTGTGTCTCACCCTATACTCTCATAGCCCCAAGACAACATATCCTAAACGTCCCAATGGCACCATTAACAGGGGTTGGGTGGGAGGGTGTGTACAGGGAGATAAAAAAGGGACCTGGAACTGGAAAGTATTTTCGGAGGCAAACGGCTTGGGATCCAGAACCTAACGAAGAGTACTGCAGTTTCGGGGGGGGGGGTAAAAGACAATCGGGGCAAAGCTCCTTCAGGTAGGGTCGGTGGGGAATCGGACTGAGTGGGGGTAAACCAGTCGGTAGTATTGGCATCTGTAAACATCTGGAGTGAACATTAAGGGGGGAGGGGGCTGGGGGGTTCGGTGACCAAATACTGTGCCGTTAAGGGAGTCACAGTTCTACCGGTATCAGGGGATCTGGGGGGGGAACATGCTTGTGGTGAACCGTGTTAGGGCAATTTATATATGTCAGCCGGACAGAAAAAAGGAAATCGTGGTCGGTGAGGGGAAAAGGAATAATCAGAGTACGGTAGAGTAGAGGTCAAAAACTCGGAAGAGGAGGCCAAAGATTTGTCCAGGGGTTAGCGGGGGAAATGAGTTGGCATGGAGGAATGCGGGAATAGGGGAACAAGTAGTGGCAGTGGTAACAGCGGAAGGGGCATAAAGTAATGGGTGTCAGGGCGGTCGGGACTAAAGGATGTGGGACGGAAGTCCATAGGGCATGGGGTGGGGGATCTTCAGTGGGGTGGCAAGCAGGAAAAGGATGAAGGGGCAATAGGGTCCGCAGTACAGAGTGGAAAAGTGGGAGGTTCCGAGTCGAGTGTCGGGGAGGGGTAGGGAAGGGAGTTACACGGGGGAGAGGGTGAGGGGGGTATAGAGGTTTGTGAACAAAAGAGCCATGTAATAAGAACTGCGAATAGTACATGACCAATGGGCTGTTATTGGCAGGCGAGGCCAAAGAACGGTGAATTCAGAGCGAGGGACAGAACGGAAAATGAAATGACAGTAATAGGACCGGGGGGGGGTTGGGGATACAGGGGGAATGACCATAAGAGCGGGGGAAATTCACGATATAGACAGTACAAGAAACAAGAAGATCGAACAACAAACCGACCTTTTAAAAAGGCAAAAAAGGTCGGAGTCGATTCAAAGGGCACGGGGGGCCAGGAACCGCTCTCTTAAAAAAAACAATGGAGTAGAAGATTGTTCGGTAAGGGATCAGAGCAGTACTCCGAAGGAGAGTAGGGGGTGATAACCGGTGTCTGGTGGTTCGATGATTTTCGTCACGGGGGTCTGTGGAATGAGATCCGGAGACCACCCTGAACCTCTAAATTGAGGTACCTGGGAAGGGACCGGGCCTGGTAACCAAGATCTATTGGTTTACGTTAGGTACGAGCATATCCGGTCAGGGACAAAGAACTCGTGTCTTGCATAAAAAGAGAAAAAAAATCGGGGGTTAAGCGTACGCATTAGGGTATCGAAAGCGTATAAAGGAGGAAAACTTAGATATAAATATCCATACCTGTCGTAAGTGGTCGGTGGTCTCTCAGAAAATGACTCCGAACACTGAACTCACAAATCCAATGGCAAAAGGGAATGGGAACTGAAAGTCGATATGCGGGGGGAAAAAAAAGAAGTTAAGCGCAGTCAGAACGAAAACATTTCCAGGACAAGCGCCGAGCTCGTATCGCAGGGCTACTAGAACCAGGAACGGCCGGTACCGCAGCGGCAGCATTCCGCGACTGGATGAAGCATCAACTCCGGACAATACCGGACTAGTGCGAAAAAGCCACAATCCAAGGAAGAAATACAGGCCAGAACGGCCCAACCCAATCAAGGGGAAAAAGGTGGGCCAAAGGGTCTATCGGTGGGGGGAATTACAGAGTTAGGAGGGGGGCCCCTCAAATCTACACGCAAAATGGGGAGGCAGACAAGACTTTGCTAGGAAACTGCCAGAACTCCAAAGGGGGACAAGCAAACGGGTGGAACCCACTGGAGAACAGACATCTGAGACTGACGCCGACGATGCACTAGCGCAAGTGGTAACACAGCGATAACACCTGCTTGTGCCCGCGAGGTGGGGAAAAGAGCACAAAAAAACTATACGAGGGAAGAAAAGAATGGGGAATCCGATCTTCAAATGGTACACTACCGAGGGAAAGGCACACCGGAGGTTTATGTGCCAAAAAACAAACGGACGTACACGGGACCAAGTCCCTCAAATGGAGGAAACACTGGCGAAAAAAAAAGTGTACAAGAATTCAACATGGTCTCGTCTTCCGGGGCCCGGGGGAAAAAAGCACCAAAAACCAGTTGACATGGAAGGGGGTGAAAGGAACCCAACAGAGGGGAAGAGTAGTGAAATAAGACCGTAAGGAAGAAGCAACGGGAAGGACCCGGCACTACATCAAAAAGGGAAAAGGAAAGGGGTTCCTGAACAGAGAGACAAAATGGGGGGGACAGAATCGTCCTGACGGGCAACTAAACATAAACAAAAACGACCCCTACTCGAAAAAAAACCATATATGCCGTGACCAAATAGAAGGAAAGTCCGACTCACACACCATCCCTGTGACCCGTGGTCACGAAAAGCCCGCAAAAGAAAAAGTACCAAAAACGGCCTGGTTGGTGAAGATGAAAGGGAATGGTTCGGCAACCCCACTGCAATCGGTTGAAACAGCATAAAAAAAGCCACAAGCAAAAGAAAAAAGCCGAGGGGGCTACTCAACACGCAGTACCAGCGAGAAGCCGGTGCCTCATTTCCAGGGACTTCGAGAAGCTTCCCAGCCTCGGAAAGACCTCCATCCTGGGGCATTGAGGGGGGACGGCCAACAAAAAAAAGCACCTCCAGTGGAATACCAGCTATTCAGTAAGGGAATCTTCAAAGTTACAGCAAAGGGACCTCCGATTGGGGGGCATCTCGCCAAGGAGATTAGGGAAGCCCCAATTAAATGGGTACATTGGGGAGGGGGGGACAAGGGGAGTTGGAACGGAAGGGATGAATCAAAACAGGTCACGGGGGGGGAAGGGAAGAAAAGACGAGTCAAAGGGCAGGATAAAACTGGGGATAGAAGGATGGGTGGAAAAGCTCATCTGAGACATGATTGCCAGACGAGGTACCAGGACGTTAGTACCCAATAAGGGCCTGGACGAGAGGCGGTGGGCGAATGGGAAAGTGACTTGCAGGGGTGGAAATAGAAAACTGGACCCGGCCATGTTGTGAGATCCGGGGAACTTGGTGAGGGGGTCTGGCCTGAAAGGTGCTCCCTGGGGGGTGTGGGGTGAGTTACGGGGGAGGACTTGGTAGTCGAGTCGACCCGAGGGGGGGGACAGATATGCGGTGGTGGGGCGATGTAAGGTGTACTCGGGAAAAAAATTAAAAAAAAATGTGGGGATAGGTGTCTAGGCAATAGATCTTCAGCAAAATGTCACACGGGAATCTCTCAGGTGAAAATGCGTCTAGGGGGGGGGCGGGGGGGTCAAAAGGGTAGGGGGACAATGGCGCTCATTAGTGAAAAATCTAAAGGGGCGTGCGGGAGAAGTGGCAAATATGAAGGGGGTGAACGTCCCAAAGGAAAAGCACATGGGGGTGGGGGGGTAGGAAATAGAACAGGGAAACGGTTGAACGGTGGGAAAGGTGAGGAGCAAAAAATGGCGTGTCCCATGTGAGGGACGCTTGGTTCACAAGGTGGCTGGAATGTTGGGGGGGGGGTGCCAAAATCAAGAGGAAAAGATGAGGGTCAAAAGGTTTGGAAGGCATCTAATGGACAAGAGTTGGTCAACCAATCGTAGGTGACAGGTGTATTTTAAACAGGGGGGGGGGGTGAACCACTGGGGTCGGCTGTCAGGGGTTCGGATAGATACATAGGGGGATTCACGGCAGTTTGTTCTAACATTAGGGGGTGGGAGCCAGTGGGGGTACAGAAGGCTGGAACACTTTTGAGTGGGCAGGGGACTTTTCTGAAAGACAAGGGGAACGATGGGGGGTTGAAAGGGGAACTGTAAAAAGTACGCTTAAAATAACCCGATAGTAAAGGGGGGGGGGGAAAAAATCAGATGGCAGGGCACAGGGTTTGGAAGTCCTTGTGATGGTGCCTGAGGGATTGAAAGCAAAACAAGAGAGACCAAGGGGGATGCCGATGTGCGTTTGTAAAGCACGGCAAAGAGGCGCGGCAACAGGGCGGGGGGACGGAACTGAAACCGGGGTTCCGAGCAAGCTGCCGGAGTATGGAATGCGCTTCCCTTCGTCCGCGGGCCATATGGAAGGGCCAGACAAGACAAAAAAAAGACATGTGTTATATTTAGATAGAGTTGGTAGCAAGTCAAGCAGGGTTGGGGAGGGACGTAGGTTTGATGGTGGAGAAAGATAGGGACATTCGGGGAAAGGAGTGTGTGGGCTGGAGGTTTGCACGGAAAAAGTACAATTTAAGGGCCACAACGTGGAGGATGGATGGGAAGGGACAGGGGAACAGCGGTAAGGGGAGTGGCATTATATTTAAGTTGTACGACAGAGCCAAAGGCGGAAGACAAGAAAAAGAAGGACATGACACACCTGGGTGAATTTCTAGTTTAGCTAGCAAGGGACAGGCGAGGGCAACAACGGAAGGAAGGGTAAGAGGAAAGAACGAGACGGAAGGCTAAAACAGGAGGGAAGAGCCGGCACAGAAAATCAAAAGGGCAGTCTTCGAAAACAAAGCGAACAAAAAAGATACGAGAGGGAACCAGAGAACCTAAGAAAAGAAACAGGGGAAGAATACCAAGAAAACAGGGTCGTCAGTAAGAGGAAGTGCGGTCATCAAAAAGAAACAGAGGAAGAAAGAGAATGGTAAATGAACTCCAGAGACTCCGACCCTGAGGATTTCTGTAAGTCACGGTGGCGGATGGACTTATGGTGCAGCTTGTTGGGGAAACCTGGACGGAACCCCTGTATCCTCATCCCAATGGGGGTCCTGGGACCATGCTCCGTTCCAGAGCTCCTAGTAGGACGGCTCTTTCATCGTTCTGTACCGCCGCTAGATTCAGTGGCGACTAGGGCGTGCTCATGGTCGACAGGGGGCAATGGAAAAGACTTCAAGGTGGAAGAAGCGATAAGAGGGACAGCGTTGTTGTACACTTAGAAAGCCCCGAAAGACATACCTGGACGTGATCACAGGAAAAAAGACCGATGAATGAACTACGAGCCCCAACGGGAAGCGGGTAAGGGACGTGCGTTCGAAAAAGAGCTGGAAGATAGGTGGCAGGCTAAGCTAAAAGCCAGAAAAATCCGCCTGGCGGAGTAACAAGAAGTGTAAAACAAAAGGGAACCCTGACCCCAGCATGAGGAACAAAGGCGGTCGTAACACAACTAAAATAAATGGCTAAGAGCAGGGGGACAGCGGCAGCACAAGGAAAGGATAAAATACAGGGAATAAGGAACTGACCTGCGAAATGCAGGTCCCTTCCTGGGGAAAGATAGCGGTGGTTCATTGAAAGCAACGCGTGAGCCGCCCCTATAAGGGGGAAGCGTTTCAGACGGCAGGAAAGTCAATCATTTGGGTTGCAAAAAACAAGGTGGCTCCAAAACATCCGAACCCTGGGTGAAACGGAAACATAGGACTGGCGTGGGACGAAAAAAACCAGACCGAGCAAACAGTTGAGTTCAAACTCCAGAAGGTGTGTCGGAGGGGGAGGAAAAAAATGGGCCATTACGATGCGAAAAAAAAGAAGAAGAGGGAGCCTGGCACCCCTTGAGTTGGAAGCCACAGAACGCAGTCTCTGGTTACCAGGCCTCAGCTACAAAGGCGATAGGTTCTCCCTTTACAGGGGGGCCCTGGAATGCCACCAAAAAAAGGTTGCTACATGGCCAGTGGGAGGAAACAAAGAGGGGAGAAGGACCTATGACCATGTAATTACCGCAAAAGGGAGGTGACAATGGGTGGGCAGAAGACTGGCAGGAGGGCACACATCACCCTGGTAAGAAAAAATAAATGTAACCTGGGGGCAAGGAGAGGACGCACGACGCTTAGCATTCCAAAAAGTGGCAGTCCTTACCAGCTTCACGAAACCCCTTGGACGACCCAGGTGGTAGCCATAAAGACTTGGCTAGACCGCCGCATAGGCCTACGCCACGGGGCAGTCATATAGCCACGCCCGGAGGGAAACTTCGCAAAAGAAATGAAACCAGGGCACTATCAGGTAACGGGGCAGGGGACTCACTTGAGAAACACGGCAAGTGCTAACAAACTGGGCAGGGACACTCACAGCTCAAGCCCGAGGCAACGGAACCACAGAAAGGGCCGTGGAACACAAGTGAAAGAGGAATAGAAGCTAGAAAAATATACCAAAAGAAATCCTGTGAGAATTGACCGTCGGTGGTGCATGGCACATGACTCCATCCGTGAAAAAGCGCGCAGCGAGTCTGCCTGCATGGGATACCAGCACTAACATGAAAGGAAATTGGGGGCTATCTCTTCTATTCAACAGAGGGCGGAAACAGAAGATAATCGGATGTGGCAGAAGGGGGACAAATAGGGAGGATGGTGCCAGGGACCAGGATGGGTGTACATTACAATGATTACCAGAAGGGGGAAATCCAATGGGGGCGCGCTATCCAGGAGTATTGAGGAAACTAGAGAAAAGAGTAAGGGAGAACTAGGGCTGGAAGCTGTGGCTGTCATCAGGTGCGTAAACTTTAGGTTGTGGGTTACGCACGATAGGTAGTCAACGACTGTGCTATCATCGACTCTTGCATGGGTTTGGTTGAAAAAAGTCCCACTGCCGTGTGATGGTTGTGTGTCTGGTAGTCTTAGGGCACCGAAATAATTGGGGAAAAAGACTGATGAGCAGTGTAGTGTGGCGGGTAGGGATCCCCCGGGGGGGGGGAGGTTTTCTAGTCGTAAGGGTTCAAGCATACGGGAAACAATTTCAGAGCCTAAAGGCCATTGATAGGGAACCCCTGACTGGTTAACAAAAAAGGTAGAGGTTAATGGGGGTGCTCTGAAAAAAAACGCGAATGCGGGTGTCATACTGGGCAGACACTAACCCCCTCTGTTTGGAAAGGGGCACAGGGGGAGGCAAAGTTTGTGGGGCTTGTCAATCCAATGACTGGGAAGGTCATTCTGAGCCAGGCTGTGGAGGAGTCAAAGAAAGTAAGTTTCTGATGGTTTGGGACAATCAGGGGGGAAAGCACTTCGAGAGTGCAGGAATCGGGGGGGGGCCAGGAGGGTTTTTTTGGGAATGAACCGGGTTCCGGGGGGGCGAACACATCTGGATTAGCACAGAATAGGTGGTTAGCGCGGGAGGGGTCGGATAGAACACGGACAAGAAGGGTCAAGGCGTCACAGGAGGAAAAGTCGGGTGATCCAGGGGACACCATGGAGGGGGCGGGGGCGTTTTCTTGAAGGACGGAAAATTCGACCAGGAGGGGGGGGGGCTTGGGACTGGGGGTATCTCAGAGTATACTGTAGGAAAACACGGAGAGAAATGGAAAAAACAAAAAGGGAAATGATGTGCAAGGGTTCCGGTAAAGGTTTGGGGAAATCCCTAGGAAGGAAAAGGGGAAGCATTCTGTGATGCCGGAAAACTACACAAGGGGGGGTTTGGAAAGGTTCCGAAGCAGCACGGAGGATGCCGCCAGGCTCGGTTTTAAGTTTCGGTGGGACAGGGAACATTCTGTGTCAGAAGGAAACGGAGGGAGGGGCATGGAGTTAGCTTCAGACGTGCACTAGCTTACAGTACAGAGCTTTCGAACGAGTAAATGTCTATAAAACTAGTGAGTGGAGGTGGTCAGGGGTTGCTGGGGGGGAGGAGACCGAAGGTATTAGGTGGGCAGGGTGTAAGAGCTTAGTTGGACAGACAAGAGCCAAACGGAGATAACACTAGTGAGGACCCGGAAGGTATATTTTCAGCGGGGTGAGAGAAAAAGGAGAAACGGAAGATGCAGGCGCGGTACAGAACGAGCGTAAAGGTTACGAGTGGTTCAAAAGGAATTCTGGACAAGGAAAAGAAAGGGTTGTACGATCTTTGACAGGAAAAAAACCGGAAAAAGAAGAACAAGTTTAGACCTTGATCAGAAAGCGCGAGTAAAGAGAGGAGTTCCGAACACATCGACAAACCAACGGAGAGAAGAGATGTGGGCGGAGGACACAGAACTCGAGCAGACTCTAAAAGGGGGGTAGGGAAGGGGTGCTCTGTGTCGATCGCGCTGTGGGGGAGCAGGATCGTAATGCCGTACCCGTACCCCGGGAATTGGGATTGTGCCCTGTACTTGTTTATGTTTGGGACAAGGGACTCTCTCCTAAAGGGACTCGCGGGGCGTACCTCCAGATAGTCAGTGAAGTGAGAGTGTCGTGCCTCAAGTCACAGGGGGGACAAAAGGTCAGTTCGTATAAATGAACGTGGCTCCGTGGTCTTAACTAGAAAAAAATCTGAAACGAAGCCGGGAACGAGTCTCCTAACCCGTACTCCGAACGCTGAACTAAGGGAGGGGCCCTAACGGTAATTGACTTCGTTCGTGGTCTGGGAAAAGCGAATGGTAATGCGTAAAAAAAAAAATAAAAAAGGAAGGAAGAGAAAATCCAAACCCCGCCGTCTGTCTGGTAACAACCGAAAGGGGGGAACCACCCGACCCGAGCCCGCGGAACGCAGCTTTGCCGAAGTAAATAACTAAAATAAACGATTAGGCTGTCTCCGGCCTCACAATGCCATAGCACAGGAAATGCAGGTGCAACAACCCGTGGAAAAATCCAATAAACATCATTCCTTAATCGGGGTGTGAATGTGTGGGGTCAAGTTCAAGCGACTCAAAAAGAGTTCAAAAAGGAAAACCAAAGATCAGGTGCGACATGGGACTTTGCAGAACTAAAATGTCCTAAAAAAGTAAGAAACGCAAAAGTTTCACCATGACGAAACCGGGGGATTAAACTGAGCAAAGGGTGAGGACAAAGCACATAGGCGCAAGGTCAGTGGAGGAAAACACACGACAAAGGCGACTACCACCGGTGCGTACACACTCAAAAAAAGAAAACACTCCCAAAGCTGAGGTTGACTGAAAAAAAAATGCAGCGACTAGAAGGGCAAAGAACACGGGGTCAAACTACGCGAAGAAAAATCCAGGATAGGTGGAAAAACGGACAGTACTGTAGATATGACCAAGAGGAGAAGAAGAGGGCGCAGAATACAGTTCCAGGTACACAACAGGGGAAGTAGGGGGGGGTAGCCCTGGGAAACGTCAGCACCAAAACTGGGGTAGGAACGTGGACGCGAAAAAAGGAATAGAAGGTAGTAACGCCGCATCGGGGTCGATGAAAGGAGCGAACTGGCATGTCACAACAAGAGAAACTCTGAAATACTGACATCTGGGGGGGAAGAAACACCCGGCTGACGGTTTCACAGCCCTGAGAACAGAACACCGAGAAAGGACCGCCTCCCGGTGGACAGGTAGCAACGAAGCAAAAAGAGTCAGGCAGATATGTCCCGAAAGGGTGACCTAGGGAAAACTGGGGTGCAATTCCAAGAAAGGAGTGGACAACGGGCGGTCAACCCGGCAAAAAAATCAGAGGTAATAGGCCTGCCGGACTAAGGCGGATTATACACCAAAAAGAAGAAGTCTTGTGGGCACCATCTGCAACTACCAAACAAAAGAAGGACTACAAACAACTCCTGGGACCAGAACCTTGGAACCAGGGGAGCAAAAATCAGAGATTAGACCCGTGATCATGGGTTATTGCGTGCGGTATCTTTTTAACCAT
>Ga0179593_1530180_pt1 | contig 10287 bp, 10 predicted proteins | sample CZODoug2_1_08_16_FD_185931 | JGI IMG/M metagenome (GOLD analysis project Ga0179593, IMG submission 185931) | Vadose zone soil fungal communities from Angelo Coast Range Reserve, California, USA - CZODoug2_1_08_16fungal (PacBio error correction) | ecosystem: Environmental > Terrestrial > Soil >...
AAGTACGAGGGAAAACTGGGGGAGAAGGGAGTATTGGCAGAACATAAAGAACGATCGGTACTTGACGCCTATGTTAAGAGAAGAGTTCACCCCTTACCCATCACAAGGAGCATGGGCGGGAACGTGTGAAACTTACTTAGGGGGGAAACGACGTAGGGCGACTTGAAGGTTAACTGGACTGGCATATCAGGGAGGGGTGAGGCATGGGAGCTGTACGTTTTGTTGGGAAGGCGACCGAAGGCGTCGTTCACGCAGAAAGAAAAAAGGACATGTCAATGAAAGAAAAGGAGGGAAAATTTACGAACATATCCGACAAGGACCACCATACCACGCTTTCGAAGAAAGACCAGAACTCAGCGCAGCCTGCCTATAAACGTAGAAAGACCCGGCCAGCAAGTCCGCCTACTAAAAGGAGATTGAAGAAGGGGAGGGGTCGCCCTCGGAATGATAAAAAGCTCCTCAAAGAACATTATCAAAGGACATCAGTAACTTCGTAAAAACTTCAAAAATAGGTCAGCAATTCGCGGGGGCTCGTCGTCCGAGAATCCACGGGGGGTGGTCACCTCAATGGGGCGGAACTAAATAAGGGAAGAGTCCGCTAATGCGCGCGTGAGGGAAGACCCGTCTGTCAAAGAATTGGCCCTAGAAAACCTTTGAAAAAGCTTTGGGGAGGGACTCGTAACTTTTCCTGAATCGCAAAACAAAACTGGACTCACTGGCTTCCCCCGGGAGGAAGGGAAGGGGAAGGGACAGAGAGTCTGCGATCTCTAAGCGCGGACAGATCACCGCTGGGAGAAGCAGGGGACTCCTTGACGGGCTGTGCAAAAGAAAAGGTCCTCGCGATAAGAAAAGACTGGGGATCATCGTCGGAAGCTTTAGCGAGAAGCTCCCGAACTTGAACTGATGCGAATAGGAGGAGGGGGTCAAGAGGCACGCTCATGGAACGCCGATTATCGTAAAGGGGAAAAGAGACGGCTTCACTCGGAAGAAGCGGCCGAATCCAGCCAAGGAAGTATGACACGGGAAGGGAAGGGACGAAAAAGACATCTCAAAATGAGGAAATTGTCACTGGATCTTCGGCACCTCCGGGACTGACTTGAACATCTATCAGGAAGAGAGGGAAGCTAGAAAAATCACAATCCCCACGTCTCGAAGGAAGGAGCTGGAGAAAAAAAGAAATTCTCTCGTCTCAAAAAAAAAGCAAAATCTTTAAGGGGGAAAACTAGAAGCCTCAGGAAATCCTTCACCAGGAATATACGACCTTAAGAGAGTAGGCTCTGCTCTCTTTACGTCGGAGGGGCCAGAAGTGCGGTAGCCCGGAACATTTGAAAAAAGGGCGTTGTATGCCTATAGAGGAAGAAAAAGACTAGGTTGGCTGACTTTTACCAAAAGATTAAGGAATTCCATATGGTTAGAGCAAGGGAGATCTGTGACGGTTAGCTCTGGGCAGGTCTCAACTAGAAAAAGAGGGGGGTATCACTCTCCTGCGACGGATATATAGAAGCTTCAAGCCTCATTAGTGACAGATCCGAAACAGGGGAAAATCTTCGGACGGAAGGATCGGCTGTAGGGGGAGAAGAAGGGAAAAACGGGGCAACAACATCTTCTAACGGTGGCGTTCTCTCAACGTCTGGCCACCATATGCGACCCAATTTCAGAGCCGTGGGCAATAGGGTCTCTTTCGGAAAAGATTTGGGTCGCGGGTTGAACTGAAAAGAAGCTCTGGGAACCCGCATTCCGGGCAAGGAAGCCTCCTAAAAGTCAGAGCACAAACTCGTCTAAAGTCAGGAGCCGCGGTCACAGGGATTGAGCAAGAGTCGCTCAGGGGGGGAGAAAAAGGAGGTCGCCACAATTTCCACGGGCCACGGGAGAAAGAGGGAATGAGGATATCCTGGGTCCTTCACGAAACGGACCCCGAGCAAAAAAGCCCTTGACGGGAGAAAAAAAAGGGCGCGCTTGTTTTCGTGGCGCAGATGACAGGGCTCCGTGCCGTGTTGGCTCAGAAGAAAGTGGCGGATGGGAAAAGGGGGGGGGGAAAGTACAAGGGAAAAAAATCTTTACATCCTGAGAAAAGGTGAAGTCTGCCGGAACGGCAGGAGCCGTTGAGTACGCCAGATAGAGACCGGAAAGACCGTGGGAAAATTTTCTCTATCGAAAAAAGTGTGAAAAAAAGCTCGCTCGGAAAGTCTCCACTTTTCAAAAGCCTGGGTAGGAGCCGGGGGACCCAGAAATTGTGCTGAAAGCCCGCCCTAATGCTGGACTTTCAAATCTGACTGCCCTTCTGAACAAAAAAGAGAAAAGGAAACTGGGGACGGGGTCGAGGACCTGAAAGGGAAGGGGTCCGGAGGGAAAAAGGTGCCAAGCGTGGGTCAAAAAGTCAGAGAAGGATTACGTCTTTTGCGTGAAAAGGCCGAGCCGCGTGAACACGATTTCTAAGAAAAGCACCTGGTCCGATGCACAAATAGCAGGTGACTAAGGGGTCATCGAACTGAACCCCTATAGAGATCGAAGAAAAAAAACGTGGATAAAGAAGAAAATCCGATAGGGGGCGACAGGGGTTTGCTACCCTAAACAAGTCACACTTCCTACGTCAAAGACCAGTGGCCTAGTCGAAGGCTAACATCGTAAGGCGCGTGCGCCAAAGAAAAGGGCGGAGTGAGCAATTTGGGTAAAAACCGAGCACGCATAGCGACGGTAATGTCTTGAAGAAGAACTACGTCCTACTTTAACTAAGGCTATCGTTGGCGGACGGGCATCCATACCTAGGAAGGAACTTAGAGAGGCAGGCGTCCTCACCAGCTCACAATGCGACTTCCGACAAAACTTTCCAGAAGGGGTTAAGAGGGGAATTAGAAGGAACATTCATTTTCCAATCTAACAGCAAAAAAGAAAAAATTTAAGGGAAGTGAAATACCTAACGATGCAGGTCTAGCTAAGAGGACTTCGGCGGGGGACAGAGAGGGAGGGCGAAAAGAGGAAAAACCTCACTTCCCTGTACATACGGCGAAGAAGGGTACGTGACTAACCTTCGTCGGAGCTCAAGAAAGCCCAATCCGGGAAGACAGGGACGTTACGCAGCAGCGCCAGGATAGGAAAACCCGAACAGGTCCATTTGACGCTAAACCAAAGAAATCTGGAACGGTCGACCGCTGACTCTTCTTAGGGTAATAAGGGGGTGACAAGCTTGCCATCGCCGAAGAAAAAGAGGAATCGTACTAGAGGGCTCATCTAGACTGCCGGAGAAACCAAGTGTCCGCCTATCTCTTCATCGTTCATGCGGCCGGGAAAAGGCCAGAGAAGGGAGAAGAAAACACGGAGGACCGCGACAACCACTATCACGCCCAGAAAAAGTACCCTTTTCAAAGAATTAAAGGGGGGGGGTTTGGGGGGGGGGGGGGGGTTTTTGTGTGGTGTTTGGGGTTGTGGGGGGGGGGGGTTTTTGGGGTTGGTTGTTTTGTGAAGGACGTCGCGCCTCAGGGGAGGGCGATAAAAGGTCGAGCAAAATCGTACAAAGGTGCAGCAATAGCTGAAACCTCCGAATCCCTTCTCACACGAAGTTGGGTTCCAGATCCTCTTCAATAAAAGGAAAAGACTTGGAGATCGAGTCGAGTCTCTTTCAAAGGTTCACTCGGTAGAGACTGGGAAAAGATGAGTCACCCTCTTCTAAAGCGTATCTAAAAAAGAGGGTCGGCGTGTACAGGAGGGGGGGGGAAACATTAAAGTACCTTTAAGGGTACCAATGTCCAGAATGTGTGCCGCCTGTTTTAAATTTGAGAACCGACGCGCCGTGATCTCCGGAACTGAACGACCTCCGCTTCAACCAGCGCGGGAAAAGAACTAGGAGAGATTCCTCTTCATCTCAAAACGTTAAAGGCGGGGGTGCACGATGACCGGGCGAGCCCAAGGGCAATATCCGAGATTCCTGGCACGCTGCTTCGAAAGGAACAGGGGGTCGTGAACTACAGGTACCCTCTTCCTCGGCAATCAAAAGGGCCTGGCGGGTGAGGGAAAATTCTACAGCGCGTCCAACCAGGGGTGAAGTGAGCAGTTGAGCTCCTCAGAGGGGACGGAAGAGGCTCTTTTCCTTTCCAAAAACAGGAAAAAAAGGGTCGGGGCTGTCGCGGGGCTACGAGATCGGGCGACGAGATCACGGGCCGGGGCACCTGCAATAAAAAGGGAAAAAAAACGCGCCCTAGGACGAAGCTCGGCTGAGAATACCCAGGCCTGACTTCGTAGCAAAACGGATTCTTCTCTACCACGTCAGCGAAGTCGGCGCCGGCAGCTTAAAGAGAGGGGGGGTAAGGCATCTACGCAGTCGTCATACAAGATACAGTCTTCTTTCTTCCGGTAGCAGGGGAAACTACGAATCAGCGAACACGAAAGGATAAAATCTTCGGACTTCAATGATTCACTACGCTCCCGGAGCAGTCACGGTCCGAGGGGGAAGCGGATTACCCCCTATTACCAAAGGCAAAAAAAATGCAGATCGCGGAAGCGCACGCTGATAAAACAGGTGAAGGAGGGCGCTCACGTACTAACCCTGTACTTACTTCACGGGCTCAAAGGACCTTTCGAGGGGGGGGAAAAGTACTAAAGAAGCCTCTGCTTTCAAGCAACTGAAAAAGGGGGAAGGTCAGGCGGTACTTGCTGAACGAAGGATGATGAAAAGAAACCAGAAAAAAGTCTCGGCGACGTCTGACGGAGGCTCAAACGCGGGTGGAATGGTTGCTTCAGGGGTTGAGGGCACTTCTTGTAGCCTTAATATAAAAAAAAGTTGGGAGATCCTGCGCTTACGAAGGGGGGACCGGGGAAGATCGGGAACACAACGGACCGTCAAAGACGGCCGACCCAGATTCCGTAACCCTTCAATAACTCGCCGAAGAAGGGACACAAATCACTGAACATCAGGCCAAAAAAGCTGGGATAAGGGGGACTTCTGGTCGGGTTTGGAAATCCGGACTAAGGCGCAAAGCACTCCCATCTCGTGTATTTCGGGGAAAGTGATACAGGGTAAAAAAACTCTCTAAAACGGAGGAGAGGAGTAGAAAAAAGGGGGACCAGAACGGGGACTAGTGCCATGAAAATACGATCGACGGCTTGCCCCCGTTAGATCTTCAAGGAAAAGACAGCCAACGGCCCCCAGATATTCCCAGTAGAGGGGGGGGGGTTTCGATTCGGGTATAAAAAAAGGACCGGATGTGGACTCGCGGGCGTTCCGCAGGAGTCCCGGTCTAGGCTTCAAAGGGGGATGGGGTCGACTATCCCATGGTAAAAAGAAGGAGGAGCAGGAGGCTCACCACGGGATCGGGGGAGAAAAAGGGAAGAAGGTCAAGAAAAAAAAAAGCTAAAAGGCTGGACCAACGGTTTCAAAAGAGTCGAAACATCCGCGTTTCGCCACGCGAAAAAAGGAAGCGCGAAATTCGCAGGACTCTGGGAAGGAATTCAAGAAGACAGCTCGGACAGAGTAGACGGTCTTTGGAAGAGGGGGAGTAGTTTCCACCCATTAAGAGATCGAGCTGCGGCCAGAGGCCCACGCAGGGCTGTTGAGTCAAAAGATGGGAGAGGCCCTAACTGCAATCAGGTCGCTCTTTTAACGAGAGAGGAAATACCCTCATTTTGGATAGTGGGAATCAAGCGAGAGATCCGCGCGCGTGAGGAACTATAGAGAAGCGCCTTAGGCCGGGAGTCAGCGTTGAAAAAGTCGTTTGGGAGGTGAAGGTGTATTAACTTGGAATCAGAATTAAAAACTCACGTGCTCCGGGGGCAGAGAATAAGAACGAGAAAGGAAGGAGACTCAGGCGTCGTACGAGCACCTGCTTAAGAAAAGAGAAACCAAGTCCGTAAAGACTCAGCAAGAAAGGAGAAACTTGCTAAGAAGGCTAATTCTTCAAATCGTCAAACTGCTCATCAGCTTGGTCTCAGCCGCCTCCAACTAAAATTTTCGGGCGTCACCTAGCTCAGGGTCACGGGAAAGCTCCTGTGCCTCCGTCCGGGTCTGAGAGTGGCTCTCTACAAAAGAAATGGCTGTGTCCTCGCACACCATGGGCACTCCTCCTAACTTGAAAAGTCAAAGCGTCCTTCATTCAAGTCTAAAAAAAAAACGTGAACGAAACGGAAATGGCAAGTCCTGAGTTGTCGCCTCCGGCCAATAGAAAAAAGAGGGGGGGAATTACTAGTCCGATAGGCCCTGAAAGAAAAGTTAGAAGACGTCTCGAAGAGCGATACAGGAACCCGCGAGGGAGCGCAGGGTCGGGGATGCCTCTTCAAATCAAGGAGAGGAACCTCTGCGACTGCCCGAAGGATAGCTTAAGGTCGTTCCAAGTGTGTGGGTTGCCAGGCTGGAAGACGTTGATAAAGAGTCCAGAAGGACTTTCGGAAAAGTTAAACACGCATGCTGGGGAACAGCGGATAGAGATCCAGAGGAGCCTGGAGAGAAAAGTCAGCTTGACCTTCACTGAGGAAGTCAGCGGGGGGTACGGCAAGAGCGTGCTGCACCGTAACACGTGCCGTGCCTTCAGATAATTCAGTACACGGTGCCCCCGCCAGATAGGGTGCATCCATCTCACAGCCAAAGGGGGAGTAAAATTCCGGAACCACGGCGCCCGAAAGGAACACGAGACGGCGGTGGCTCAGGCACCGGTCCAGCGGTTGCCATCGTAAGATGAGGGAGTCCTCTACTTCCGGCCACCATCAGGAGGGGGGGGGGTTTAAAAACTCGGGGCGTTGGAGTGTCTCCGGCGAAACGCATGGTTATTTTAGTAAAAAGGGGAAGGGCCTCGTGCTGCCGAATGAAATAGTGTAGATCCTCCGAATTACCGCCAGTTCTCCGATCACAAAGAAGCAGAGGCGCTGCCGGGGACTATTGACCACTCTTTAAAATCTTCCATACGGGTCGGCCAACATCAAAGGGTGCAGTTTCTAAATTCAAATCACCCTCGGTTTGAGGAAGCGGGGGGGAAGAAGCAAACCCGGTCAACTCTAGCAGTGGGGAGGTGGGGGCTGACGAAGTGTGGTCGGGATGGGGAGGGGGGGGGAGCGAATGGGGGGGGGGGGGCGGGGGCTGGGGGGGGGGGGGGAGAGGGGCGTGGTGGGGGGGGTGGATGTGGGGAAGGGGGCAGGACGGCGAGGGAGGTAGGCTCAGAGAAGGAGAGGGGGGGAAAAATGGGACCGGGGGGGGTGAGGGTGGGCGGGGGGGGGGGGGACGTGTGGAGCTATCTGGGGGGAATCGATGTGTGGTGGGACGGCGCTGACAACTGAAACGTTTCAACTACATGTAGGGCTCGCGATGGCGATCATACCACGAGAACGGTGTTTTAAAATCAGGTACAGGACTTGGACATAAGGGTGGGCCTCCTGGCAGTACCTGCGTCGCCGACTCTGGAGGTATCACCAGGAAGAGGAGAAAAGGGAAAGAAGAGGTAGCGATCGCCCCAAGGTACTAGACTCGAAAAAAAACCCTAACGGAGAGTAACGCCACAAGAACGGAAAACGTGTTGTCGAGCATTTGACAAAAAGGTCTTAGATCCTTGGGGAGGAAAGAATGCAAAGGAGGGCTGGGGGGCTGGGAATGTCGACTTGGCAGTTGACGAACGACAAAAAAGCACTTCTTTTGAAAAAGTCAAAGTCGATAAGGGGACGTGAGAAAATTGAGGGGAGAGAGGCGCCAAGGGTAACGATTCCCCAAAGGTGCGGAATTCGGGGTGGGCTTGCGAAGACCAGGAACCAGCGCGACAGTATTGACTCTGGGAAAGAAAAAGGGTGTGGGCACAGCGTTGCGAAGCGAAGGTTGTCTCAAGGCAGATCAACAAGTTGAGATCAACAACAACCACTGGTTATAGAGGTAGCGGGTTTACGCTGTAATGAAAATGTCATTCGTACTGGGGCCTCGGAAGGTTGCCTCTAAAAGGGAAAAGATAAAGACATACGTTGTTTCCGCGGGAGGAAGGCAACAAGAAGAAAAAAAAGCATCGGTATGCGTGTAGATCTGGACGCTCCGCTTCAGGAAAAAAGGAGAACTGTCCTTGCTTTCTCAATGAGAAATAAGGGTGCGGATCGTTGTCGAAAGACCTACTACAAAGATTAAAGACTTCCAGAAACACGTTAAGACAAAAAGGAGCATCTCTTCACGCACCAAGCCAAGCACGTGGCGAATCTACACGTTCCAAAAGGGGGGGTTTAGCGAGATCGACGGAAGCACATTGCAGTTCCCAAGGACGAGCCATACACGAAAAGAAGGAAAAAAAGGTCTCGCTATCGTGAGGACTGTCGATGCAGGAGTAACCTGAAGGGAACCGTAGACGAGGGTACTTCGTGGCCCACCACGGAAAAAAAAAAAAAAAAGTCGTCGAGCTCCCATAAAACCGTGAAAAAGCGACGCGGCTACAACCGTAATGACCGAAAATCCAGCAAGAGTAATGCTATTCTTTCCGTGGAGGCGGCCCTCAACGAGGGCGAAGTCAGAAAAAAACCTCACCGCGATGGCCTCGGCCAAGGAGGGACGTGGCCGATGGGGAGGAAACGTCGTAAAAATCCAAAAACGATACATCATCGAGGACAAGGAAAGGGCAGCGGTGGAATCCAGGATTCGGAACGTAGATCATGTGGGTCGGTACAAGACAGCCTCTCCTTAAAACGAACCAAAAAAGACCAGGGAACGCGCCCGCCCGAAGCCCAGGACACACAAGTCAGGTGGGGTGAATCGGAGACCCGATCACAGTCAGGAGTCAAGGGGGCGGGAGACCGCGCCATCAGAAAAAGAGAAGATGGCGGCCGCTAGGGGCTAACGTGGTGCTGTCAAATAAAGAAATGAAACTAGCTATGAGCGCTTGCCGGTTTCCTGAATGTTCTTCAAGGACGGAATATCCGCTCGGAGCTCTATCCTCAAAAAAAAAAAAAAAAAGTGGATTTCTACCTGTTTCGACACCCGGAGACCCAAAAAACTCGCTTCCCATAGCTAGGTCGAAGGGCCAAGTGGGTGTCCCTTGTGCAGAATAACTAAAGCGCATGAAACGGGGATCAACTCTCTCGTCGGAATGTAATCTTACACGACGTCTGGGGAAAAGGAGCTTAAATCTCCAGCAGCGGTAGCTACGTGAAAGTTCAAGTAGGAAGAGGAGCTATCCGCCGCCGAAAAAGGAGGCAACGAACGCGCTTTTTCGGGGGATCAAGATGGAAGAATCTACGCCGGAGATGCATGCTGAAGTACTTGCGAGGTAGAATCCTCTTCAAAGGTTCTCTTGCGAAGCAACGTACTACTTTACTCAGAGGGAGAGAAAAAAGTAGTGAGGAAAGCTGGTTTCTTCTTACGCAAGTATGAAATCGCTCTAAAAGGAAGAGACGGGAAACGACCGGAGAGTTCAGGGGAGGCAAAGTTCAGGAATTCTCGCGTCTACATTCTCAACAACAAAATCAAAAGCTCAGAAACCCAGCTCTGCTCGAGCAAGGTCCTGGAGGAAACAAAAATGCCTTAGGGCTGAAATCAAGAACGCTTCGATGCGAATAACAGGTGCGCCTCTTCAGCGAAAAAAAACGCCAAAAAAGTCCGTCGCCAGCTCGGGCCGGGAAAGGGAGCGTGGCCATACAGGCGTTACAGCTACGTCATTGGAGCAATCCAAAAACGGGTACAACGGAGAGGGGAAAGGGGAAGGTCACCGGCTGCCGCACGGCGCGGAACCCAGCGACGGAGAGCGGCTCCTGAACAACGTAACGCCCAGGTATCAAGGAAGGCTAGGGGGGATAAGACAGAGTGGGGAATTAGGTCCTCGGCCCATGATAAATCACAAAACTTCGCGGGCTCTGCCAGGGATGACGGGGGGAAGCAGGCGCTGGTGGACGACAAGTCAAATCCTGCCGACGAGCCGCATTGGGGAGAGGGGGAGGAGGGGGGACACAGCGGGCGGGATGGACAGTATGCAAAAAGGGAAAGAAAGCTCTAAAAAAGAAGGAGGATACGATCGCGGCTGTCCACGGGGCGCCTGGAGGCAGGATGAAGGGCGTCCACGCGGGAGCAGAATCTCCCTATCACCGTGGTATGACTCAACTCGCAGGGGGGCATCAGTCTGCATCGTACGAAAAAGAAAACGAATAACTGTGGCCGCCGCAAATAATGAACAGAAAAACCGCGGGGAAAGAGCCCAACCACGGGGTAGAAGCTGAACAATCCGTTCCAAACGCACGCGGGGTGGAAGATCGGGGTACCTGCTGTGTACTTGTGGGGATCCGAGAGGAAAAAAAATCGGTCGTGTATGTCCGCCGACATAAGAATTGTCAACCGAGCATGGTGCACGC
>Ga0179593_1551370_pt1 | contig 10287 bp, 11 predicted proteins | sample CZODoug2_1_08_16_FD_185931 | JGI IMG/M metagenome (GOLD analysis project Ga0179593, IMG submission 185931) | Vadose zone soil fungal communities from Angelo Coast Range Reserve, California, USA - CZODoug2_1_08_16fungal (PacBio error correction) | ecosystem: Environmental > Terrestrial > Soil >...
TTGGGTGGGAGGAAACCGTTTGCAATTCAAGCAAAATTCAAAGTGGGAAAAAAAATTAAATACAAACCGTAAAGAGTAGGAAAAAAATCATTCGGAAAGGAGGGTCGAAGCAAGACGTAGCTTGACAGGGGGGTCCAGGGAAGCTTTCCGAAAAGGTAAAAAGTCCTGCGGTAAATCGACAGAGGGACGGGGGGGGGGTAGAAAATTCGGCTTGAAGAACAAGAGAAATGGAAGAGGTGAAGAAGTTTCAAGGCCTGAAAAAAAAAAATGGAAAACCCCGCGCGCACGCAAAATCAAACGAGAGACAAGGACGGTTCTGGGTCTCCAAAAAGGGAAGTGAAGGGCGCTCTTGTAATAGTTGAGAATGAGGTCCTCACACAAGGGTAAAAGTTGTGAGGACGTTAAAAAACTGGGAAAAAAGGGGTCGAAAAAAGGGGGGAAGGGCGAGGAAACATCTGGAAAAAAAAAATCGGTCGTCAGAAGCTCCGTAAAAAGGAACGGGTCAAAACAAGATGTCTGAAGGAGAGGGAGCTGATATGAGGGACAAGACGCGCCTGGATTAGTGTGAAGAAGCGAACCGGCTAGTTCCGAAGAGGAAAGATTGGGAAAATAGAGAAGGGGCAAGGGGCGGGTGAAGAAAAAAAAAGTGGGGGGGAAGTGACGACGCGCCCTTGGCGGGAAAAAAGAAAGAAATCGCGCAAGGAGATCGGAGGAAAGAAATGGGTCCCGCCGAACAATGACGACTCGAAAGAAAGAAAAAACCTGTACAGCATCCGCTACTATCAGAAAGGCTAAGAGAAAGTAGGGAGAAGAATTGAAAACAAAATCTACTGCGTTGCACCCGAAAAAAAAAGGAAACCCACACTTGCCCCCGAGACCAAAGGTGGAAAGAGGTGAAAAAAGTAGGACGTGAAAGGAAAAAGATTGGGGGGGGGACCAAGAGAAAGTACGAATCTGCTTTTCATCAAAAAAAGAAAGAGAAGTGGCCATCTAATCCACCATTCCTCAAACGTGCAGAAGCCAAAAAGGAGAAAAGAGAAGAAAGACCTTCACTAAAGGAGGCAAGTTAAGGAGTACAAAAACAACAATGAGTGGGAATTCGGAAATATAGATGGAACAGAGGGGCGGGTGCTGCCGCTGTTTTACGGAGGGGGGAAGACGAAAGGGCTGGAAGCTGTTGTATTCGAGGACTAAACGGGGTAAGGAGGGGTAGCGGGCTACAGGAATATGCAAGAAGGGTGGAGGAGTACCATCATCTCACGAGGACGGAAAACTGCTTGAGCGGTTTAAGCGGAGGGGAGTGGGGGAATCAAATACATGGCAGGGGAGGTGGGGAATTTGTCCGTCGAGGGAAAAGATGGAAGCAAAACAGGGAAAAGGGAGGGGTATTGCGGTGTATGAGGTTGACCTGAATCGTCTGAGAGGAGGACCAAAAGAAAGCCTGCGGATCGTCTGAAGAGGGGAGGTCAGGCAGGTGGAGCGACAAAAGGGAGGATTCAGAAGGAAGTATCAACTAAACCACAAGATTGTGGTTCGTAAAGGAAGGAAGTCCAGGGTTATCGGCGGAGAGTACCATCTGTAACGGGGAAAAAAGGGACCTGGGGGAGGGGAGCGGGAATCTCGAAAATAAGAATTCCAATAGCGCATTATCAGCGGGAAAAGAGAAAGAAGGGTATCAAAAAAGTTGGAAGACGACCGGGCGGGGTGTACGCAATTGCAAAAAAAGTGAAAAAAAACGTATTCTGCCTGTGGGTCAGACGAAACGGTGCAAAAAAGGACTGGTGAGGACCGCCAAGGGAATCCCGGGGCCGCAATCCAAGGAAAAATCCACGAGTGTGGGCACGGGAAGGTAGAAAATGGCGCTGCTCAGGGGGGGGATTTTGGGGGGGCGATGAGTGAATTGTTCAAGCGAGAAGGAAGAAAGAAGTATTGGCTAAAGCGAGCGTAGAAGGAAAAAGTCAGAAAAAGACGGGGGGGGAAAATCAGACCTACCTTCGCACGGAAAAGGACGGCCCATACGGTGAAGAATTAAGGAAGGAGAGCGATGGGTACGGGAAGGAGTCAGCTGGGCTACGCCAGCATAAAAGGAAAAGGGTATGGGGAAAAAACATGGAACATCAGGTAAAATAATGCTGTGGGCTATCGAAAGGAATGTGGGGTTCTGGTAGCGGTGTAAGAGAAAAAAGGGGGTTTAATGGGGAAGGCCGGCGGAAACCTGAAAAAATTGAGAAAGGAGTAATAAGCACCGACTGCAAACGCTGTGGGCTAAACATCATCCGCTAAAGGCCTATCAAAAGTCATGTGGAGAGAATCATACCGAGGTCGGGGAGGAACGGAAGACTGAATGGACCAACAACCCCTGGAAACTTCAAGGAAAGGGTCCTCAAAAGGAGAAGGCAATCTGCTCGACCCCCTAATTTGCCACGAAAACAAGAGAATGAACTTTGAGCCGCCATTACCCGGGGAAAACCAAGGGTCACCGTAAGGCGGATTCAGGTGAGGAGGGATTGAAAGGGAGGGGGGGAAATCCTACCGAACGCCTTCTTAATAGCGAACTGGGGGGGGGGGTGAAAGACTGGGAACGCCGGTTCAATGGGGGGGAAGTTGGACGTTAGAAGAAGCCTGTCAATGCGGTCATGTTGGAAAGGGGGGATCACCATTTCCCTTTGTGGCTGGAAAGCAGGGGGAGGGGGCTTGAAAAAGGGGGGGGGGGGCAGCTGAAAGTGTAAGAAGGGGGGTCGGGGAAAGGAAGGAAGGAAATGCCGATGAAAGGGGAACGCAGATCGCTGAGGAGAAAGGTTTGGGGTTGGGGGACGTTGAATGTTCTTGTGGGGGGGGGGGGCTACCAGTTGGGTTGGGCAGGGCCCGCATGGGACGAGGACAAGAAACAGGGAAAAATAAAAAAGGGGAGAAAAGTGAGGGAGAGAAAAAACAGGTTGATGGGCAGCTAATGACCTGGCCGCGCTCGAGAAGGATGAAAAAAAGAACCTTTTTATCTAAAAAGAGAGAAACGGGGAACAAACAATCGAAGAAAACGAACACTCCCGTAACTAAGCGAAGAAACAGGATGTAGTATGAAAAAGATAGGAGGGGGGGAATCCGGGGGTGGTCCCCCAGGAGTAATGGTAAATCCATGAGAAGCGCGCCAGTGCACGAAGGGGAAGAGACCCTGAGGGACTGCTGACAAAAGTTTGGGGGGGCGCAAAGGGGGAGGGTGGAATCAGGGGGGTTTGAGGGGGACATCCCCCATGGCCCAACAAAAGCCAGGGGGGGGAAGAAAAATTAACGTTACCAGAAAAACGGGAAAGGAGGAAAGAGGCGGCTAGTCCTCTTAATTCGGGGTGCAAAAATTAAAGAGTACTTGGCGTTCCGAACACAGGGAGACTGGGATTCCAACTACAAGGGAAAAAAGGGGGGGGTGGAGAGGCCAAAAAAGTTCCTAGAATGGGAAGGAGAGAAGTGAAAAGTTGAAGGGGGGAAGCTTAAAGAGGTACAATTCTATGGAGTCTATTAAAAGCCAAGATGGCCGAATCGGCGATGGAGGAAAGGAATAGTATAGCCTACTCTAAGAAAAGGAGACTGGGAGACCTGGGAAGTGGAGGTATTGGGAGGCAACACATTTCCGAATATTTGAAGGAAAAAAATTCGTGCGGAGAGCGACAAGGTGGGCAGGGGAGGCGAGTGATTAGGAAAAAGAAAAAAAAGGTAAAGGAAGAGGGGGGGGAAAAATTAAGAGTCTATAATCCCTCCCGCGGGGGCCCTCAAAACCGAGAAAATGAAACGAAGTAGGTAGGGAGAGGGATATAACATCCTGCTTCGAGGGGAAGCTGAGCCGCAATCGGTACCTTTAAGAGAAGGGAGAAATAAAAGGGGGTAGGGGTCCGAAGAGAAAAAAACAAAAAAAAAATTTTGAAGGAGATAGAAAAAAAAGATAGTATTTGTATCTGTCGTACCGGGGCGGTTCCCTTGTGCCAGAAATGAGAAAGAAGGTCCAGGCCTGTCGAAGAAAAGAGAAGTCTGCGACGTCCTGTTTCCTAATCGTTGACGTCCCGGGGCGGTAAGACAAATACGCGGAATCTCTTCTTGAAAAAGGGGAGATAGAAGGAGCCATAAGAACTTTAGACTGGAAGATGGGGCAAAAATGGTACAGAGAGACCCACCAACAATCGCTAGCTAGTACTTTGGCGCCCCAGCACATTAGGGGGGGAGTGTAGAGCGGACTTGTTAATAGTGGGGGAATGAAAGGGGGGGACCGGGGCCGAAAAAAACAGTAAGATTGCACGTAATGTCGGAAAACACTTTCACCCATATGCCGAAGGGGAAAACTGCGGAGAAGGGGAGTCACGAAAAGGCGAAGCTTCCAAAGGTGAGGAAACGCGTGTAATACCTTATAGGAGAGGCCGACCGCCGGTAGTATTTGAGCCCTCCGAGAGGAAAAACTTGAGGAAGAAGAGGGGCTATGTGACAGCAATAAGGGCGGTACTTAAAAGGTGGGGGGGTAGGAACAGAGAAATTGAAAAAATTCAAACAACCCGGGGTAGGAGAGCGAACTCTCTATGAACAGGAGGGGGGATGAATAAACGCTTACTCCAACCCCATCATCCTTCTACCGAGTAGAAGAAAAGGGGGCGGGAAGAAGGCAAAGCAGAAGAAAAAAAGAGTCCATGAAAGGACTCCACCTCCATGGTGGCGATCCCTCAAGGGCCCAGGGGAAGGGAGGCCTGGGAAGGGGGTGATCACTAAAAATAATCACAGAACTAGAATTGAAGGAGACAAACAAAAAAAAGGTCAATTTTTGCGGCCGCGAATCACCGCGTAAGGAACTGGGGAGACACAAAAAAGCCAACCTTCAACGGCAAGGGGGTAGAAACTAGAGAAAAAAAAACAACTGGGGGAGAAAGATCTAGAGCAGGGGGGCGTGAAGGGCTGTCTGCTCTTGGGGGGAAAAAAGGGGAAAGAGGAAGTTGCGGAAGATGGATTACGCTGCGGGAAAAGGGAAGGCGGATGGGGGGCTCGCGACACGGGGAAAGGCGAATGTGATTAGTACCGCACGCGAGCACGAGGAAAACTTTCAGGGATTAAAGCTTTTGAGGAAATCTGGGACAGAAGGGCCTAGTTGAGTGGGAGGAGGTGGGACGAAGGGGTCCGGCTGCGTTAGCCGGGATACGAGGTAGGGGCTGTGTAAGGTGATTTTTAAGAGGGAGGGGAAAAAGCTTCGGGAGATAAAGGGGGACCACCTAAGATTCGGGGGAAGGCGGGAGCAATTACCCGGTTTCTAGGGGGAAAAAGTCTGAGGGAAAGTCAGTATGAACTAAAAAAAGTGGTGGGAGGTCCAACTCACGCGGGGGAATTGCAGGGAAATCGGCGTTCAAAAACGAAGGTTTCGCGCGGTGGCGCTGACAAAGATATCGGAGGATGATCAGCTCTAGAGAGGGAAAAAGGTGGAAACGGACTGGAAGAAATAACGAAGCGGTGTAAGCAAGAGGGAGAGTTGGTAGAAGAAGAATTCAGGGGGGCCAAGGGGACTACGATGCCAAAAAAGGCGAACTGGCGGTTGGTGAAACTATTAAAAAAGAGCCATCCGACGAAAAAAAAAAAACGAGGCTGGTAATGGGCAGCCAATACCGGGAGGAGGGGAGGGGGGGGGGTGGTCTTTCCGGGGGACCAAAAGAGGGAAAATTCAAAGGAGTAGGGGGGGCTCAAGGAGGGAGAAGAAGGGGAAAGAGGTACTCGAAAGTGTACTTCGACTATAGTATTAACCTTCTAATCTATGACCAAGGCTTGAAAGAAAGGGAGAAAGGAGGGCTCTTCGGGAAGGTATAGGGATTCCAAGTCGAATTTATTGGCAAAAACGGGAAGGGGAGGTTAGGTATCCCCGACCGGAAGAAATAAAGGGGAGAATAGGGGGGGAGGAATGTTTTGCAAGGGTTATGGTAGTCAGACCAAATAGATTTTTTATGCGACCGGAAGAGGAAAGGCGAAGGGGGACGGAAAGGGAGAAAGAAAAGAGAGACTGGGCGAACAGAATCGATCCGCTACCACGGGGACATGACGGTCTCGGTCTGTGCGTCAGGAAAATAAGGGGGGGGGGACGGGAAGTGGAAAGACAAAGGGTACTATTCCGACGTGCCTCACCTAAAGGTTACGGAATCGCCTCTCTCACGGCAGATGATGACAAGGGGGGAATCAAAGAGAAGGGAAGCCATTACCGAAAAAGACCAGCTTTAGAAAGGGGCGAACGATTCTCTTTGTGATACATTTATGGGGTAACTTCGTCATATCGGTCGGCCTAGGGGAAGGGAGGGCTCCTAGGAGGTGGAAAATTGGAAAAAAGAAGTGTTTCAAAAATGGATGTCAATGCTGGGCAAGGGGGAGCAAATCTGGACCACCCGGGAATTTTGTATCTGACACAGGAGGGAAGGGGGGGATAGGGGGGAAAAGAACAGTCCGAAAGGGGTGTGAAGGCGAATGCAGCGGAAGGAGGGCGAAAATCGTAGATCGGGAGGAAAAAAAGCACGGACGTTTGTCTGGCAAGGAAAAGGGAGGGTCGGAGCGGGAGGACCGTTGTGTTGGTGCGGGCAGGGAAAGAGGCCAAACCGGCAAATTGAGCCCTTGATAAAGTAAGAAAGAGAGAGGCATCTAGTCTAAAATGGGCGCGACGAGAAATGAGATAGTGCGACTAGATCAGAACAAGGTTTAAAAAAAGTACAGAAACCTACAATATCCCCAACTCCTCTCCAGATGAGGGGAAAACGAGAGATATGAGGGGTCTGGGGGGGGTCTGGGAGTATCTCTTTGGTTGTGGAAGAAGAGGCTTCGAGAAAAGGGGGCTAAAGGGCGGCCCATTGGCAGACCGTAGAGCAGAATTGTTCAGGTTCCTAGAAGGAAGGGGAAGCGACAAAGACGGGACATCCTCAAGCCCAAACACAATCGGTTACTAATCTAACTTATACTTTACACCAACGATAGAGTTCTAAGCGAGATTAAGAAATGCAGGGGGGAATTAGTGCCAGTTCAACCTACAATCTTCGCGCCCAACTGAAGCCGAAAAGATTGTCCAAAAAAAAGGGGGGGGGAAAAAGGGGGGATTCAATTTCTCGAACCCCAAAGGGCGGGGGTCATGAGAATTAGAGTGTTTAACTTTAAGCGTGAACCCCCGTGAGTCATCAACAGTCCACCGCTATTGCGAAAGAGTAAGGAAGGCTAGGCCATAAGGTATTCCACCCCGCGCCAGACAATACGATCAGCTACCTGGGCTGGTCGTTAATTTAGAAATGATCAAGTTCACAAAGGGGGGGACGTAAGAAGGTCATCATCTGGGAGGGGATAAGTTACGATTGAGGGATTAGGTGTCACGGGGGTTGGAAAAGAAATAGACTATCAAAAAAAGGGGGCTGGAGAGGATCTAAACGTCTACCGGGTAATGTAGCAGAACCTACTGAATGCTAGAACGCCGGCTGGGGGGCTAAACTTAAAAAATCGGACAACGGGGAACGGCGTGATAATCCGTTGTGCGACCCGCTAAGGCAAACGCACAGAAAGAACATTGCCCTATCTGGGGCCTCATCCCCGTGTATAGGGCTTACGGTTGACGAATTTGTGCGGAAAGAAAAGGCCTTAACTTGGCCCAGGTAGAAAAAAATCAGTACATCACGACTCAGTCCGGTGGTCCGTAGCTTTAAAGGTGGAAGGTCCCTCATAGGAAAAGAAAGAGACATTCTTTAAGATTTCGATGATGAATACTTCACGGATGCGTGATCTCCCGGGTGACACACAGTTAAAACCGACAAAACGAACGCAAAAGCGATCACCGCCGAGAGGGCGCAACTACAGCACATAGGTTGTAGTAAGGATCAGGACGATTGAAAGAGGGGGATGACCTTGGAGACAAGAGGCATTCCTGTTAAGCGTAGAGGCCAAACCTTTCGTCACCCATGAGCGCGAAACTGAAAGGGCGTCCAAGTGTTCTTCAGGCCCCCGGTCAAGTGGGCGGGGAATGCCTTAGGCAAAGAAAGCCGGACCGCGCCGGGTATTTGAGGCCTCGGCGAAAAAGGCTTTGGCCAGGGGCAGCGAAAGCGGAATATACCGATTTCCCGAAAAATTCCGGAAAAAAAGCTGCGTGGGGTAGATAACCAAATGGAGACGCCGCCCTTTCGGTAGAAGAAAAACGGGTCATCGACGATTATCAGATGTGCTCCGAGGACGACTCAGAAACTACAAAAGTTACCATCCTGCTGGTCGGAAACCCGCGCGGCGGGTAAGCGGCGACAAAGGCCCGCCCTCGGCCATTCTTGACGTAACGGGCAAGGAAAGAAAAGACAGCTGGGGCAACCGAGGTACCGAACTTCGCGGAGATCTTGGAATAGAGAATTCTTCCAGGTCTTCAGAGCACCAAATAAAAGCAGACAGGTGTTGAGTCCACCAGCGTCTCCCGGGCGATACAACCGTCCAAAACATAAGCACACCTTCACGCCTTTACTAGGAAACATCCGCTCCAACAAAGGTTGAAAGAAAGGGGAGGGCAGCAAATGAAATGTCGTTTAAGGGCTTGCTGCACGTTGACTTCTGACCGCGTGCAAAGTGGATTCTGGAGCTCAACAAATGGAGAAGGCGGTGGAGCAGACCAGCGGAATAAATGTGATGTTGTGTCAGGGAGTTCCCAATGTTAGCGGGGGGGGAAAACTTGCAGGGCTAAGGGGGGGTCGGGGGGCGGCAAGGGCTGGGAAATGGCCAAAGAGGGTGGCGCGCTTCCCTCCGCTGTAAGGTCACTCACGGGGGGGTAAGGGCGGTGATGTTCTGGAAATAGAGAGATGGACCCACGAAACATACCTGCGAATCGACTGAAGAGGACCCAGGGTGGTTGATGAAAAGGGATGAGCTAAAGAAATGTGGCCACTCAACCCCCACGAGGTCTTACAACCGGATTGCTGAAATCGGCATTTGAGAAAGCTTAAAGCCGGCTCGACAGGGGGGGAAGAAAAAATACTACCTCGAGGAGGGCATGATCAGAGACGATATCACAGTAAAACGACCGTGAGACGGGAGACGGGCGCCTAAGTGGAATCAAGCTTTGGAGCTCGGCAGGATGAAGGAAGGGCCATTGGACAAACTAGTTGCCCCAAATGCGGAAGGGGCCCTGCCCACGGTAACCATGGAATCAGCCGCATCAGGAGTCACGGGGTGCGGAAAAGGGGGCGCAAGCACAGGCTGATAGGAAGGGAGTTGTGGTGGTGGGGGTTCGCGCGGGTGAGGTCCGGAGGAAAAGATTCACGATCACTGAGAGCCGGGGGGAGAAAAATCTTATCAAGAATGGCGAGAATTCCCCGTAATGACCGTGTATGAAATTCCCGGAACCTCAATCTACGGGAACCAAACGGAAAAGAAGAAGGTGAAGAATGATTTCGTTCTGAAAGTGATGCTGACCGAATTTCGTGGCTCACGACGTTCCGAAGGGATATTGGAAAAACGCGGTAAGCACTCCAATTACATAGGAGAATCGCAAAAAGGATGTTTCTGGCGGGGTGGGGTACGATACCCCCTAGAAGTTGAGGGAACGATTTCGCTGTCCACTGAGAATTGGTAAATCGACTAGCCTTGTGCTAATATCGAGAGCCTTGCCCGGAGAGGTTTATACGAGCCCGGACGTAGGCCGTTATCTCTTTCAAAAAAAAAACGTGAACTCAGATGGGAAATGTGAAAAGAAAATGCCCATCGTACCCTCTCACCGCCAGAAATCTTCAGATCGCGATCACATCTGAAGAAAGGGTGAGACACGGGAAGACCGTAGATGATCATTATCGGGGAGATCGTGGTCTCGACCGCGATAACTTCGTCCATAGCGATGCCCTCTTGGGAGACAGTGGTGCCGCCGGGGGTACACCGAAAGAACTACCGGGGGACACGTTCAGAAGATCATGTCATGCGGGCAAAAGAAAAATCAACCCACTTTCCCTGTGTAGAGTGTAAAGCAGGAGGAGCGGTTGCGCGGAAGAAAAAGGGGACCTAGGGCGGTCAAAACATTAAATAACCCGCCTAGATGCCGAGCCGATCCAGGGAGAAGAAGCGAAGATCGCCGTTTGGTGTGTCACGGGTTTTAGGGTTCTGGGTGGGTACCCTGCTGGTTGTTGGCGTGGAAGACCCGGGGACGATGCCAAACATGCCACCATGGGGGGACGATAACGTGCGATAAGAAAACTCAAAAAAAAACACTTCGGGACGGGAACAGCGCTCTGCGAATGAACCTTTTAAGATCGCGACCTTGAACACAATCACCATACGAAAAAGAGT
>Ga0179593_1651762_pt1 | contig 10287 bp, 17 predicted proteins | sample CZODoug2_1_08_16_FD_185931 | JGI IMG/M metagenome (GOLD analysis project Ga0179593, IMG submission 185931) | Vadose zone soil fungal communities from Angelo Coast Range Reserve, California, USA - CZODoug2_1_08_16fungal (PacBio error correction) | ecosystem: Environmental > Terrestrial > Soil >...
TATAATAATTCTAAGTCAAGCGAGTCAATGAATGCTCAAAACAGTGCTGAAAGAAAAGAAGGGAGTGGGGGGAGGGGGTCGGTGGTTGTGGGCTTGTTTTGGGGGGGGGGATCTTGAAGGTCGTTGCGGCTAATATTGCCTTGAGGTACTCATGCAGAGAGCAATTGCAAAAAAAGAAAAAGGGGGGCCGCAGGAGGGGGAAACTTAAAAGGCGAGGGCCTGAACGCGGAGGAAAGACGTTCAATTGAGGGTTTATCGTTTGCGGATGTAGATAAGGAGGGAAGCTCTCATCTATGAATAAGGACTTCAACGGGTATCCTACTACAGGGGAGGACAAGAAGGAGCCCCCCAAAATAAATGAGCCCGAAGTCGTTTCGCTTTCATATATTAGAGCCGCGGAAAGGGGCGGATGGAGAAACCATCACAGGAAGAGATAAACCGGTATGAACACAGCAGGGGAAAGAAAAAAGGCGAGAGGAAGTTGAGCAGGACAGTAGTTTCCGGGTATGCACAAAACCTGCCAGGAAATCTAAAAGAAAGGAGGCGGGATGTACAAGGACAGAGATTAGGGAGAGAGGAAAGGAGGTGGGTGGCTTTAGGGTATCCGGCCAGATCTCAGAATGAACGCGCGCGGCTCGGAAAATGTGGTAGTCGCGAACAATTCATCTAGGCGCTAGTCAGGGGGAAGATCATTGGGGAAGATTTTTAAAAAAAATGAGGAAAAAGAAGCACTTTAGCGCGTGGAAATCCAACTAGGGGACCAGGTAAAGGTAAAAATTTTATCAGAGGATAAACACAGAGAAGACAAGACTTTTCAGCCGAGGGCTTTTTAATGTCTGTCCGACCCTCCAACCGAAGAACCATGGCAACCGATAGGGAGAGAAGGGGTTCCAGTGGAAAAGAGAAAGGGACAGATAATCTTGACGGCATGAAGAGCCAGGAAAGTCCGGGGCGGATCAGAATGGAGAGGTACGTCCTGAGGAACACCGCCAACGCTTACATCGTCTGGGAAAAAAGGGAGAATCAGCAGTGGGGAGCAAATCACTTTCGGACGAAGGAAATGTAGGAAGGAGAAAGTTCTGCGAAGCGGATGAGTCTCGAAGTCAACCAAGTGAAGTCATCGTGGAGGCATTGAAAGAGCTTAATGAAAAGGCAGGAAATGTGGGTTACAGGGGGCTTTGGAATTTGTAGGGAAGGGATAAGAGACTGAGGGAGCGTTGGCGTGATCTTCTAGCTTCTATCTGGATCCAAAGAAAAAAAAAAAGAGGAGGAGGAAAGGAGGCTATAAGAGAAGAAAAAGAAAAAAAAGAAAAGCAAACTAATAATCTTAGAATACTGGGGGGTTTTGGGAAGGGGAAAACCCTTGGAGGGGGGACGTGACTCCTTATATGAGCAAGATTCGAAAGGCAGGCCAAGGGCGGCATGGGGGGCGGGGTGAAAGAAGTGATAGCGGTTTTAAGTCTTAACGAAAAATGCCTAGGAACACGGGAAAAGTCATTATATCCCGGGAGACCGATGTAGGGCATGAAGGGGGGGAATGTACTGTTGCGGCTCTGAAACTCCGCATTTCAGAAGGGAGGGGGAACCCGACGGTTAAAGGAAAGTCGATTATCTTCGTAAAAGCGGCGTCAGGGGTCAGTAACCGGCGGAAGGAGGGAACGCAAGGGGGGGGGGGGGGGAAGGCAGGTCAGCGGAAGTCGACTACGGGGCGAAACTGGGCTTTTGGGGGGGGGATCAAAAGAAAGAGAGGAGGTGGGCGAGGTGACTCGGGCAAGAAGTTTATTGATAACGAGACGCGCTAATGAGCTTTTAAAGGCCATGCAAGTTGGGAAAAGAGGGGGGGAGACCAAAAACGAGGTCCGGACTAAGGGGAAGAAAGAGGTGTCGCGACTACACATTGAGTGCGAGGAAGCGATGGGGGCGGAAGACTGTCGAGAGGTAAATAAACACATTCTCTGTCCTGCCTAGATCTAGGGTAAGGGAAAGTTGAAAGAAAGAAGGGGTAAACTTCACCTCGTTGGTGTTAATACCGACAAGGCTTGGGACGGCTACGTCTATCCCGGAGCGAATATGACGCTTTGGGAGGAAACCGCCTGATGCGAAGTGTGCCGAGGGATAACCGATTAGCGGACTACTGAGTTCGGAGGAGAAGGAAGGAGGGAGGTGCATGGTCTGAGCGGGGAAGTTGTGGAGCCTTCTAAACGGTTGGACGTGGGGGGAAAAACGGCGTGACTAAAAAAAATTACTAAGGAGGGAAAGAAGTCGGTATACGACGCGTATCTCCCGCAAAAGAAGAGGTATTCGAGGAGGCGGGAGAAATTAGCTCTCTTTAAGACAAGCCCTCGGTCCAAGCACCAGAAATGAGGGCAATCACGGAAAAAGTATCACGCCCTCGGCCTCAAGCTCCGTTAAGAGAAAGGGAAGCCAAAAAAACAAGAGCAACAACACAAAAAGCTCCAGCCGGTCAATGACTGGTTGAGAATTATTGCCTCGCTCACGCAGGGTGGGAAACTTAGAAAATCAAACAAAAACCAACGGAGGAGGGAAGGAAGAAAAAGAATTGAATGGGACTCTCGAAAAGAAGGCTCAACCAGGAAAGGGGCCTTATGGGGGGGGGGTGAAAGTTGTTATTCGTTGGAATAGAAGTGAGAAAAGCGTTGCGACAGAGAAGGAATTGGTGTCTCTTCCTGGAATTATTGGCCCTCAGCACTGGGAGGTTTCCGGAAAGCAAAAGACATAACCTCGTTAAACGCGCCGGACCATTATAAAAGAAAGGGTGCTTGATAGGGGTGACTGAGGGTCATTGAATCGCATCTCCTCTATTATGAATGGCAGGGGGAAGGGAAGTCAGGGAAAAGAAACTAAGAAAAAAAACCGGTGGACGAAGGCAACAGAAAAACAAAGCAGTTCCCGGCTTCTGTCTTCGCTCATATTCGAAAGAATATCTGGGTCAGAAAATACGGGAGCGAAGAGGATGGCAGAAGCATTATGTCTCCTCCATTGCGAGAATTAGGGAAAGTAAGAAGGAGGCCCGTTAGGCACCAAGGGGGAGGGGAACATAATCAATAGGAGACGTGCAAAGGACTTATCTTGCGGGAGGGAAAATAGGGAGTTCAAATGCGAGATGTTGAGAAAAAGCTCATTCCTCTTCGCGATCAACCATCGAATCAAAGCCATGGTTTAAGGAAAAACAAGCGGGCGCTCGCATTGGAGCTAGGAGGACCCACTTGGGAAAGGAAAAAACAAGAGAACAGGGATCGCGTTGTTCATGAGAGAAAAACCAACTCCTGGGGAAGAAAGGCCTAAAGGGAAAAAAGGGGGAAACTCCGATCGCTTCGGAAAAAAAAGGCTCCGAAAAAAAAGGTGTGAGAAGGTCCTTCAGGTCGAACGCCACCCCCCAAGCGCAAACCAAATGAAGGGGGGGGGGGGGGGGGCTAAAGATAGGAACGCCATCCGGGATGCTAGAGGCTTCCGAAAAAAGAATTCAGAAGGAAGAGGAAAGACAAACCGAAACTTCCTTGCGAGGAGCTGATCAGAGAGAGAGCCTGATGAACAAAAAAGGACCCAAAGAGGAGGGGAAAGCTGGGTATCACAAGATCATGCATACGAAAGCGTTAAATGTGGTCGCTATCACCTTGAGGCGCCCTCGGTGGAAGGAAAAGTCCGTCGAGAGAGAATTCTTATAAGGAAAGGGCGCACCGGCCGGTTGGAAAAAAAAGTAGTGGGTTATGGGCGTCAAATTTTACAAACTAGGTAGGGGGGAGGTTTGAGCTTCTAGCAGGCTTTAAAAAAAAAAAAAGGAGAAGGAGAAAGGTAAAAAAAGAGAAGGGGGAAAGAATCGAACGCCAAAGCCAGATGTGAAAGGGTCCTACAGTTTGTGGTAATGGAAAAACCGAACCTCCATTTTTTCCTGGCGCCGCCTGAAAACTCAGAAAGAGAAAAGGTCACGGGGAAGAGAATTCCTGGGGGGAAGGGAGCTCATTCAAGGAAGAGGTGAGACAAGTTAAGGGTTTTAAATGTAGTCGAAGCTGATTCTAGGAAGGCAAGGCTGAAAGTGAAGGAAATGTGATAAGGAAGGGGCGAGGGGTTCCTGAATGGGGGATGGAGCGTCGAAGAAAGTTTTTCGAGCAGTGGCTGTACCTCTTGACGGTGAACCGCTGAAAGGGAAGAGGAAGCCAGCGGCAAAAAGGGAAATCCAGGAAAAGGGAGGAAAGAGCTCAGCGGGGGTAAATGGTTAGGGGAGGAGGGAAATAAGGAAGAAGACGGACGGCAAGTTAAAAAACTTTTTGATTGAGGGTGGGTTCTGGAAGAAAGAGAGGCGGACTGGAAAATGAAAGGGAGGGGGGAGCACTCGATGTTGATTTTCTCCACCTGAAAGAGAAAAGGCGCGGGGGGGAAAGGGGAAAGGCAAAGGGGGGAAGCTGTGTAGCAAAAAATGAACGAGAAATGACTAAGGCCGAGAAAGATGGGTGGAAGACCACAGGGAGGGGAAAGAGAGGTGAGCGCGATTTTGCCTGAGCTAGGTACAACAACATAAGAAAGAATGCCTACTTCAGGGTTACAGGAAGGAAGGAAGGAAAGAAAGGAGGACTGGAAAGAGGTAAAATCCCCTTCGTCTAACGTGAAAATACGTGCTGCATAAGGGGGGAAATAATCCACAGGCCGATGGGGATGGATGGTTGAAAAGAAATCAGCGGAAAGACGCTGAAGAGAAAGAAAGAAGAGGGTTGATTGGTTTTCGGGGAAGAGAAAGCGGGAAAACCGGTTTGAAGGGGGGAGAAAACGTCGTTTCGGCTAACCGGAAGAAGGGAAGAAGAAGACCATAGGGAAAGGAGGGGATCTCAAGAAGGGAAAAAACGAAATAAAAAATCATGTAACGCGAATCATGCGCGTGAAGTGATGAGGCAGGGGAATAATCAATGCAATCTTCCCAACGATGAGTCAAGAAAGGGGGAAACAGCCGGGGAGAAAATGGCAAGAAGAATCAACGCCCCCTAGTACTAAAAGTATCGTGAGGCAAAAAAAACCCCTGAACAAAAAAAAACACCACCGAGAAATCAATTCATAATACTGGGGGAAGAGTATTGAGGTGCATCTTATATACTAGATCCACAAAAAAGAGAGGGGGATGGGAAGAATTTGAGAAAAAGAAGGATAATTCTACTCGGGATAATTCTCAGAAAGCATGGAGGAGTGAGGGGAGGAGGTTTTGAGGGGGTTTGAGAGTCGTTTGGCCCTATAGGACGGAAAGGCTCCGAGTAGGGGCCCTTGAAAATGGGAGAGACTTATGGGAAGGGTTCCCGAAGGACAAGTTTGACTGATTGCTCGGAAAACTCGTGAGGGAGAGGGTCGGGGGAGCGGTTCAGATTTACTTGATCGGCTTTTGAAAAAGTCCCTCATATGGGGGTATATGGGGGTCCGGTGTAGAGAAACGAACTATCAAGGGCCAGAAAAAAGAAAAAAAATAAATAGAAGTCCAATTAGGGTTCGGCGCTTCATCTGACGAGAAGTAACGCCTGTATCTGTGATGGAGAAAAAAACATACTCGGCCATGGGGAGGAGGGGCCGACAATTCATTATAGACATCAAGGGGGTCAAAAGATCCGACAAAACCTATGGCAGATCATAGAGCGTGCTCTTCTAGGGTAAACAAAGGAGGGAGAGGCGTAAAAAAGTGGGGCGGGGTAAAGGAAGTGGGGCAAATGACTCAGGCATAAAAGGCGACGAGAAGAAAAGTCTCTAAAAAATAAGGGAAAAAAAGATTCAGCGCTCTTCATTTAAGAGGTCATTGGGGGGGGGGAGATCCAAAATAGGAAAAAAAAGTTGGAGAATGACAGCACCCGGAGCGCGTCTCGGAATAAATCAAAAAGAAGAGTGAGAATATACCAGAGGGTCTCAAGCAAGTCGAGCTTCTTAGCCGAACCAGAAAAAAAAATCATCCAGAGGGAGAAGGGCAGGCGGCGCCGGCTTCCTGGGAAAAGGACCAGAGGAACCCATGGATGCTCCGATGGAGCCATCCTTGAATTCCAGACGAATAGGCTTAATAATCGTACACGAAAATTCAAACATCGGGGAAACTGTCGCCTGCGTAGATGATCAGGGGAAGGAGAACAAAGAATCCAAAAAGCGGCCCCCCCCCTTTCCTGATCACCTTCAATTGTTCCAGAATACTCGCTCCAGTAAAAAAAAAGAGGTGCGAGCCAATTTCTGACCCTCGGGAATGCCGGGGGGGGCATTGGAGGAGGAGATAGGGAGGCGCACCGGCAACTAATTTAGGGGGACAAGCTGTGGGAAAAAGTGGGGGGACAGTATGTCTAGGGATTTTAGGGACAAGGACGGAGAAGCTTTGAAAACAAAAAAAAAAGGAGGGAGGGTAGGGAGGATAAATCTAGAATCTCAACTCTCAATAGAAAAGAAAAAAAAAATTTGTCAGGGAGGAAGAGGTCCATAAAAAAAGAGGGGGTTTGCCTTTCCTTCAAAGCTTGGGTAAGAAAAGGAGTGGAAAAAAATCCTTATAGGAACGAACGGATTCAATTCCTTCACGATCGAGATGCTGGTTTGGAAGGAGACGCAATAGGAGAGAAAAGGTGATAGATAAAACATGTGGGACTTTCGTATCGAGCGGATGATAAAGGTCGAAAAAAAGAATGTCTAATATTTGGCAGGATTGTAACAGGAGGGAAAGTTTCTCAGAAAGGCTAGTGGCGGGTGGGCGTGCTGGACCGCTGAAAAAAGAAAAGTACGGAGGAAAAAAAATCAGAAGAAAGAAGACTGGCGGACCTATCAAAGGGAGGGGGGAGGGGCGGTGACGGTTCAGGGGGCTAACAGAAACCCGCCGGGAGCGAAACGGGAGAGGTTGGTTCGGTATCCGAATCGAATTCAGGGGGGGGGGACTAAATAGTTGAGGGGAAAGGAAGAAGAAAGGATTTTGGAAAGGAGAAAAGGAACGAAAACGCATAATGGCTCTTGGAAGCACGGGGTAAGAGTGAAAGAGGAAAATTGAGCGCCTCTCGCTTGTTTAAAATACCCCAAGGGATGTTGCAGGGGGGGGGAGTCTATTGGGGGAAGAGGGGAAGGTTATTCCAGCTCCAAAAAAAACTCCAAGGTTCCGACGAATAGGGGGGTCAATGGGTGTAGCCGCATACTCTCTATGATTCTGTTAAGCCAGGGGGGGTTTGGGGAAAATGCTTTGTAGTGACCTATCACGGCAGAATAAAGGGAAAATACAGGACGGGAAGGGAGGGGAATTTTATCCCATAAACCTATACAAGAGAAGGAAGTATATATTGAAGAGAAAACCCTAAAGGAAAGAGTATGTACTTGGCAGGGTTCTGAGCGGTGGGGGAAGACTTCGGCGGTTGTCGTTTTTATACAAGTCCGGGGGGGGGTGGGCTGTTCTAACAAGGCGATCAGAGCCAGCTGATATATGCGGACTACAACCCAAAGAGGGAATCAAGAAGAAAATGGGAGGAGACCAAGGCGCGTTTGACGAGGTTAAGTCCTAGGGATAGAAAGAGGAAAAAAGGGCCCTAGGAGGGGGTAATTAGAAGAAATCAAGGCACCTCTCGGGAAAAGGGAGTGAGCGGAACGGCAAAAACTCCTCTACAAAACTCAAACACTGAAAAAGATAACAATGCAATTAAGGATACAGGGTAAATGGAGCGCGACTAATTACTTCCTGAAGGGTCTCAAGAAAAAAAGGGGTAGGAGAATAGGTGGAGAAAATTCTACTCTGCTGAAATAAGTCTCAACCAGAAAAGATAAAAGGCCTGCTGGGGGGGGGGTTGGAAGAAAGTGAAGGGGGTTTGCCTTAACGAACGGAAGGGGAGAGTTGCAGAGGGGGGCCTTGAAAGGGGGAAGGAGACCGTGATTGCCCTCATAAAGGCGGGGGGCCGCGGGGGAAGGGGGAAAAGCTTCCCAGCAGAATAGTGACGAGGCATTGTTCTAAAACATGATCGAGGGGGGGGGGAAAAAACTGGAAGAGGGAAGCAGGGGGGGAGGGCCTCTCCTCATCTATTAATTAAGGAGTTCCGGTGGAGGGGGAAACACGGTGGACGTGCGAATGCTCAACAAAAGGAACCAGAAGAGTCACCCGGGGGAGGTGCCTTCAGATAAGATTTAACGTTCGTCCTCTGTAGAAAAGATGGATCAAATGAAGAACATACTCGGGTCGCCAGAGAGGGGGGGAAAAGAAAGTCATTAATAGAAAAGAGGAGGAGAAAGGAGGGGAAGTGAAGCAGTTTATGTCCGGGGAGCGAGGCCAGAAGGAGGGAGTCTCTTAACAAAAAGGGGACTGATTCTTCTGAAGAGAGGTCGTTGATTGAAGGGCGATTTTAGCCAAGCATTAAAAAAAATCGCGCGGGAGGGGTAGGGAGATAAAAAGTGGACTCGTCATTTTTTGGTCTCAATTTTGAAAAAAATTGCCTTGCAAGGGAATCGAAAAGGGGAAAAAGCAAAATTGACATGTGGATCAAACTCCAAAGCCTTGAGTCGGAGATTACAAAAAAAAGTCGAGTTCTTCGGATACCTAACCCGAAGACATCCAAAGTGGGAGAGAAAAGGGCCGAGAAAGGGGGGGGAATTCAAGGAAAAAAAGTCCAACCATTAACTGCTGAGGGCCTCCGAAGGGGGAAGAGCCGCCAAGGACGATAATCGGAAGAATTTCACCTTCAAGGAAGCCACTGAAGAAATTCCTTTTAAGCTTCTCGAGAGAGAAACACTCCTGCAACGATAAGTTGAAAATGCGAATAGAATCACGTTCGATACTCCAGTACGAAGTTAAAGGCTGCGGTAGCACCTTGAAGTATTAGCAGAAGGGAAAAAGAAAAGCAAGGGGAGCGGGGGGCAAAAGAAGATAGTCCGCTTTCATAAGGGGAACAGAGAAGATGGGAAAGAAGGAAGAAGGTGGGTATGATTTCCTAATATTTTACATCCGAAACTTTGATCAGGGGAAGACTAGCGTAGAGAGGCTAAAACAACAACAACAGGAGGGGAGGGAGGGAAAAAGATTAATCTAACCTAGAAGCTCCGCTAAAAAAAATCGGAAAAAGGGGGGGGGAAAGAATGGTGGAATTTCAGGCAAAGCACCCTTGTAACTACGGGGTTTTGCCGGGTGAAAGGAGGGGGATCTACTAAAGATAAAGAGCGATGGAGCTGTTGACAGGCTCGAAAGGGGAGCAGAGGGAAGGAAGAAGTGATGTTGTACTGTCGTATCTACGGTTCTCGAAAAAGGGAACTGATATCACAGGAAAAAAAATGGAGAGTGGGAAGGAGGTGTTTAGAACCTCGAGGGCTCAGAGCAAGCCAAAAAGGAAGGTGGAGCCGTTGGCTGTACAATTGACGTTGAAGGAAGAGGACTAGTATGAGGGCTGAAAGCAGTCTTCTTCGGAAATCGACATATGAAAATTAGGGGTGGAGGGGCGAAGTTCGACCAGTAATACCTCTCACGGACAGGAGAAAATTTTGTTTGGTTGATTCCGAAGAAGAGAACGAATGAGGGGGGAAAGGGGCGAAAAGTAGTTTGGGGGATTTATCACCTGAAAGAAACGCGCTAAAGACTTTTTACAGGGAAAAAGGTGTGAAATTGTTGGAGACCAAAAGGGGACGATTTTTCGGAACAGAAAAAAAAACCATTGCTTGAAGACGCTCTAGGTGAGCAAAATTATGGCAGATAGCTGGGACGAAAAGAAGAAAGGTTAAAGAAAAGGAGTGGCAACCGAATATCTAAAGTCCCAGCCGCAAAGGAGGGAAGGAGGGGGGGGGGGAACTACAAAAACTCTCATTATAAGTGACTCATAAGAGGAAAAAAGAAACTGGCTGCGAATAATTAAAGGGGGGCTGAACGAAGAGTTTCTCCAAGGAAGAAGTATGTGCTCGATAGCAGAAATAGGAAGAGATAGCGGAAAGAAAACCTACACGGTACTCTATTGTATTGGTTTGAGGAAGAGGCTGGGGGAAAAGGCTCCCACAGGTTGACTTGGTGGGATCAAGTCCGTTTCGGCTAAAACATCAGAGCGAAAGGAGAGATAACATCAGAACGATCAATTCAATCACTGACGATCAGGAAATTACGACCAATGTGACGTTTATCAAGGGGGAGGGACTCGCTGGAAAAAGAAGAAAGGCAGCATCGGCCCGGACCAGATGGGGCAATCAAGTAAGATAAGGGGTCAATCCAGAGAAAATACAGAGGGATCTGTAACTGAAAAACCTAAGAAAAAAAAAAAAAAGATTAAAAACCACAACAAGGACAAATTAAGACTGGTGCTGGGGCGCGTCGCCTTATAC
>Ga0179593_1374139_pt1 | contig 10286 bp, 10 predicted proteins | sample CZODoug2_1_08_16_FD_185931 | JGI IMG/M metagenome (GOLD analysis project Ga0179593, IMG submission 185931) | Vadose zone soil fungal communities from Angelo Coast Range Reserve, California, USA - CZODoug2_1_08_16fungal (PacBio error correction) | ecosystem: Environmental > Terrestrial > Soil >...
ACCCGCCGGGGTAGAAAAAAAATGCCATAGGAACTCCTAAACCAGACCCTTGGGGGACGGATAACGGCGGAGTCTTCTTGGCGATCCTGTGAGGGAATCAGAAATGGAACCACAGAAAGGCAAAGGGCGCCGAACACACCGCCGAAGGGGTACGCAGCCCATATAACATCGCGTTAAGAGGCGACGGGGCAAGCCGTAGCGGGGGATAGAGACGAAAGCAGAATGTAAATTCCTGCGAAAGAAAAGGAAACGTGGAGGCCAAAGGGCTCCAAAGTATCCTGTCGTCAAAGTCCCGCGTATTATCTCGAGACCAGAAAGGGGGCACACCGGGTACCGGCAATAAAAGGTCGGGGCTGAGGAATGACCATTACAATCACCCGATAGCCCAGTGGCGTCGGGGAACAGAAATGCTTGTGGGGGCAGAGGCGTCGGGGGGAAGAGATGTACGAGGTGCGCGCCATTAGTCAAGCACAGGTTGAGAGTAAAAACCAAAAGAAAAGGAGCACGGCATTCGAACCTTCTGCCTGGATAAAAATCCTCCACCAAATTCTTTTGAGAGACCAACGGGAAAAACCATTTAGGAGAACTCCACTCGCGCCGGAAAAAATGTGTGCATCTTCTCCGTATCGCAGCCTTGGAAGACAAAGTTCGCGATGTGAAGAATGAAGACTTACTAATAGAAGGACTACGGGATGGGTCGAGGAGAAGATTTGTTGTCCGCTGGGAGGCGATTGGCCGAGGCTGAAAAGGCAAGTGCGTCGTCGAATAACCGAGCATTCATCCACCTTGAAACGACGGTGAAAGCGAGCGAACCGGACATGCGGGGACGAAACAAGTAGTCACGGTAACAAAAAGTTGTCGAAGTTCTTGGTCTCTCCACTGTGGCGCGGCAGGGGGGGACCCGACACGACCGTAGAAGGCATGCAAAAAGAAAACTTCTGGGTTGTGACGGTGTATCTCCGGTAAATGTATGATAAAGGCCGATGGTAAGGGGTGCGGAACATGGCAAGACGTCCAAGCCCGTGTAAAAAGAAACTAGGGAGGCTGACGATTAAAACAGTTCCATCTAGAAAAAAAGCCGGAAAGAAGGGCAAGTTTGGCGAAGGGGTTCGCAGGACAGGGAAAAGGTCTGCCGACAACGGCTGGGTCGGAAAAGCACGAAACTGGTGAAGCGGGGCACCTGTAACCAAAGACTTCAAGTGACCGACCTGAGAGGAAATCTGTTGATACAAATGGTGGATGACGCCAAAAAAGGAGAAGATGACCCCTCAGAAAAACCTCCTCCCTTGGAGTATCCAGGGAACGCCTGGGGAGGGACGTGGGACTTCTAAGATCAGACAGGGGGGAGCAACCACAAGGCCCTCTGTTCGGGATGGGGGTGATACCCACTCAGGAAACGGAGCACTCCGGAAAGGGGGGAGAATGAACGAGGCTCGGCGAAGTCCTGGACCACAGAAGAGAGCTGGGTCGAAGCGCGTGTGGACATGAGGGACGCGGGCCGGATGTTGCCAAGAGGAGTTGCAACCAGGCCGTAGCAAAGACTTCAACAGAGGGGAGCAGACGCGAAAAATCGCTGATTCACGATAAAGAATGCTTCCGTTACTGGACAATACATCAGAGAAGTGAGATGAAAAGGGTCGGGCAAAGCTATGGGAAAAGGTTTATGATGCCACCAACCAGTACTAATATCGGAAACGGGCCGCTGAAAGAACATCGCATATTCAGCTGGAAGGGAAGTCTAGAGAGAAAATGCACAAACCACTTCGGATGTCGCAGCATAGGGGCCCGCAAGAGAAAAACAAGGATGGAGACCGGTGCGCAACTTAAGAGAAAGGTGGAGAAAGGACAGGGGACAAAAAGCCTCGAATATTAGAAAAAAGCCTATCGATAAGCAAGATAGTTACCTGACAAGCCGGTGGGACCGATTACCCCAGGAGAATGGAAGAAGGTGATCAGGGCTGCGGACATCACAGAGAGAGAGGCCTCAGCCTGGGAAGTGCAGTTTCTACTGCAAAAAAATTACTTCGGATGCTGCGGCAATCGAGTATTCAGAGGGGGGAAAGTTGGGGGGTGAGTGATGGGGTTAGATCGAAAAGAAGCATTTCTGTGGAAAACAAAAAAGTCAAGGTTCGAGACGAAATGGGACCAGAAGACCAACCTGGTCGCCCAGGCAAAGCAGTCTGAAACAATGGTTGGAGAGTCGCCCACAGAATAGGACTTGACTCCAATCAAAGAACCCCGACGTGGCCACAGAGGGAGATGCGGGGACCTTGACAACGGTACAAAACCTCGCGACTGGAACCGTAACCTCTAAATGGGGTCCGCTGACCGAGAACGGGTAGCAGAAAGGGGTCCGTCATCTTTTTGTTGCCGGAGGTAGCAAGAGATATGGGAAAAAAAAGCAGGAAGAATCCAATTCGCTTCTCTGTCAGGGTTAGCAGCCCCGAGATACGTGCCACTGGGGGGGAGCGGAAAAATTGCCCCGGTCTGCAAAAGGAACCTGCGAGAGGATCACGACCCTCGAAGATCAATAGGGATTCCTGGAAATCAACCCCATGATCGCACAAGGCTGAGTGGGGGAAAAAAGTCCAACAAAAGTTGTCAAAAGGGAGGTAAAAAAGTTGAAACGGGCCGAATCCGGTGGTAAACTCTATGCCTACGCCCGAGTTCGACAGAAAGGTCAAAGAACAGGTCGGGTAACTCGAAGGAACATGCAAGACGGAGGCTAGGGAAACCCTTGAAAGCTATGCGACCTGAAGTGTCATCTTCTATAATTCTTGGACGAAAATAAAGAGGGTCCCAGGCCCTGATCGAACAAGTAGAGCCAAGCATGCCCACGGGGTCAGGGACGTTGAGAAAAAACTGGCAAAAGGACCGGGACGCAGAGAGGATGTGTGTGTCGATTTCACTAGGCCCGGGCCTAGGACAGGGGGAGAAAACAGACATAAACCCTGTGGGATCACATCACGAGCGATGAACAAGAACGCAGGGGGGGGACGTTATTTGAGCGCTTGTGCATTGTGGACTGAATCTTCCAAGGACAAGGGGGGCAGAGCTTAACTATCAGGAATGGGTGGGGCGTAAAAAGGGTGGAGAGTACGAACAAAATTAGGTAAAAAAAAAACATATTAATGGTTAGTCCACCGGGCACCATCCAGGCCGCGCACCTGCTTGTCCACAAATGGGAAGCAAGCAAGCAAGGGGAGAAGGCAGAGAGTCTACAGTCGAGAAAACGTCGAGTCAAGGTGAAAAGAACCACGCTGCGGCGGGGCAAAAGTTCCAGGTACAGGTCCGGTCCGAACCGAGAAAAGCGGGAATAACAGGGGGGGAAAAGCTAGATCAAAAGTGGCCGGTTCTGTGTGAGCGAAAATGACATAACGGACCAAAGACAGCATAAGTATGGAAGAGAATCAACAACTCATGCTTTGGCCTTCTAAGGCGAAGTAGAGGACCTTGACGAGTGAACATAGCGTGTGCCACATTGGACTCAGCGGAAGGAAAAAGAAAGGGAGGGGAAAGCGAAAAAAGTGCACAGTATCTCTTAAAAAAACAACAAAAAACGGGAGGAAAGAAGGAAAGGGGGAAAATCTGGGGAAAAACGGGGAGGACGAGCAGAATTGTGCCAACGCCTGCAAAACCATTCCTCACTGGGGTCCCGAAACGACGGCAAGGGGAAGAAAGACAGCGGTAACGGAGGGGAGGGAAGACGGCGTCGGTCCCTCTCAACAAAAGAAACTAGGCTATCCGGATCACAGGCTTATCGCCGATGTAGGGTCAAAAAGGAAAAAGAGGTCCTACTCCGCCTAAAGGGGGGGGAGGGTCAGAGCCGCTACGCTGGTAACGGGGACAGAAGATGTCAAGGATCACCTAAGAGAACCCGACTAAAAGAAAGACAGTGAGGGCTCTGAGAAACGGGGAACAAGAAGGGAGGACGACGGTATGACCAGTTTTCACCAAACCGGTTCAACGCTGAAAGGGGAAAAAGCGAAAGGAGCAGAACACAAACTCTTGGGGTAAGAAAAAAACAAAAAGTATAGGGTACCGCAAAAACAAAAAAAAAGGGGAGGTCCAAAAAAAACGGTAAACTCTTGCAGAATGTCGAAGGCCTCAAAAACCAAGGAAGAGAAAGAAAATCCTTAGCGGTCTAAGAAAAATCTGAGGGAGCAAAGGTCTGTTCCAACAGGGGGGGGGAAAACAAAGGATAGGAAAGAAAAAAACCTCGCCTCAACCGCAGTCCCGGAAAGAAAACCAAATCCCTGAAACAGGGGAATTCGGGTGTCCCATACCCGGGGGGAAGGGAAGGCCTGGACCTAGAGTTATGCAGAGAGAAGGTTCTCAGATGAAGTCAGGTTAGAATAGCAAGGTCAATACCATCGGGGGCCCCTGTGGGGAGCAGACCAAAAAAAAAAAAAAAAGACAAGGGAACCGGCTGGGCGCCCGCCAGCATTAGGCGTAGAAAAAAAAAAAATAGGGGAAACATTGGGGGGGGGGGATGGGAAGGAGAAAGAAAAGAAGTGAACCACTTATTAGGACTTCCACGAAAATCTTGTTCGGTTCATGGGGACAGGGACCAGCCGAACCATAGGATCAAGGTCGGGGGAGTTGCTACTAGCGCCAAGGTCAGTGAGGGGGGGGGGGAAAAAAGGGGGGTTGTCTGCTCACAACAGTTACGTATCATAGGGGAAGCCCCTGAAGGAAGAGCAAGAAGAGCGGAGAAGCTGCTCCCAAAAACGAAACTCAAAGGCGAAAGCGGAATCAAAAATAGGACTGGAAGAAGAAAAGGGAGAAATTCGACGAGCCAAAAAGGGGTTAGGAAGTACTCAGTTTCGGAATTGTAAAAAAAGGGGTGATCAAGGCCAAAAGCAGTAGGGCCCACGTCGGGGAACAGGGTCTAACGTGAGGTTCCGACTAAAAACGGGAGGTGGGAGACAGATAAAGAGGACCTTGGGGGGATGGGGGGCCCATCTCTAACATTAATTTGGGTCCGGGGGGGGGAGAAAGCACGTCAACGAAGAAGCAGCGGAACCAGCACACCAGAGGAAAAAGGAAAGAAGTCACGACTCGTCAAATAAAGCTCGACGGATGGGTTGAAACAAAAGGCTCCCGAAAAGGACAGTATCGGGGGAAGGCTAATAGGGAGAGAAGGTCGCACAGACCCGATACGAAACTTGAGACGGGGGTAAGGCAGAAAAAAAAAAGACGAGGAAGAAATGAGCTCTAAGTGGACGGGCCATGAGACCGAGGAGGGCAAAAAAACACACAGAAATGAGAAGTGCGTCCGGAGCCCTCATGTGTGGAAAGGGAACTAAAGCAGAACTAGGAAGAAGCGACGGAATTTGATGGGGAAAAAGGAGACGTGGCCAGACGAGGAAAAAACTGGTACCTTTAGACCTTCACCCTATCTGTCTCGGAGGAGAACATCACGCAAACCAGGTGCCCCAGCGAACGGGAAACGAGAAGGAGAGAATACTGAGCGGAAAACCAGGAAGCATATATCAAGACAAGATTGGTCTCGAGGGAGAAAAAGGTCGTTGCGCCGGGGGGAACTCGAAGTGAAACAAGGCCAGAAGATAATGCTCTTCGAATCCGATGATGGGGGGAAAAAGGACGAGAAGGATAAGTATTTCCCATGCCGCTTCCGCAATGAAAAATTTTCCCCTAGTCAGGGGGAGAAGACGAGGAGAAAACGGAAGTGCTCTCTTAAACCACGACGCGCGGGAGACCCCCGGAAAAAGAAAAAGTGTAACCTGGATCCTCCCAAATGGTTTATGTAAAATGCGGGGGAAAATAAAACGGTGGAAAAGCAACAAGGGTGTCAGAAGGGAACCCCGTGCCAAAAGAGCGGGGCGAATTACGACGGGGAGATGACCAGGAAGGAAAACCAGGGTCATTGCAGTCCACTAAGGTTCAGTACTTCAAAGCGAAAAAACCGCTGAGGAAGGAGATAGTCACGCGAATGCAACATCTTCACCCAAAGGGTATGGGGAACCCTGATTTCGAACGAAAAAGTACAGAATGAAACCCCGGTAACATCAGGACAGGGAAATAAGATGGGAAAAAAATAACCCAAACAGCCGTCCTCTAAGGGATCAAGGCGCTGCGGGGGGAGTGAGAAACCGGCCGGAGAAAAAGCCGTAGTAGACGACTCGCAAACTTTGGTAAAAACAAGGTGAAACAGGCGCTCCCCCTCTGCTCAGGTGGAATCAAACGTCGGGGTAAAAAGCGCTCCATCAGACTAAAACTACGAGGTTTCTGCCTCGTCCAAAACCTGGAAAAAAAAGAGCAAAAGAAAAGATCTCGTTACGAAAATAGGGACCTGGGCAGATAGGAAAGGAGTAAGTAAAAAGAAAAACAACAAGCTGCGTGTTCAATACTACACCTTTACAACAAAAGTGCACCTAGACGAGAGAAATCGGTCTTTATCAGGGACGAATGAGCACACGTAAGTGGACTCAGAGGGACTCCAACAGAAAGAAGACCCCTTAGAGCGGTGGAGGGTCGGAGGAGATAAAAAAGGAGGTGACACACGGCCTGGACCAAAAAAATTCAGAGGAAGAAACCATGATCCATATCTGCAAATCACAAAGTCACGAAAAGAAAAGGGAGAATCAGAGTCTCGCATGGGGGAGCTGGCACATCAGGCTGACTTAGCGCAAGGGAAAACTTACGGCAATACTCGCGCCTAGAATATCTGTCTCAGGGACGGAGAAGGCCCGGGGAAAACTCCCTTCAAGACCGTGAGAATTTCAATGTATCATCCGGAAAGATATGATTGAGCGTGATCACTAACTGGTAGGGAGTCGCCCGAAAGGATTAGAATATTGCCGACTGAGAGATTCCCTTCGGAGTTGGGGAGCAGACCCAGGGGTAATGGGGGCTCCCTACCCGAGCTTACCCGAAGACAAGTCACCCTAGCACCACCTCTTCATGGAAAGGAAAAGGCTGTTTCGACCCGGACGGAGCGAAGAAAAGAAACAAACGGAGGAGGAGGAAAAAAAAGAGAAAAAGATACCGAACGGGTCAACACCCGTCGTACGAACAAACGAGGGGGTGCCGGCAGCGGCGAGTGCACAGTAGGAAGAGCCACGTATTGTAAAAAAAGGAAATGCATCTGGGAGTCAATAACCATGATTTTCATCAGACCATACGATACTCGGACGAGACAGCAGGCAAGTCGCGGAGAGACTAGAAAAGGCCATAGAAGATGGCTTCTCAAAAGGCATAAACGGTAACGATTTCGTAGGGTAAAGATCACTTCTGCCTCTCCGAGAGGAGACGAAGATCTGGCCTGGTGCTAAAAACTGGTAAGGTCCCTAGGATGAAAATCGATTAAACCCATGACGAGACTAGAAGAGATCCACTTGGAGCAGGACATCTGAGACGGGGGGGAATCGATTCTCGCGGCAAGACGTAATGACGATGGTAGCAGAACAGTGGGCCCGCACGAAGGTTGTGATAGATACGAAAAAAAAGCGTCGAAGGGGTCGGATAGAAAAAGGCCATACCAGGCGGGTGATGCCTCAGAAAGAAACGGATGAGCTCTAAGCGCAACGGGGACCAGGGGGGTAAACAAAAGAGGGAAAAATTGAGCAAGCAGCCGAGAAAGGGGACAGAGTGAGGCCGACCGGACCGGACTCGGGGTCGGAAGGGATGATGGTTGTGTCCAAGAGGGGGGTAAATCTTCGTAACAACGAACCCATAGGCGCAGAAACAGGCCCCGGAACAAATGTTCGAACTGAACCAAACGAGGGAGGAAGGGCGTCACTGGACCAATTGGCGCCCTTCATCGGATCTGACCTTTTATTCGTAAAGGTGGAAAAAAGGAAAATCGCCTGAAAATTTCGCGGCCGGACTGGGGGAAGTATCTGATAGATGTTCATGGGTGAATAAGGGAACCCCCAGTTGCACCAGACAAGCTCTGGACTGCCTACTTCCTGGCCAGAAGGGGCCTATCTAGTCCGGCATACGGAACTGGGCTTGGGCGAATGACGGAATGAGTATGACACCATAAGTTCGGGAAGGACATGTCTCGGAAACGTACCCAAACAACCGTGAAACCGCCCGGAGCGGGAAAACGAATGCGGGTGGGCCTCAGCAAAAAGGGGGAGGAAAAGGGACCCACTTACGGATAACAAGAACGGGGAATCCGACCACTGGCTGGAGGGAGGGGAAAACGTGGAACGCAGAAGTACATCCCCCGTCCCTCCCAGTACGAGGAGGAGAAACGGCGTGGAAAAGGGACCATGCCGCTAGGGGAAGAATCGGCATCTAAGAGAGAGGGGACAAAAATAAAGGGAAGCGCCTGTTGGTAATGAGGGATCAGGATAACTCGCGTTCCACATGATACAACTCCATCAGTCATATTTCGCTCGCCGACCCTCAATGATAACGAAGGAAAAATGAAGGCACGGAGGGGAAAAGGAAGCCTCAGGTCGGTAGAGGAGGAGTGTCAAGGGTGAAAAGGTTGGGGAAAGAAACAGGTAGAAAAGAAAGCTCGCCGGGAGGAAGGGAGCCCGGAGTTTGAAATCTAGAAAGAGGCAAGAGCTCGTGAGTCGTCAAAACAATTAAACGTAGGGCGGATCCACGGGAGGGCTCCCAAACATGACGGTGGAACGAGGGACGGAAAAAAAAAAAAAGTGTTTGAAGGAAGTGTCACCATCCTCAACCTCATAAAGAAAATAGAGAGCCACGAGAGGCCCTCACCTGGGGGGAACCGTTAAGTCTAAAAAAAGTTTCGTCTCTGGGATAAGCAGGAATCGGTACATCAACTATCTGCAAGCCAAACCGACTGGGTGGGAAACGAGGGGACAAACTGACTTAGGGGCTGAAGGGGACGGCAAGGACGGCAGAGGAAGGGCATAAGGGGGTTCTTTCAAAGAAAAGTGCGTGACTGGAGACCTAAGGGGAAAATTACAGGAAAAGGAAGAGAAACTCCCACAGAAAGGGACCCGCCCGGCGTCTCTGCCCGCCAAAAGGGCACTGAGGCAAAGAAAGAAGAGGGAGAAAAGGTGCCCCCCGAAGGGGGGGCAAAAAAACAACAATTCGTTGCAAACGGGTAACCAAAACCTCGACGAACTGAGGGAGACCGAAACAGGGAACGGACCACGAAAGGTGGGATTGCAATTGGAAAAGGAGGTCGTGGATGTGCCCGTGAGCCCCAAGAGATTTATCATCAGACATCACTAAAGAGAGAGAAACGAGAGTGAACACCTGAAGGGGAGAGGCCACTAGAAGAAGTCCTTGGTTAGCATAAACCGGGCAAAGGGGAGGCCCACACGAAAAAAAAGGAATAGGAAACCAGAAGTCGCGAGGCGGGGGGGAGAAGGGTACGGTCACAGGTAGAGCAAAGAGCGTGGAAAAAAGTCGCCAAAGAATTTCAGGGAAATTGCGCCTTTCCCAGTTAAAGTGGCAAAAGACGGGAAACGAGAGCCAGAAGTGCCCGGGGCAGGGGGACGAAGAAATGTCGCAAAGTCTGGTCCTAGGGAAAACATCAGGTACGGCGAAAGTGGTCGATTAAAAAAGCCAGAAAAATTGGCTATATTCACAAGGACGGGGAAGAGAGAGTAAGGGGGGTAAGAGAAGGAAAGAGAAGTTGCACTAGAGAAAAGAGTGCTTTGCCAACCACCAAAAGTGTTAAAGGTCCGGTGGTCAGACTGAAGAGGGCATGGGCGAGGTTGGTGGGGCTTCCTAGGCCCTGGCCAGTCGCCTTGGAAAAAAATAGTGACCGAAACAGTTCTCACCTGAAGAAAGAGAGAAAAAAAATAGGAAGTCAAGAGGGGGGATCTGACTGGAAACTAGTCCTATACGGATGGGTGGCAGACAGGGGTAAACGATCAGTTGGGGGGAAGCTGATGGTTGATAGACCACGAGGAGGTACAGAAGAGGAAGAAGCAAAAACCGGAGAAAAAACCATCCAAGACGAGATCAACCAGGCGGCAAAAGGCATCCATCACGAGCCTGCATACGAGAGTAAGGGAGAGTAATAAGGAAAGAAAAGTAAGCCCGTCGGCGGGCTTACTATCCAGTGAGGAGGAGTAACCGGAACAGAAAAAAACGAAAGAGGTCGATAAGAGGGAAAAGACGAGAGGGAGAGCGGGGTAAGGTCAGGGTCGACGAATGGGACAGGAACCCTCTTAGGTGAGACCTTCAGAAACGGAATTCCTAGGGCACAATCATGGACCTGCCATAGAGGCGGACCAGTGTCGAGGAGGAGAAAAGGGGAGAAAAGGATGGGACAAAAATTGAGAATTCCAGTGCCAAAGAAAGGAGGATAGCAAAATAAGGTT
>Ga0179593_1401394_pt1 | contig 10286 bp, 10 predicted proteins | sample CZODoug2_1_08_16_FD_185931 | JGI IMG/M metagenome (GOLD analysis project Ga0179593, IMG submission 185931) | Vadose zone soil fungal communities from Angelo Coast Range Reserve, California, USA - CZODoug2_1_08_16fungal (PacBio error correction) | ecosystem: Environmental > Terrestrial > Soil >...
AAGGCCTAAGGAAGGGGGATGAAATCATTTAAAGAGTCCTCCCTCATCGTGAAAGGAAAAAGGGATCGGCTTGTACCTCCTTAAGAAGAGTCTTAAGCAGACATCATCCTCCTGGAGTCTCTAGAAACGGGGAAACTCGGGACAACATCAGGTAACAGGGCTGTGAAGTAGAACTCACTAGAAGCCCAAAAGGAAGAACGAAGACATATACCGAGTTCCGAAGGCGGAGAGGTTCCTATAAAAGGGGGGAAGTGAGAAAGGGAGATACACGCCACGCTAGCAGATGGCACGCGGGACCGCACCGACACTATCATGTTTGCTTGGGCATTCGGGTAAATCCTAGAAGCATAACAAATCGCCTTGACGTCTCAACTGAGGCCCTTCTCTTTCAAAAACCCCAACAACAACCCCCCCACCAACACCAACCACCGACCCTCACAAACACACGCGTCCATCCAAAGCCCCCCGCTCCACCCCAGAACCCCCCTCAAAGGAAGCCAATCAACCCAAAGTACAGCCGGGGGCCCCCCCCAACCCCAAGAAAAACCCCATGAGACACATTCCTCACGTTACCCCATCACCAATAATACTGGCGCCACACAAAGCGCTCCGAAAGAACAACCAGAAAACCACCCCGAAAGTCCTTGAACGTAGGGCCAGCAAGCACCGCAGAGAAAGAAGTCCAAAAAAAAGAAGGGTCTCGTCCCGAGAAGAGCCAGACAGCAGGGGTAAGTTGGCAACGAAAAGTGATTGGAAGGACGGTGGATGTGTCAGCAAACAAAAAACGTATAAAAGGTCATCGAAAGGAAGGTGTACAAGGGGAACCTCCTTCCGAAGCGGGACAAATTCCCCGGGAACTAAAAAGGGGCGGAACGCCGCGGGGAACGAAAGAGTCTCACTGCCTAGCTAAGAAGAAAAGACGCGTCAAGGACGTCGAGAAAAAGATTTCCCCACAAAAAAAAGTGACCCTCCGCTAACCTGGGCACGAAGAAAAAAACCAGGCAAGAGCCGCGGGCTACAATCAACTCGTTGGAGGCTCACCTCTGAAAGGGATCAATCAAACGCGCTTCGGCCTGGGGAAGAAACGCTAGGTGTCTATGGGAATTAACCGAGGCAATCGGAAGAACTTACCGAACGAGTCACAGCTTCTCTAAAGGAACAAGAAAGGCGACCGACGGGGCTCGTCACCAAGAGGGTACGACGCGAATCGAGCGCAGCGGCGACCCAGGGAGGGGTAAAGGAGCAGATAAAAAGCTTCTTCGAGAATACAAGGCACAAGAAAACGCGCTTCCCATCGAAATCATAGGGGCGGGTCGCCGAAAGAGTCGGGGGCCGGCCACAGGAGAACAAAAATGGGGTAATCGGTGACTTCAAGAAAAGGGAACGCGACCCGTAACAGACTCAAAGAACAGGGCGGAAGTCGCATCTCAGCAAAAGGAGGAGGAGACATCGAAGAAAAGGGAAAAAGACCCAAAATTATAGGGTACAAAACGGGTCGCTGATTGCCACGGTGGATCATCAGCAAGAGAAAAGGTATATCCTTTCTGGCAAGAACACGATAACCGCAGGAGAAAGGTTAGTTGACATGAAAAGAAGTGGAGTCCATTTAGTGAGGGGAAAAACTAAGTAGATGAAGGTAGCCGGACGTTCGAGGAGGGGGATGTGACCAAATCTGTGGAAAATCGTAACTTGATCGTGTGGAAGAGATAGAAACGTGAACTCTGCGAGTGGGGTTCCATTCTCTGCCGGCCGAAAAAGGACACGAACCGAAAGCGTAAAGGCGCTTTGGCGCTACGTGAAAGTAATTTTTCTCGCCCCGACTATGACGCTGAGGGGCCAGGGAAGAGTTCCTTTTTACGTGAAGGCAGGGGATCCAGTCGACATAGAGTGGGTCAACTAGTTCCATCCTCCAAAGGAGAAAGGGGATTCATGGGCTGCGGAGGCGACTTCTCTCCCTTCGCGCAGCGAGAAGGAAGCAAGGAAGGGGATCGCCGGAAGCGTAATGATGGGGCCACTAAAAGAGGGGAGAATTAAGTACTGGGTTTGGGGAGCCCACCTTCCCTACCTCTCAAGACAATGTAGAGGCCGGAAATAGAAAGGCAGGGGAGGCTATGGAAGACCTAGAGAATCATGCTGTGAAATTAAAGGCAGACTTTCTCATACTTAAAAGGCTAAATGCCATGGCCGACAACTAGCTGGGGCGGCCAACGATTAGGGGCCATTCTATGCTCAAAGGGGTGAGCATTGTGAGGAGGGCCCTCCACCAGGAGGTTGGCTTTCTTCTGAGCGAGTGATATAGAGCGAATAGTTCTATGACGGTAGATCAGAAAACCTTCAAAAAAGACTGGGGGCCAGTGGAAAATCTTAGGCTTAGGAAAGGATGGAGAGCAGACTCCTTAACAGGGTGGAGCCAAGGCGAAGTTAGAGCTACGTAAAAAACAAGTCGGACCAGACAGGCTCTAACGGGGGATCCTCAACGGCGTAGTACAAGACGAAGCGAAAAAAGTATAAGGAGTCGTCGTAACTCCTGAATGGCCTTTTAGACTCCTCAGGGAAGGAAACATGAAAAAAACCGGACGGAGAGCCTCGGCTCAATGAGATGACAAGCATATAGTGGAAAACATACAAGCTAGATGAACTGGGACAAAGCTACTCATCGACTCTATAGCTGTTATACCCCTTAAGGGGAAATACCCTTCCCCGGTCCCAAGTGGTATATTCCTAATCCGCTGACCTCGAGGGAGGTTAGGTGGTTCTGTCCAGTCGATTTTGGGGGGGGGAAAGAAGTTACTAGGCCCACCACCTTTATATCTTCTCTCTCACAACCATCAGGGTTAACGTGGTCACAAAAAACACGCCGTCCTCCTGAGCATCAGGAAGCAAGAGGGAGCCCCGTCCTCATCTCACGTAGATGAAGATCAAAAATAGAGGAAAAAGTATGCGCAGGAAAAAAAAAAATCATCCAAAACCCTAGTAAAATATCAGGACACCCCACCGCTACCCAAAGACCCAGAGAAAGACCCTTAAAAGAGCTCCAGTTTGAGGGGCCCTATCGAGCGAACTTCAGGACTTTGAAAATATTAGAAGGTATAGGAGGGTCAGGATTGAAGAGGGGTTGAAAGTCGACGAATCAAACCCGAGAGAACACCGGGGGGGGTGAGGGGGTAGAGTAAAGGTAGCCTACTCCCTCTAATTTTCAAAACATCTTGGGCGCCCTTCCATAAGAAAGAAGAACGCGAAGGACCACGGGGACAAAGATTGGTAAGCAGCGCCGAGTCAACTTCTTTCGCTACGTCTCCTTGAGGGTGCAAGAGGGGAACATGAACCCGGCGCAACGGCAGGGGAGAACAGACCCCAAGGTGAAAAAAGGAGCTGGAACAACCAAAGGAGGGGGGAAAAATGAAGAGAGGGTAATATCTGGGGGGCTTTCGAAACGTTGCTGCGATGGGTCATATCGCCAGAAGGGAAAAAGAAAAAGAACGCAAGAGTTAACCCGGACTTCCTGGGCTCATGAATCTATTAGGAACCCGGGGGGAACCATCCACGGAGAAGAGAGTACTCGAGCAAAAAGAGAGGGCGCTCACCTTTCACGAGGGCAGGAAGTGTGTCGCCATCTATAATGGGGAAACCCGGCGAAACGCGGATTGTTTCAGGGAAAGAAGTCAGTAAATCCAGTGATTCAACCGAAGCCCGGAGAACCTCAAGGAAATATCCTCGGCGAAGCTCTCTCAGGGAAGGAAACTTGGCGGCTTCTGGTTCTCGGCGAACTTTATATTCGGTGTCACGGGGGGTTCGCGGTGACCGGTAGGTCATATAGGGGGGGGAGGACGGGGCGGTTCTGTAGGACACCGGAGCGATCAATGCGGACGGGGAGAGGAACGGAAGGAGAAGCCGGGCTCCAGTCGGAAGGGGGGGAGGCTGTTCTCTTAAAAATTCATCGGCAATGGCCGGATGAAAGGCTGTTGTTGCGGATCAAAATGAATCCCTTTTTTGGAATAGCATTCGTCCCGGTCTCACTAGCACCAGCCTGGGACGGGAATACATCCGGAAAATAGAGGGTCTTGGAGAAGGATCGCATCAGAGAGACGGGGAGATTGTCTGGGAAGGGGGAGGAAAAGGAAAGGGGATCCCGATTCTCTACGAGGCACTTCGGAGGTTGACCTAAATTAAGCCGCGTGGTGCCACATCCCGATCTAGGGAAGATAAGGAGAGGCGCTGAGACCTCCTAGGTTCGGAGTAGTTAGCACGAGATGCCCTCGTGGGACGAAGCTCCGCTGCCTCCTCCAAGCAAAGGCGAGAGGGGACTACGCTGGTTTAGTATCAACAAGGGAGAGAGCCTGCTGGGTGTCATGTCGATTTGAAGTAAGATAACGGCGTGGAAAAACACGGACGAGGGATGGACGAAATCTGAAACAGTAGTCCTAAAGGGGAGAAGGCGTTGCCTATCAGCTCTTTTGGAGGAGCGTCGCATCGAGATCGAAGACATACAAGGGAAAGCTCACATAGTGAGGGGTGGGTGTGGGAAATCGGGGGGCATCCATTCGACATCCATTGCTGTCTCATCAGGCCTGGGGAAAAATCGGTGGCCTAGTCAGGGGGCCCCACAAAACCACCACCAACCAACAAACCACGAAGACTTCCCCACCCCCCCACTCCGGAACTCGAACCCCGAACCAAAGAATGGTAACCTCTACCACAACTGCCACGCGCACCCACAGAGCAACCACTCCCCCCCCACGCTCGCAACAACAAACCCCCCCCCCCCAACCTCACCCAAAAAGAAAAACCTGCACCCCCCCGATCCCGGGCTTACGCGCCCAACGGCAAACGGGAGTCTCGAAGGCAACCCCACAATAACCTCGCCCCACCACCCCAATCCCACCAACCCTCTCCACTCCCCAGAACCGCCACAGAAAGCACAAAACCCGAGGGCCCTCCACGTGTCCCCCCCAATAACGCCACCCCAGCGCCGCCCCACTACCCCCGTTAGACCGCGCGAGTGGAGCAGCGAATAGAGCACCAGCCAGCAGGGAAAATTCGCCGGCCCGCGCGCCAACAGCGCCAGGCCGAACAAGCCAAGAAATCCCCCGCCGCGCAGGAAAGCATCCCGATAGGCCGTCGTACGGAAGCCTGCGCCCGGCAAAGCGGGTGAGAACATGCCCGTCCCTCCGGCTGACCGGCGAGCCAGCAGGGCATGTGGGTCCTCGGCCATTGGAATTAAAAAATGAAACACATCCTAAAGTCTGCCGGTCAGTACCACGAAGCCGGAAAGAAGGGGATAAGATAAAGGCAGTCTCACGAAAAATAGTCGTAAAAACATGTAGCATGGTAGACAAAAAAACGCCACGCCGAAACAGGGACTCGGCTGTTTCATCGGGCCCGGAATAGCAGAGATGTAAACACCATTCCCCAGGAACAGGCTCCCCCGGCGAGAAAGGGGCGAGGAAAAAAAAAGGGACCTGCGGCTCGCTCAGGGCGCCTAAAGAGGGGGCCGAGTTCTTAGCAGGGGCACCTATCCCCACACCTCTATTTCCTACGGGAGAAAAAAAAAGGGAAAATGAACTTCCCAAAAAAAGAATGACCGGCTCCCCCAAAAGAAGAGCTTCTCCCACTGGTAGTAGGCAATTTCACCGAGTCGAAAAAAAGGCAGAGAAAAACTTCACGGGGGAAGAGTTTTTCCGAGTGCTTAAAAAGGGGGAAGGCATCGTGATCATATTAAACGGCCGATTTCACAAAGGCTCAACGCAAAAGAAAAAGTGATCAACCTTCTACAAGGAAACTTCGTCCCCTGATAAGGGGGAAACGAAAAGAGTACTCGCTCCGCAGGTCAAAACCCCCACGTGGAGATCGTTCACAGGAAGAAAACGATCTTCTTGCGAAAAGAACTTTGCCGAAAATGTAGCTCGACTCAAAAAAACAGACTCCCCAAAATCAAACCTTAGTCGACCGCCAGTCCCGCGGCGTGGCAGAAAAAAGAAAGGTGGTCTAAAAAGGATGCTGTCAAAGGACTACAGACTCTTGAACTTCAGGGGGCTTCGCATAAAAATGAAAAAACAAAGGGGGAGGAGGAAAAATAGAGCGAGGGGACCGACGTGATATGGCACAACAGGTGACTAAAGGGAGCATCAAACGGAAGAAGAAGAGAAACGGAGAAACCCGAGGGGACGTGAGATACACGACCTTGGGCATGGGAACTCTGTTATCTCACAGGTAGAGTCCATAGTGATATCACCGAGGGTATATGCCTGGTAAAATCAAACTAAAGCTTTTAGTACAAAGAAAAAGCATCTCAGGACGAAAAAAGGGAGAAAAAGTCCCAGTCCGTCAGACGGTGAAGATCTCTCTGTTGAACTAGCAAAAAAAGTCATGTTGAAGGGTCTAAAGGACAGGAACGCATATTAAACCGGGGTCGATGAAAGTGTATTTAGCGAGGGAGGGAGCGGTGCCGTGCGCGTTTGCCGCCTAAAAAAAAGGACTAGGGGATCTGGTAAAACCGAAAAAGGGATGGCAAGCATCGTGCATTTATAAAGGGTTTGAAACGTCCCGGTCGACCTAAAGGTGGCCGCACGAGGGCCCTCCTAGAGAAAATAAACGGCTTCGGGGACGAGAGCGCGGCCATGATAAGGGCGAGTCCGCAACAAGAGAAAAAACGCCGTATCTTTAGCCTTATCGCCAGGGGGACATACGCCGCCCGAAAGGGGAAGGCGACAGACTGTGCAAAAAGAAGGGGGGGGTGGCTGTGCTACAAAAAAAAACGACCGACAGGAAAAGCCATTTCTTCTCCCCGAGGAGCGGGACAGGCTCCTGCCCCCGCAAGAAAAAAAGTAGAAAGCGTGGTCAGGGGCGCGAGGCTGAGGACGGGAAAATGGACCTTGCCGCTTGGGAAGGGAGGGCTGAAAAAAGAGAAGGCCCATGCGCTGCAGAAAGAGCATGAAATGGAGAGGCTGGACACAGAGATAAAAAAGAACAATCGCGATGTGGCTCGGCCGGCGGTGCAAGGGAAAGAATCAGAAGGAGTTGAGGGAGACAGGCCGGGGACACCTGCGCGTCTCTGCACCTCAATCGACCAGGGAAAGAATGTAGTCGGCGGAGCTAAGGGAAAAAAAAACAGCTGGTTGTCGGCAAGGCCCGGGAATCTACGGAAAGAAATAGGGGGGAATCCCTCATGCTGCGATCCGGGAATAATAAAAATCGTCCACGAAGAGGGCCAAGAGGGTTGCGGCAGGACCCCGGGCCGCGGGGACTACCTCCTCATACATGAAAAAGCGAATGAAAGAGTCTTAAGCTCCTACGGAGAAGGAGTCTCTAGAGATTTTTCACCAAAAAGGTTAAAAGGAGTACGCCCCGTAGAAAAGAGCAGGAGGAATATTCGAAGATTATGCCGTCGAGATACCTCCCTCAGAAATAAAGATTCCGTTCAATCCCCTCTAGAAATGCGTCTGCATGGCTAGCCATGAGCGTGGGGGGGGAGAAGTAGACAATACTAGCTAAAAAAAGGGTCATCCTTCGATACCACCCAGGGAAAAACCTCATTTCCAGGCGATCAAGAAACCGCCCATCATTCCGACGCCGGGCCTGCGGCCTAGAAAGGGAAGAGAGGTCGCTCCAGAGCGTCGAAGATGCGCGGTGCAGAAGAAAATACCAGAAATCCTCTATCTGCCTCTGGCAAAAAAAAACAGAAACACCGCATATAACCGTCCGCCGAGAAACAAAGAAACGAAGGGGAGGCCGATCAGCAAGGCGACGATGGAAAAGACAAGGAGAGCAGGGAAGGCTGGCAGCCACGATGGAAGGTGGGACCGCGATTGACTACCGAGGGACCAACTGGGGGGTAGGAACACGGTACCTCGCCGCGGAAATCAAGAGCGGTGTGAGCACAGGCAAAGAAGAGAAGGAGGAAGGCTGTTCCCCCCTGTCCGATATAGAGAGAGGGGGCTTTCGATAGGAGGAAAAGGTGAGGGGAAGGAGGGCGCTATGACCCCCTAGCATGCAACAGCGTGAGAAAAAAAACAGAGGCAATCTCTCTCAAACAAAAAAAGAGAGAGGGGGGCCCTCCTCAGGGGGGGGGGTCGCGACGGGGTCTCTTGGGGGATAAATGCCAGAAAGAAAAAGAAAAGGGGAGAGCAAGAGTCCCCTTAACTTCTGCCTGCAAGAGATTGATGCCAAAAGGAAATACGCTGGGTCTCGTCCGTCTCACGCAGAAGGCACCTACGCGGTTTCTTTCTTTTCAAGGTGTCCAGATAATGGACCAACTGTGGTCAATCCGGTCGCAAATCGCGGTCTCTACTTCAGGCAAGGGGACGGCCTAACTCCGGACCCCGGATCCAGATCGAATAAGGAATTCACCCTGGCGAGAGTCTGGGCTCGCGAAGGGGGATCCGAACTGGGGGTTTCGGGGGAAGAGACCGTTCGGGGGGGGCGATATTGGGAAATAATTCGTCTGGCTAGACCCCGGCAGCAAATTTGGTCTACATTCGGGACCGGAGGGAGGAATAGGGGCGCTGCCGAAGCGGGGAGAAAGGGCAAGCGGGGGGGGGGGAAAGAACGGGTGGGTTGCTGGAAGAAGAAAATCAACCTAAATCCTTCGGCAGGGAGCACCACGCTCGACTTGCGGAAAAACCTAGAAGAAAAAAAAGGGTTTATTCTGGGATGAAGGCTCATAATATATATGGAATGGCCTGGGATTCAAGTGAAAAGACTCAAATGGGAAATGGATCGCGTCTTCTCGGTGTGGGCCTCCAAAGGTTCCTCTTTTGTTCCACAAGATCGACATATCCATTTATCTATCAGAGAAGGGGAAGTTCAGGGGCTTCATTCTGAGGGAAAAGAGAAAAGGCCCACTGGCCAGCGAAACCAGCGCAAAATCTTATCCTCAAATATGAAGGAAGGGATTAGATCCCCAGCCGAGAGAAGGAGGAGGAAAAGCATTTAAGGGGGAGGTGAAAGTACTCCCTTCCGTGGAAGTCCCAAAATAGGAAATTCCGAAGAAAATGCGAAATGAAGAAAGCCGAATGGGTCTTTGCCGGAAAAGGTGGCAGTTCTACCGCAAATAGAGGGCAGAGGAAAAATCCTTCGAAACCTCCGGAAGAAACCGTAGTTTTGCTTTTGAAATCATGGAGCGAATTCCATCGGCTAGAAAAAGGCCAGGCTTCTCGCCATGGAGAAGCTCGTTGCAAGGCAATCCCCAAACAAAAGAACACCCCCACCCGACCAAACCGACACCCCCCCCCCCCCCGGCCCCACCGACACACGCACGGCCCCCCAACCCCCGAACCGTGCCCACGGCCCCCCCCCCCCCCACCAGGCCCCGACAAACAGCCCCTTAACCCCCAACAACCCAAATTACCTCCCCACAAACCCCAAGCCCCAAACAACCACCAGAAAAAAAACCCCAGACCCCATAAACCCAAAACCCAAACCCTAAGCACCAACCAACACCCTACTCCTCAGAGTACTTTCATCCTCCCAGTCTAATCGAGATTCTGAGGGAACAAAAAAAAAGCTACCTCCAGGTAGATTTAAATCCCCATATAAATATCTCGTTTCTTTTATTTTCCAGGACCCTTTCTGCATGGGGGGGAAGAACTCAACTCCGTCACTTCACTGCAAGGATTCAGTCGGTTTCCATACGGGAAGAAGAGCTGCTATTTACCACTACGAAGACCTCTCCATATCGGATCAATAGACGAAGCTCTCCCTGATAAGGGGAATAAACAAGGAGGAAGCTCCGGGCCAACGTGAAGTAATAGGTCCACTCGTAGAGGTCTCCTGTCTACAACGCATCATCACAAGGGACCTGGACAGATCAAGAAATCGGGGGAAAGCCACGGGTTCAACCGACGGAACGAAGAATCGGACTCAAAAATCAAAACACGACCAGACCGCGAGTTCTCGGGAGGCCTGATAATAACTTTAACGAGGGAGAATTCACCAGATGAGCGCAGAAACGCGACCCTGAGTACGACGTTTCCTTCTGAAAATGGAACGACAAACGCCACCGTTCGAAACCACAGCGGGTGGAAAAGCCAAAGCGTGATCATTCTCGCGTACTGTCCTAAGAGGGGGACATCAGAGAAGAGGGAACGGCGTCGGGGGAAAGGAAAAAAGGTGCGTGTCTCCGAGAGAGGGCGCTGAAAAAAAATCCTCAAAGGAACGAGAAACGCTTGTTGAACACGGAGGGGAGGGGAAAAACACTAGCTCAACAAAACAACTAAAGCAAAAGACAAGAGGGACAAGCGTTTCTCAAAGGACAGAATAACCGAGAAAAAAGAACGTAGGCCAGCGAA
>Ga0179593_1460319_pt1 | contig 10286 bp, 12 predicted proteins | sample CZODoug2_1_08_16_FD_185931 | JGI IMG/M metagenome (GOLD analysis project Ga0179593, IMG submission 185931) | Vadose zone soil fungal communities from Angelo Coast Range Reserve, California, USA - CZODoug2_1_08_16fungal (PacBio error correction) | ecosystem: Environmental > Terrestrial > Soil >...
ACAACAGGCACGACATGCAGTTCTCCGCTGTGCGCGTGACACACAAATGACACAGGAAGACAGAGAAAGCGATGAAAGGGGAAACATGCAAAGGGTGAAGGAAGGGGGAGGAAAAAAGCACATCGTTGCCCTGGAGAAGACTAAAAAACAACGGAGTAGAGAGGGATTGAGAAGGGAAAGTGCTGTCGTGCGATTGCACAATCAAGCCTACCAGTGCAGAAAGGGAAAGATTCGAGGAGTCTGAAAAGGGTGGTGCAGGGGGAGTAATCCCCGAGAAAGCCAATGGCGTGACTGAGCGTTCCATAGGCCCGTGGGCAGCAGAAAGTTGAATGAGAGGCAAACCAAGCGGATTAAGACGTCAACGGGTGAAAGAGTGGGAAAAGCGCGGACCACGCACCAATCGACAAGTTCCTGCAAAAATGGTGAAAAAAAATCGATCTCATTGTGCGTATAGGCGGGAAACCGTTGTATATTATCCGGCAGATCGCGAGGTACTCAGCAGGTGCCCGAGGTTCTCGCGACAGGTCGCCAGGGCTAAAAAAAGGAAGGACCGCAGGGGCGGGACGGCGAAGCCCAAGCCGCTTCTTTTGTCATCCCCGTCATCGTGACGAGATAGCGGTAGGTTCTAAAAGGAAGAAAACGTCGGCGTCAGAAAAAAGGGATCGGACCCGGAGGAGACCCCCCTTGGCATGAAATTACAGGCATTCTTCTCAAGCTCCAAGTCCTACGAAAAGAAGGAAAACACCCATACCTAAAAGACATCCAGAGCACTCCGCTCGAGCTATACGCAAAACGTGTCAAGCCGAAAAATGCCGGGAGGGAAGGAAAACGGCGTCAGCGGGGAAACACAGGTCGTCAAGGGGGGACTAAAAACAGGATCTGGCGCTCAAAAGATAAAGGCCAAGAGCATCCGGGTCCGGATAAAAATGAAGCTTCACGAAAAAGGGGAGAGAGAAGAGTGAACAAACCTCGCCGCCAGGTCTTATTGAAAACGCTCGAACTACAATATTAATGGGAAGACAAAAATAGATAAAGTACAGTCGGGGCGGAGGGCAACCTTCGCGCTATTTAGGGCTCCAAAAAAAATCAAAAGTCAGCGCCTCGATAAACTCCAAATGAACAGGGAACTGACGGCTGGGAAAGCAGATAGCGCTAGGAGCCTGCAAAGGGCCATAGCAGCTTTCATGACCCCACGGGCACAACAAAAGGAGGATCGGGGGCTCGGCGCAGGGGCTCGTAGACAACAGCTCGGGAAGAGGGCCGGAAACTAAGAAGGCAAATGGGGGGGAGGCAGAGGTTGGAGCTAGTAGGCAATTCGGGAGAACTCCTAGATAAACGACGGGGGAAACGCGCTCCGATTATGTAGACTCGGCCCCTTGTTATGGGAATTTAAATCAGAAAAAAAATTTGCCCGCAACTACCAGTTGATTGATGCATGAAGTAGGGGAAAGGGGGATGTTCGGTCGTACCGATCAGGGACACGAATTAGGGGGGACGTATATCAATGGCCAGGATTCCGAAAAAACACGGGGCGCGTAAACAAGAGGGGGCACTTTAGAATAGAGAGAGGGAGAGGCGAAAAAACGCCGTTCCCTTCGAAGGCTGGGCTTCAAAAAATAGGTTCATGTGCCACATAAAGAAAGGGCTGCCCAAAGAAAAAGGAACTGAAAGACAATATCCGAAGTATAAAAACATGACAATTTCCTTCTGGAGGGTTTGGGGCCCTCCCGCTAAGGAACCGGGTCAGACATAGAGGTAAAGACGTTGAGGGGTGCGGCACAACCTGAAGGGCCTCAAAAAACGGCAAACAAAAAAAGTCATGAGAAGTAACTCTCTTTGAGAGGGAGAAAGAGAGAGGTAATTCAAACAGGAGGACCCGGCATGCATCAAGAATACCAAATCACATTGAAGTACGAGGGAGCAGAGACATAAGCCGAGGGTGTAGGATTTTTTGGGAAAAACTCGCTGGGGCTGTGCGGAGAAGATAGGGAAGAGACGGCTTCTGAGGAGCGGGAGAATCAAGGAAGCTGGCCCGATGGGGGGGGAAAAAAAACGTACACCCTCTTCACACCAAGGACGACGACCACCGCGAAATGATATATGTCGAAGAGTGGGAGAGGGTCAGCAAAAAAGGCGCGCTTAGAAAAGAATTCAAGTAATATGACCGTGACAGTTGGGATTGCCAGTGACAAACGAGCATGCGAAAGTGGCCAGCAAACCAACCGGCCATGCAAGAAAAAGCAACCGCTAAAAATATGAATTGCCGATGAAACCCCCCCACAAGCCTGACCGTAATCCTGCAGTAAAACCTTGGAGTGAAAAAAATCACCGGGAACAGTTTTAGGCACACAAAAGCAAGGAGACTGCCCCTTCATGGACTTCTCTGTGTGCGGCTAACGGCCAGTGAAGAATTATTTTAGGCATAAGGCGAAAGGATCAAAATGGAGAGAGCTATCGGCGCGGGGTTCAATGGTAACAAAACAGGCAAAAGGTGGGACTTCGCGGGGTTACGGAGTTAAACCTGCGGGTCGTGGCCAGGAATAACCGGGACCGCAGGAGAAAACCTTTCGAAGGGCTGTTGCGGTATCTTAAGCGACAATAAGAATAGAAGTGACAAAGATTCCGTTATAATCTGGGGGAGAAAACGTGGCGTTAAGGTCGAATTTAATACAACGGGCAATCCGAGCAGTCTATCGACGGAAAGAGAAATCGCGCGGAACGGGAGGAATGGCAAAACACTCAATACAAGCAGTTTCCCTGATGGTTCTAAGATTCAAAAGGTCTGAAAAGAGGATTGTCCTCGCCAGTAGTGCTGGTAAGGGTTCGGGGTCTAGGGAAAAATAAGGAAGTAAAAAAAAAATCAAAGCCAACTTCCCTTTCAGGAAGAGAGGCATAATCGACCTGTATTTTTAAATCTGACTCTGGTGGGGAAAAAAAAAGCAGCACAAGGCGCATTTGGAGAATCGTTAAAGGTCCGAGCAATCGTGGAAAACGAGCCGAGTCAAAAGGATGGGGGTTGTGCTGTCAACTTCGGGAACATAAGACCTACAGCAACAGAAACGACACAATTGCAAATCGACATCGAGGCCGTTTCGATGAGTCACAAGTTGGCCGTCTTGTTCTAAATGTGGTAAGTCATAAAGGGCCGAAAATACGGTTCAGGCGAGGGGCGGGCAGCTCATCTCGAGCTGGGTGGCTGAAAAGTAGATCTTGCCGTCAAAGCGGGTCAGGGAGGGGCCAGTCTGCGACAAGAGACAAAGCACGGCCGGCCGGAGTATGAAGTCATAGGAAAGGAAAGGCGGGCCATGTTTTTGGGGAAAAGAAAGAGCAGGCCCTGGTCGGAAAGGGAAAGCGGCCCTGAAACCAAGAAAGTCGAACGCAAAAACCGCGTCGGGAGGCTAACAGAAGTTAACGTGGGGGAAGGTACTTGAGGGAGGAAGGAGGGCCGTTCGAAGGATCGCTCCGAAAGCTTCCCATAGAGGAGCAACCCTTGGTTTTGAAGGGGGAGAAAGAGAGGTTCAAAAAACGCACCCGGGGATGGGGGCCTTGCGATTGAGGGGAAAACAAGCTAGCTAAACACAGAAATAAGTTATTAAAAAGAGGGGGGGGTTTACACCGCGCGGGAAAAACGGGGGGGTCTCTTCGTGAACAGTCCTTGAGAAAGGAAAAATTTTGGCTTGGTCTCAGAGGGGAAAGAGGAGGCGTATGTGAGAGCAGCTATAAAGAAAAAAAGGAAACCGTGTTTAACAGTATAGGTCTCAAACGACGTATGGTTCGCTCTGAATAGTAGAGGAACCGTATTTAGACGGAATTGAACGCGTCAAAAAAACCAACTTTCGACTCCGTGATGATATTGCAATAAATGCTGGAACGTGAGCAAAACCATTCTCTTTCGCCAGCCTGGGACAGCAGTGATCTTCAGGGGTAAGTGAAGGTCGTCCGGGGCAATGCAAGGCCTCTCCTAAGATACGGAGAACATACGCCGGCCTTAGTTTCATGCGGCAAAAATAAGCCAAAAGTGTGCTCAGGGGGGGGGGGGGGGGAACCGGCATCTGCTACGTAAGGTGTCGTTCGCGTGTCTGGAAGATGGTGAGACGGGGGGGGGGGAAAAGAGAGGGACGACAAAACAAAGAAGTGGTTTAGGGGGGGCCTAAAAAGAGGGCGAAAGATATTGCCAATCAAAAAGGGAAAAACGCGACATCTGTTGGACCAAACGCATCCCGGAAAGGTCTCCGTAGGGAAGGAGAGAAGTCTGACGGAGAAGGCATTTGCATTGAGACTCGATGCAACTCGGTTGACGACATATAAGCTATCCTTGGCGGAGAAGAAAGTAACTATCATACCAATGGAGCAGTGACCCTAAAAGAGCCCAAACGGAGAGGCTGTTGATTCTGACACGAAGGGGGGGAAGAGCGATTTCTATCCGGGATCAAGAATAAGGCAAAGAGCACCGGGGATTAAATATTGGAGAACCTAAACATCCGACGATCAAAATGTCATACTTCAAAAGAATTGGTAAAAAGATTAGGGAATGGTCGAGGGAAATAGACACCCATGGGAGGGCTCAAGGGGGTAGAATCCTCAGGGGGCGTTACCGGTGATCTCCAGTACGCAGTACCTCGAAGAAATAAGATCAAAAAATGACTTGCGTTGACATGTCATTGGGGGTCACAAGAAACGAAACGGAAAATTGACCGAGGAAGTCTCATCGGAGGGGGGAGGGGAGGACTGCTGAAAATAAATTCTTACACTTTCAACTAAATCATAAACTATTGAAGGGAAAAAGGGAAGTGAAAGGGAAAAAGAGCAGTACAGAACATTGGCTAAATGCAAAACTAGAGGTAAGCCAAAGGTGGGTGACAAAGAAAAACGGAAAAGGATGCGGGGTGGTATAGTCAGTCTGGAGGTCGCAGTGGGGCGCGGGACAGCTTGGGAGGACGTTAACTAGGCAGATTGATCACATGAGGGAGGGAAGAACACAGGGGCGGGAGCGTCCTGGTCTACTCAGAAAGAACTAAGAAGGGAGGGGTGCGGGAACATCTCACAGATCTTCCGGAGGTCTGCGTACAAAAGGAGGGGTGGGAAGACCTGAGCTCATCGTTCGCAACTAACGACGAAGCGTAATTGAAGGATCAGCCATCGACCGACTCACGCGAGCATCTTTATTTCCTCAAAACAGAGTATTTTGGGCAAAAATAAGAAACTAAAACAGAGGGAAAGGGGGGAATCTGAGCACTCGGTCCCTAAGCAATGGGGTATAGAAACATAAGTGCTCCTGAATACCAGCGCTAGGAACATCGATAGAGACGAAGGGTAGAGGGGGGGAGGTTTTGAAAATGTCTTACTTCCCTCTCAAAGGGCTTACTTCTGGGGGAGGGGGGAAAGAGGGTCAGAAGGTAAAAAAGAATGCCCTATCACAACTGAAGCGGTTGAGAAAGTAGGTATTGTAACTTTGCAGTCGCGAAGGATGCGCCCGGCAGACGGCTTGTGGTGACAAACTCTTCTAGCAGTCGCAAGTGAAGAAAGAGTGTCGGGGCTCTTCTAGCACTGCTGCTGATCTATACAGCCCTAGGCAGGAGTGTCTAGTACAGAAGAGTTCATATGACATCGGAGTGGAATGATCGTGCTCTCAAAAACCCAATATTAGTCGACGAAAGATTAAGAATGTCGACAAGGCGATGGATTCTCATGTTTAAGACTCCGAAGAAAGGGGACAAAAGGAAGGAAATTTAGGGGGGGTAGGAGTCCCCTGGTTAATTGGACAACAATCCTGATGACTAGAGCGAATGCATTCAACCGACTCAGCCGGGGCTTAATAGATAGGCCGAGCTGTATAGGCTCTCAACTACCAACGAGAAGCCCAAGGGGGGTTTTTTCAAGAGAAAGTGACGATCAGGCAGTAAAGGGGGAAAAAAGAAGAGAGGACCGCCTGCTCCTTTGAGAGATTTGGAGGGAGTAAGAGTAACAAAGGTTCGGAGGGTTTTTGGCAAGGTTAACCTACGCGGCAGCAAACGGTGGCAAGACAAGAAACCTTGTGGAGACGGGTTCTTGCGAAAAAGTTGTTTAACTAGGGAGGGAGAGCGCGGTAAAAGTAACGGTAGACATAGGGGGGAAAATAGGGAAAGCGGCCAACTGGTCAAGAATTAATGGGCGTACTGACTGGAGAAGTCAGACGAGAGAGACTAGGGAAGGGCGTCTTAAGCCGTTCACTCTCTGTTGGGTCAGGACGGGAGGGATGGAAAACGTCCGGCATGGGAGGAAGGTGAAGCTGGGGGTGTCCTCGATCGCTCGAGAAGGCGAAGAACAGGGGAGTCCTGGGTGGTACTGCTCGCCTTGACGGAGTAGGCGCAGGAGGGAATAAGGACAAGGCTGGGATAAAACAGTGACAGAGAGAACGGCTCGATAAAAACAGCTCTTTCGAGGAGATAAACGATAGCGACGACATAAAAAAAAGGGGGCGATTGACGAAAACAAATCCTGGAAAATGGGGTTCTCTAAAGCAACACCTAAGGGAAAAGATAACTCCCGTTGAAAAAGAAAAGAGCGAAAGACAGGAGGGGGGCTCGAGGAACCGTAACTCGCTATTCACGAGTGGAAACCTTACTGCAGGGTGGAGCGCTGAAGGACAAGAAGGGAAAGCTACAAGCACGGGGATTACAGAACTTGCAGAGGGGTCGATTGGCGGCGGCGTGGAACGTGATCGTTCGCATAAATCTGAATCTACGCGAAGCCGCTGCGACTCGAAGGTCGGTCACGTGCCGACAACTTTCAGATTCATACTAATCATTCCAGACAGCAGCGATCTCCAACCGTACTAAAACAAACACTGGAAAAGGCCCGGTCAATAAAAGGGGGAGGGATTTGGAGGGACGCCGCAAATAAAGGGGGTTGAAAGGAGAAGAGCTCGCTACAACAACAACAACGGTCGGAAGGATCCGATCTATATTCTGCTAAAAGGCCATTGCTGGGGGGGACTTTCCAATCCCCATTTTAGATCTCATCGGAAAAGGGGAGGGAAAAAAAAGGTGGAGGTCGCGGGACCGGAGGAAGGAAGAGGAAGAAGCCTTGGCGAGGTGCTGAGCTTTTCTAATCTTAAGTGTTGAAAGGAAAAAAACAACCCTTTCGCGGAGAACGGTATTTGTCGTATGAAACGCGTTGGGGGCAAACTTTGTTTGGCGAAGAACGAGGGGAGAAAAAAGCCAGCAACCGGGAAAGCGCCAAGTTGACGAACCGGTTGAAGGGGAAGAGGAAAAAGTCGGCTGGCTCCTGATTTCGGCATACCAGGGGGGGGGGATTAAGTAAAGTGTTAAAGGAGGACCGAGGGGGTACGCAAGAGCAAACGTCCTATTCAAGCGGCGCAAGCTTTCGCATCGATTAGATCCTTGAGAAGAGGGTATTATGAATCAACCCTCGGCACCGTCTGGGAGGAGGTACACTCGCACCCGCATCGTTGTCTGCTATCAAGCTTATTGAAGGGCACAGCGACTTATTCGTCGTGGAGCAATCCAAGTGGAGTCCGGGCATCCTTGGGAATGATGAAGCGGGGAAGAGGCAGAAGGGGAAGCGGCAGTCCATCTGAACCTAAAAAGACCACCAAACGAAAAAGATACCCGAGCATAGGAGCGATGAACAACCCATAACGCGAAATACTGAGAAGGACCAACGACGTCAGCGGAAAAACCGAGGCACGGCCTGTAAACGGGGGGCCCCGCTAGGCTTCTACGAGCCAATAATCCGAAAGAGTCAGTGAAAGTATAAATCCAAGAAAAAAGGGAAGGCGACTCGAAATAGTTACCACCGGACTCGCGTAAAAAGGATTATTTCCAACAGATCCACCAAATTAGCACGAGGGGGAGTGGGCAGAAGGTAGATTCTTGCCACACCTGGGCCGTCTCAGTAGGGACTCGGGGAAAAAAAAACGGGATCCTGGCAATTAGAGAAAACCAATAACAGGCCCTACCTAGTAGAGAGAACGCTCCAAAGTCAAGGCCAATGACTTGACAATAGCACTTCAAAGAGAAACAAGGCCGAAAAGAAAAAGGTAGCGACGGAGCCGGGGAATAGGTAGGAGAAGACCTATATCTCGCCTACCAAAGGAGGAAAGTCCGTGTTTTGAATTCGGCGAGCGGAAGGCACAGGATTCGTTAAGAACTCAGAGAACGGGGAAGGCGAAAAAATCCTAAAAAAAGTTTCAGGATGACGCTGGTCCTTTTTGTAGATTTAATCTAAAAAAAAGGGGACAGAGGAGACTTCTTAAGATTGATCAGGATAGGGGCAAGGTAGTACCTATCATCAACTAAAGGCAAAAAGGAACTTCACGGATGCGCTCCCAACATGACTTACGAGGCAAAAGTGATGTTCTAAATCAATGACGGAAACCAATCCAATCGCAATCCGGAAGGGAGAATGGACCTTCTCTTGGACATGACCCCTGTCCCGCCGTTCCGAGAATGAGGAAGCCAGAAGGACAAGTGAAGAGAAAGGGAGAAAAAAAGAACCTTCGAGTATGAGAAACTAGAGTCCGATAAGAAAGGGTCAAGACCGAAAGGAGTGCAGCAAACATGACCGTAGCTGCAAACCGACGGTGACGGAAAATGGACAGACCCCCGACGACCCGGTCATGGAAGAGCGAGAAGTTATAGCTAGGGTGGGGCAGAGAGCATTGAGGTCAAGGAGGGAACCCACCATAAAACATGGTGCGAACGAATCAGATATAATAAGAGAGGGGGAGTTGTTCGGGGGGAAAGGGGGGACCTGGCCATCACGTTGGAATAAGATCGGGAACAGAGAGGATGAGGTGCAGAGAGTAAATTCTCGAGAGGTGAGTTGCGAAAGGAAAGTAAGGAGAGTAATCACTAGCTTAAAGCCCCACCCTCCATATTAGAGAAAGGGAGGGAACATTGTTAGAAGTAGTTCCGAAACGGCGCTATTAGTGGAGTATATCCATTAACAGGGTATTCATGCAGACGACAGTTATCGGAGGCAAGGGAGGAATTCCGTCAAGAACCAAGACGCGCCTACCCTCTCACTCCAGATGACACTAAGTACCCCAAATAAAGCAAAGACCGAGCTGCCAAAAAAAGGGGGGATATCACCTACAGGGGAAGTTTGAAAAAACGCGTCAAGCAAAGCTGACTTCCCGGTCATTTACTAGTATATTCCGGAGTCGGCAGTAATAGGGGGGAGAAGCTAACGCCACCATGGGAACAGCAGGGGAGACGTTCAAAGGGAATTTATGAGGCTGAACAAACGGGAAGGCTGCGATGCAAGTACAGGGGAGGTCTATTATTCCGGGCAAGGGTCTATAAAAAACACGAAGGAAGCAAAAAAGGGACTTGAGAAAGCTGAGGCCATCAGTAAGAGACGGAGGAAACGATTTGGGGCAAGGGGGGGAGGTAAGGGGGGAGCGAGGAGCTTGGATCAAAAGTGAAGACACAGGTTGCGATAGGGAAAGCAGCACAGGGATCTAAATACGCGTCACTTCAAAATCACAAATCGCTCATTGATTCACGATTCGTGAGAATGAGAAAGAAATGATCGGCTCGGAAAAAACAGTAGTGCGGAACGAGGGGGTAGACCTGTATTGCAAGGGGAGGGGGGTTAAAAACCGAAAGGTACTTGCCGGGACCGCAGCCGAAGAGTCAAGAACGCGCTTTCTCGGGGAAGGGGGGTGCGGTTTAAACAGCCCAGGAAAAAGGAACGGAGTGGACAGGGGAAGGTGCTCAGCGTCAGGTTAGAGGGGGGGAAAGGCAGAGCAAAGGGGGGGTGGGTGAAAAGGGGCGGGGAAAGAGGAAACACCTGTAAAAGACAGGGTGAAACTCCACCCGCCTGCCGCGATGCAGGGTTCGGGGAGGGGGGTAGCAAACGTTCCGGGCTTGGGCATGAAGTTAAGTCGGAACCGCCGGGACGCGCTGGGGGGGAGAGCCGGTCGAGGGGGGGAGGGAGCTTACCAGAAAGACTGTCTTAAACCACTCAATTATTTAAAGGGATGGGAAAAAAGGAAAGAAAGAAGGTACCTCACGGGTCCTCCATTAGATCAGAAGGGGAATTGCGCGCGTGGCTGTTTGTGGAGGGGGGAGGAAGAAAAAATCTGCCAGAACTCGGTATTACTCGAAGGGAGGGGAGCGCACCTCGTGGTGCACCAGATAGGGAAACGGTTGTGCTGGGAATTATGGAGGGAAGAGGCAAAGTAGCCGCGAGGCCAACGAAAAGAGAAAAATTCAAATTGTGAGCCGAGCTTCCCCCAAAAGAATCTCCACTTTCTGCCGTAATTTCAGAAACTGACG
>Ga0179593_1567194_pt1 | contig 10286 bp, 13 predicted proteins | sample CZODoug2_1_08_16_FD_185931 | JGI IMG/M metagenome (GOLD analysis project Ga0179593, IMG submission 185931) | Vadose zone soil fungal communities from Angelo Coast Range Reserve, California, USA - CZODoug2_1_08_16fungal (PacBio error correction) | ecosystem: Environmental > Terrestrial > Soil >...
CTTACGAAAGAGAAAAGAACCATGGCAAACTCTGGGAGAGCAAATCTATGAGGCGCAGAATCGTAAAGAACGACTCCTTCATTAGGGGAAATGCGTTTGCGCGCTGACTAAGGAGTGGTAAGGGGCCTACTATGGCTGGCTCTCGATTAATCTGAGTCCAGAAAGTGGGGGAAGTAACTAGGAACGTATAGTCAAAACCTCGGGCATACCTTCAAGCCAAGTCTTTCTTCGACGGAAAGCTGGTTCGAGAGCGACGGTCAGACCTGCCGCGAAAGCCACAAAGCGTCTACAACCTTTGTTCGGCGGAGTGCGCGCAGCGGTGCGATTGATTAGAAAATGTTTTGGGTGTTCTTCAGTTGACTGTCTGAGCTGCCGCTTTGGGGAAAAACGCGGGTCTTGTAAGCCGCGGAAAATTCTCTGAGGAAGGAGGAAGAACACTATGATGTAATCCTTAGAATAAGCCTGCTGTGGAGCCCGGAGGGAGAAAAGAGCGGCACACAAGAGGGCGGAGAAGACGGGAAGAGAGGTGGGAAAGTGCGGTAGCGGCGAGAAGAGGTCGATAGATTGCCGGGCAGTGCGAGCTCTGCGGAAGGGGGGCGAAGGAGGAAAGGTATACATCTAAAATGTTGAGACCGGAACTTCGTAAAGAAGTCCGTTCTTAGTATAACGTTTAGTGTCTTACTAAATTCGATCGAAGTCTTTTCGAAGATTACCCATCTCTCAAAATCCCAAGAGGCTGACAGCGTCGAAAGGCAGGGGGTACTAGTTGAGTCTTTCTCAGAAAAATCGAGAATTCTTTGTATCTTTAGAGGCACTCAGGCTTGTATTTACGAGAATTGTATTTTGTTCTCTATAGTTGGGAATTTGGGCATTCTGAAGAAAAGTCTCTTTGGCCAGGTGCGGATTCTTGAGACTTAATGACTAGTGGATGAAAAAGATGAGGGGGGTAATCCCGGGGAAATATAGGGGAGAAACAATCTTGTAGCTTTTGTCTGAGTAGCGGGCGGGATCCTAATGACCTCTTTATAACACTTTATGCATCTCTTAAGCAGATAATCTAGAAAAGGCTTTCTTGTCTGATGTGGTTTGTCCGTAGTCGAGGGTAAGAAGCGGTGGTGGTTGGCCGCTGAGAAGAAGGTGACTTTAGACGGCTAATTCTAAAGGAGAAAGAGTACGTGTCGAGGAGTTAAAAGCTCCAGGCAGGAATAGCAAAATTAAATAAACGATCCGAATAGAAAAAAAATTTAGGGTATTACAGACCATCCTCACAGAGTCAGTCGGCCCTCTAGAGGTTCAGGTCAGCAGCAAGAATTCGCGCTCAAAAGCGTCGCGTTGGTTCTCTGTAGGGTGCTGTATATCAGACTAGCTGTCGAAATCGACATTAGTGCAGTTCGTGCAGAGAGTTAAATTAGAGCCGGCGGGAAAAACGATATCTCCGGCAGGGGTGCCTTGGCAGAAATGGAGGATTTCGAGGTCGGAGGAGAAAGAGAGGATGGTCCAAATGATAAGGAAGATGGCAGGAGATGGAGCTTTATGAGAAGGTTTAAATTGTGAGGAGGGACTAACTGAGTTTTCTCAAAAAGGGGGGAGGTTCTTCAAAAAGGGATCGGGGAAGGAGCTGTCGAAACGGAGCGGAATATTGAACGGAGCTATCAAAGCCAAAGATCGGATTGTGGGGCGATTGGGAGAAGTCGCCTATTGCTCTAGAACTCGAAACGCCGTCATCAAAAGGGATAGGGATTGGAAAAAAGCAAATAGAACAGGGTGAGGCGCTTACAGCGGGAAAATTCCAGCTAAGAGGGGGAGAACTGAGTCAGTGAGACCTGTCGCCTTGGAAGGGGATCTATCGGCTGAACGTTGCAAGAGGGGGGAAAAGGGTGGCGAACTGGAAGTGTAGTGGGGGGGAAAGGAGGAACCGAAGACGCAAGGAAGGGAGGGACCGAAGACGAGGTGTGTGGGAAAGCGTCCGAAAAAGGAAGGCCCTTGAAACGTGTAGACCAGAGGGGATTAGTATGTTGAGAGTTGTTGCACGAATCAGCAGGAAGGGGAGGTCGAACGTTGAGCATTTGCGAAGAAGAAGACATTGGGAGGTCTATAACCGAGGCGAAACGACGCCGGATACAGAGAAGACGCTGGGGAAACGGAGGGAAAGTCGGACCAGGAGACCGATAATCTAGAAGGAGGGACGGGGGACTCCCTCAAAAACGGGGAGGGAAAAAGGGAGAAGAAGAACAAAAGCCGTAGCTGTAATGGGAATGGGCGCGAGACAAAATCACGTTGGAAGGGGGGAGTGTCAGAGAAGGAGGGTGCCATACGAGAACTCCCTAAAAAGGGAGAGACAATTTCAGATTACTTATACTTAACTCAGAAATCTCTTGCCAAAAAACTGGCGAGGGTCAATAGAAACGGGGGCGTATTCGAATGGGGGGAAACACTACGGAGGGAGGGATTTTGAATGCGTTTATCTGAAGTGAGTCCGGAAAAAACTAAACAGTTTGATCAACTAAGAGGCGGGCTGTCCCATTAAAGGAGACAGTGATCAGGAAGAAAAAAAAAAATCTGGTCGTAGGGATGCAGTAAAAAAGAAGGCGCGAAAGCTCTAAAGGGATATCCGAAGTAATTGGAGGATTCAGTGAGCAAAAATAAAATAATCAGGGGAACAAAGGGGAGACAGATTCCCGTCATCCTCCGAGGCGGAGGTGATATGTCACGGGCGTGACGCAAACCCGGAAGGGAGGGAGAGCTGAAGCCCGAGGGAACCTGCAAGGGGAACTAGAAGCAGAGGAAAAAATTGAAAAATAGAAAGAAAATTACCGAAAATAAAGGATGAGCGCAAAGAGCCCGGTGGAAAAGATGCTACCGCGAGATCAAGAAGGCTTACAATACATCAAAAAGAGGCGCGGACAGCCACGCAAGGGGGGGAAGAACGGCGAAAACAGCCAAAGGGTTGGGCGAAAAAAGAAGTAGGAAGAAATAAAGAAAACGGAAGAATGGCGGTCGATGCGGTAGAACAACCCTAAAACTAAGGTAAAATACGCTGGAGTGTTGGCGCGGGGGAATTTGATGATGCTTCGTCACATTTCCCTCGACAGCATGTTTGATAAGGCGAAACCGCTCTTGGGAAATCGTAGAGACGGCGCGAAAGGCCCGGCGCCGAGGAACACGTCGCGAGGGAAAAACCACGACTCAGCGTCGATGGAGTTGCGCAAGGGGAGGAGATCACGCGAGCCCTGGATCGTAAACGCGACTTCTTAATGGAGTAGCTCCTGAAAGAACGAAATCATCGCGACAGGAAGGGGGGAGCCAAGGTATTAAGACTCATGGACAAAGGAATCCTCAAAGCTGCGTCTCCCAGGGGGCTCACGCTAAAATGCCAACGTGAAAGGGGGGGGCCAATCGAAGCCCAACTCTCTCTGCCCGCCAGAAAGGGAGTCAGGAAGGGAATAAACTCCACCGTCCAAGGGGAGCCTCTAATCCAAACATACTGAAGATTTTCGAGAACATGAAGAAAGACTCTCTTGCGAGGAGCGGCGCCGCTTGATTTTGAAGGAGAGAATATGATTCCGTATCGCCAAGAATTCTAACTCTGTCAAAAGCATCGGCCCAGATCGTGCGAAAAAGTCACCCAGGGTCGAACGGGGGGAACACCCTTTTAGTCGGATGTGAACAGCGGGGAAACGCCAGGAAAACCGCAGCACTAATCTCGACAAGTCTAGCGCGAAAACCTCAACAAAAAAAAACACAACAAAAACGCGCAGAACAAAACCCGATAAAAAAAAAAAGGAAAATCCCCTTATTTCCTAAATTAGAGTTATGCGCGCGAAGTCTCCTGGTCGATAAAGGGCCCTTCTCCATCAGAAGCGAGGTCAACACGCCGGTCCGACAGCAAAAGAGGCCTCAGCCCGGACCGGGGGGGGGCCTTACCGACCCTCGCTGGGCGGGTGACGTCATACGAAAAGGCGACAAAAAACCAAAAATACTAATCCGCGGGGACACGAAAGAGGGGCTCCCGCCCGGAAACTGGTCTTACACTAGGGAACAGGGGGGGGACGCTCACGATTCAAGTCGCTCCCTAACGCAGAGGGAAAAAAGCGAATTCCTTTTCAATACTGAGATGCTGACAGGGTTCTTGACAACTCCGCGGATTTTTTATTTCGATACGGATGGGATACTGTAAAAACATGTGAGGAAGTAAGAGCTGCCAGCTCAGCGGGGGATTAAAGAACCACGCATGCGCAAGGAAGGAGACCAGCAGGCAAAGTCGCCTGCCCCGGACGGTCTGGGGAAAAAGGAACAAGAGCCGATTCGCTCCTCAGATGTTTGCCAACGTTTTTGCGAGGGAAGGGAAAAGAAATCAGAATCTCAAACAAAAAAACCACGCTAAAAAATAGATCTGGCCGTCGATCGAAAAACCAACCAGCGCGGAAGAGGAAGCTGGATAGCGTCTCGAGTCGTAAAAGCGCGCTTGGGGGATCGAGGGCGCCGTCGGCGAGGTTGGTGGGAATACAAATCGAAAAGGAGGGGCTCGTCTCTTCATCTCCAAAAAGGGTAACGGAAAACTTATCATGGTACAGAAAAGACTCGTATACTCCACAAACTACGCGTAAATTCGTAGCGGAACGCTGCTGTCTAAAGACTGCGCGAGCATTGAGAAACAAAGCTTCGAGGCATTGAAAAGGGGCGAATCTGAAATTCTCGGCACTGGATACTGTCTTATTAATGGTTTGGTTCGCGGGAAACGGTGCTAAAAATCCGGCCAAGCATTTTGACGCGCATGTCCCCTCCGGCGCAACCCGTCTGCTTTCGAGGGAGGGGGTCCTAACCAGCAGCTGTCGAAGTATGGTCGCGCGCTTGGGGAAAGCAGTCAGTCGACCCAGAAAATCGCGTCTAAACATCAGCTCAAGCTTAGCGGGCAGCTCAGCGTGGAAAAGGGGAGCTCTGCGGTGGTTTGCGCTCCAGAAGCGGGGGTGCGAGGGATGCAGGGGCATTAAAGAGACTCCGGGCGACGTAGTCCTTAAACAAAGAGGCCTACAACGAGGGTGAGGGGTGCACCAAAAGGTCAGAGGTCCCTATAAGGTAGGGGCGAAATGGCCGATTGCCGCGGAAGGAGAGTCAAGAGAAAGGTGGCGCGAAACCGACCCTCTCCGCTAAAAGATCTGGCGATCAAGCGAGGCGAGTTTGGCATGAAACTCGACACGTTTCAAATAGGTCTTGGGGTTGATCGTAGGGGGGGCCCGTGGGTTTTGCGGGGAATGCGTCGATTACCAGGATCTTTCTCTATCGTGGGAGCCGTGTGGGGAGGGGACGGTGTTTTCGAGTGGGCCTTTACGATATCGGGAAGGAGGGGCTGAACTGTGGGCTCCAAGATCATATTCTTGGACAGCATGGTACAGAGAGATCCGAGGGTCTAGTGATGTGGAATATGTCGGAGGAAAAATCAATTCCTACTTCGTCCCAGAGAGGCACATCGGCCACTTATCTACTCTGGGAAGAGAATGAATATATCGGCGTATGGAGGGGGGGGGGGAGTGGGCCGAGTCATAGAAGCAGGGGAATTCGGCGGGGTCGATGGGGTCTCTTAGCTCAAGTGGGTGTTGGGAAGACCGGGGGGGATTAAAGCGCCGGTGTCCCCGCTGTGCAAGAAGGCTAATATCAAGAAACTTCGCCTCAAGGAAAGAGAGTGTCCGCGCACAGCAGCAGTCCGACTAGACAATGCGAGGGTTTCAGCGGTTCGCGAAGCCTGGCGGATCAGCTCGAGGTGTGTTTGGATTGGTCATCTGCCCTAATGGAGGGTCAACAAAGCCAATTGCTGTTGTCGGGGAAGGGCCTTAGCGCGGATCCTGAAGACGTGTTCATGTCGTTTCAAACAGCTGGTCACAACGGCGGCGGAGAGCGTGAAGGCAGTGGTCCAAATTTGGACGCAAACTGGACAAACTACCGTTGGGCAGATCGTCGTGTGAGCCCTGGGGGGGTGAAAGGAGGGTCGACTCTGCTTTCGAGTGATGGCAGAATTGGGGAGGGACTCATCTATCGGGGATATATGGCGCGGGGGTGAGCTATCTTGCCTGCACGTACGGAAACTAGACAAGTCTCAATGCGGAGAGAGACGGGTTTCTGAAATTAAGAAGAGAAGGAAGAGAAATGGGGACCAGGAGGTAAGTGGAAAGAGAGAAGGTGTGGGCTGGGGGGTTTGTAGGAGGGAAGGGGGGCGGGGGAGGTAACAAAGAGGGAGTTGAGGGGGGAGAAGAAGCAAAAAGGGAAAAGAGGAAGGGAGGAGGTTCGCGCAGATGGAGATAGGGAAACCAGAGCGAGACGTGGGGGAGAGAAGGCAATGATGGAGGTGGGAAGGTGAGGAACGGGGGGGGGGGTGATGGGGATAGGAACAGAGGCATACGGAAAGGTGGTGGCGGGGTGAGGGGAGAGGGGGGTAGGGGGGGTAGTGTTGCAAATTATGTTCATCTCCTCGGGAAAAAGATGTCCTTCCACACTATAGGGGAGCCACTCATACTTGAAAAGCTCTACGAGAGAAGACTGACAGCAGATCCTCAGTGAGGTCATTGTCGACTTGGCTCCCATTGCGGCAGTAGATTCTCCGCGTAGTTGAATTGAAGTCACGTGGAAAGTCCCGTTTTCGAGGGGGATGGTCCCGTGAAAAAGGGTCCTTATGTCAGGAGAAAATACTGTGGGGGGGGGGTCGGCCCGCGTCGACAAATCCCGAATCCCTTAACCGAGGAACCAGGCTTGTCGGGGGAGCTTTGCAGGAAAGGGGGTGGAGGTACTTAGGGGGGAAAGCTTTTCCTAGCCGTTGAGACATGACTTTCTTCTCCTTTATGCTAAAGGTTCCGAAACCATCTGAGACAGAACGAAAACTTTAATTTAAAAAAGGAGGGGACTCGTTAAAAGGTCTAAGGAAACGGGGGATGTTTCTAGGATCCTCAGAACACAACCACGGGTTGGGATGTCTCCTCAAGACAAAATGGATATTCTAGAAGGGATTTAAACCGACTTGCGCTCTTTGACCGGAGGGCTCTGTATCGTGGAGTTTCCGAAGACCGCATCCTCACAATGTCTATAGAAATCCATCTTCAACGAGACGGCGGATAGGCCAGACTGCTTGCGCGAACTGGTCACCGAGATCGGAAGTAACTCTGGTCAGGGGAGGGGGCGAAATGGAGCTCTTTACAACAAAAGTAAGAAGTCCATCGGCGTTCTTGCTCATAAATGGCCCTCGGCGGGGCAACCCCTGAACGCAGAAACTTGCAATCCGCAAAACTCCGATCGCCAGGGCGCCAGGGCCTCAAATAGGTCACCGAGGGGGAAAGTCTGTCTCACGAGGGGATCGAGGGAGCAAGTCTGTCTCATGGCTTTCTCAATAAGATAGAGATTAGCCCGGTCGTTCGAAAAGGCCTCAACAAAAGTTACAAGCCCCAAAGTACAGAAATATCACTGCGTCCCATTTGGGGTGGGGGGGGGGGGGGTTGTTTTGGTTTGGGGGGGGTTGGTGGGTTGGGGGTTTTTCATCATTACGGGGGGGGGAAAAGTAAAGGAGTATCGAGACAGTGCCTACAAATCGAGTTCAACCTGCACACGAATTGAAAAGGAATGGAAGTGCACCTCTAAAGGGTTCACGAGGCACCGAAAGGGGAACATTCCCAAGTATGAGCAGCGCGTGAACAAGAAAGAAGCTCTGCCGCTCCGCAGGAGAGGGGAGACATCCTCACCGAGAGAATCGGGAAGGAGGAAGAACTCAACGAAAAATCAAGATGGTCAAGATAAATAGTCGTAACATCATAAAAAAGGGAAGATTACAGGAGTCGATTGCGTCAGGCAACGCGCCGCCCGACACAGAACATTGCCTATGTATACAGGGGTGCGCTGAACAGAAGATTCGCAAGGTCTAGGCGAATTGCATTCCTAGACTCAATGATATTACGACACAGTTCCTCTCTTTTGGACGCGGTAGCATTCGCCAAGGTCGCCTTTCCGCCACGAAGTCTCCCACCCCTGATTCAGAAAAAGGCAACCCGACATTCAGCAAAAAACGTCTGATCTTCGATTCCCAACAGAAAAAAAGCTTCGATCAACAGCGCTTGCATAGGGGGCAATTTCAGGAGGAACGCCGCATATCCCACAGATAGGGGGAAAAAAAACTCCTATTATGACATGAGGGCCCAGACTCTCCACTGCAACCAAGCTCAACATTCCAGGTAGGGTCGCCCGACGGAACTAAAAGTCGGGGCCAATCTTCTAAGACACACGCACCAAAAACTCGCGCCCCGCCGACAATGTAATGGACGCCACCTGCCCCGTGGTCTCCTAGATTCGGGGGAACGTGTCGAGCAATGCTGCAATCCGCTTGCCTCGACCGGCGCGCGGGAGTTTTGAGAATCGTATGAGGAATGCCGTTGACAAGGAAAATTGGCAAAGAGCTCGGCCCCGAATCGTCTACGAACTCCAAATGGGAAAAAGACATAAAAAGTCAACCACACCCGCTTGTCGCACGCGACTACTGAAGCTAGATGCCCTGAATAAAAGAACGCTCGACAGCGTCGATCGGCCAACTACAATACGATTTATCCATGTCCAGATCCATTGAGGTGAAAAGGGAACGCTTTAGCTTGAAGCACGCGCGGTACTCCGGGTTCGCGGGGCCTCCTCAAGCAAAAGATGGGTGAAAAAGTCGGCAACAGAGCAACGTTTCCGGACGCACCGCCCCTTTCCAAACAAAGGCGGCGGAGACATAGACTCCAAGCGCGGAGATGACGACAAGGACCCGCGACGAACAAAATCTCACTCAAAAAGCCAAAGAGTACGCCTTCACTTACACCTGGGGGAAAGAGGGAAGTCTTTGTTGGGATATAGCAAGCTGCAGTCCGCGAAGAAAAAGAAAGCATGTCCGCTACGAATTCCGTGGGACTCGAGAGTAAGTGGTAGCGATTTTGGTATTGTAATATTTAAGATTTCTACAAACAGGGAGGAAAGATTGAGAGCCCAGCCGAAGACAGGAAAGCAATTAACACGATCGGAAGACAGGGGAACGCACCAAATCAGGCCCAGCGCGCGTCGTTAAGAGGGGTCACGCTCTCAGTCGTAGACCCCGCGCTGGTTGACCACTAGAAAGTGCCAGATCTACTCAAAACGTTATTATGGAGGGGGAAAAATGGGCCTCGATCGAAAAAACAAAAGGTGCCACTCGGTGTGGAAAAAATCGAATCGGATCAAGAATCGGTCACGAGAAACAAAAGGGGGGGGCAGCGCTTGCGAGGGTGCGCGCAGTAAGGATTGGAGGCATAATTCAAAGATGCGCTGGCTGGCTCGGAGGCTTAAATTCCAGACAAGGTTTGTTCCAGTAACGTAACTATAAAGTACGAAGGCCAAAAGAAGGCGGAGCTCAAGCATCAAGGAAAAAAAATCGCCGCGAGTAGGGGAATGGAGTTATCTGGAACAGCAGGAATCTAAAGGGAAGAAAGCGAAAGAAGAAAAAAAATGAAGGGGGAGGGCAAAAACATCGGGGCGGAAGGCGTACATGGGGGGGGTCGAAGGAGGGGGCGCGAGTTTAGTGCAGGGGTGCGTCGCGATCGTCAATCGAAAAGGCCTACGTGCGCGGTCTTGGACTCCGTCCGGGGGCGACCTGACTGCATCTGAGGGAAGGAGTCCGGGGACCCAAACAATAGTTGCGCAGGGGGGTCTCGCGAGGTGAATTTATTCAGGCAGATACGCGAAAAAACCGGAGGCGCGCATGCTCCCAACTACGGCAAGGGGCTTGGAAGTTGAGGCTTAGGGATGATGTTGGCGGGGGGGCGGGGGTGCGCTCGAACTCGATCTCGGGCTGGCAGGGCGCATCTCCACGGGTAGATCGGTCCGAAGATAAGCTAAACACTTTCTTGACCTTTGGAAGGGACCCTGTCTCAACCTAGCGGGTCCGGTATCGGTGGGCAAACGGAGGAGTCGAATCAAGCTTGATTACGTCACCTTACAAGCAGACACAGACGAACCGCGTCGCCGAGACTAATCGAACGCGCGGGGGCTAGTTGAAGATGGGGAAACACAGCCTCCTCAAATGTCGAGGACAAAAAGGGACGGTGGCGTGAGGGAGCAGAGGGGGAAGGCCGTGCGATGCCGCAGCGTTGGGGTGCGACGGGATTTTCTAAAGTCGATGTCCCACGATGGAAGTGAGCGTCAATATAGGGCTCCCAAACTGCTCGCTAGTGAAGGGATCTGGGGTCGGGGGGGTCATAGAGAACATTCTTGGACTGGTGTTGGTCGGTCTCAGACGTCCTTCGCGC
>Ga0179593_1603645_pt1 | contig 10286 bp, 13 predicted proteins | sample CZODoug2_1_08_16_FD_185931 | JGI IMG/M metagenome (GOLD analysis project Ga0179593, IMG submission 185931) | Vadose zone soil fungal communities from Angelo Coast Range Reserve, California, USA - CZODoug2_1_08_16fungal (PacBio error correction) | ecosystem: Environmental > Terrestrial > Soil >...
CGCAGCACCGTGGAATGAAGAAAGGTGAAGGGGGACTCTCGAAATTACAAAGAGAAGGGGGGAAAGTGACGAGTTGAAGTCTGATTGCTAAAAAGGACAAATGGTGGGCCCAGCCCTATAATCATTTGGCTTACTAAGCGAGAAAGGCAGCCCCCTCGAACGAAAAAAAGGGAGCATCGTAACACGTGGGCGTAGAAATGCAATGGGGTACGGCAGAAAAGGCTAAGCAGATCAGTATGGGCGGAAAAGCCCCAGGCTGAGAAATCAAAAAGTGTTCGAGTTTTCCGAGGGGGAGAATGCGCCACACACACGAAAACTCCGACCGGGAATTTGACGAAGCGATACAGTGATCTGGGGGGTAAATCCGGATAAGGTTACAGGTGGACGCGGGATCATTGGGCCTACTGACCAAAAATGGTAAAGGTCAAATTTACCCGGACAGGTGCGGTCCAAATCAACCGGAGAGCGAAGTTTTAAAGAAAGGCAATCGGGAATCGGTGAATACTCGCTCAGAGGCATGATCAGGTTGTGTGCATTGAAACCACCGCGGTCGCTGGGGGAACAAACGCCGGGCCGAAAAAAAAAAGGCCATTACGTCCAGAACGAGAAATGCGCGGACGACCAGTTCCATGGTGAAGCACAAGGCTTAGAGGGGGAGGAAAGGGAAGGGCGACGAACCGGACAAAGTTTGAAGGTCGGAGATCCCGTCGGGGCATAGAGGGCTTCACTAGAAAAATTTTCTCTATCAGATAAAAGTCACGAGGGAAAGCAGAAAATTTGACAAGCCACATGCCATCGGTCAGACACGGACACTAAATTAGTCCACAAAAAAGTCAGACGAGAATGGTCCTCCGGTTTAACGAAACTTGATCAGAAACGAAACAACATCGAAAAGGATCGTGGGCGGAGGGGGACCTGGATTCGGCCCTTACACCGGGGGGTCGCGGAGCTCTTAAATGTCGCGCGTTGGGGTGGATATTCGTTTTCTCCCACAGGAACAAAGAGCTGGGGTCAGCAAGGGGAGGTGGTAACAACCGGATCCCGCTTTTACCTGAGTACGTGGGAAGTTCCACGAAGGACTCGTTCGGTTGAAAAAATCAAACTTCTGAAGCCGGGCAACGATCCCTCGCCTCACCTCTATGAGAGGGGGGTAAAAAAGGGGTATAGCTAAAGGAGCTATCATTCAAGTCTAAAGGAGAAAAGACTTAACTGACTAAACGTTGGCCCTCGAAATGGGCTTGAAACCATTTAGGAGCGGTGAGGAGGGGTGGGTGAACCTGTGGGATTCCGGATCGAAGGTGAAAAGCCCGTCTCGTTTAACTTACAAAAAAAAAGCGGGACCTCACTTTTCACGTCTGGGGGGAAAAAGACTACCGACCGAGAAAGTACACCGGCTAGATAAAGATAGACTTCTGCTTTGCAGGATTAAATTAGGGCTGTCGATGAATTGTTGAGTAAGAGAAGAATCGAAACGCGACACCTGGGCAACGCGCTGTGCGGACGTACCTTAAACCCTCAAAGATCGGAGGCAACTCTTTTAAATCGGACAGAATGCGGTCTGGACGATGGAACTTGCTATTACGTGAATCGGGGTTTGGTGAAGCCGAAGCGAAGACAACCAAACAAAAAAAGAAGTAGAGGTGAAAGAACGCAACCTTTCGCTAGCCAAGGAGGCAGCACGAATTTGTCGTTACTTTCGACTTGGGAAAGCCGGAGGGGCTTAGTTGGCGACGTGGTCTATTAGGGGGAGGACTTTTTTTGTTGCTCGTGAAAGTCGCCGAACTGAAAGGAAGATGGTCAGAAATGCCCGACTGATTATGCATTGGGAGGGTCTTAGGGGCTGTGGGAAGCGTTGGGAGGAAAGGAAAAGACTAGGGGGTCGAGGGTGGAAAGAGAAAGAATAGGAGGAGGGGATAATGAGATATCTTCTCGCAGGGAGGGGCGCTCTGGTAGTGGTCACGGGGGAGGGCTGTGGGAGTCAAGCCCCCGCATCTGATAGGAGGAAATCCGATAGTTCAGAGGAAACCGAATGTGGTCTAGAAGATCAAGGAAAAGGAAATCAACAACAACGGTATTGGGGAGGAACGATGAGGGAAATTCTGCACTGCGGAATAAGGAAAGAGGAAACTTATTCAGAGAGGGGATCGCTCAACCTAGGCCACCAGCAAAGCCCTGGGGATCCATTAACGCGACCTCCGCCCGTTGCAGGAAAGGATAGCCCCTGACCGGGAAGAAAACAGTCTCTACTTTAAAATCTCAGAACCTGCACCAAAAAAAACAATCAGTCATGCCATACAGCGTCGCAGGTGACAAAGAGGGAGTTCGGGCTCACAAAAAGCGAAACAAAAAACAAAAAGTACAAAAGCCAACTCCCGGCAAAGGGGCCCCAGATCCCGAAAAAGCAAGTGCCGCCTAATCTGGGAACAGGAAGGTGAAGGGGTACGGGAAACGAGGGAAAGGAAAAAATTGGGTGTGGGGGGGGTCGAAAGGGAGATGTCCGCGTAACAGAGGAATTAAGAACTGACATCGTCCACCTGTATGGAGAGGAAAAAAATGCGCTGATAGAGGAGGGTGCCGGGGGGCACGGGGAACGCAAGGAGCAGCGCGTGAATAGAGACGCTACGGGAAATCTCTTCTTCGTCTGGCGGCAAGAAGACAATTCCGAGAAGGTAAAAAAAACAGGCCTGCGAGATGGTCTCCGCAGGCCGGGGGGTAAAGCTCCGCGTGACAAAGGGGAGACGGGGACTCACCTTTATCGAGCACGAAGTGGGCGCGGGAAAAGGACCAGAAAGGGGTCCACCTTTTCCGAGAGAATAAAAAACGAACGGGCGAACAGACGAAGACGCGACGGGGCTGCGGGTGACGGACCTATCAAAGGTCAAAGGGGAAGAGATTGGAAATGAAGCCCCGCAGTCTAGATCACTCGGGAAAAAACGCGCATAGATCCTGGCTAAGGGGCAGAAGAAAACCTACCTAAGAACCGGTCGGGAACACGGCCACCTCGAACAGGGCGCTTCCGGTTAATCACTCCGCTGTCTCCGACAGGCAGACTGTGTGGACCCCTCACATCACCCCCCGACCGCAATCGCGGGAGACGATCAATCCCAATTTGGACGGGGAAGGCAGCCGAAAGAAAGCACTGAAATCTGGTAGGCCCAGTTGTAGAGAGTAAGAAATTGGAGGAAAGAACAAAATTCTCGTAGGGAGGGGGTGGACAACAAGAATGCCGGGTCGGTGATACGAGGGGTGATCTCGTAGAAGAGGTCCTCGGCAAGAAGTGTATCATTAAATTCTAAGGCAAACAGAGAGGGGCAGCCAGAAGAAACAGTTTCGACTGTCCTGAAGAATAAAAACCCGATCTTGAGGGTGAGCAGACCTCGATATGGGCCCTAGGCCGGGCATCGAATAACAAATTAAGGAATGTGGACAGGGACTGGGACCGCTCATAGGAAAAGACGACTGAGATGTTTTGGCGGGTTGGGGAAGCAGGGGAGGGGGACGAAAGGGGGGAAAGGTGGGAAACCTGAATACACCAGTTAAGAAGGGGCTGAGGTTAAAAAAAAAATAAACCGATGCCCACGGGGCAGCGTATATAACCGGGACGATCGCTTATGAGCAGGCACTGGGAAGTGCGAAGAAAAGAAAAAAAAGTTGTCTGAAGAGGGAACAACTAACGAAGACAAAGGGCAGGGACCCACACCGAAAATGGATCAAAAAGGACGTACGACATGCACCTTGGGTGGTCATCTGGGTGGGCGGAAAGGCGACCAGACAACCGGGGGTGCTGTAGACCAAAATGGGCTTGGTACTCACAAACTCAAGGAAAAGTACCGCCTTTGGGACGAAAACTAAAACCAGGGTGCTGATGAGGGACGCCCCTCTGGAGGATGTCCGTCGAGTGGCCCAAGGTAAGCATGGAATTTGCGATCTACGGAGAGGGAGAAAATCTCGGGGAGAAACTCGGTCGAAAAACGGAAAGCGGCGCAGGAAACTCTGAAAAACCCTACCGCTACAGGTACGTGACCACAACTGGACCGCCGGGAGACCTGGAACGGTTGGCCTCTATCTAGAAAAAAAAACAATAAGGAGGAGGAAAAATATATGCCGCGAAAAACCTACATCCATTGACGAAGGGGCTTCAAAACTGAGTGAGGGGGGGGGGATAGGGCGCTCATTGAGTTTGATGCGGGACTATTGGCCCACGACCGGACTTGGCCCCTGCAGAAAAAAAAAAGCCAATTCCAAGAGGCTGACCGTCACCAAACGGCTCGGGAGACTCCTTGGCGAAGCCGCAAGACCAGGGGGGTGTAGTCGCGATAACCCAGAGGCGAAAATACTTATCCGCAGGCGGGGTGCAAAAAAAAGTAAAAGGGGATAAAAAAAACCCATTGGTAGGTGTTCTCTTACGGAGGTAGATTCATCGAAAACGCGACAGGACCGGTCGGGGGATGTCGAGACCGTTCTGACCCTCCATATAATCCTTCGCCCGGGAAAGGGGAGGTCAGGGATGTTGAGCCCTAGAACCAACCTGGCTTTGAAAACGTGGAAGGGACACGGGAGAGCTTATATCGATAGGATCGCGAGAAGATTTTGTAAACGGTGCCCATCGTTTAGAAACTCCGTCAAGGGGGGTAAAAATGGTGTTGTGTGAACGAGGACACCGTAGGCCGGCATCAGAAAACGCCGTCGAAACGAAAGGAGGCGTCCAGACGCAGAGAAAGCGTCCCAGGAACAACATACCCGTAAAGGGAATTGCTCTGCCAGCTAGAGGATCGGCGACGAAAAATCTCAGTGGGGAGAGGCGTCGATCCACAAGGTCTGTCCTAAGTGAACACTTCCTGGTTCTATACGCAGGGCAAAAAGCTAGGAGACGTCAGGAATCGATGAATCGGGAAATCGACCAGCAAAACGTAGTCCACCGCGAAATACGATAAGTCCCCATGCCCGCTGAAACTTCAAAAAAAATTCGCCCACTGGTAATCGGGAAAAGAGGGCGTGTGGCTTGATAACCGACAAGCGCAATCGGGGCGCTGCCCGACCGCGCATAGGATGGAGTTCCAGAGCGTCCAGGCCGGAGATCATAGGGAGATGTCCAACTAACGTATCGTCGTCTCTTCAGCGGGTCCGGTTTCAAGTAAAAGTTGTCGGCAGGGGAGTGGGCAAGGCAGCCTTCTGAGCCTACGAGAGTCTACCAGGGTAAAGTAGCCCGAGGGGTCATCGCTGCTGGGCATGTAAGCACAGGTTACCCGCCTGACTATATGTCTGACAAAAGGTCCCTAAAACGGTGGGGGGCAAAGGGACGCGATGTCTGAGACCTTTGTTGAGGGGAGAAAAAGGTGACGAGCAAAGGGAGAGTGTGACATGAGCTAAGAGTTCCGGCCTCAACTGTCTTCAAAGAGTCCGGCCCTACGAATCTTTACATCACGACCGGACAGCGCCGGGGAAGGAGTTTGAAGAGGGAAATGGAAAATGTGCGGATATTTAGCAGAGGGGAAGTTCTCTCGGACGTGCTACAGGGCGACTCTCTTTGGTGAGGCGGAGATAGGCACGGGCGTGATAACAATCATCGGACTTCTATCGCGCACGTGTGCAGGGACGCTGGGAAGGTAAAGGTCCTAGTTGCTTTGGCTAAGCAAGGAAGCTTCCACCACCAAAAGGAAGGAAAAGGCAGGAAATGGACACTGCAAAAAAAAGTTATCATTCAGACTGCTCAACGTGATGGGAAGAACCGGGGCAAGGCGGAAGATGTTCTAGTGGGTAAGGAATTTTCCCTTGTTGTGGGGAAAAGGGCCACGACTCTTAACTCTAACGGAAATTTTGGCTTGTCATTGTGGGAGGGGGAGGTGTCCTGGGGGGAGAAAAGCGTGGGCTAAAGGGAACAAGTATAGGGGTAGTTTACCGGTGACTGCAAATGTTCCTTGGGGGAGGGGTGTGCGGGGGAGCTTCTTCAGGGATCAATGGGAGGAGGGGCGGTGGCGTGGACAATATCCAGGAGCCGGAATACGAGAAGGGAAAGTAGTCCGAAGGGAGTTGAAGAGGAACCGAAAAGGAGAAAACAACAAAGGAAGAGGAAATATGATAGGGCACTCTTAGAAAGCGGAACTCATGCAACTGGGGGGTGAGGAAAGAACTGAATCAAGGAGGGAAGAACGGAAATACCGCATCCCCTACAGACACCAACATTCACAATGTTGCGAGCAATACAGAATTCATAATAACCGAGAATAAACCTCGCCTCTAAGGGCTTGGCCTTATAAATACCAAACAGATCCCAACTAAAAAGCATGCAAAATGCAATAAGTCAGCACACTGGGTGGAAAAAGAGCCGCACAAAAGGAAAGGAAAAAAAGACACCACGTCGACGAAGAGACATTATGCCGTAAGACCTTATCCCTGCTACTGTTCGCAATGATCAAAGGGGGGCAGGAACCGACTTTCGGAGGTGGGTTGTTTGATTGCTTCTCTATTTTCGTACAGCCCCACGAAGGAATTGAAAGAGGGAAAAGGTCGTCAAACCAGCAGGTGATGAGGAGAGTGCGCACAAATTGGGGGGGGAGAGTCAGTTTCTAGGCTCCTTATAGAACAATCGTGACGGGGGGAGCGGCACTAGGAAAACGTCATGAGTTCTAGATGCACTTCACAAGAAGGGGAAGCAATTGCAAAAGGCCATTCAGAATGGGGGGAAGCCGGGAAGTGGGGGAGAGACCAAGCGTCGGGCAGCAGGGACGACGGAGCCCCTGGGCGAAGGGTCCATGGTAGCGGAACACCAGACTAGGGAGATAGTCGAGGTGCAAAATAAAAAAAAGACATACCGGACCTGGACGACTGTGAGGGAAGGAGAATCGTCTAGGAATCGCGTGAAGGCCGGGAAGGCAAAAATCATTACTGACATAACATGAAACCGAGAAATATGGGACTCACCTGGTTCGAACGGAGGGAAAAAACATAACTCACCGAAGTATTTACAGCAACGATAAACGAAAAACCATATCCAGACAGCAGCCCGCAGGGGATCCGCTCCATTTCAAAAGGTGGTCGACTCGACCTACCCTAAATCTTTGGCATAAGACGACCGGGCGCAATACCGGGGGGTCAAGGGGATGCCGAAGAAAAGCGGGTCAAACAGAGCCATCGTGTAATACCCATTTTGCAGCAGAAGGGGGACAAGGCGGGAAGGGCTAAATCTAGTAAGGTTGATCGGTAAGATGATTGACACCAGTATCCGGGGAGTCGCGTACTACCTTATGATTTCCATCGTCGGGACTGTCCTATACAGGGGAATATCTTCCCGTCTCAGACGCATGGCCGGAATAGACGACCTTTCGGATCAGAGAAGGCAAACGAGCTGGCACCCGAAAAGAGAATTGAACAAAAGGAGCAATCGTACGCGACTTTAGGGTTACAGTGAAGCCGCAGTCGAGAAAGGCTTTAAACGAGCATGGGGGGGGGGGGGGGGTGGAGCGTGTTGGGGCGAGCGTTGGGTGGGAAGCGGACCTAAGAACGGGTGGCATTGCAGAAAAACTTGAACAAAATATTTATGCACATCGGAAAAAAGGAACCTAAGGGTCAACTTCGCAAGCCGAATAGTGACTAGGTATTGGCCTCAGAAAACTTTATAAGTGTTACCCATGTGGGGTCAGCTGGGGACGAAGACATATAAACAACGTCAAACGAAGGTATTCCCACAAGGAACTTTATCCATCAGAGTCCATCCAGAAAAAGGACTTTCGAAGTCTCTTAGAAAGAAACGAGAAACACATAGGGGACCCATGTGTTTATCACACATGTTTGGGTGGTCCCAACCATCCAAGAATCGCCTGGCTGAAGGGCGAAAACAAAAAAACCATTGTATTGAGGTATGGGGGGTGGCCCGCTAGTGATTTCCTATAGAGGTACAGATTCCCATAGTGCATCTATAGAATGAAGCCACATATCGAGGATAGTTTTCAGCAAAAGGCTCCTCTTACGACAATCAAACCTCCAAAAGGACCGCTTGATCAGTACCAACAGACAATAAACGAAATGGTGTTGTCCTGCTGTAGTGAATCTCGGTGTGAAAGTAGGAAATATCACACAACACGTAGGTAACATAGGAGATCGTCCGGAACAGAGTTGAAGGCCGAGTTCGAACCTGGGGGGAGTCGGAAAGATCATTTAACTGGGTGGTACGCGTCATTGAGGACTCTTTACTAGGGGGGGAAAAAGAAGAGAGTGAAGCGAAGAAGGACTTCTTTAGGGACCAATTTTCACATGCTTCAAAAATCGACGGCCACTAAAACGAAGCCCCATTGGGGGGGGGAGGGGCACGACAGAAAAAAAAAATAGACTCATCCACTTGGTATTTACGAGAACCCGGAGACGGTTTCGGGAGATCTGCGTACAACACACACATGCTTGGGGACCACAAAAAAAGGGAACACCCATTGTGTCATGGAGTGAGAAAGAGTTTAGTATTTAGGGGGTGGCAATGCAATTCTCGAAAGAACGACCGCACCCTTCCTTTTAATGGAAGCCTTGGGGGCTGATCCCGAAAGAGGTGTTACATGACGCAGTGCCTTGGGTTCGGGATAGGTTCGGCAAATAAATGAAAAAAACATGTGTAGGCGTAGACGGGGCCGGACACATGGCGCTTAGGCCGCGATCGGCGGGAAAAACGAAGGTTAGAAAGACAAAAGAGGAAGGTGCCCCCGGCAATCGAGGAGGGTTGCATAAACAGCCTAGGGGCATTTTAAGGTGGTGGTATTCAGCTGGGACAGAACCGTCGGAAGAAATTCCCAAGAACAAAAGGTGAAAAGTCTGTCACTCAGCAATCGAGCACGTACGGCCTGCCTGCTCCTTCAAGGTCATTCTTGTTCGCGGGAAGAAGGCAGAAGAGTGTAGCGCGTGTCGACTAACGGAACGCTCTTTTGGGGGGCTGGACCCGGGAGTTTCGCTAAAAGGGAAAGGGGGGCAGAGTGGCACAAAGATGGGGGAGGAAAAAGAACAGACAAGAAGGCCGACCCGGAGAGTGCCGGCACATAACAAGATCGGTGAGCACCGACAGGCACGTCATCGGTCGACCACCAGCCTCAATACTCGAATGTCCATAGCCGACGACTTGCGCACCGGTCGGGACACCTGAGGCAGGAAATGCGGGGATACACGTCGGAGGATACACTGATGCGCAAAAGGGGGCAAGTAATGGAGGGGCGAAGGCGCGTAGCCACAACAGGAAGAACGGGATCATACGATAGGGGGATGGACGCGAATGGTGGAAAAATTAGGCTGTGGCCGGGGGAAGAGAAGGTGGGCGAAGGGTTGTGGAAAAAGCAGGAGCAGGAAGAAGGGGCGCCTGCAAAGAACTCCTACCTCATATGGCGGGGGCTATACCTATGGATCAGGCGACTGATTTCACCGTAATTCAAGATAAAAGGGAAAGAGGACGATCTGTAGCACACGGCGAGAAACCCGGCCCGTTACGGATGGTCAATCGTGGGAAAAGACTGGGCTTGATTAACCAGTGAAAAAAAAAAACGGGGGCTCGATTGGTTACTACCGCACCTCGTGCCGTGAGCTCACGGGGAGCAAGTACTTCAAGCTGCTGGACCAAAGGGACTGGAAAAAAATGAAAGGCTAATAGCCATCTCCAGAAAATTTGACTTAGGGGGGGACGATGAAAATTCTGACAGGTTAGAGCTGAATAAACGAGGGAGATATGATTTGGAAATGTCACGACTCCCGGAAGAGAGGATTGTGATGACCGGAGAGGATTTCCCGGACAATAACAAGCCTCTCACTCAGAGAAGCAGAATCGCATCACTGAGGGAGTAGCGCTTTCGATTACTCCCGGAGGTGAGTTCTAATAAAAAAGCTCAAGTAGGAAGTCCAAAAAACAATGATTCGCGTTAAGTACACACCTTTCTCAGGGCCGGAAAAATTCTGGGACGAAGGGAATGGGCCACTGGTCAAAAACGGAGGGACTGTTGCCGCTGGGAATGGGCGAGGAGGGCTGCTTTTTGAAGGAGGGGGAGGAACGGAACCGGCGGCTGCGCGGGGAGGGTGGAAGGGGTCATGGCTGGTGGGGAGGGTGACGCGTGAAGAGGCCCAAAGTGAGGGAGGGGACGATGGGCTCTCAGGGCTGCTGAGGTATCGTCTTCTAGTCCTCGGAGAAATTGAGAACTTTTCTGTGGTGGAAGAAGGGGGAGGTCTTCTTGGTTTTTCTGTTCGGTGAAGGAAGTCGCTCTGATCAGGGGGAAGACCCGATAGATGAGGGTAAAGGCGGGGAAAAAAAACATAGGGAAGGAAGA
>Ga0179593_1614784_pt1 | contig 10286 bp, 9 predicted proteins | sample CZODoug2_1_08_16_FD_185931 | JGI IMG/M metagenome (GOLD analysis project Ga0179593, IMG submission 185931) | Vadose zone soil fungal communities from Angelo Coast Range Reserve, California, USA - CZODoug2_1_08_16fungal (PacBio error correction) | ecosystem: Environmental > Terrestrial > Soil >...
TGGATAGTGAAGTCGTCGACGATCGTCGAATGCTACGTCACCTCCGTAAAAGGGGAAAACGGCATCGACACGGGGTCAAAAAAAACGAAATCTCTCTCTCAGGAGGGACGGAGTCCGGCGCGAGTAGAGGGAGAAGAAAGTTAAGATCGGCTAGGATCGGATTCTGAGCAGTACTCATCTCTAATAAAAAAAGATGATGAAAAAAAGGAGAAAGGGGCGTAGAGAAATCCATCCGATCAAAAAGAGGGTGGGGGAAATTCGAGGAAAAGACATACCGAGCTCAAGGGGAAGAGGGAACCGAAGATCGGACGTCGCCCAGGGGCCTATAAAAAAAAAAAGATATAAGGAAATCGGGGGAGGAGTACTAAGATTCGAAAGAATCAAGGGGGAAAAGGGGAAACCGGGAGGCGCGCTCTTTCGGACCCAGAGGATCGTTCAGAAATGCGCGCGAGGGAGCGTCTCTTACGCTTCCTATAAACTGCAAGAAAAAGGAAAAAAGTGGCAAGGGATAGGATGGGAATAATATCTCAGAGAGGAGTGAGCCAGAGTGTGAGACCTTTGTCACAGACACATCAGAGTAAGCACTCCTAACTCAGGGAAAAATACTTCTGAGGAAAGGTCGACGGCAAAAAGGAGGCTGAATGGGAGAAAATAGAAAGATCTACTGACGCTTCTCCAGAACCGTGGGGAACATGTAGGACAGGAAAAAAAAAAAAAATCTGCAAAAAGGGAAGTGAAGGGATAAAAAAGGGCGAACAGACTGCAGCGGGAGCTTGGTTATGGTCTTCGAGAGAAATTCGGCCTCTGCCCACTTTCTTCTATACCGACCGCTTTCAGGAAATAAAAAATAGCGCTTTCGAGGGACAGCTGGAGTCGGCTACCTCACTCACTTAACTCCACGCCCTCGGGCAGGGGGTGTGGGAAGATGGCATGCAAGATTCGGGATTCAGGGCTCTCTGCGCTCTCAGAGACTCCGGATTTGAAGGGGGGAAGGGCGGGAAGGAAGAGTTCCAAGGATTGGTGTAAGTGAGGAGGGTCAAAAATAACAGAAGGGAGCGAGAAAAAAACTCGTGTAAGTCGTCACCCACCCAGAGACGTTCTTGGACTACCGCAGACAGGGGGGACTCCACTAACAAACTATTCCAATCTGAAAAAGAGGGAAAAGAATGTGGTAAACAAATCAGGACGTTCTGGTTAGGGGTTTGGGAAAAAGTTGCTAGTATTAAGAACACGGGGCCCGAACGCCACTCGGGCAGCAGCTCGCTATAAAGGGTTCGAGCAAGGAGTCCATAAAAGGAACCAAGAGGGTCATTCATTCCGTCTTAGGGTCAAGAGCAGCATCCCGGCGCTCCTTTCACTGTGAAGACTGGGGAACCAGCAAAGAATCCCAACTCGACCCGCGGGGGGACCCGCATCAACAATGAAAGGAAAAGGTGCCCCTTTCCATAAAAGATACTTGCTTTAATCGAAATGTGAGAGGCTCTGCCATCTTCAAAGGAGTCTATGCCAAAAGAAAACCGAAGTTCAGGATGAAAAAAAACCGAAGGGAACGTCGCCAACTCACACAATTAGGGGGGTGGAAGAAAGTATAACACCGCGGAAAAACAGAGAGAGAGGGAGAAAAGCCAAAAAGGGTCGGCGGGTCTACTCTTCGAAGACCTGAAGGCGCGGGGAAGGTTCCTGGAGTGAAAATGGAATATATGTGGGGTGTGACGAGTAGGGGAAAAACAGGGAGCAGAGGAGAAAAGTTCTAAGCTGACGAAAAGAAGGCAGGTCAAAAACCACTTCTTCACGCTCTCTGCTTGGACCGCGATCAAGGGGGGGGAAAGAAAGAAGGTGAAAAGTGTTTCTACGCAAGCCTAGGATGACGTAATTTTCAGGGAAAAGGGAGGAAGAAAAGACGAAAAAGGACAGGCTTCACTGGGGAACGAACGGGCGGGGCCGGGGACGGCGAGCAGAAAACGAAAAAAAAGAAAATGGCATAGTCACCATGCCTCTCTCCGGAACGTCTCCGGAGTCAGCGAGAAGGGGGCGAGACTCCGGGGCGTACAAAGAAAACCTGACAGGTTGGAAGGCATATCGAATTTGGGGAACAAGCCAGGCTTGTAGGCGCATTGCGGTAAAACGCGAAAAGGACCATGCTGGGGGACGACAATAGCGGCGGGATCACAGCACGAGCACGAAGTAAAAGGACGCTAAGAGCCAAGATTCCCGCTATGCGGGAAAACACCCCGGCCGGTCAGATACGAAGAGGAACGGTCGTCCTCGCCGCAAGTCAACGCACTGAGAAGAGAACGACCCTTGGGGGCTCCTGACTGTGGCATTGAACTCGGGAGAGGAAGCGCCGGGGAACCACAGCCCGGAAAGAAAAAAGCGGAATGATCTATGACATCGAAAAAAAATGTGTACCCATGGCTTCAAAGGTGGAAAGGGAGCGGCTTTTCGATGGAACTTACTTTATTTGGGCGGGAACACCTCACCTAAACGACCACTCCCTCTAAAAAGCCCAATGGGGAAGAATGGTTAGAATAAGCTAAGGGGGCACTGGCTTCATGGAAGGTTCTGCAGCGCTTCGAAACAACAAAAACGGAGTATAGGAGAAGGGAACAAAAAAAAAAAAAACAAAAAAAAAAAAAAAAAAAAAAAAAAAAAAAAAAAAAAAAAATAAAAAAAAAAAAAAAAAAAAAAAAAAAAAAAAGAAAAAAAAAAAAAAAAAAAAAAAAAAAAAAAAAAAAAAAAAAAAAAAAAAAAAAAAAAAAAAAAACAAAAGAAAAAAAAAAAAAAAAAAAAAAAAAAAAAAAAAAAAAAAACCAAATCCTGCCTCGATCTCCAAAATTGCCCATGATCGGCGCGAAAGACATGCTAGAAAAAATTGAGAGATGGGTGAATGGGAAGAAGGGATCCGCGCCACATCAAGGCCGACGACGATGCCAGAAGCGCTTTTCTTGACTCCCAGTGTAACAAAAGGGGGGTGGCCGTCATTTACTTATTGAGTCACTGGTGGCTGGCAAAGTTTCAGAGGGATGGCGAGTCCGCTGTTAGTAGCAGATCGGGCAGAGAAAAGAGAGCACCCAATGAAAGGAACGCGGGAGCGTTGCTGGAGGACTAAATGCGGGGCCGGCGGGCGAAAAAGGGGCTCCCCGGCCGTGGTGGCAGCTCGCGTCCCTTAGGTGAATCTCTGCCAGGGAGTGCAGCGGAAACTGCGGCCCGGCACCGAGGGCGTCTCGAAACAGCTGGTAAGGAAGGAGGTATTTGGGTTTCTGGTGGGAAATTGCGCACAAATTCCAAGCTGAGTTGTTTAAACACCTGGGCCGATGAGGGAGCCAATAAAAAGGCGACGTGTATTTGTACGCAGACGCGAATCAGACGCTCTAAAGAGAAGTGACGCGGCTACTTAGGAGCGCGGCACTGGGGGCGCCTAAGATGAGATAAGGATCCGTCCGGAGCGGTGGCCCGACAGCGCAAAGGAGTGTGGGAAGATTGGAGGTGGGCGCTAGCCTTCTATTCCGGCAGAAAGCGTCCTGAGAAGCAAAAAGAAGGAAGCTGAATGAAAATCCGAATCTTTTTAGAGCGATCCAAGAGGAGAGTCGATGTTTCGGGCATTAAAAAGATCTGCGGGAGGGGCCGCAATCGCGGTGCGTCTTTCGGATAAATCCGGAGGAGAATAAACACAAACATCTGCGACCTTAAAAAGACGACAAGCCAGTTTTTGAATCACGCAGGAAATCTTCACGGAGAAAAGAACCGCGCCAACCGCCAAAAACGTTTTGTGAGTGTCGGAGGGGAAGAAAGACGGCTAGTGGGACGGAAAGAGTGAAGACTGCACAAACGTTTGCGACGTGTCGCGCGCGCCCAAAGGAAACGAAATACGGAAAAGGGTGAAGTGGCCATCGGAATACGGAAACGGGAAGCGCTCTCCAGCAAGCTCAGGGGTATAGAAGAACCTCGCAAGCGAGGGGTGGATTGCGGAACCAGTGCTCGATTTTCGGAGAACAGGCGGTGGGTGTAAAGTGAAGGGAAAAAAAGCAATGTGGGGCGACCGGGGGAAATGGGAGAGAAGGGCCGAAAATTAAAGAAATAAAACAACGAGGTCTGCCCTCTCCCTTGATGGAAGGAAAAGAGCACCGGACATAGTAACTCGGGATCGTCGAGCCTGACTGCAAGGAGAGGGAGTGACCGGAGCTCGGAGTGTAGGGGACTATCCTCCAATGTCCCCAAATACCACAGACTCGGGTGTGATTCGCTGAGTCTGAAATCAGTAAAAAAGGCGACAGAATATACTGCATGTCTCTAAAGCAGAGGGGGAGGGGAAAGCAAAAGGGATGGAGATTTTGGTGATCGCCTTCTACGAGTGACGCCGCACGCAGGAGAAAAGGAGCCGGGTCAACATAGCGTGAGCAGACACGAAAGGGACACGAAATCCCTTCTGAAAAGCCCCGCTAAAAAAGAAATAAAAAGAAAAAAGGCGCAATAAAGTGAAGAAGCTCCAATAGCACGAATCCCAACCCAAAGAACTCCTCATGAAAGAAACGTCTTTCAGGCGTGGGGACACGCTCGCATCGCAAAGCCCAGCGACAGCAGGAGGTCGAAAGGTTATTAATAAGGATCGAAGGGAAATCGAAAGAGCTGGGGAAACCTGCGCATATCGGCCCATTCCAAACAGCGAACGCGGAGTGGTCGCCCTCGTACGGAGCATTCAAAGGTAAACACCTCGATGAAAAGGGTAGTTTTCTCGCCCAGAATATCGAGGGAGAAATGTCCGGCAGAGAAAAAAACCTAGGAGAGGTACGGGCCGTCGAAATGCGAGGGTACACTCAGTCAAAAAAAAATTTCCTATTGGCGATCGGACTCTGAGGACGAAGGAGGGCACAGAGGCACACTAGCCGATTCATTAAAAAGAACTGACAGGAGAGAGAGGACCCCGACAAGGGATCCAAGAGGAGGACGTCTTTGTTTTTCGCGCCATTCGGGCCGCGAAGATCGCGTAGCCGACATACCTCGGAGAACCGAGCAAAAGAGACTTCTCCACGCGCGTACAAGAAGGGAACATGAAGTAGGGGGAGGGGGGGAGGTCGTCACGGCGAATCGGTGTCAGAAGAAGCCAGCTTAAAGGTGACCTAATCGAGAGGCTTTCGAAGGAAAGGGGACGGGGGAGGGGCGGAAGAAAACGGAGGAGAAGAGTATCCGTCGACAGCTCGTACGTCTTAGGGCTTTCAGCGCATGAAAGACTGAAACAAAGGTTGGAGGACTTGAAAGAGAGATCAAGAAACACCAACATATGATTATGAAATGAGTATTCTAGCGAAAGAGGAAGAACCTAGAAAAGAATTCAGAGGAAGAAGCTATTAGAAGGCGAGCAGGTCTATGACGCGACGACCAAGGAAGCAAAGAGACAGGACGTCTCCCGCAGGGGGCCGAAAAAAAAATAAAGGTCCTCAAATTGATCTGGCTGGAAAGAGAAGCAGAAAAGGAGGAGAAAAGTGTAGGGAATGTAAGTCCCTTGACGGTCCCTTGGTTCGGGCTGGAATGTGAGCGCCGCTCTTGTCGGACGTCTCGTTCTGGGGTCTCGTTTAAAGGCTAGCGATGTACGAGGAAAAAATAGGGGCGAAAATGAAGGGACTCAGAGCTGGCCTGGAGCGGGAGGGGAGAGGAAGACTGGGGCAGGGGAGACATTGCTCGAGAGGCTAGTTTGCCTTTGCGTAATCCGAGCGAGAAAGAAAGCTAGCGAAAAAGAAAGAAAGAAAGGGACGATAGCTTCGACGCGACGTCGAAAGGAAAGGGCTAAGTCGGCGCAGGATCAGAGCAAGGAGAAAAGGAGGAGCCCGAGAATCCTTTCAGAGCAAAAAAAGGGGAATCGGAGGTGAGCGGAAACGGCGGGGGGGCGACTCAAGCCGGCGGTTTTCGAGTTTGTGCAAAAGGTTGCGGCTTAGGCGCCCGTTGTGAGGGGCCAGCTGGTCCCATTTCTTTCGTAGCCGCCTAGAGGGAGAGGAGAGGAGAAAAGAGACTAGGGCTGGTCGCTTGTTGCAGGCGAGCGGGGCCTCGCACGCAGAAACGCTTCACGCGGACCTCTGCAAAGGGTTGGGGGGGGGGGGGGTATTCCGATGAGTTGGAAAAAGGAGGGACCAAAAAAAGCGCGCAAACTCTATCACCCGGATGGCGGAGAGGGAAGAAGGTGATATGAGTGGGAAAAAGTTCGGGTTTCTGAGAAAAAGAGGCTTGGAGATCAGCTATCCGGGGCTTGCGGCAGGCAGTAGAGCTCAGCAACAAAAAGTCATCGAAAAAGAGGGTAAGCTCCCTGAACGTGCCAGGCTCAACTAAACCTCTTCCAGTCCACGGGGCCGTTAATTCAAGTGAATGATAAAAACTAAGTCAGGACGAATCAAACCGCTGGAGGGGGGGTGGTGGGGGGGGATAAGGACCGACTTTCGCAGGGCCCGACCACTAGCACACTCGGGCATCTAAAATCTGAAACCATGGGTCGGTGCTTGTTTCCATACATCTTCCGTCCAGAGGTCTCATGAGCTTCGACATGAGCAAATTTATAAAAACAGGCGCGCACATTGGTTGGCCCTAAAAGTGGCCACGAGAGCCTTCTCCTACCATAACCGCCCGGGGTTAAGGAAGCAAAAGAGAAAAAACCTCCGCTTGCCGCGAGGGAGAAGAGCGAAGAGAGCGAGCCGATGCAACTGCCGTGGGATGACGCAAAGTCAAGAAGGGCCAGGAAGGGATTTCACTATTCTATGCGGCTTTGGATGGGGCACGACGAGAAAAAGACCAAAAACGAATGGTGACGCGGATCGCCCAAGGCTAGACCCTACAGGAGGACCGAAACCAAAGACAACGTGTCTGCGACGGAAATGAATTCGCTACGACGTCTAAAAAAAATAGAAAGAAAAGTGTCGTGAAAAGAGATGTTGGGCGTGTGAGGGAGGGGGGGAGAGGCCCGGAGAGCCGAAAGGAGGGCGGTGGGGCGGGGAATCTCGCCGTCGCGGGTCGCAATGGATAAACAAACGAAGGATCTGATGGGGATAGCGAGCAAAAAACAAGGCAGAAAGGGCGAAGGTCTATCTCTGTGGCCCTTTGCTACGCCGGAAAGGGGGCTCGGGGGAATCCAGCAGGCATAAGCGCCACCTCCAATTCCAAACGAGGGAGCTAAGGGGGAATCACCGGGAAAGACAAAAAAGTGGGGGGATAAGGATTCCCCTCCTGTCACTTCATATTCGGGTAAAAATAAGGGAGGAGGGCCAGATATCAGAAGATTTCTTCGAGCCGTATCAGTCTCGAAAAACGGGAAAAAGATTGGTCCTTACTTTTCCGAGGGGGACGGGGGGGGTTTAGAAAAAAAAAAATGGGGGAAACTTTCTTGCGGTTCGAAAAAAAGGAACAGGGGAAAAATGAAACGGTTTTCGACAGAAAAAATATAAGCAGTTGGCTCACAGCAGAAGGCAGGGCGTGCACGAGGAGCTGACTGGCCCGGAGACGCGAAAGAAAAAAAAAACCGCCGGAGAAAGTCTCACTTTACGGGAATCTTCCGGGGGGCGAATACCTCAGGAAGAGATCGATTCGCCTAAATGTTTTCTAGAAAGTTTGCATGATGGAACCTCGGGGAAGAAAACAGCGTAACCGCGGCAAAGAAAAAGAAATGGGGGAAGCTCAGTAATAAAAGCTCCATCTTAAAAAATTTGGAACACTGGAGGCTTCAATAAACCCGGATGCCACTGAAAAGGGATCGAGGCAGGCTTGATTTGGCGAGGGAGCAAAAGTGATAACCAAACGTAGAACAGCGAACGGCCCATGGGTAGATGGGTCGCGTCAAAAAGACACGGATGGGCAAGAAATGTGCGAGGGGCGTAAAGCTGGTGTCGGAAGAGAAAAACACAAAGAAAGAAGGAGGGGGGAAGAGAGAGATGGGGGGGGGAAAAACGTCCGGAGAAAGAGGCCATAGAACAGCTCTCGGGGGGCCAGGAACCCATTCCCCAACATTTGGGCTTGGAGAGGTTGGGAATTGAGCCGGCCCACATCAAATTACCAAGGGAGACGATCGACGCGAATTTCAGCTGTTAGGAAAGTGCAGAGGGGAAACAAAACAATTTTTTGGCGGGCGAGAGGATCTTAAAAGGGAATGGGGCAGGGGCCTTTAAAGGTGGAACGCCCCGGGTGTGGAAAAGGAACACAAGAAAACCCCCTGGTTAGGTGTCATCGCGGGAGGAGGGAAGTCGAGAGAAGCCCGAGGTAGCTGAGGACCCTTCCCGGTGTTTCGAGGAAAGCGGGCCGTAAGCGCCTCGGCTTCCGTAAGGAAGTGAGAGATTGCTGTGAGCACCGGCCGCTATTGCGTCTAAAACATAAAAAGGTTAAGGTTCGGGGGAGAAAAAACGCAAGTCCCATCTTCTGGGGGGTGTGGAAAACCTTTTTTAAGTGGCCCAAGCGCCCAAGAGACGTTTTGGGGGGTAAAGATCACGAGGGAAAGCCCAAGAGGAGCCGGCACGTCGGAAAGGTAAATGCAGTGAAGTCGAAGTCAGGGAATCCGTCGTGCGTCGTGGGGGAAAAGTCACGAGTTTCACCGAATGGAGGGGGCGAGAAGGAAGGATTCTCGCAGAAAATCTTCATTAGAGGTAGGAAAGACACAAGATCGAGGGAAAAAGAGATTGGAAAGCGATTCCAAGCGAGAGCTTGAAGAACCATGCACAGCGAAGGACTTCGACGCCACGATCGCGCCTTCTGCAGAGAAAAAAGCGTCGAAAGAAGCCTCTCGACCGGGCAAGGCCTGTTTTGGAGACGAGAAAGAAGGGAGTCGACAAAACAAAAGGACAAGTGTGTTGTCGGGGTGTCCTACGAAGTTCGGGCCGAAGGGGGCGAGGACGCCGGAAAATGGTGGAGGGGGCGCGCGCTCGGAAAGCACCAGCAAAGCCGGCCTCGAATAAGTAACTAGGCTGGGGAGGGAATCGCTTCGCCCAGCAGACGGCAAAAGAGCCGCCGTCGAGCGGTTGGTCTGTGTGGCGAAGGTTGCTGCGGAACCGGCGGAGGGGAGCAAAAGTACTGGCCAAGGTCGGGCAAATCAGGATCGCCGTGGAAGAAAAAAGGGCTCCAAAAAACCACTTAAGAAGTTGTCGGCCCGGCTGTATGGAGACTCCACAGGGGGAAAGAACCGATCGCGTAGCCGAAGCTTACCGGTGCGCAGTGGGGCGTGGCCGTCCTGCGAAAGCGAATGAAAGGGAGGAAAAAAGATGGTGCCAAAAAAGACCCGACGCGTTTTGTGAGGACGCGACTTCGGGCGTACTCATGAAACACCATTGGGGAGAGGAAAACGGGCAAGAGCAGAGGTGTTCGAGAGATGCACGTCAAGTCCTGCCCAGACAGGCGCTCGACGGGGTTGTGAGAAAAAACTTAAGAAGCCCCGGGCTATCGCGAAGCAGACAGGAGGGAGAGAATGAAAATAAAAAAAGAAAAAGATCAAATCACGCAACGCTTCCAAGCCAATCTCGTATCAAAAAAGCGCCTCGAGAAAGGGCACGCCCGAGAAGGAAAGAGAGGAAATCCCAAAAAAGGAAGATATTAAGCCGTTCCGAGCAGATGGCGTGCGCTCCCAAGATCATCAAGAAAGACGACAAAAAAAAAAGAAAAAGAGGTTTGATGGAGAGAATCTCAGGACGTCAAAAGGACTGCACGAAAAAATTTAAAATCGACGCCCATGAACACAGCTAACGCGCTCTGGGAAACCGGGAAAATTACCAACAACCGGTCATGGTGGTTCGCTTCCACAACGGATAACGTGCAGCAAATTGGGCCGAAGGAGAGTCTCAAAGAGCCCGCTCGACGGCCGTCGAGAGAAATCTTACAAGAAGGAAAAGGGGAGAGAGTCGCGCGGCTCTGAATTGGGGAGGAGGCGTCTTGCACAGCACTATCCGAGTCAGCAAACGAGATCAAGGAGATATGGCCCAAAAAAAGGCAAGATCCTAAAAGGGAAGCCAGTGGCATCGAAGAGTCGCGCATTCGCCGCAATATCGGAAGAAAGGCGGCCTGGACGAAGAGCAAGACGAGATCCGCAAGATCGCGCGTCCAACGAACCCGGAAACATTAACCGTCAAAGTATCGTTAGTCTTAAAAGGGGGGCGGGCTCAGGAACGAAAGACATAAAAACCCGACCTTAAAGAGGATTCGAGCCCGGATTCTGCAAAAATGGAAAAAAGGGGAAGGAGGAACGCGCACAAAGGGAGGGAGGGCGTCCGCCTCACAGTCTTGAATAGCTTTACGAGAAAAAAGGAGGCGAATAATATCGGCTGGGGGGG
>Ga0179593_1637248_pt1 | contig 10286 bp, 17 predicted proteins | sample CZODoug2_1_08_16_FD_185931 | JGI IMG/M metagenome (GOLD analysis project Ga0179593, IMG submission 185931) | Vadose zone soil fungal communities from Angelo Coast Range Reserve, California, USA - CZODoug2_1_08_16fungal (PacBio error correction) | ecosystem: Environmental > Terrestrial > Soil >...
ACGTAGTTAGGGGGGGGGGAGAAGCGGCCCAAGGCGTAAGGGATAGTCCGCCTGTCCTATATTGAAAGAGAATCCTACGAAGGGGGGGGGGGGGGAGGGGGGAAAGAGTCCTCACTACCTCCATCTGGAGAAGAAGGAGAGAGCTCGTGGACCGCGGGTAACGCAAATCGCGAGTCCCTACCGGTGATGCTACCAAAAGAAAAAAAGGGAGAGAGATTTCTCTGTGCCTTCGCCGAAATGGGGGAGAAAATAGGGCCGGCGGGTTTCGTCGACGATCCTTTCACCTCGTGTGAGAAAAGGAAGAGAGCGACCGCCTCCTTGATTTGCGCAGACAGGTAAGGAAAATATTACTCGCTCGAGAAGCAATGTTCGGAGAGAAAGGAAGGACCGACTCTCCTACTCTACCCGGCGGTCGCCGCGAGCTCAAAGGAACGAGGGGGGTCGCCGACTCGCTCCAATCGCCGAGCCACCGACTCCTGTGGCGATCGTGCACGAGAAAGAAAGGGAGAAGCGCGGCTCCTTCTCTCCTACGCGGGCGAGAAGGTCAGGGGGAGGCAGAGTCGTGGGGGAAGGAGGCGAGCAGTTGACCGCGGTCTTCGCATCATCATTCGGCCAGGCCTCGAGCTGCTAAAAAGGAGAGAGAGCCGCGACCTCTGTGAGGTCTCGCGTGAAGAAGAGGTTCGTCGAGGAAAAGGAGTACCACGGGTTCTGCCTAATTCTACCATAGCAGTACGTGAAAACGGATCCGCTTTCGCCATGACATCAAGCGACAAAAAAAGGACTTCACATGAAAGCGGGCCGAAGCCGAGCTGCTCTTCTCCCTCGCCGTTTCGAAAAGGAGAAGAGCGCCCGTCATCTTCGCTTTCGCGAAGTCGGAAAGGGGAAGAGAAAAAAAAAGCTAACGACGTAGGGAAAAAGGAAGGGAGAGGCCAAGGCAGAAGGCAATTTCCTCTCGACCTTAAAAGAAGAAGAAGAAAAGAAAAGAAGGTGAAGTCTCGTCGCGTTAGCGCCGGCCGACGCGAAAGAAAAGGAGCCCGCAAAGAAAGAACGACAGCCCGGTACTCAGGGGAGATAAAAGGACCATGCTTGCCGACGACCGCTGTGGAGCGCGACACCGTCGGGAGAGAAAAAAAAGGGGGAAAAAGGGTACGGGGAAGGCCGCGCATTTATATTTTAACTACCCGGAGGAGGGAAGAAAAGGAAGAAAACGCGAGTTCACCTACCCCATCTGGGTCACGCTGATGGGAAGAAAAAAGTGAGAATTCCAGGAGGGGAGAGAAGAAACGGTGTCTATCTTGTCCCTAGCCTCTTCATAAAGAAGGGAGAACGATCGCGTTTGCTCTTACCCTTCAACCTATTGCTCTTCCGACAAAGAAGGAGGAAGCAGATTACTCGAAAAAAAAAGAGGGAAAAGAGCAACGCCTCGCGCTTGTTTTCCGGGGGAAAAAAGAAGATCCTCCCGAAGACCCTGCTGTTGGGGCCGATCCGGCAGGAAGGAAGAGGGGCGACTCCGAAGGAGAGGGAAAGGGCGAGTCTCATGTCAGACAAATCACACTACATCAAAAAAAAAAGCGTCGCGGCCCTAACCACTCGAGAAGAGGTAACTCGAGGGGGGGAGAAAAGACAGCGGGCTTCTCATTATTTCGTGCGAGAAAGGTTCATTCTCTTGCTCGGGAATCAGAGAAAAAAAAGGGGGGGGAGGGGAAGGAAAGAGGAAAAAAAGAAAAAGAAAGGAACCCTGCTGACCTTACTGCCGAGGGAGAAGAAGCCATCATCTAATCCCTCGGGAGGGGAGACACAGCCGGGGAAAAGGAGCGCGTCTCTTTTTTCGGGAAGACGGCCGAGTAACACGCCGGCTTCCTTGAAATGGAAAGTAAATCAAAAAGAGGAAAAAGACGCTCTTCTCAACTCCATCCTGGATTGCCCTGCGAGGGAAGGGAGAGGAAAAAGGGGGTGGGGTGCGCACGCTGATCAGATATGTGCTCAATTTCAGAAAAGGCGAGGAAAGGAAAGTCTATCTCTTCTGAGCTTCAAGACGGAAAAGGGAAGAAAAGGAGAAGGTCCGGACACCCTCGATCCGTTTCCAGTGTTGATAAAAGAAGGGAAAGAGACTTCTCGAAAAAAGAGAAAGCTCCGCCTACTTCTATCACGAGCGGGGAGGAGGGGGAAAAAAAAGTTTGCAAGTGACCAGCTGGGGTCGGTGACTCGCAGAAGAGAAAAGGAAAAAAATCGAGTATGGGGGGAGGGGAGCCACTATCACTGCTCTGCTTGACGAAAAAGGGGGAAAAAAGAACCAGTCAGCCCGACGGTTCGCGCTCCCCCGCGTCGTCGGAAGGAAAGAGGAAAGGGGGCCTAAAAAAAGGGGGAGGTCTATCTCCGGAGGAAAAGAGTTCGGCACCCTGCTTGGCGCGTCGGAAGAGAGACAATAAGAGAGGGGAAAAGGAAAAAGCAGATGTCCCTCATTACTCGCGAGAAGGGGAAAGGGGGGAAAAAATCTGCCCTGGCCGCCTCAATCGTCAGAAGAGGATAGAGGAGGAAGGAACCTTTCCTACTTCGCGCAGCGCAGAAGGGAAAGGGAAAAAAAGGCAGACCGGTCGACCCGTCCTAGGGCGGAAGAGAGAATCAGAAAGGAGGAAGTGCAGTCCTGTCATTCTCGTAAGGGGGGGTGATCGTCATGGCGAACGGAGGGGAGACTGACTAAGAAGGGGATTCTCTCCATTACTACTGCAGGGTCGAGGGAAGGGGAAGACTACTAACTCCTCAGCTTCACAAATAAAAGAAAACCTCCATCTTTTCTGGAGAAGACAACATAAAGAAAGGAGGCGAGACCAGCTCTATGCTTGCCGACCTGCTGCTGAGAAAAACCAGGTCAAAAAAGGAAGGAAACAACTAACTTTTCATCAGGTTCGCTCGGAACAAAAGGAGGAGGGAAAAGAGCGTGCGCATCCGCAGTACTAGAGGTAGTTCGAAAAAAGAGGGGAAGAAATTCTTCTGTTTCTCGGCGTTGGACACAGGATTAAAAAAAGGGTTGGGGAGCTTCGCTGCGACCGCCGTTTAGCGTCGTAGAGTAGGAAGATAGGGAAAAAAGCTCCTACCATCTTCTGCTAGAGCGAAAAAAGGACCGGAAAGGAAAAAGGTCTCGCACTCACGGAAGGGAGGTAGGGAAGGACTGTGAAAGGGAAAAGCTTTGAATCTATCTTCTACTGAACGAAGGAACGAAGAAAAAAAAAGAAAATTTCTTCAGGAAAAATCGAAACGAAGAAAGAGCGTCCCAGAACTTCCCAGCCGAGTGGGGGTCAAGGAGGGAAATCGGCTGCGTTTACCCGGGTCCACAGAAGGAACTGGCGGTCAGAAAGAGGCTGCTCCAGGATTAGGTCGGGGGAGAAAAGAAGGAGGTGGGAGTCTCTGTCCATATCGTTGAAAGGGAGAAGAAAAGAAAGTGGCCGGGAAAAAAAGAAAAAAAAATCCAATTATCGATAAGGCCTCCTCTCCAAAAAGGAAGTGGAAAGTGGACGTTGAAACGTGGACTAAAGTAAAAGGAAGTAAAAAGAAAAGGGGGGAACCGCCATGTTCACGTCGGGCGACGTGAAAAAAAAAAAGGGGGAGGGGGGATCGCGATGATGTCCTCAATCTCGCGAAAGGAAAATGCTTGAAGAAGAGTTGATCCCCTCTAAAAAAAAGAAGGAGAGGTTCAAGCACTCGCCGCCACACCGCAGGGAACTGAGGAAAGAAAAAAACCGTTCCTCGAGGCCTGGTATCGGTCAGAAAAAGAGAAAAAGGAGGATTAGGAAAAGGAGAGAAGATTGATTAGGGGTGGGGGGGAAGAGGTAAAGGCCTTCATTCACCATCGCGGTGCGTGCGCGGGGAAGTAGGAAAGTCATCTTATAGTTCTGCGCAAAAGAGTCCAGAGAGAAGGTTCTCTCGCTAGATGGAGACAGAGCGCTCTCCGCGGCTCGCGTCAAAAGGAAACGCCCCTACCGATGACCTGGCGGTGAAAAGGAGAGACGGCCGTTTAACTCGTCCACGGTTGAAAGGCACCTTAAAAAGGAAAAAGTTCGTTACTTCCTTGAGGAGGAGGGGGGGGGGGAAGCCGGCAGGCTTTGGGAGGTCGGCCCAAGGCGGAGGGGATGAGGAACTAAAAAATATTGACATATGACTCCTACTAAGTGCGGGAAAGGGGGGGGTGAGTGGGATTCCTCACTACCTCCATCTGGAGAAGGCCGGAGGGGAGAAAGGAGCCGTTAAACTCATTCTAGGCCCTACCGGGAAGGGGAGGGAGGAAGCGCGGGTCCGATCTCTCTTTGCGCCAGGTGACAGAGCAAAGACAAAAGGTCAATAGTTCTTCGTGCCGGAGGGGAGGAAAAGGGAAACGGTGTTCTACGTGCGCTGTAAAAGCAAGGCCTCCTTTTAGTGCTCAGACTCGTACCCGGGACCTCAAGGGAGAGGGAGGAAGTGCGGGCCTAGGTCGTCGATCGGCAGGACGAAAAAGAAGAGAAGCTCCCTACGTTTCCCTACGATCGGGAGAAGAAAAAGGGTGCGATCTTGCACTTCTGCCGGACGAAAAGACCGATTAGTGAAAAAAGGGGGTACGAGTTTTTTTCCGCGCGCACCTGTAGCACGTTAGGGGGGAAAAAGGGAAAAAGGACTGTCCCAGTCCGCAGGTCTTCCTGCCCAGCTTGAGGCCTGAGTCCTGCTAAAAAAAAAAGTACCCGCTACCTCTGGAAAAAAAGGGGGGGGAGAGGGCTTATTTTCTTCGCGTACCACGGTTCACAAGAGACATATCACTTACGTAAGGGGAAGAAAACACGGCCTCCGTCGAGTCGTACGTCCAGTCTAGGAAAGCTCCCACCAAGGGGAAAAGAAAAGGAGAAGCGGAGCTAAGCTAGCTGCTCGGAGTAGACCGGTCCCGCGCTCTTGCCTTCCTGCAATAGGGGAGAGAAATGCTCGAATTCTTCAATGGTCAAAGGAAAGTCGGACGATGCTCGGCCAAGGCAGAAAAAGAGCGGACCGTCACCTCCTCGCGAAGTCCAGTCCTCACGTTTGACGAGCTAGGTAAAGAAAAAGGGAAGCGCGCCACACTGGTGGAGAACGCGCCCGGTACGGAAAGAAGAAAAGTCCTCAAGCCTTGGTCGGACCAGAAGGGCTTCCTACACCCGCGGGGGGAGAAAAGGGAGAAGGACTGGCCTGGCCGGTGTACACCAGGGGTCGTGGACGCCCTTCGATCGCAGAAAAGAAGGGGAGAGTCGGCGATTCCCGACAAAGGGCCTCTCCGCCGCGCTAAAGAGGAAGGGAGGAGCGTTCATCCAGGTTCGATTCGTGTGGACCGAAGTGAGCACACTTAAAGGGGGGAAGAAAAGACGGACCGGCGACCTAGTTCTCTTCTAACGCCCGACGCGGGAAAAGATCGCATGATCCCCGATCCCGTCCTCGGAAGGGGGAAGAAGGGAGACAATATCTTATCAGCGGGCGCACAAACTCCGCTCCTCTCCCGAAGAGGCGCATCCAGTATGTCGTTTGACGCCCGAGCGGCTCCGGGGAAGAAGAAAAAAAAAAAAAGGGAAGCCGTGTTTCCTCTGCGGCGTCCGGCACAAACCACAACGTCGCGGTGTCCTTCCCCTCCCAGAAAGAGGGAAAGAAGGGCGCGAAGATGCACTCGGCTTACGTCCTCGGTTAAGTTTCGAGGGGAAAGATAGAGATCCCGAGCCCGAGAATTAACCGCGGACAAGGGAAAAAAAAAAAAAAAAAGCATTCGAAGCCCGCGGGAGTTTCGGACAACGCGCCGTTTCCAAGAAGACGCCGCCGAGGAACACGCCGGCTTCCTTGATGTCGGGGGAGGGGGAAAAAAAAAAAAAAAAAGAGCCGCGCGGGTCAACTCCATCCTGTATGCCCTGCCCGCGACGGATAAGGGCAAAAGAGGAGTTTTGTGTGCGCCCGCTGAGCAGAGAGGAGGGGAGGGGAGAAAAGGCGGTGCTCATTCGGATCTCATCTGAAGAAAGCTGGCGTCGACGCGCACTCGGAAAAAAAGGGGCGATCCGTTCCATGTTTGTATCACTGTCTGTAATGCAGAGCGGCTCGGGGCCACGAGAAGCCGACGTCGATCACGAGCGCGGGCGGGGGGAAGAAAAAAAAAAAAGGGGCCGGTGACTCGCATACTAGCACGGTCACCCAGAACATCGAAAAAGGCGCGCTTCGACACACCATAGGCAGGCCAGTCAGCCCGCGGTGTAGGCGGAGGGCGCAGGGGGTCCGACCCACGCTTTAGGAGTGATAGGGAAAAAGGGGTAGTTGCCCCTTGCGTTCGGCCACCGTGCTGACCCGCGACGGAAGGAAGAAGGAAAGGACTCAGACTCGCGCGGAGGTTACTGTCCGCGTTAACTTGCTTCTGAGGGGCCGAAATGACTCTTTCCGACTTCTCTGCAAGCGCATATGACGGGAAAGGAAAAAAAAAAAGGAAAGGGGTCGACCCGGCCGCAGGTCGCCGCGCAGCTCGCTTCGGAGCCAAGAGGGCCTTGGTGGGCGCTTATCGTCATGGCGGGAAAAAAGGGGAAAAAAAGCGCCTTGTTTTCTTCGCGCCGAAAGAGAAAAGTCGGAGAACCCTGGTAACCCTTGGCCAGAAAAAGAAAAGCTCACGCGAGACCTCCCAGAGGTCGCGATAAGAAAAAAAAGAGAGATATGCGCAGCTCGAGGCCTGCCGACCTGCTGCTGAGAGAAAAAAAAAAAAAAGACGTGCTCACGAGGTGCGCTCTGAACCCACTCGAACCTCTCTCCCCAGAAGGAGACTCCGAGGTCGGTGCGCCGGCAGACTAAAAAGAGCGTCGCTTGGCTCGGCCATTGGACCCGATTCGGCGCCAATGTCGGAGAAAAAAAGGAGGCCGTCGGGCGATCGACGACCTCGGCCCGCACAGCGCCAAAAGAGAGGAGAAAAACCCCGGAGGTCCCGGGAGTACGGTCTGGCGCAAGGGCCGGTGAAGCGCCCTTATAACACCGCGTGAAGCGGAGAGGGAAGAAAAGAGAGAGCAGCGGACTCCCACGGGCGAAGTCGCCACGCGAAAAAAGGAAAAGGGAAAAGATTCCAGCCGATGGGTTAGCACCCCGGTATGGAAGAAAAGCGTCCACGCGACGTCACTGCGGTCTGGTGAGGAGGGGAAGGAGAAAGGGGTCGTGCGGATCTCACACGACAAATACGCGCTTGGGGCAAGATCGTGATCGGCGACTATCACTTACGCTTTGGCCCGACAGAAAAAAAAAAAGAAAAAAGGTACGCGAAGGCCTCCTCCAGGAATCCAGGGACGTTGAAACGTGGACGAGTAACAAAAAAAGAGATGCGAACTGCACCGCCATGTCACGGTCGTGCGAAGCCGCGCGAGCGCGTCCGAAAAAAAAGGCGTGAACCGGCTATCTATGGCGTTGAGAAGGGCTCGGTTCAGCCACGCTCAGAAAGATTCCTGCCTTTACCCTGATGCCAGGGGGGGCGACTCATTAACTATCTCTCTCAACCACAAAAAAGGGAGGGGAATTCAAAAGGCCTCGAGGGGTGCAGCATGTAAAGGGAAAAGGGGAAAGAAGGGCTGACCGAGCCCTGAGGTTCGCGAAGGAACAGTCGAAAGTTTCACGCAGTTCTCTCGCGAGGGGGGAGAAGAGCCGCGGCTCGCGGCACGTCGCCCTACCGTGACCGGGTGAAAAAGGTGTACTCGTCCACTTTTCACACGTCTCAAAGGAAAGCTTCGGACTTCCTGGAGAGGTTTTTCTCCGGAGGGGATGGGGAAGGGAGACTGTCACGATATTGCAGATACTCCTACGATGCTAGTATGGGGTCGTGGAAGAAATCTTGAGCCTCGAGCTTCCTAAGAAAAGGGGAGAGGGTAAACGCAGCCGAGGCCCTACCTGGGATCTTACACCAGCGAACTCGCGTTGCGCTGTGCCTTCGCCGCATGGGGGAAAAGGGAGGCCGGCGTTCGTCGACTATCGCTTCACCGCGTGGAAGCAGAGTGAGTGCGCAGACCGTACTCCTTTACCCTCCGTAGGCGCGAGAGGGAGAAAGGGGGAAAAAGGACGAGGTCGTCGTATCGCCCGACTCAAACGATCTCCCCTACGTGGGAAAAAGGAAAGAGGGGACAATCTCCGAGGCCACCTACTCCTGGTGAAGATCAGGAAAAAAAGAAATCGGTTCGCGGCGCTCGCGCATCTCGCCGAAGAGAGGGGGGGAAAAGCACCTCGTGAGCACTTTCGTTTGTCATTCGTTTTTCGAGCATTACGCGTTAGAAGAGGCCGGCTACGGATGCATGAGGATTGTCGAGGAAAAAAAGGGTCTCGCTGATTCTGCTTACCTGCGCAGGAGGCGGAACGAGGCGACATTCACTTAAAGGAAAGGGGAGAAAAAAGGGCGATCGTCGTCCAGTCTTTACCGCGGGCCTCCAAGGAAAAAGGGACCGGACTGCACTCTCCTGCTGAATCCGAAAGGAGGGGGAGAAGGAAGGCCGTGTCGACCGTTTCCTCGCGCTGGCCGAAGACCAGCATCGGCGCTGCGCGAATTCGGAAAGGTCAGAGGAAGAAAAGAAGAAAATGCGCGGCCCATCAGAAGTCAGTCCTAAAAGGAAGGACATCTGCTTCCTCACTTTTTGGGAAGAAGGGGGGAAGAGCCAGCCACGGTTGGCCGAACGCCATCACTACTGCGGCTTGCGAAAAAAAGGGGGAAAACCGCGCCCGTGCTGCCGACGACGCGGGGGCGCGGAAAGGGATACCCCGGGGCGTCGAAGGCCGCGCATGAGAGGGGGGGAAGGGAAAAGGAAGGGTGAAGGTGCTCGTTCTCGAGTTCACCGACCCCAGCTGGGTCACGGGAGGAGGGAGAGGTCAGACACTGGGCGATCGTGTGCCCGAGAGCTTCTGGAATCAAGGAAAGGGGGGAAAAGGAGGGAGAAGACGCGGGACCGATTGGCGCTTCCGACTCCGTCGCGGAACGGTGATCAGCCTGGAAAAGAAGACGCAGCAATTGTTGCCGACATGAGCACATAGAGGGGGGAAAAGGGGAGGGAAAAAAAAAAGAGGTTGGACGATCCGTCCCGCGAGGAACCGAGCGGCTCGTTTTTCCGTCGCGTCAGGAAGGAGAGGGAGGGGGAAAAAGGAGGGTCCTCGGCGGCCTTCGCGGCACGAAAGCCACAAAAGGGAGGTAGAATGATGGGGCTTCTCTCAGAAAGAGAAAGAAGGAAGCGGTTCATTCTCTGGCTCGGGATCAAGAACTCAACAACAAAAAAAGAGAAGGAACCTCGGACCGTACCGCCGCGTGCATCGGGAAAAGGGGGGAAAAAGGAGGGACGGACACCGCGCCTTTTTCCAATCTCGATGAGGGGTGAAGAAGAGACGGCTTCCTAGGTCTTTCGCTCGACAGGAGACGAGAAGAAAGGAAAAGAATGGATGCCCTGCGCGACGGATCGTCCTCAACCGCTTGTCTTCGTAGAGGAAGGGGGCTCATGTCCGGCACCACTGTCCGCTAGGACTGTCTCGGGAAAAAGGACTTCAAGCCTGATCACCGTTCTCGCTCGGCGTCTACTGCACTCCGCGAAAGAAGGTAGGATGCAGCTCGCTGTTCACTATCTCCCCGTGGAGGAAAATGAAGCGTCGATCACTAGCTCGGCGGGAGACAAGAAGAGGGGGGTGTGTAGGGGGGGGGTGGGGGGGGGGAGGAGGGGGGGGGGGGGGGGGGGGGGGGGGAGGGGTGCGTGAAATAAAAAAAAAAGACGCGGTCTTCGTCTCTCCTGTTCTTCCACCTATCACTAAGAAGGGGGTACACCCTTCCTGCCAGGGAGAAAAAGCGCTCCCCGCGTTCGGTCGTGCAGCACTCTAAAAGAGACCTTCTTTATTCCTGGGCGGGTAGAAAGGACGGCCGGCGCTCCTCTCGACGAGCTTAAAACGCAGAGATTAGGTGACGGCCGCGATGAAAGGGGGAAAGAGAGAGCATAGTCCTACTTCGATCGCTGGGTGAGGAGAAGAAAAAAGGGAAGCGAGGCGCAGGACGTCCACCTCGGTCACCAGGGGAAAAAGAGGGAGTCGCTCCCGCGCGCGTTTACATTCCGGTTCATGCCGGGGGAGTATGGCGCCCGCGGTAATACTGGACTACGCTCGACCAAAGGGAGGGAGCCAGACGTACGTGCTAATTCGCCTTCGGAACCCGCAAGCCAGCGTCACATCCGAGAGAAAAGACTAAAGGCCTCCGTATCCTTCATCTAGACGAAGAGAGGGGAAGGAGGAAGAGTTCTACTAACCGCGGTTCAAAAAGAAAAGAGACTCGG
>Ga0179593_1645543_pt1 | contig 10286 bp, 18 predicted proteins | sample CZODoug2_1_08_16_FD_185931 | JGI IMG/M metagenome (GOLD analysis project Ga0179593, IMG submission 185931) | Vadose zone soil fungal communities from Angelo Coast Range Reserve, California, USA - CZODoug2_1_08_16fungal (PacBio error correction) | ecosystem: Environmental > Terrestrial > Soil >...
AAGAGCCGCCCTCCCAAAAGTTGGGAGCGGTCTCAGAAAGAAGGGGAAGTTGAAAAAGCCCGGCCCCAAAAGAAGCACGTTGGCGGCGCGTACAATTTGAGGGGAAGCTGCTACACCCGAAAAAAAAAAAAATCCCGGGAGGGGGAAAAGCATCAGTTGACTGAAAGAGGAACAGTTTCGAATCCTGGGAGAAAAAAAAAAAGAGCGCGTATTGAGGAAAGAGTAACGTCGCCCCCGAAAGCCGCACGCAAAATGAGAGTTGGTAACCCGCGAGACAGGTCACAAAAGAAGACCACGTAGATGCCGTAGAAAAGGATCTAGCAGGGGAAGCACCACGTGGCTTGAGCCCTTTTTTTGGGCAAAGATGCTTTTGCCGCAACGCGAATTCCCGCAGAGAAAAGGCAGTCTTGTCGAAAGGAAAAATTTCGCCGAAAAGGAAAAAAAGACCAAGGCCCTGGGGGGGGGGGGGAAAAAAAAGCGCTCGTGGGAAAAACCGGTTTTTGAAAGAATGGAACAGACCGAGGGGAAAAGGAGGACCAAAAACCGCTGAGTTTTTTCAAGGGAAGTCACGACCCAGCAGGAAGGGGGGAAGAAATCCAGCCTCTGGGCTACGAGAAAGGGGCGCTCATAAGATAAAAAGCCAATATAAACGACCGATCTGGGGGGGAGCAATCGTGTTTAAACCTCTGGCAGGAAACGCCAATTTCCCTTCAAAAAAAAAAGGCCGCGATTTCGAGGGTTCGCACCAAAAGGAATGGTCTGTATTTTTTGGCAAAAAAAAAAAAAAGGCGTGGGTGGAAAAAAAAGGTTTTCCCGCGTTAGCGAATGGCCAAAAGGGGGTGGCCGGACTCCGACCAAAAAACAAAAGAAAAAGGCTCCTGGGCCGCTGTTTTGAAAAGAAAAAAGCAGTACACTATCGTAGGGAAACCAACAACCGCCCATTAAGGGGAAATCGCCGGGGCCGTGGGCCGCAAAGGAGGGAAAGAAGAGCAAGCAGCACTTCCGATGGGGGGGGGGGGAAGGTATCACGAGACGAAGAACCGTGATTTGGGGGAAATCCGGGAGAAAAAGGGTCACCCAACTGGAATTAAAAAAGGGAAAAAAGGGATGAAGTCGCAGCCGGTCGATGAAAGGGAAAAGAAAGGTAACTCTTGAAAGAAAAAACCAACCCGGAGGGCACGGGATGCTCTATTGGGGGGGAAGGGAGAGAGGGTTTCGGCTTACAGCGGCTTTGGCCACGTGGGAAAAAAGGCAAGGCCCCCCAACGTAAGAAAAAAGGAGGGTTGTTTTTGGAAGAAAAGAGGGTCCGCCTAAAGAAAAACCAGATGAAGTCAAAAAAGGAGAATCGTTGTCGTCCCGACGGAAAAGGAAGAAACTGAAAAAAATGGGGAAGACGTTTTAGGGGGGGGAAGTGCGATCAAAAAAAAGTTTAAAAAATCAACTGGGGGAAAAAGGGGGCGCGTGGGAGACATTGGAACCAGGAATTAGGATTTGCAACGCGAAATCAGAAAAAAACACGTTTGGAAACAAGCCCGCCGACAGAGGGGGAAAAAGCAAATCAAAAATCCCGGCTGCCGCTAGGCAGCAAAAAGGGGTCGCCAAAAAGGGGTGTTTTAACAGGAAAAGGAAAAAAGCCCGACTGAATCAAAAGGGGCCAAGCTTCGGGCGACAGAGGTGGTGAAGTCGCTGTAGAGAGAGGAAAACGATGCGCAATAAAGGCGGACCAGGGCCGCAGGAGGAGTGACGCCTTCCGCCAAAGCGCAGAGGGAGAGCGAAGGGAAAAAAAAAAAAATTTTTCTTGAGAAAAATTCGGCTTTGAACGAAAATGGGCCCATAAAAAGGCGGGGGGGGGATGGGGGGGTGTCCGCCCCGGGGAAGGACCCGGCGAAGGAAAGCTGGTTTTCTTTGACGCCGATGATCCCGGCCGAGGAAAGGCAGGACGAACGAAATTTTCGAGAAAGAAAAAGGAAAGCGGAATTGCCGATCTGCAGGGAAAAAAAATGATCTCTTCTCAAAAAAAAAAACGGGGGATTCAGAAAAGAGGTTGAAAAGGCTCCGGCCAAAGGGAAAAATACCAAAAACCGGGCCAAAAATCGAAGGGGGGTTTTTTGCTTGGCTTCGAAGAAAGAAACTGATCGTCTCGTATCGATCAGAGGCTAAAATAACCGCTAAAAATTAGAACTGAGGAGTCGGGGGCAAGACCCAATGCGAAGGAACGCCGCGACAGTCGATGGGGGAAGGTCATCTTCGAAAAGGGGCCCATGCAAGAAAAAAGGAGCAAAATTCAAAGGAGAGACAAAAGCGCCGGAAGGAAAGGGGGAAAACGACTGTTCGTCGGCAAAAATCACTCCTCTGGGGGGCCGCCCTCAGACCATCGGCAAAGTGGGGGGAAAAAAAAAAAAAAAAGGCGGGGCAAAGCGGGAAAAGCGAATGGGGAAAAACGATGTCGTGATCATGTAAGAAAAAGGAAATGGAGAATCTTACTGGAAAAAAGCAGTCCGGGAAAAGGAGGCGGAAAAAAAACAAAAACATCACTTTCAAAGAATCAGAAAAAAGGCCGTCCATTTGTTTGGAGCCCGGATTTTTTGAGAATTAGGGCCAGGCCCTGGCCAGAGGGGAAAGAAAAGGGTCGTTTGCAAAAGAAGAAGGAGTTCGCGGCGGCAAAAGGAAAAGGGGAGCTGCTAAAATCAGGAAAAAAATCAGGAAGACTGCAGGTGGGGAGGCTGCGATCGAAAAACTCTTCCACAATAGGGAAAGTCAAAAAATGAAGGAAGTCGACACAAAGAAGGGGAAAAAGCGTGGACGTTTCCATAGGGGCGAGCGTTGAGGTGGGAAAAAAACTTTTATTCTAAAAAAATTGGGGATGGCCCGAGGGGAGAGAGAGAAAATTCCATCTGAACGTGCCAAAGAATGGCAAACGTTTTGGCAAAAAAAACCGAACATTCATGGGGGGAAAAAATCAAAGAAAAATCCCGCCGCAGAAAAAAAAAACGTGTGGCAGTGGGGAGGGATTACTTTCTTGGGAAGGAAGGCGCGACTGCCGGAAAGCTTGTTATTGAGGGGGAACGACAGTTCGTTTTTACACTGGGGGAAAAAACAGCAAACAAATCAGGGGAAAACGTAAGATATTAAGGGACAGAGAAACCACCAGACCATCGCAAGGGGAGAAAATCTTTCTGACGAAGGGGGAGAAGCAAAAGTTACGTTGCTGCAACAGAAAGGTGGTTTGTTTGGAAAAAAAGCCGTGTACGCAGGACCCCAGGAGATTCGCGAGTGTTTGCACAGGGGGGGAGGAACTTGAACCGGCCCAATTCGAGATAAAAATGAGAAAACAGGAACACTCCCTGGAAGTAAAGAAAAAAATTGAAGATCCGTCCGATGGGAAAAAAGAAAAACCCCATCAAAAAAAATTGCTTTGCCGGGGGTAAATTGGGAAGCGCGTTGTGGGGGGCCAGCGGGTTTTAACACTATTGAAAGAGCAACAGGCACTATCATCATGAAGGAAAAGAGAAGGAGGAGAGACGCCTGAAAGGAGCGTGGATTTGCCAAAAGAGGGCGTATAGAACAGAGAAAACTGTGAAAAGTCCCCGGCCACAGACACCGGGAAAAGGGCAGTGGTCGTCGAAAGGGAGCGGGAAAACTCATCTGGTTTGGGGACCCAAGAGTCTGGAAATGGGAAATCCTTGATCGAAAAGGCAAAACCGTTGGGGGACACGGAAGGGACCAAGGATCCGCAAGTGGAAACGGGGGAAAGGGGACGGTTGAAGGGGAGAAAAATTTGCTCGGAAAACCTCTTTTTTTTCGAGAATTGCGACCTTCGCAAAAGAAAAAGGGGTTTTCTGCAAGGAAGCCGGCCGGCCAAAAAGGGGAATCGAAAGCCCACGTGTGGACAAAAGGGAAAGAAAGGTGTTAATCCCTAAGGCTAGAAAGGGGGGGCCTGCCAAGGGGGGGCGCAAAGGAACTCTCTTAAAAAAAAAAGGAGGGGGGGAAGAAGAATTTGCAGGGGAAAAAAAAAAAAAAAGAGGGAAATCGTCCGGCTTACTATTACAGAAAAAAGAGAGATCTTCAGACCAGGATTCGAATAAAAAAGGGGCCCAATACGATCATTCCAAACTGAGGCACGCCCCTGACACAAAAAAAAGGGAGCATATTGGTTGGGGTTTGAACGAGTCAGCCGCAAAAAGGGAAAAGCCGCTTGCTTTGGGGGAAGTGCCGCCACGTGCCCGTGATGTGCTTTGGGGGGAAAAAGATCCGGATGGGCCTGCAAGAGAAAAAAACACGCCTTACCTTTAACGGGACGCTCAAAAAAAAAAACACACAAGAGCAGGGAAAAAGTTTCTTGTGGGGTGTCAAAGGACTTGCCGTTAAATTTGGGATCAGTCGAAAAAAAAACAACGGGGAGGGAGAGAGAATAACGTTCGCAGACCGTTCCTGTGTGGTGCCGGGGGGGGCGATCGCAGGGGGAAGGGGGGAAGGGTTCATCTCCCCGAGGGAAGAAAAAAAAATGTTTGAAAGCACTTGGAAAAAAAATCCCTTTTTCTGCGGAAAGAAAAAAGGAAGTCGAGTCAACTAAAGAAAAGTCCCCGAATCCATTTGGGACAGGCGAAAAAGGAAGGGGGGGAGATTTTTACGGAAAAGAAAAGGGTCGAAGAGAGACTACGATCGTCGCACAAAAAAAGGGGGAATCCTCCCAACGCAAAAGGGAAGGGGGGTGTCAGAGGAGTCGGCAGCCCACTTGGGGGAAAAAAGCTTGCCGGGGAACAAATCGACACGGTAAGGGGGGAAAAAGGGGCCCCTAGGGAAAAAAGCAACCATTTTTCCGGAAAAAAAGAAAAGCTCCTCAAGGGGCGGGCGAGCAAACTTAAACGCAAAAAAAGAGGGTTCGACGGCCGGGGGAAGTAGATTAATTCAACAAGGAACCCCCCTTTGCGATTCCCGGGGGGGACCCCAGAAAGTTTTTTGGGAAGGAAAAAAAAAAAAAAAAGAAGCACCGGCGAATGGGGAAAAGGTGTTCTTGTCCTACCAAAAAAAGCCATGACAGGACGAACCAGCAGCCCCGGGGGGGGGGGAAAGCTCTGGGCTAGCCGAAAAGGGGGGAAATGGCAGCGAAGAAAGGGCATGTATTCTATGGCAATTTGTGCTATTGAGAAGGGGTTTAAACACGCAACTCATTAAAAACCGAATCACAATTTTTTGTAAAAAGAAAGACCAAGAAGGAAAAAAAAAAACGGCCGCTGTTTATTGTTCCGATCACTCGACCTGCCCTCGTATTGATGGGAAAAGGGGGGGGGGTGGGAACGGGCGTGTGCCGATACCGCGGTATCTAAAACCAGGGAGGGCAGAACTATTGACTTACTCAAAAAAAAAAAAAAACCAACTCCTCTTAGACGAAAAAGGAGAAAGGAGGAGGGGTTCCAGCAAAGCGTAAAAAAAAAAAAGGGAAAGGGCTCAACAACACCTCCCAGGAAGTGAAAGAGATTTCCCCTTGGCCGGGGGAAAGGAGAACCAAGCAGCACGTCGATGGGGGGGAGGGGGCAATTATTCGAACAGAAAAGAAAAAGTGCTGTTTTACAAATCGGAAAAAGGGGGCTCGGGGTGGAATTCCAATCAAAAAAGGGGGGGGACGCCTATCAGTGGGGGAAAATCCTTTCGATGTTTTCCCGCAAAAAAGGGTAGCAAAACCTGCACACAAGAAAAAGGCTGCTTCGATGAAAGAGGGGGGGGATGGAACATTAATTTAAAGAGGAAAACTTTCCAGTCCGGGCAGCGTAAAAATGAAGCACGCCTAGCCAGGGAAAAAAAAAGGAAGAATCGCGTGCCACAGAAAAAAAAGGGAACTGGACACGAGCCTCAAGTAGGGGAAAACTATCTCAACCAGATGGGAAAAAAAGTGTGGTCATCATCCGGGGGGGGGGAAGACACCATCAAGACAAAAAAAGGACCACTGAATGATTGTGGGGAAATATTATTGACAACGAAAAAACTGCAAGTAAGAGGGGAAAGAAGGTCCTCCTGGATTCAAGCCGCCCACAGGGGGGGTAGGATTTGCCAAAATCAAGACCGAGCCCGTTGGCAACGCACGAAAAGAAGAGACAGACATCGGGCCCAGCACTGGCCAAGAAAAATCGGCCGCCAAAGGCCAAAGAATGCAATTAACGGCAGAGGGGAGTGGGTCCAGGCTCGACGTGATGGTGGGGGGGGGGAAACATCGTCCGCCAAGCAAATGATTGCCGAATCCAGCCTAAAAAGGGGGGAAAAAAAAAGCTCGGCAAAAAAGAAAAACGTTTGTCTCCAATCGGAGGGGGGGGGTCGCTCGATGGAAGGAAGAAGAACGAATGGTCCCTGCAAAAGCCTTCAGGAGCGGGGAAAAAAGCCATTGGCCCCACCATGGCAGTAAAAAAAAGGGGGGGTCTTAGAGAGAAAACGCGGTGCTTGATTGAAAGGCAGCAAGTCGGCTTGAAACTTCAGCAAACCCAGCGCCATCTACTTAAGAGGGGAAAAAAAAAGGGACGGCCCAAAGAAAAAAAAAGAAGGGGAAAAAGCCCCATGACTACACTAAGGGAGAAGAGATTCTTGTAATCTCTTCAAGGGGGGGGGGGGGTAAGCAAAGGGTTCCCGGCCAGAGAAAAAGGAAGAGGAAGTTTTTCCTGAGGGGGGGAAACGCAACCAGTTCGAAAGGTTAAGGAAAGAAAAGGGAAGCGGAAATTTCCGAGCATGAGGGGGAAAGGGGTCAGATCACTCTCAAAAAAAAAAAAAAAGGGAAAGGGAGAGAGATCCAGAACCATCGCAGGGGGGAAAGGAATAGGCAATTCGCTTTCAAAAATGAACTTTTCCTACTGGGGAGGCCAGAACCCAAAGAGAAACTTGAGAGGAAAAACTGGCCGACCAAAGAAAAAAAAGGGGATAAAACTAACCTCTTGCCGCGATTTCAATACTTAAAGTCACGGAAAGGAAGTCAGTTCTTCATGCGAATAGGAAAAAAAAGAAAAAAGGACGAAAGTCGATGGGGGAAAGACCATCGAAAATCGATTACCTGGCCGAGAAAGAAAGAGCTCGTGGAAAAAGGGAAAAAACGAGACCAAATAAATAACACAAGTTTCCAATTTTGTTGTGGGGGGGGGGGGACGTCAGTGGGGGGAACTTCTCTTGGGCCAGAAAAAAAGTGCGCTCGCGGGCAAGAAGGAAAGAAGGATGGAGACACCGTGTCCAGTGGGAAAAGAAAAAAAAAAAAGGGAAGCTTGGCAAATGTGTGGCGGGGGAACAGAAAGTCAGCAATCATAAGGATAAAGTTAAAAAGGACTCTGTGGAAAAAAAAAACAAAACCTCACTAGGAAGATTAAGACAAAAAAAGGGGGGGGCACGTCATTGCAATTATCGGACAAAAAAAAAAAAAGGAGGTGAACGACGATGTTGATGGAGGGATGCCCTAATTTCTGCGCTTCCTTTTCATTTTGGGGGGGGGGAGAAAACGTGCATGCGGGAGGGAGAGACGCGTCAAAATCCTAAAAGGCGCCGCCCGAATCAAGGAGAAAAAATAAAAAAAGGGGAGGGGGGACTTGCAGGGGGGGGTGCCCCTTCCGATCAGAGTCAAACCTGGCAAAATTCACATTTCTCACCCAAAAAGGCCGGAAAACACGATTATAAAAAAATGAAAGTTTCCATCCGGGGGGGGAATCAGTGGGAGAAAGACAAGGGAGGAAAAGGTAGGCTTCGCAAAACAGGGAAAACGTTTTGATGGGAGGAAGGGGGAGGCCCTCCGTGGCCTTGGGAAAAAAAAGGAAGAGTGGTTAAAAGAAAACTTTTGCCAAGAAGGGGCACGGGACCCGTTTTAGGGGGAAAACGAATTCTGGGGGCCAATAGCGAAAGAAAACTGGGGCCCTTTTGAGAAAGGGAAATGGCTTTTTTCGGAAGGGATCGACCGTCTAAATGATAATGCCGGAAAAAAAAAAAAGGGGGATTGAAATGGGAAAAAAAAGAGCGAACTGGTGAGGGGAAAAGGGCCGAATTTTGTTCCCCCAAAGAAAGGGAAGGTCAGGTCCGAGGAAAGATTTGCCGGTGGGAAAAAAAACAATTCGCCGGGGAAAGGGGGGAAAAAAAGATCTTCGACGAAGGGGGGGAGGCCACTCCCGGGGGGAAGCGACGAATGGGCTGTGTGTGGAGAGAAAGTGTACGAGGTTTGAAAGGAAAAACTCGTCCCAAGGAAAGGGGGAAAAACAAAAAGGCGTTGTTTTTGTGGGGGCACAAGCCACTTCACGTCAGAAAATAAGTGAAGGAAAAACGCGGGGGAAACAGCAGAAGAACCGGGCACAAATTACAGACCAAGCCTTTTACGAGGCAGGGAAAAAGGGACGGGAATGCGCAACAAAAAAAAAAAAGGAAAGGGAATGTGGCTTTGGCTGTGGCAAGGGAAAATTGCACGGCGCGGTTTTGTTCCTTCCATCTTTCATAACAAAGAGGGGAAGTTCGGAACAAGATAGGGGGACGGCACTATCTCAGGGAAGTCCCATTTTTGTATGCTCAAAAGCAATAAAGCCTGACTTTGCCAAAGGGGGAGTAGCCAGAGAAGGGGGAAAAAAAGGGCTGTTGTCTTCGAGGGGTGAGGAAAACTCCCAGAAGAGGGGGGGGTGTCGACAGCAAAAAAAAAAGAGGATGGAACCATTCTCAAAGGGGAAAAAAAGGGAAAAAAGGCTAAAAAAGGGGGCTTGAACCTGTGCACGGGGGGGGGGGAAAAAGGAAGGGCAAGGCCTGGGCCCGACAAAGGGGGGGGGTAGGGGAAGCGAAATTGGAACGGCCTTTCTGACATAAAAAAAGAAAATTTGAGGGTTTTTTTCGTGCTGGGCGTGGCGCCTTACCTCGGGAGGTACCTGGGGCCCATCCTGGCACCGAAAAAAAAATGAGTGCGGAATCGTATCCAACGGGGGGAGGGGGGGGGGACAAACCTCAACGTAGAGTTTTTGTTTATCCCCTAAAATAGCAGGGACTTTGGCAAGAACCCCTACACGACCACGGCTCACGACGGAAGGAAAACGGAATTTGCTGTTGTCCAGAAGGGGGAAGGAACGTACACAGAAAGAAAACGGGGACGAACCGACTTGGAGAAAAAAGAATCTCCGAAGGTGTCAGGGATGGGGAGAAAAAAGGGCCGGCAACCTTCAAGAGAAGGGGGGGAGTGTGAAAAACTCCGACGGGGACACGAGGACGTTTTTTTTGAGAGGGTGTAAGCAGCGGCCTCAAAGATTTTCAGAAAAAGAAAAAAAAGGACGCCACGTGCTTGGGTCAAACGGGCCCCGTCTAGGAAAGGAATTCACACGCTTGGGAAAGACCGACAACGGCAACACCAAAAACTCGGCGAAGAAAAGTTTATCCAGATCAACAAAAACAAGATTCATTAACTATAGGGAAGGAGAAAGGAAGAGCCGCCCTCCCCTCGGGGGGTGTTCCGGAAAATGCTCAAAAGTGTCATGCGTGTGAGAAAAAATGCCGGCCATCCGGATATTTTGAAAAAAGGGAAAGGGGGAGCAAATCAACGCCCTTAAAAGGGGCGGCTTACGCCCCTGAAAAATAGATCAACTCGTGCCGCGGGGGGAAAAAAAAAAAGAAAAAGAAGTTGACGAGGAGGGGGGAAGACGATTTCGAAATCCCTGACACCCAGAGTGCATAACCTTCTACATCAGGAAAAAAGTCCGCCAGAAACCAAACGCCAAAGGGGGAGGGGGGGGGTGTTCCGCCGGAGCCGGTGAAAGGGGGAGATAGCCTTCTTATAACAAGAAAAAAAAAGGCAAGAAACTGTTTGGCAACTCACAAGGGGGAAGAGTGGTCCAACGAGAAGCACCATTCTTTTTGGCAAAAAAAGAAAAAAGGGGCCACAGGCGCCGCCGGACAAGGTAATAAAGCGCAGTCGCCGCAACTAAAAAAGGTCGAACGGCTGTTCGATAAAAAACATGGGACAACCAGCGTCGGGGAAAAGGGGGGAAGGGAAAGAATTTGGCACTTAAAAAAGGAAAAAAACGGGAACGCCAACGTTTTGCGAGAACGGAATTTTTCCATACTATTTGCGGGGGAACGTGGGGGGGTCCCCCTGCACATCGAAGGGAAAAAAGGGGAAGGGGGTCGGTGGCCTACATCAGAAAGAAAAAGGGAAAAAAATTTGGCAAATCAGAAAAAAAACAACTTACTCATGCCGGAGATCGGGACCGGAATTCGGCAATCGTGGTTTGAAAAGAGAGAATGAACCAACCCGCGCGAAAAGGGGAATGGAAACAGGACATCCATCGCCGGAGGAAAAC
>Ga0179593_1703323_pt1 | contig 10286 bp, 12 predicted proteins | sample CZODoug2_1_08_16_FD_185931 | JGI IMG/M metagenome (GOLD analysis project Ga0179593, IMG submission 185931) | Vadose zone soil fungal communities from Angelo Coast Range Reserve, California, USA - CZODoug2_1_08_16fungal (PacBio error correction) | ecosystem: Environmental > Terrestrial > Soil >...
AGCGAGAGGGAAGTTATCAGAGAAATCGGAAGGGGGGACACACACTTGGCAGGACGGGGGACACCTTTTTGGTTCTACACAGGGGTCAGTGCTGAAATCGGTCCCTTATTAAGGGGGGGGGGATCGCAAATATCTGGTCCTTGGGAACCTAAAAGGGCGAACGGTGAACAGCCGTGGGTAAAATCTACAGCAGAAGCCTGGGAAAGGATCTCGTGTTCACTCAACAGCACGGCAGAGAAAACAGGTAAGTCTCTAGAACTATGGAACTCCAAAGACAAACGAGAATTACACCCTGAAATCTGTCCAGGACAGACCGGTTGGAGGAGAGAAGTACGGACCGCCGTCTTTTAAGGAAGTTTGGCTTTTTGAAAAGGACTAAAAAAATAAGCCGACCGGATGAAAAGATAAATGCACTTCAAAGGTCCAAAGACCGGGGGAAGCTGGACTTTACTTTGCGATGTCTAGGGAAAAAAAACAGAAGGACTTACCAGTCTGTTGTAGGGAGAGCGTGCTACGGCCGGATAAGACCCTAAGGATGGGCCAAAGAGAATACAAGATCGCGGTCTGATTTCAAAATGTGGTCTGGGAGGAATTGGTCGGTCAGGAGAGGCTAAGGACTCTCTGTGTTCCCGAGCAGAGAACGTGACAACTGATGAGCGGTTAAGCCAAGGAGTGTGTTTGTCGAGGAAGCGGACCGAGGGAGCAATGTAGATCGCCGGAAAGAAAGCAGCGTCGAAAAGGGTGGTTTCTTGAAAGCGGCGATTGTCGAAATTCCCGGAAGGGCGCAGTGGGTTTACAGGTGGTCCCTTAAAAAGAGGTACACTGGGCTCTGAAAGAAGAGGAGGTAAAATGGCGCAGCAATCTCCAGGCTGGCAGAAAAATTTGTATAAGAACAAATGGTCTTTATGGGAGAGGGGTGGATCAAGGTAGACGCGGTTGGACTGAATTTGAGGAAGGAGGGGAAACATCCCCGAGGCCCCCCAAAGCCGATGCGGAATCTGTCGGGCCCGACATCCAAGAGAATTTGTTGAGAAGAAACTCGAAGCAGGGGGAGAGGAGTGAAAAGAGAATCCAAAGCCGGGAGGAAATCCGGGACTATCGAGAAGATTGAGGGGGGAAGAAAAAAATAGGGAAGAAAAAAGCCACTGCCTCCGAATCAGAAAAAAAGCCACGTACGGTCAAGAAGGTGCAAGGTCACGCGGTCTTACAAACGGGTCTATAAAGAGAGGAGTGGAAGCTTGAAACACTTGGCTCAATTCAAAAAGATACAGAAAGGATGATTGGTGATTCATGAAAACCTTTGGGGGTTGGTGTTGGGCGTCATAGAAGCGGAGGATCTAAGGGGAGAGAGTCTAAATGAAAGACAAAATCTCTCAACAACACAAAGTGAGGATAGGGAGGGGCGGGTTGCCAGGGGGAAAAACTGCCGGAAGACGAGCTCCTATGACGAAACCGAGCACGAGAAACAAGTGTTAAGAAAAAAAGAAAGTGAAAGTCTGTAGCCCAGGAGCTGAACGGGAGTTGTGACGCCCTGATGGGTCAGAGGAAGATTTCAGAGAGGGGCTTCGTAAAAAATAGGGAAAGGGAACTCTAACCAAGAGGCGTCGATTGTGAAAGGGTAGAAAAGGTATGATGCGGGAGATAGGGGTAGAATACGGTCAGAGCCGACCGCGAGGCGGGGGAAACGAGAGAAAATAACGGGGATAGGGGCGAATCCGCCTTTCCCCGTGGAAAAAGGGCCTGATTAAAATCAAACCATAGTCCTTGCGGACCTGAGAAAAAAAACATGTGATGTTAAAGGGCCTTCCAATAAAAGAGGGAGAACAATAATTGAGACCAAAGAAATTGGGGGTCTTCCTCGGGTCCGTAGATCAGGCAAATACGAAAACAAGAGAGTAAAAATCCTGAGGGAAAGAGAAACGACCAATAAGATAGCAGTTGGGATACGGGAAAATTAACTTTGGGCCCGATCCAGCGAAGACTGACAAAAGAGACGATCTTAAAGAAAAAGAAGATAAATAAACCAAAGGTAGAAAGTTTTGGGGCGAAAACCTTAAACTTGCTTCCCTTTTTAGCCCGCGCACCGTCTATCGACTTGGGGGACAGTCAATTTCTCCGCACTGACGAGGCCTTGGGGACTGAAAGCCCCTAAGGCAGCTTTGTTCAGCTCCAACCCAATCAACGTCTTTGGCCCAAGACACATTCTTGCTTATAGGGCTCGGGGGGGGGAAAAGGAACACATCTGACGAGAGCTCTAGTCAAAAAAAATCGCTCTCGAAGAATCGAACGGCGTAAGAACAGCGTCTTGGTGAGGCATTGGAAAGAGAAGGGTTAACTAGAAGGGATTGAAACACACGGAAATACACAAAGAGTCCCTGGGAAAGTCAAAAGTTAAAAAGCACCGTTTCAAGTGCAAGCAATTCGTCGGAGAAGCGGGTGTATAATTTGTTGGGAGAAGGGAGAGAAGCTGTTAGAAAGGGGGGAAAAAAAAGGCAACAAGTAGCGAAGTGACTAACCGAAAGGACAGTCTCTCAAAGGTGGAGTATGTTCCTGCCAAGAGGGGGCAGTTCAGGGGGGGGCCTGCGATTTCCAACCATCTCTGGAAAGAGCCTGAGGTCGTGAAAAAAAAACAGGCGTCAATGCACAACAAGTTTTTGAACAAAATCAAGGCAATCCGAGTCGGAAGGAAAGAAAAAAACAAAGGGGCGTGGTGTCAAGCGTCCCTTGGAGTTCGACACGGTAAGTGTCTCAAAGTAATAGGGAAGTTCGACTGGAAAGGAAACGTAGTTGAGAAAAGAGGAAGGGTTTTCCAAGGGGAAAGAGAGTTCTCTTGATGAAACGGGAGAAAGGACAATCTACTACGGGGGGGCATCAGGGTGAAAAAAGCACTTGGGGACGCACTGGGGGACGAAGGAACGAAAATTTCTCAAAAAGAGTGGATGTGGTAGATGGAAGTCTGGTGTGATTTCCTGGGGAGCTTCAAAACATTGGGTCGAAGGAACAAAAAACGATTGTTTGAAGGACTTAAAGGGGGGGAAAGCAGAGAGCGTCGAGGGAGGGGTCACGGGGGAATAAAACTTCAGAACATCTGAAAAGTGTCCCCATTCTGGAGAAAGGGGACAAACCGACTAGGACAAGAACTTTCAGATTCAGAGAGCGGTACTCCTAGGGGTTCTTCCTGAGGTTAAGGGTTTCGAGATGGTTCCCCCCCACGCCGAATGACAGGAACTTGAAAAGGCGAGCCGATAGCCTTTAGCGAATGAAGAAAGGGCCCGAGAAGAAAGGTGTGGGGTCCCATTGAGAGGTAAGAAAAAAAGGGGCCGCCAACGTAGCAAAGGGTGGTGCAGGCAAACAGAAGTAATACGTGTGGAAAAACGAAAACAGCTCGCGACGTACGGCAAGGACGGGGGCCGAGCCCTCCACTCCTCGAGGTAGAAGGGGGCAAATAGGGAAAACCTCGTCCGAAACTCGCTCAAGACACCGGAAAACAGCCCGATATTCACTTAAGGTAGGGTCCCAAAAAAAAAAGGGGGACGGCGTCCTCGGAAGGCTAGGGCCGGGTGCTCCGCTTTAAGGAAAGGATATGGTTACGTCCCAGCTGATTTTTCATATGGAGGAGAGGATCAACTCGAGGGAAATCCATGTGTTAGGGAGGGGTCGCCAAAACAATTGTTGAAACGGGGGGAAGAAAAAAGTAGGCGGGCACTTGGAGATGGAGTGATTTAATGGGAGGCCCTTAATTGAAAAAAGATGGGGTCCCTACTAACAAACGAAAGAAGGGATCGGGAATCGTTCGGGCTCAAAAACTGCCCGAAGGTGAAGGAGGATATTAAAAGGACCAGGGTTAAAGAATCTTGACGCTTGTCTGGAACAGGAGGTCTGAAACGCCCTGGGGGGGGAGGGGGGCAGGAAAATTGACGAACAAGGAAAAAAAAAAAACGAAAACTTTACCAGGGGGAAATCAAATCTTTCCTCTAGAGGCAGGGAGCTGTAAAAAAAAAAGCCTTGGCTGCGGGATCCAAACTGATTCGAGGGGAAGAAAAGGAAAACATTTTCACGAAAAGGAGGTAGCCCAACGTCTCAGAACGAAAAACCGTTTCCGGGAAAAAAGGAATATAAAACCGCAAACTATAATGGTAGCGATTGAGAAAAGAGGGATGACCGGACAAGGTCCAGGGGCGGTCTTAGAGTCCTCGTCCTCGACTAGGGCCTTTCGTGAGACAAAAAAGAAGACCGAACCTTGGAACTGCCGCCAGATCACGCAAATCGGTACAAGATGGACTTTGGAGGGAGAAAAAAAGTCAAGGAGGGGGAAAGGGGCAACCAGCCACCAGGAAGGTCAGAGGTGTTGCGGCGTCACCCGAAGAGCTTCTTCGGGCGATCAAGGAGCCGTTCGAAGTAACTAATGGGTAAGAAAGTAGATACCTCAAGAGTAGGGGAAGGCTTTGGGGGGGAATTCTCATGAAAATCTGAAAGAGAAGCAGAAACAATCAAAAGGTGGAAAAATAGAGATGTAGGAAGAGCGTCTTCGTTCTGAAGAGAACCCGGGTCTTCTATTGCCCGGAGAAAACCGGATCTAGGCAGCCATCCTGACGAGGGGTGCGTGTTCTTTCCGCCACAAAAAGGAAAAACGGGGTAGGAACGGTGGCTTTTGGGGAACGGGTCCTAAACCAGTAAGGTTCTAGAGACCTCAACCGTTTTCACAAAAAATGTAAGGATTGGCGAGGAGGATGACATGGATACCTGGGGCGGGGGGGAAAAGGAATGAAACCACAATTTCCGTAAATAGAAGACCAACTTTTCCCAGGCAGAGGGAAAAGGGGACGCAAGACGCGAACGGCAATGGGAAGAGGGGCTTTAGAAGGGGAAAAAGAAGAATTTCCGCTTAGAATAATAAGTGGGAGACAGGGAAAAAGCGATCCAACCTGGGGGGAGAGAAAGGACTCGCTCAGGTATGGACCAAAACAAGAAGGATTGGTCGAAGGCAGGGAGAAGAGCTCGACGCTTTGGGAGGAAAAAACGTCAAGTTCAGGGGCAAAAAATAAGTGTTCGGGAAGGGAAAAGAAAGATTCCCCTCAAATGGAAGATAGCTGCCCTTGGTAGATACACGCCTTAAAACTCACCCGTTAACCCTTTTTAAGGACCCGCAACCTTTCTTAAGCGGACGCGCCGAGCCACTCCTCTCACCACGTTTGAGGGGGAAGAATAAGTGACCCCATCCGTGGGTCCTTGCAAAGAAGGGGGGATTGAACATCATCATTGGCGAGAGGAGACAATAGGGGGCTCAACCGGGAAAGAAGGCGTGTATAAGCGAGCGAATGAAAAAATATCGAGAAAGGAGGAGGCTTACGATTCTCGCATGTTCAAGTACTGGCACCTCGTTAATTGAAGTCAGAAGCTATTACACGGAAAAAAAAAGAGGGGGGGGTTGGTAACTCGGAAGTGATACTCCGGGTGGAAGGTGTGGGCGGGGGAAAATTATCGAGTTGAGGGGGGGTTTTAATAGTCCCTCTATACATAAGAAGGGGGAAGGGTCTGATTAAGGAGGGACTCGCCAAGGGATGTCTTTATCGTTTGGAACAAACTTAAGAGCGAAATGCTCCATTTTGGGGGGGGAGAGAGGGTCTCAATTTTCAACTTCGGGTATGAGTAAGGACACAAAGGAAAGTTACCGAGGGCACAACTAACGGAATCTCCCTCTGGAAAGGAAGTCGTAACCTCGGACCTGGGGGTCACAAAAAGTCTCGGGGTAACTTCACTGATCAGGAGAGAGGGGTCATTGAGACTGGGAAGAGGAAATTGTGCTTGGGAAAAAAAGGAGGAGGGGTTGGGGAATGAAGCCCTCGCTGTTGAGGAAAAGTAAAAACATCGGACTGGCTTGCTGGAAGAAGGAAGTCTAATTATCACCTCAAATCGACTATGAGAAAGCAGGGATCTAGGGAAATCACACGAGGGGGGGGTCGATGCTCGTTGCGAAAAAAAAAAGAGGAATTACAGGAATAAAAACAAAGCCCGCAAAGGGGGAAGAGTACGAAAGGACAACACGAAGAAAAGTAACTGATCTGTCCTGAAAGGAGAGTAAACCAAGTTAAATGTCGCCATCCGAGTAGCGAAAGAGGAACTAGGAAGATAAAGCGAGAAAAAGGAAAAAAACGGGGCTCAGGCTTCAACCTCTAAAAGAGGATGGTCGAAACGTAAAGGAGAATCGCAAATGAGGGAAGAAAGAAAAAACCGCTTGAACAAAAATCCTTTATTCCGAAGAGAAGGGACAAGGCTAGGGGGGAGGGAGTAAAAGTTTACACCGCAGATACATATGGGGGTGGGAACTAGAGACAATCAGGAAAGGAAAAAAGGGGTTGTTGTTCCAGACCAAAGGGGAGCGAGCGTTAAGGGGGGAAAGCCGAATTTTACGGAGAAACTGGGGGCGGGTTTGAAGAGAAACGAGCCTTAGATCCGGAGGGAAAGATAAATGCAAAGGAACAAAGATGGAAGAAGACGATTGAGAAAGGGAAAAATTGAGGCGCGATGGCTAATTGAAAAAGGACTCCATTCGTGGACGCGGAATTCGACGGCGATCAAGAAAAAGCAGAAGAATAGATCGCTGGGTTCTGGGGGAGGGTGAAGCCGTTGGTGGCGATCGAAAAAATCGGTTCCGGCCACCTGGCAGGGGAAAGACTCCCTGCTAGCGGGGAAAGAAAGAGTTTGGGTGGATGCGGAGAAAAGCCCCCGCGGGGGAGAGCGCCTCAAAATCAAAGGGAAGACAGGAGGAAACTCTTATCGAGGAACATCAGCTCAATTTAGCAGTTTGACACGGGGGGAGAGGTCCTTAAAAAAACCCCTCCGTCCTGGAGCTCTTCTCCTGCAGAGAGAAAGAAGCAGGTAAGAACCTTCCATGCGGAGATTGCACGATCTCAGGGGGAAGAAAGGAGACGTTACTGTTACAGGGGGCGGGTTTGATCAGAGGTCTCTCGAGGGGGGGGGGAGGGAAGTAGCGGAACAGGAAAGCAAGCGCACGCAATCCCTAGAAGGAGGGCGGGCCGACATAACGGGGGGGGTGTGGAGCATCCGAGAAAGCTCGTAGGGAAGGAGGGGGAACCAAGCCCGCTTGATCAATGATAAGGAAGGGTCATACGAGTCAAAAAGGGGGGGAGCAAGACAAGCAAATCGCCGTCGGCAGTCACGAGAAAATCCTCATCATCCAGGGAAGCCGGGGGAAAAAAAGGCCGCAAGGGGCCTACGTATACGCGGTAGGAGGAGAGAAAAGTACCTGAGAGGGGAGAAAGGGACACCCCATCAGGGCGGGGTACAGAAAGAACTGACGGGTCGATGGAAAGTCGAGTGGATTAGAAAAGGTTGGCGTCTGGAGCGGGGGGAAGGGGAAGAAGAAGGTCTCCTGGAAGGAGAGGAGGAGGCCACGGAAAAGCATAGAGAAAAAAAAAAAGGAGGGAGGAAAGAGAGAGATGCTGAGGGAGTCAAGGTGAGACAGACGCCTCTGGACCGCGCTCTTCCTAAGACTCCAAAAAAAGAGCCAACAATAAGGGGGGGGTTCATGGCAAACTCGATCTGACATATCCAGCATGTATGGAGAGGCGGGGGAAGGAAGGACCCGCCCTGAGGGGAAAAAAAGGATTATAGAAGGAAACTAAAGACCCGCGTGAAACGAAAACAATGATGCCGTGCCATTACGTTGTGGTTCTAGGGGAATGATGAGTGGCTCAGTGGCGAATACGAGAGGAAGAGACGGAGAGGTGGATTGGGGAAGAGCAAAAAACGCTTCTCCAGAGAAAGAGGACAAAGCTTGCAGGGGGAGGATCTGACCGCATCGCCCAGTAGGGTAAGTATAAAAAAAAAAGGAGGATTCTTCCCGATACAAAAGGGATTGAGCGTTGGAACCTCGTGCGCATGTTCGAAGGAAAAGAGTTCCAAGAGGAAAACTCTGAAAAAGCCCAGTCCCAAAGGGAGACAACCGGGACTTTTGCTGGGAACAGCCGCCGTAGAGGACGATTGCCTCAGAAGGGAAGAGGCGAAAGGAACAGTGATCAATCGAAATTCGAGAGGGTGGTCCTAACCGAGAAAAAACAACATCCCTTGGAGGCGCGAAGGGGAGCGACGCGTTGGAAAGTGCGGAAGGTGAAATTGGGAGATCAATGACTTGCGGGGGTTAAGATCTGCGCATGAAACCGGTTAAACTTCGCGCATAAGTGCGTCCGGAGCGCAGGTTTCCTGGAAACGGGCCGCTAACCCGCGAAACCCCATCAAAAATCACCTCCTTTTATAATCGTCCAGACCAGGCGATCCTGGGTACTATTCCTTTAAGGACTTTATAAAAGGCCTTAAAGGGGAAGCCTAAACCGATGGGATCCAGGGGGGAAAAAAGGTTCAAAGTGAGCCCATGCCAAGGAAACAAGAGAAGGTGGAACGGTTTGAGGGAAGTGTATTATGGCATGATACGTCTTCTATTGGCAAGAACAAGTGGCTCCGGAAAAGAGGAATACAAAGGAAACTCCAAACGGAAAAGGGGGACCTACAAGAGGAATTGGAGAAGGAGGGGAGTTTAGAAACCTCTCTAGCCTTAAAATGGTCTGGGGAAGGGTACAAGGAATGTTTAGCAAAGAAGGGGGGGAAATCGAGTCAGAGGGGGAGGGAAGGAGGTTTTTTCACAGGTGGGTGTCGAGGACAGTCCAAAAGGGAGGGCCGTTCGATGTCGAGAGAAAAGTTGCGATGAAAGGGTGTGAAGAGAGGGGACCTTTGATAGAGAAGGTGAGAAAACCAGGGAAACTCACTTTGGGGGGACAAAAGACTGCGAGAACAGAGAAATGAAGGGAGGGAGAGTGGATTTAGAGGGAAAAGGAGGTTTGTTGAATTTCCTGTAACTGCAGGAATTACGCAATGAGGGGTTCCCAGAAGGAAGGGTACAGAAATGATAGTAGGAGGGGAGGTGATCATGGGGGAAAAGGAATGCGGACAAAAAAAAAAAAAGAGAAGATGGGAAAAATTAGAAACATGATGCGCTCGAAAAAAAAAAAAAAAAACAGACATCTTAGGGGGAAGAGAAACGTCTCTAGAAGGATGAAAGAAGGTCCCTTAATGAAGTAGGGGGGAAAATAATCTTGGGGAAAAAAAAGGAAGGGGGTCCGCCGGGGGGGAGCCATGAGGGTGAACAGGGGGAGCCGAGGGAGTGGGCAAGAGAGGGGAAAACGGAAATGTTGCGAAAACGAAGGCTCCCATTGTAACAGGGGGCTCCAACTAAAAACCGTTTGGGCAGGGACCAAGTGCACGGTTTTAAAAACGAAACATCCGCGACGAAGGTTAGTTCCGAGCCATATATGTATCAGAATGGCGGCTTCCCACACACAACGGCCTCCCGGATCCGAAACCAAAATCCACAGAGTCATGACGGGGTAGGGACAAAACAGAGGTCCCGTCGGAACAAGGATTTCAGAGGTGCCTGAAGAGGGAAAAAAAGTGACCAGAAGAGAGGAGGTCCCGAAGGGAATGCTTGAGATCTTAGTATTTGTTAAAGAAAAAAGTAACGAAATGTGAGAAAGTTGTGCGAAAAAGGCAAAGTGCCTAGTACAGGAGGGAAGGCTGCGAATGGAGCAAAGAAAGAGACACGGGGAACACCTAAAACTGGAAGAAAAGGGAGCTGCGCGTGGTAACCCCTCACATTTCAATTGGTACACTCCCCCCCCTTTCACGCATGGTCGCTGCTTGAGGATTGGAGTATCCTAAAAGAAGACTGCCACTTTTGGTTCATTTCAAGGAATCTTTGAGGCGCACGCCCGCGAAGAAGGGGGGACTTCAAAGAGGGCGGACTCTTTCTCTGAAAAAAATCCTGGAGTTCTGAGTAGAAGCAGGAGACATCGAAGGAGGGGTGAGAGGGAAGGGAGGAACGGAGGAGGAAAGAAGAAAACCTGGCGCGGACGGGGGCGTAGCAACTCGTCGAACGAGAAGGAGCTGGCGAAAGGACACCCCTAAAGCTACATTTTCAGGGAGGGAGGAGTTTGCCCCCGTGAAAATTAGGCGTGTTCTGTCTTGGACATCTTCGCAGCCTCCTTTCAGAGAAAATACTCGCACACAACTTCCTCAAATCGCGAAAGCAGGTACATGGGGAAAAACGGGTAAGCAAAGATATGCGGAACGTGCCCCGAAAAAAGGGCCGAAGAAGTGGTGGCGGCAAAACAAAAAGAAAAATAAAGCGAGGAGGGCTGCTCCCGAGGAGAATGTCCCGCGAAGGGGATACTAAGCGAGGCGTCCAAACCAGCGAAGAGAAGAGAGAGTTTAAG
>Ga0179593_1232586_pt1 | contig 10285 bp, 13 predicted proteins | sample CZODoug2_1_08_16_FD_185931 | JGI IMG/M metagenome (GOLD analysis project Ga0179593, IMG submission 185931) | Vadose zone soil fungal communities from Angelo Coast Range Reserve, California, USA - CZODoug2_1_08_16fungal (PacBio error correction) | ecosystem: Environmental > Terrestrial > Soil >...
CAACTCAAAAAGTTGGGGGGGCAAGTGGAACGGTAAAACAAAGGAATCACCTCAAGCGTGGATGTAAAAACAGCCTCGTTGACTGGGGAGCAGAGTTGGCGTGTTCGGGCGGAGGGCTGGAACATCAGAAAGTGAGGGAAATGTGAAGGGGGTTTGGGCAGGGGACCCACATAAAAAAGCCAAAGGGTCCAAGGGAGGGCAGGATTGCACTTGCGGAAAGCCACGCGTGAAAACCAATAGACGACCGCCCATTCGAAGACATCAGGAACTGCAAACACTTGGTTACATACTACATGCTGGAAGGTAGATGCCGGACCAAGAAGAAATAGGGATTTGAAAACCTTCTCAAGAAAGGGGGAACACTGACACACCGCCCTTCGTCTGGAGAACAAGAAGGGGGGGATAAAACAACCATCTCTTAAATGGTCAATGGGGGGGAAAAGGGGACGAAGCGACGCGTTGTAATAGAAATCTACTAACGAGAAAAGGGCTCGGATGCCGATTAAAAACGAGGCACTAGCAAAAAGAACCGGAATAGAGTAGTCTTTCTCTAGTTGGGAAAAAAAAGGAAAAAAAAAAAGGAAAATCAACCGTGGACAATGGACGTGGTGAAATTCCTGGTAATAGAACAAAAAAGTCCTGTCACACGTTCACGATCGTTGAGGCGGAGAGAAGAAACAGGAGGCAGGATAACCCGCCCTGGTCGATCAACAGTCAATTATAAAAAGAGAGGATACAGTCGGGAAAAAAGGTACGGAGTATAAAGGCATCCGGCTAATAGAGTGGGGAATATTACTTTGGAGATCTAAACTTCCGGAAAGACAAGAGAAAAGGGAAACCGCTGAAAAAAAGAGGAGGATCCCGGAGGAAAAAAGGCAAAACCGTTTGGCGCGGAAAAACAGGAACCAAGGGCTCTAGACGCTGTCAAAAAAACACCAAGAAAAGGAGTGAGGACTCTTCGAAAGAAAGGGGGTACAGGACAGAAGTCAGGAGTTGGATAAAATATTGCTCTAAAGGCGGGGGGGACTGGATAGAAGATGATAGAAGACATTTGCAGGAGTTTGGAAAGCTTGAAAAAAAGCACGGCTGTCGCAACAGTGCAGGGTGAAAACGGTAAGGGTAGAGAGCGGCAATACACAAGAGTCCGGACGGAGTTCGGCATGAACGGGGGTTTGCTTGTGGGGTGGGGTCGTACATTAAGAGACGCGATGACAGGGAGGCCAACTAAAGAGGAAAAAGAAGATCGGGCACAATGCTGGGCGCAGGACAGGCACAGCCGCAAGGAAAAAAGAGAGGAACCGAAAAGGCAAAAGAAAAATTAATCATTTAAAGAAGAACCGGAGGGGAACACAGGGTCAGGTGGGGGCACTGACTACTGTAACGGTGGGGGTGTACGTGGCATTTTGGACAAAAGTGCCCGGTCGTAAGAGGGGGGAAGGAAAGGCAAATGGGGGGTAGGGAGAACAACTCAAAACAAAATAAAAAGGAAGCAAGATAAAAATAACGTGCGAGTGGGAAAAAGGGGACAAAGGCATAAGCTAAGAAAAAGGTTTATAACAGATTCAAAGGGGGATGGTAAGAACAAGACACGTCTCCTTGGCCAAAAAAAAAGGGAAAAGGACAAATCATCAGTCGCCAAAGGTAACGTAGCGATAAAACAAACTGGGGCAGGGGGTTGGGGTGGGACCAAAGCGGGCTTCTTAAAAAAGGGAAAATCGAGTTGTGATTTCAAAGGGAGCGAAACGCGCAAAAAAAAAAGAGAGGTACATGATACAAAGAGTCGAGAGACTGAGGAAAAGAATGTAGCGGGGAGGGGGAAACGTGGCTGAAGGGAATAAGTGTGGCCACACAAACCCCCTCTCTCTGAACAAAAAGGGACGGGGGGCGATACGGTCCTGGCAGGCGGAGTCGTCGGGGGAGGCCAGTGTGGGGAACAGACGGGAAAAGACGGCAGCGGACCATACATTGATGCGTCGAGCAACGGGGAGAATCTTTAGCTAGGCAAAAAAGTCATACAAAAACACAAAGGAGGGGTGTTCAGAAACTGGGAGAGGGTAGAGGTTACTTCCCGCCCCCAGGGGTACCAGAAAACGAGGAAGTAGGAGAAAAAGGGGAAAATGACGAACGACCACACGAAAAAAAAACCTCTCAAGAGGGAAGGAAGACCTGTTCTGAAAATTGTGGACGGAGTAGAGGGTGGGGGGATCAAAAGGCAGGAAAGGGTTGCAAAAGGGGAGGGAGGGATGGAACAAGGGCGAGGGGGTAAAACGTTCTTACAAGAAAGGGAAAGGTATGGTGTCGCCCTGTAGACTGCGGTCGAGAGTCACAACATAAGAAAGGGGGCCAGATGAAAAGGGGATATGCCAAACCAAGGCAGGAGATGTAACATGCGAAAAGAGGGAAGGGGGACACAAACGATTGAACCATGGTTTCAAGATAACGGACTGCCACCTGATTCGAAAATAACAAGGAAGGAGGTCTCTCATCAAGGTGGCTGGTTGAAGAACGGGATAACTACTGCGACCAAAAAAACTGAAGCGGAAAGAGAGGTACGAGAGGCTGAGGGGCGAAAAAGGAAGTGTCAGCTTGACTCCAACGGCAGTCAGGGGCATAGTGAGGGAAATTTAGGAAACAAAGAAGTTGTCACTACATAAGAAAAAAAATGGGGAACATGCTAAGCGGTGTACAGAAATACGTAAACTACAAGATACAAACATATAGTTTGAAAAAAAAGATACACGCCCTATAAGCAAGGAGAAAATGATCGGGAGGAGGGGGGTAGCTGCTAAAAATGTGCCGGCATCTCAAGTGAAAATGAAACAAAATGCCATACCACCGGGGAGTCTCTGTTAAAACGAGATGGATCAGAGAGGGAACAATGCCGGACCAAAAAAAAAAAATGCGGGGGTGTAAAAAGGGAAGAATAATTGGAAAAAACCAAAAACAGCTGTTCAGGAAATAGGAGGTGGAAAAAATCTCCGAGAAAACATGACGGGGGGAAAGGGGGAGCGTTGGGCGGCCAGCTGAAAGAAACTCAGGACTGCATAACAAGCTACAAGTGGGGTCCACGGTGGATGGTCTACAAAAACAACTAAGCGAAAAAGGGGAGCGAGTAAGGGGGTCGCACGGGCTGAGCCTTTCAGAAATGGCGGGGGTCACAGGGAAGGGGCGGCGTGAACTACAAGGAATACGAAGAATCACAGATTTCCAAAAGTTTCCTAAAACGGGAAGGGGGACCACAATCAAGAGTAGAAAAGGAGAAAGGTGCAGTTGGTGTTAAATCACACATGGACCAGGGGAACAGCAGAAGGAGAAAAGATAGGCGAATTATTCTGATAAGAAAAAGACAAGGGAAAGGGGGGGTGAAAGTAAGAAAAAAAGGGGGGGCATTCAAAGGAGGATCTAGGCGACTCCATGAAGGGGGTTTAGCTCTTATGGGTCAAAGAAAGGGAAAGAAAAGAAGGAATCGGCCCAGAAGTTTAAAAGGGAGGGGAGGGGGGGGAAAAACCCCTAAACAACAATCAAAACGCCAGGGTCCAAATGAAAATAAAATACCACAGGAAACAGCCACCCCGCAAAAACGCGAAAAAAACGCCAAAGGATAAGGCAAAAAAGGGAAAATGATGACCATCCAACCAAAATTAGGGGGGATTCGAGGGGCGGAGCGGAGCCATTAAAATCTCCGGCTCGGGGACTCATCAGGAAACAAAAACTAACACTCAACGGTAAGAGGAAACGAGAGATCACAAACAACGAGATTTTCAAGGAAAGGAAGGGCAAAAAGGATACTCTACCGTGGCATCGGTAGACATGGGCTGGGCTGAGAAGAACAGAGGGTAGGGGAGGCAGGTTCGGGAGGGTGTTCGCGGAGTTGGATGCAGGTGGAGGGTTGAAAGGGTTTCTTGTGGTTGGGCCGGTACCAAACTCCAAGTTAACCAAGGCTGGCCGATGAAAGGGCGGATCGCGTGCAAACAGAGGAAGAAACAACAGTTCGAAGGAGAACATCGGAAAAAAGATAAACTTTGGCTTCCACTAAGAAAGCAAACGGGAGGGAGAGTACGAATAATTCAGTAGGGGGGTGGCAAATCCGCGGCCCGGGAATGGAACTTCACGAAGTAACGGGGGGGGCGGAAAAAAAGGGGAAATCCACCGCCTGCGAGGGGATTGGTTGTAAACGTGGTGAGAGGAGACGCGTTTGTCCGACGCGCACAGCTACCAGGTGAAGAGGAGGGCTCGACATAAACAACGAATCTCTGAAGGAGCAACGCCAGCGAAACCCGAACCGAGCGGAAAGATAGTTTGGCACAAAGGAACCCAAGAAAAAGGGCAATGTGAACCGTGATGAAAAAAGAAGAGATGTACAAACGGAAGAAAAAAAACACTTAAACCCGTAGCGTCGTAACGAGACAACAAAGATGAAAAGGGGTCAACTGGCTGTTTCAAACCTGAGTGATTACTGGCACGTGCAGGCAGGGAGACAATGGTAAACATGTAACTGTCGACCTGGACACCATCAGATACTTCGCTCTCACAAGAAGCGGATTGGTCGGGGGGATCCGGAGGAAAAACTTTTAAGAGGGAAAGAGGGATGGGAAGACGTCCGAGGGTCAACCGGGCCAAGAGAAGCAAAGGGTGGAAGAAGAAAAAAAAAACCGTGAAAAAGGATCTCAAAAAAAAGGACATCGAAAAAGATGGACCAAACAGGGAAAAAAGAAATGAAGTGGAAAAGAAGGGGCTGGAGGACCATCTGTAGGAAAGTAAAGTTAAGGGTTGGAGTTCCCCGAGGAGAAAAAAAAGCAATACTGTGCGGGCGCTAAACGGAAGGGTATACTACACCTCAGGGAAAGTTGGGGAAACAAGTGCAGAGTTGAACTATCGAATCAATGCTACCTTCGTGTCAGCTAAGATCCGTCAAACGCGATTATAGGGAAGCGGGTGTACGCTCAAAGAAGATGTCGGGGGAAAGAAGAGGACGGGGGAGGACATGAAGTTGTTGAACGCGACAGGGGGCTCCGTGCGGGGGGGATATCTAGACGCGAAAGGCTAGACGATTACAATTTGACAAAAAGGAAGACACCGGGGCATCCCGCCGAAAAAGAGGCAAAAAAACGGAAAGCACAACAAAGCGCAGACATGGGAAAAAAGAAAGGTCGCACGCTTGGAGGAGGAAGGGGCACTGAATGGGTGGGGGGAGGGGGCGGAAAGACAAACGTTGGACCAGTCAATCAGAAGGGGGTGAAACTTCCGCTGAACGTCCCCCCGTTTGGAGAGGGAAAAAAGGCAACAACTGAAACATCACGATAAAAATGGGATACTGGTGTGCGATGGGAAGATTAGAGTTTCCTGGAAGAAAAAAGGGCAAACGCGGTAAACAACCCCACCATACCATAAAGGGGAAGCGGGACACCACCCAGAAAAATAAGAACCCTAACCCAAAAAAACAAAAAAGAAAGGCAAGATTTGGGTTTCAGAACGGGAAATGACTCTCGGGAACGTCACATGGAGAACACGATCCGCGGTAGGAAAAAAGTGGAACAAGTAGGGGCCGAAGTAACGGGCGGGGTGCTGGATTGGTGAAAAAAACTAGAGGGGTCTGGTATAAATTAAAAATTGCATAACACGGTATTGTAGGGAAAAGGGAGACGAGATAAAAAACAAACCTGAAAAAAGGAGGGGGCGACAGAAATATGAAAGGAGGCCCGGTGAGGAACATGCCGAATTGGCTAGGACACATTTGGGACATGGGAAGCAAATAGTTGTTTAAAAACCCGGAAAGCGGGTAAATGAAAGAGTTAAAAACTGGTGGGGAAAAGGAAAGGGAACCATCGGAGAGGGGAACGGGCCGGCCAGGGAATTTACTCTCACGTAACGTCATAGAGGGGAAGGGAAAAATTGATGGCAGAAGTCGTGCGGGAAAAGGGCTGAACATCTTAAGGGATAAAAAAGGGCACGGAAAGCGTAATCTTATAATCGGAAAAAAAGGGAAAGTGTGGGGAACAAACTAGGCACGGGCTACTGTTTGGTTCATGGTTGAAGGACAAGCAACAAAGGGTACACGGGTAATGAGGAAAAAAGAAAGGATCGTAAAAGGTAAAACGGGTAACAAAAAGAACTCCACACGTCGGGGCCCATACAAAAGCCACCGGGAACGACTGACTGGAAGAAAAAAATTCATGCGCTGGGGAACTCGCAGTGTGAGGGGGTGAAACGATGGAAGGGGAGCTGTCTGCCCGGCGTCTCAAAAAACAAATTGGAAAGGAGGACAGAAAGAGCTCGAGAGCACAAAGCACGGGAAAAGGACGGGCGAAAGTATGGGCATCCCGCTAGAGGAAGACGGCCTGGCAAACCTTTTATAGGCAAAAGAGGGGAAAATAATACGCCAATGGACGCTAACAAGGAAAAGGTCAAAAAGCAGACAACAAAAGGGGTGATGGGAATGAAAAAAGTAAGACTGGGGTACTCTTTAAAAAATCGGAAATTTAACCGGCACTAGAAACTACAGGTGGAAGAACGAACGGAAAGGTACAGGAAGGAGGGAGGAGCAAACGGCAAGGGCACATTGGAGTTAGACTTTGGGGAGGAAAGAAGGAGCTTGAAGGAGGAAAAACAAAGAAGGATACGGCGGTCACCTCCTCTGCAGGCGTAGGGGCAGAGTTTTCCTTTCCCGGGAGTACATGGTCGACACAATCACCACAAGGCGGTCCAAGCTCAATGGAAGAGTTCCAAGGCGTCACCATAACTACCTTTTTCGGAACTGGAGCGAGGCCGGCGGGATAGATCATACGGAAGAAAGAGAGGGGGGGGAAGCAAGGTTTCCTCAAAGACGAACTCTAGGACTAGGGGGGGCCGGAGGACAAAGGACGTCCGGACAGGACTAAATAGAAGTGAAACACAAGGAAAGATTGACACAAAGGGTGAAAGGGGGAAAAAGGTGAGTGGCCCCCTTCTACAGAAGCTAAGAAGTGGAAGGAAGATTAGGGCCTCCGTGCAGACGATGCTTACCGGGGAGCATCAGAATGTAAAGAAACGGGAATAGGGGGGAGGCAGGGGAGTCAACGTCAGGCTCCGAAGGGGAACCGAAAGAAACAGTAAACAAAATAACTGGAAGAAAAATAAAAGGGTAAATCCCCTGGAGAACAGGGACGTAGGAACGCATGATGTTTGTCCATTCCGAGAAAGCCAGGACAAAGGCGGTGGACAAGACGTGAGGTGGGAGTGGTGCGACAAGAACCGAGTGGAAGAAAGGGGTCGGAAAGGGGGGCAGGAGGGGAAAAAGGGAGGAGAAGGTTCTCTGCTAACCTGGGGGAAGGGTACTGTGTTGTGCAAGCGCAGGCCTCAATAGTAAATCGGAAAACAGGTGAAGGGATTTAGGTTGGGGTGACTCGGAAACCAAAAAGCAGATCCAAAAAAGCACAGAATCTCTGCACCCGAAAACACCTGAAATAAAAGAATCTGATCCACAAGAAAAGACGCCCCAACGATGACGTAAGACCACGAATTGGGGGGGAGGGGGAGGGAACGACTAGCAGGTGGAAGGAGTACACAGGTACGGGGGAGATACTCGGATAAAAAAATTTATGTTGAGTGAGGAACAATATAGCGAGAAAAGAAAGAAGAAGTTGCAAAGTGGCGCGGTGAGGGTGGCCAGAGAACGCCACTTCATAGGGAGGACGGAGAAAGACCAGTTACGGGAGGGGGGAAAGGTAGGGACGTGTGAGCATTAGGGTTAGGCCTTTTCAAGGAGGTAAGGGGGGTAGGGACTGCGTTTTTGGAGGGTGCAGTGGGCACCAAAGAAAATAAGAAAAATTAAAAAAAAAGTCTGGAAGGGTAGAGGGAAAGAAATTCATCGTGGGAAAGGGGGCACAGAAAAAGAATATATTCCATCCAGGGGGATAAAAACTAAAAAGACCATTCAAGGCGGGAATCAAACAAGTAGAAGGATGAGGATTTTCACGGCACAGTAGCAAAGCTAAAACTCGTTAAAAAGTTTTGGGTAAAAGAGAGGGCGATACTAAAAGAGGGGGGGGACAAAGGAGGAAAATAACTGGAAAAACTCAAACCTTCACGAAACGGCGAAAACGCGGAAGGCATTAACACCTGCACTGGATTAGTCTCACAGGGGTGGTTGGGGGAAAATGGGGGATCAGGAGCATCACAAAGGACGGATGTGAAGAGGTACGCGCCAAGATTCACACAAGTTAAGAGGGGGGAGGTGAAGGAATAGACTAGGTTGGCACAAGAGAAAACGAAAAAAAAGACAGACTGTAGTAAAGAAACAAGGTCTGTAGGGGCAGTACGTCTGTGCAGATCTAGGGGAGGAGGGAAAAACATAGGAACAAGTAAACAGAAAGGGGCTGGAGTTGCGTGGGAATACTGGAGGGAACGAAAGAAAACCACAGCGGAGCACAAAGGCCATCTTGATTGGAACAGGAGGAGTGCCCGGACACGACAAGAAAGGTCGGCAATAGCGGGGGGAGCGAATGAACAAATGGGAGTACCTGGGAATAAGGCAAAAGCGAGTAGGCTAAAAGGTGTGAGACCGAAAGGGGAGAATGGTGTGTACCAAGCGAGGCGCTTCAAACTGAGAGGCGAAAAGGGCGGGGCGGGAAACACCACTGGAGGAGGGGGAGGGGAATGGAGTAGGGGACAAGTGTGGGGTAAAAACAAAAAGGAGACAAAGGAGTCCTACCAGAAAGGAGCAAGCCTCTCTAATTGGCTACTAATGAGAAGACGAAAAGGGGGTGGATGTAAAGATATCTAGGGGGTGAGCATCAGAGACGAAGAGAAAAAGGACGGCGAAGAGGCGAACGACAGGCACCTGCCTCTGCCCAAGGAGAGGAGGCGAACTCTATCACTGCAGGCAGTCGTCGGAATAGTGCTGGAAAGGCGTCTCACATAAGAAAGAACGGCGAAACTTCTAACAGCACTGCAGAGAAGGGAAAGGGAGACTACGGCGGGAAGGGGAAAGGAAAAAAAAAAGGAGAAAAGAAAGGAGCAGGGCAGTATAAGACAAGGCGTCCGACAGAGGGCGAAAGGGAAATCAAAGAATAGAGGCGAAAATATAGTGCCGTATACAAGAAGACAGTTCAATAAAAAACGTGAGTTGTTGGAATCGCCTAGAGACACCTACTTTAAACCTAGGGGAGTGAAAGAAAAGGTAAAGGAGAAGCGCGGTCGCAAAACAAAAGCAAGACACGGAGAAAAAACCAAAGCGAATCATGTACAATATAATACTGAACAATGTAGGGGAGGGGGGGGTGGTTTGCACTGAGTTTTAGGTGACGGAAGGGGGAAAAGGAAACAGTAGGTCCCTTTACAATAGACGGGGTCAAGACCGGTGGAACCATGTTACCCACTGGGGGGCGGGAAGGGCGACTAAAACACACGGAATACACGGGGGCAGAGAAAAATTGAATACTGGTGTGGAAAGGGGAGAGTGCAAGTAGATGAGGAACTCGCTAAAATACATAGAAAAGGGAGGAAACAGCAAGCAAAAAGGCAAAGGTTATTTGGGGAAAGAAAAAAGAAGGCAGTGTAAGCGGTAAAAAAACATTGGCAAAAAAAAAAAAGTAGACCAGGGATCTCGGGGAGGAGCAAGGGGGGGGGGGTGAAAAATCGGATCCGAAAGGTGCTCCACTTATTGGGGTCAGAAAAAGGAAGAGATGGGGTGGGGGTTCTCAACAACAACGGTAGGTCAAAAAGATAAAGGATTCAAGGGGGGAGAAGAACGCAACAGGGGGTTACGACTCATCAAGAATTTTAAAAAAAAAACCATGAAAAAAGGAAGAATAGGGGAAACGGTCCGAAAGCTGGGCACACGAAGGGAGGGGGGGGGGCGCAATTGATTTACCGCGACGGCAGAAGGGGGGGAGGCAAAGAGGGAAAATGCACCACCCAACCAAAGTTACTAGAAACGGCTGCGCAACCAGCCAGAGGGTGAGAGAGAGCAAGGAATACCACAAGCAAATCGAAAACAGTGGTCAGGTTGAGTTAGTCGAACTTGAGGTTCTCATTGTTCGAGTCATACGGGGGAAAAATGAAAACCCCTTTGTTGAACAGAAAGTAATCGGAAACAAGGGGGAGGGTAAGAACGGTTGACAAGACAAAGGAAAGGTGAAAAAACCAAAACAAGTAATTGGGAGAAGTACTAACAGCTTTTATAGCTCTCGGGGACGGAGGGGGAGGGAGGAGTTGGGGTGATAGAAGGCCTTTGAAACAATGGGGGTGGAAATGAAGTACACTCATAGGAAAGAAATTAAAGAGGCTGAAAGAGAGTTAGTAAGTT
>Ga0179593_1446079_pt1 | contig 10285 bp, 7 predicted proteins | sample CZODoug2_1_08_16_FD_185931 | JGI IMG/M metagenome (GOLD analysis project Ga0179593, IMG submission 185931) | Vadose zone soil fungal communities from Angelo Coast Range Reserve, California, USA - CZODoug2_1_08_16fungal (PacBio error correction) | ecosystem: Environmental > Terrestrial > Soil >...
ATCATCTCGGACGGAGAAAAGACCTGCTCAGATATGCCTCACTGCTAGCTCGAACAACAGATCGAGCAGGGGGCGGCATCAGGGGGAGAGGGGGAAAACTATTGCATTCCCCCAAACAATGGCTCGTTAAAAGGAACGGCTCAGCCACGCGCGGAGGTAAAGGCCACGCGACCTGCTGAACACGAAGAGGGGCAAACGAGAGGTGTGGCATATCATTTAAAGAGGCGGGAGATCGCCGAGGCGCCGGGGGATATCCCCTCTCAAAGAGTTCAGCGGCAGCAAACACTCTGGCGGCGTGGGTGGGTTCTAGAGAAAAGCGATTCGCTACCGGTCCTCGGGCCTCGGCCAAAGGGAAAAACGCAGGGGTCGTTCATTCCGCTAGAGAGGGGAGGACGTGCATTCACGGCCGGGTTCCTCAAAGAAAAACCGAACCGACAAAATCACCGCGTCTTCTCGCGGCAGACATCGAAGGGCGATTGAGCGACGGCGATGCTCTTCAAAGAGGAAAAGTGACTCGCTAAAGCATGGAGAAGTGAAGCCAAGGACTATCTAGGCGTCCGGCAGAGGAAAACATCCCCGGTCGGCGAAAAAAAGAGTCTCACCGGGACTTTCGAGGCAGAACGAGTCAAAGGAACGAACATCTAAAAAGCTGGAGGAAGAGGAGTACGGGTCGAAAGTGGGAGGGGGGAACTCTGTCGCGAGTCTGCCCGGATTGACTTTAAAAGGTGGGGGGCCGGTCATCTTATGTAAAAACGCCTCGGCAAATGACGGCACGCATTAGATCGTGTATGAAAACTGATAAGCCGACCGACACTGGAATAGGAGATCGCTTAAAAAAATAAATTAGGAGCACTATATCAAAAAATGCCTGGAGGAGGGAATGATAGAGAAGGTGAAGGGAACGTTTTCAGCAGAAGGAAGGGAGGGAGGGAAACATAGGGGGTTGTCTGCGAAGGAGTACTGTGCCGAGCTCGAGCTGCTCGTAGCCCGGCCCGAGTAGACTGGGGAGAAAGGGAGCTGGAAACTGGCAGGTCAAAAAGAATCTCGTGGCGGCGAGCTACCGCATGCCGAGTCCCCTGACTAGAGGGGGGGGGGACCGATTCAAGGAGGTGGCTATTTACTATCGTAAGGGGATAAACTCTCTATTGGTACGGTCTCCGGACAACCCTCTTAGGCCCAAGAAGTCATCTCTGATCATGCGGAGTGCTCTAGGGGGTTTACTCAGATGAAATTACCTTTTCTGGAGAAAGGAGTTGCTTTCCTAGACTGAAGGAAGGTCTCTCTTTCGCGCCCTGAAGAAAGTCAGTAAAGGAACCGGCTATAGATTAGGCCACTGCAATGAGTTTGGGGAGCGGAAAGGGGTTCTGAAAAGAGTCCCCCTACCGGGGGAGGCGTTAACCTGTAGAGAGCATTGGCTTAAACGTCGTTAAGGGAGGAAGGACAGTCTTCTAAATCAACGGAAAAGGGGGGTGGTCTTATGATTACAAGGGTTTCGGACGGACGAGACTCGACTAGGTGGATGACAGATCCTTCCAAAGAGCTCAGTCAGCGCCTGAGAGGAATTAAGCTCTAGAAAGCAATGAGTTTGGAAGACTCCGGTCAACGGCAGGGGATTACGGGGAAATCCGATGCCAGGACCGGAGAGTAAAAAATCAGGGGAGAAAGGGAAATGTAGTCTTATCCTCGGAAAGTTCAAAATGTGAAAGAGGACACAAACGGTCCAGAAGGACGAAAGAACAAGGGTGACTAGGTCGGGACGCCGCACCTCATATTCTCTCAGGGGGCGAGCATTAACGCGAAGGAGAGGGAGAACTGGGGTACAAAAGTATCATCCGGAAAGAGCACGCAACAGCTCGATCTCGGGGAGGACTAAATATCCGAAGGCAGGAGGACATCAAATGATCGACGGATGACAGAAAAGGGGGGATTATGAGAGATACGGTTTGTATGACCGGCATGCCCAGGCCGCGCGGGATAGTTAGGGGGGGGGGGAAGATCAATAAGGGAGAACAGGGTAAAGTCTCTCCGTGAGGTAAGAGGAACCAAAACGAGTTAAAAGGCTGTTATCCGTTCGCTACGTGCTAAGGCGGCGACGGAATCTAAAGTAGGAGGATCAGAAAGGGGGGTGAGGGAATCTCCCGGCTGAACTCTTTACAGGGGCATAAATCAGAACTCCTTCCGTTGCCGTAATCACGATCACAAATAGCAGCGATAACATCTCACAATCCTTGGGCTATAGTGATTTAAGAGTATAAACAGAAAGGATAGAAAGAGGATGAAACCTTTGTGAAGGCTGCGGAGAACAAGAAAGGAGGACACATATCGACCCTCGCTCCATAACGGGGGTCCAGGTAAAAAAAGGGGAGTAGAGTTGGATCGGGACACACGCGATAACAAGGGAACCAATCCTCTTGATAAACCGTATACCTCTCGAAGGCATGTCGCATGGGGGAGCCAGAGAACTAAAAAATCAAGGCAGAGTAAACAAAGAAGGGGGGAAAGACTCACCAAAAAATTGATAGACTTCAATAGAAACCAAAAAGAAAAAAAGAAGTTTAAGACAACTTATCCAACGAAGATTAAAATAATAAAGCCGTGGCCATTCTCGACTCAGGGAAATAAAAGATTAAAGGGGCCTATTTCACGGGCGTAATTACGTTGAAGACGACTTGGAGGAGTCATCTAAACGCAATCGAGAGGATGGAACACACGGGCGCTGGCTCCAAGCCCAACATGGGAGAGAAAGGGGGGAGGAGGATGTCGAGGGACGAGGGGAAATTGTTGGGTGGGGAAGAGGATCTTAAGGTCGCGTCGGCTTTAGCCTCACATCAAACGGCCGCCCGACCAAACAAATCTATTAGAAACGGAGCACTCCCGGAGGAAAAAGAGGGGACCAGGTCACAGAAAAAGACAGAGTTACCCCATCAGGCCGGGAAAGGGAGAGAAAATATCACCGGGGGGAAGATAGGATCAAAAACAACAACAAAGGAGGTATGAAGAAGATTACCAAAAAGTCAATCTAGCCGAGCATAATGTACACGCTAACCCGGTCTGGGGGGGCTTTTGGAAAAAGGTCCTCGCAGCAGTCCGAACCTCGCAGAAAAAAGGGAAAATGAAGGATGGACCCCTCTGGGAAATTTGATGGCTCGAAAAAGAACGCAGGAAATATTCAAAAAAAGTCTTGAGTGGCGACGCGGAGAACGAAAACGTAAAACCGCCAGGCGGGGTGCGGGGAGTCAGAAGACCCAAAGGTGTAATGGGGGAGACGACAGATCAAGAGTGTGAGTTTAGGCGGACAGGGACAAAAGAGGCGCTGGTCAAAAGAATGGCGAAACTCACCTGGCAAGGTGCTATGGAAATTGAAGGGAATACGGGGGACGGGCCTGGGTGGCCGACGGCAGCAACCGATAAAAGGCTCCTTCGCGCACTGCGGGCACCAAGGAGTGGGGCGGGGGGGAAGATGGAAGTTCCAGAGCATTTTCTAGGATCACCCGGTGGAAAAACTCGAAAAAAGAGTCAAAAACAAAGCAATCGATGAGGATGCACCTCAGAGAGGAGAAGTTTTAGAGGAAAGCTCCTGAACCCGTGTTCCTAGACGGTTTGGGGGGGCACAAAAAAAAACAGATCAACCGATACAGGGGGCCACCCATGGAGCTGCTCAAAAGAAAGGTCCCTCTCGGAGTTGAGAGGGAGGGGGGGAGACGCGCTCTGGACAAACTTCGGGTCGGAAAGGTCAAATCACTGCCAGGTTCTCTCGGCCTCAGTGGGGGGGGAGGAGATGGTAAGAAAAAGCGCGGTCGGCCCGGTGCTGCTCTTGAGTACGGAAGGAAACCTGTAAAGGGCATGGGAAGGGCGGATACTTCACGGCTTAGGGGAAAAGCGGGCGCCGTGCAGAGCCAAAAAAAAAAAAGGCTGATAAAAAAAGAACCTCGGCGTCAGTAAGAAGGGCAAAGCCGACCTGACGGGCTGAGCAAGGAACTCAGATCGTAAGAAGGGTGAAAGATGTGGTGGGTACACTCACTCACGTCGCGAAGAAACATGCAAAGAGGGCCTATTGTGCAAAAAGAACCGGCTCACGTTTAAGGAATGGTCGTCGAAGCGGGGGAAACATCCACCCGATGGATCCTCGGCCGTCGAGGAGGGAAGTCTCCTGAGGCGGGTTGGGCCAGGATAACGCCGGCTGATAGGCGGCTAACCGCTTCTGGGCAAAAAACGACAAACTTGGAAAAGCTGCGGATCTGGGAAGGATCTGGGAAGAACTTTTTAAAAAAAAGGTAAAAAATCTAAGATACCCAACGAAGTTCCGCAAAACTGCTAGCCTGGGGGAGGGTGAGAGGGTCCCAGGGACACGGCGGAAAAGGAATGAGGGGAAGATGGAAAACACAGTGCTCGTGGGGGGGGGGGGGGTGGATCGGCAAAAAACTTTGAGTGGTCTGGGGATGATTCCTCAACACCTCCGCGCATCCTCCAACGCGGCTGCTTACGGCATTGGACTGCGGGAGAATGGAGGCCACCATGGAGTCAACTAGACGGGGGAGGGGAAAAACATCTATTTCCTGAGCGACCGGAAAATCGCTCAAAGGTGAACGGTGAAAGCGGGTTTCATCTCAGGTCAGACAACGAGTGAAGGCTACGCAGGAGGAACCAAAGGGACAGATGATAAGGAAAAAAATAGTCGGCCCGGGGATGTAGAAGCAGTACTAGAACGGGGAAAGAAAGGGTGACACAGAAAAACCACTTCTCCTCATCCAGCAAAACCAAAAAAAAAAAAAAACGGGGCCTCTGGGATAATAAGGCAACGCGTTACCTCTTGGAATTGGAAATTATCGCCGTACGGACGGCCATCGATCACCCGGGCGCTCGAAAGGGAGAACCTCCCTAAACAGACGGCATGATTCAAAGACAAGAAAGTGTTCCACTAGCAAAAAAAGTTCGGCAGCTGATCAAAAAAAAGATAGACATCAACCGGGGAAAGCTCAGAGAGAATGAAATCGAAACGTGGGCATAAATGGAGGGGGGGGTTGAAGTTAGAAGGAAGTAAAAAAACATAAAGATCAACCCGGAAATCGTCAACAGAGGGACTGTGGAGAAAAGCACCGGCTAGGGAGGGAAAAGCCTTCTTCGCGGGGTAAAAATAATAACGGAAAAATCGGGGAAAAAGACCTGAGGGAATATGAGCGGGAGGAGTCATAGAGAATAGAAGGGTAGGGGAACACTCTAAAAGAAAAAAAGCTGCGTACAGACGAGGACGGTAAAGGAGAGGGAGGAGTCAAAAAAACGACTCAAAGCGAGGGAGAGAGGGTATGTCCGCAAAGGCGGATCGGAAAAAGGGAAAAACTTGGGGAGGGCGACTCCAGCAGGGAAGGCTAAAAAGTCGAGGTGTGTAGGAGAGAAAAGGTCTAAGGAAAAAAGTTTGGCAGGCTCCACGGCGTTTGCGAATTTACCGGGTCAGGGGGGAGAGGCAGTCGAATCACGAAAGCAAAACTGGCTTAACGAAAGTGGCAAAAAAAAAAGCGACGAACTCGACCTTGAGGAAAAAAAAAATACCGAGATCGGGTCCGCTTGGGATCTTGGGGAACGAAGGGGGCAGGGAAGAAAGTCCGGGGACGATGAGAAGAGGCGCGTCGAAGGGGAAACGGCTCCTAAGTACAAATCTATTCAAGGAATTCAAAAAGGTGAAGCCCTTTAAAGAGCAGGGGCAGGGCGAATAGAAAGATTCAATAGAGTTAGAGAACAGAGGGCTCGGTCGGGGGATTTTATGGAAGATAGCGCTCAAAGAAGGCTAGGATAAAAGTAAGGTTGGGGGAGTAAAGGCCTGAATCTCACGTCAAGCATCCAGCCCGCTCATATCTAGAACTACGTGCAGCAGCACGAGTATGAGTTCGAAGTCGCAAGAAACCTGAGGTCCCGTCCAAGGGCGTTCCCTCTCCTCCAGGGGAAAAGACCCTAGACTAACTTTCTCGGACGCCGAGGACCGCTTGGGGGGACCCACTACCAGAAGACTTCGGGTCTGAGTAAAGCCGGGCCCGTCTAGAACACTCGGTAGGTGGTCCCACGAGCCAGGGGGGTAGATCGACGTCGGCAACCTGTAACTAAAAAACGGGGGGGAGCGAGCTACTAACTGAAACGCAGGGGGGTGGTGGGTATAATCTGGGAAACCACTCTCCTTGAAAAGGGGAAAAAAAAAAGGTTTTACACGCGACGTCAGCGTGGGACGGGTCGCTACAGGCAGAACTGATCTGGGAAGAAGATTACCATAACGAGGTGGAGCCAGGTTTAAAGAGAAGGGAGAGGAAGAAAGGTTCGATCGCGGGAAGGGAGACTCCACCTCATTGAAGAGACGGACCGTCTCCGGGGGGGAAAAGAAAAGAAAGGCAAAGTAAAATCTTTCCTAGGAGGGTAGCCGGAGAGTGGAAGCATCGAAGACTGGAACGGCAAAGTGAGTAACTGCTCATCGGGATGGGTACCCGTTGAGATAAAAGAACGAGAGGGGGAACGCATCTCAAGATATCCCCTTTAATGGATAGAATAGTCAGAAATCAGTAACCGATAAGAGGACCTCGAAGGGCGGGGGTATCTTGGTTTTAGTAATTGGGGGGGGGTCCGCCTAAAATACTGTGCTTGTGCTCTTTTTGGTTAAGGGGGCAGAAATTCCTGTGAGAACTGAGGAGATCTAGTAGAATGCTACCAGGCTAGGTGGGGTGGCAATATTGACCGTAAAGGGAGCGTGGTAGTATCAGTAAGTCAGGGTACAAAAAAAACAGGGGGTATTAAGAAATATTCCGGTTCGTATCGCACGATCCTAATGAGAGACGATAAAAAATCTCTGGGGAGGGACCGAAGAAAGAGCTAAAACTCCTGGGGGCTAATTCTCGACTGAAAAATATCCCAAAAAAGTACGCCCACGCTAGGCGGGGCAGGAACACACAAGCTAAAAAAGATAGAGTAGGCCTAGGACTTATGGGGAGAAGAGGGCAGATCAGGAATTAAGAGGAGAGGAGGATTGGCGAGAGATTATGAAGAAAAGAAAACAGGTCGACACAAAGGAACGTCTCATCGTTTCCGTCTCGATAAAAACGTAGAGGATGAAAAGATCTACCTTAGATCATTTTCCGTGCGTGTTTAGGTTTCACACAATCTAGGGAGCAGGAAATTAGTTTCCTTGAGATTACCAGAAAAAATCCGAGATCTGAAAGAACTCGCTAGGGAAAACAGGGAAATACGTATTCCTAGGTAATGCAAGGAGAACTCGATAAGTCAGAGTAACGTAAGGGGAATCTCCTCGAGTGAAAGCTCAAAGAGAAATCTCTGAACAAAAAGATCGAGGAATGCGCAGGGTCAAGTGACAAACGTAAATGGAACAAAAAAGAGGGCTCGTGAGGTCGAAAACCGAAAGCAGGTATGTAATCCTCCTCCTTAAAATTAACCAGGGCGGCTACCCAACTCGTTTGGCTGGAAAGGAAGCGAGTCTATCGCCGGACTCGGAAGGCCTTGGAAAAAGATACTCCTTTTAAGAAGAATCCCTGAAGTGTGGGGATATCTATGATCGACAAAAAGAGTGGAGGACACCCACTACAGGCAAACCGCAACGATTTCTGGATGCAGTCCCCATATGAAGAAGATGGAGGGGAACAGCGGCTGCGGCCGGGGGAAAAGCGACAACGCACCGAAGAGTGCAGAAAAACGATAGGGGGCGAGCTAGGAAGAAGGCGAAAGGTCGCCGTAAAGTACCGCTGTCGCTATAGACACGTCGAAATAAGTAACCGGAAGTTCAAAAATGAAAAGAAAATGACCACGGCACGCGGGCTTGGATAGTCCGGAGTATTCAAGCAAAGCGGAAAACTTCGCTCAGACTGCGGAAAGGAAACACAAAAGGTCGAACAGCAATAGGAGGCCGTAACATCTCCCATATTAGTTCGGAGCGCGGATCGTCCAAAGGTCTCTTAGAGAGTTGAGCTATAGGACTTCTTGAGCAGCTATGGAAGAACCTGAAAGGAACGACTACTAGAACGTAACTTGCCAAGGCAAGGAGCTCGGTTATTTACTTCCCCCTGGTAGGCAATGCTCTACTGAACCATGAAAGCCCCAAGAAAGTAATGCGGAGGTGCGTGGGCAGGGAGAGAAAGTAAGAAGGCATGGGGGATCGACCGAAGAACGTCGTCCCTATCTCAAGGAAGGGCAATTGCGAGAATTCCTACGGCTTAAGGAATCACTGTCTGGGTTTCTCAACAGAAGCTAGAAGTGAGATGAGATAAAGGAAGGCGCAGGAAAGATCTTCGCAGAGAAACTGAAGATTTGAAAAAAAGATAGTCCGCCGCCATCGGGCGTATCTCTTACTGTCAGTGGGACCTATCACTCTCTATGATTAGGCAGAAGGGGGAAAAGGGCGCTGACGATCGTGGGCGCCCGAAGTTGTACTATCAGCTAAAGAATATGCCAGGGACGGGGAAGAACTAGAAGAGGGTATCGAGGGAGATAAGACTTGTGGAAAAAAGGGAAAAACACGAGTGGTTCTAGCTTCACTTGATTGGGGGGGGAGGACATGGGGGGGGGGGGGAATAAGCGTGAAAAACGCGCCGGTTGATCGATTGACACTGGAATTAATGGCTAAATGACATCGGTCACTGGCGTCAGCAGGTGAGATCAATCCACTGAGACTGTCGAGGAAGGAACGGTGCTGGAGAAGACTTCAATGGCCACTTATTGAAGGTGCGAAGCTTCTACATCCAATTTCTCAATCGGGTGCGGTATCGATTACCTGGTTGGTAGGCGAGGACGCGCACGAGGAGTAACGAAAAGGGAGATCACCTTCATAGAAGACGCCGAACTGGTCAACAAACATCGCTGTGTAACAAATAACAGACTAAACTCAGGACCATGCCGTCAGCGGAAGCGCACCTTCTATTGGGTACACGGAAGGGGGTCTGACAGAGGCAAAGCCAGGGGAGGGATTAAAAAAACAGCCAAAGACGACATCGACACAGCGGTGGTGACTAGGGTAGGAAAAGCGCACCTACAAGCGGAAGCGCGAGAAGAACTTCAGAGGGATTCCAAAGACGTCCCCCGGGAGGGAGACGGGAAGGCAGAAAAGCCAGAAAACACGATCGAAAAGCGCGTCTCAGGCCAAAAAAATAAACCGGAGAGGTAGTCCTAAAAAGCGATACTGCAGGGGGGAGCAATTAATGCTATTATTCATTCAGGGGGGGGGGGATTCCACAGGAGTCCGATCCAGAACGCGCCACCGGAAAAGGCGTGCCAAGAAAGGCAAGCCGTTCACGAAGGACGCCGTAGAACTATTAAAAACAATCCCACGGCTCGCTTCGGCAAAAAAAACCGCGGCGCAGGCTTGATTCAGAGACCTCCCGAGGAGAGAGCACCTAAAAAACTAAAATCAGTTCTCCGGGGAGGGAGACCTCAAAAACGGGCAAAAGTGGAAATTTCCCGGAAGAAAGCATCCGACCAGGAGCAAAAAAAAGAACGGTGGCGAGCCGCGATCCGATTAGAACACCGTCCAAGGAGGCCCTAGGAAAAGGAGTGGTGAAGAGATCGAGACCAGAACGGCTGCCAGGGTGCGGGTGGGGGGTGGTGGGGGGGTGGTTGCGGGGTTTTTTGGTGCGCAGAAAAACTCTAAACAGGGAAGATCCTCTCCTCCGGCAAAAGGAAGTTAGTAGGGACGGTATGTAAACACCGCGAATCCCCATTTCTACTTCAACGTGGCTAGAAACCGGGGGGGGATCAGCCTCTCCTTCTCCAAGAAGGGAGATAGGAGAACTCAGACGGTCAGACCTCCCGGCGATCAGTCATTTACGAAAGCTATCTAGGAATCTCCCAACCCCCAAATAAAACTTTTCAACCCATGTTAGAATTATCAACGATAGGAAACTGGAAGCACCGCCGGTATGGAAATGGCGCGAGCCGCCGGAATTCTATAATAAGGGTGCCGAGTGCGGTCTAATGCCTGGAAGCTCAAAATCGTTGTCAATAGTAAAACAAAAACTAAGCATGATCTTCAAGATAAAAATGAAACGGGGGATAGGGAGACATTCAAAACACCGCAAGAAGCAGGAAAAAAATCGGTAGTTCTCGCGCGCGAATCTCCTCAATGTTTTGTTTGTTCACGCGCTGCTAAAACTCAAGTCAGTTAAAGCCCACAGAAAGAGGGCAAAGAGAAGGACAAGGGGGGAAGAACGGAAAAAAGAGATAATTCTCCTCAATCTGAGGGAGACGAAAACACCCCACGCAAAGCCATCATGCGTCTCTGGAATAGAAATCGGCGAGCCAGGGA
>Ga0179593_1493939_pt1 | contig 10285 bp, 11 predicted proteins | sample CZODoug2_1_08_16_FD_185931 | JGI IMG/M metagenome (GOLD analysis project Ga0179593, IMG submission 185931) | Vadose zone soil fungal communities from Angelo Coast Range Reserve, California, USA - CZODoug2_1_08_16fungal (PacBio error correction) | ecosystem: Environmental > Terrestrial > Soil >...
CAACGTGGGAAAGCTCACATGAAAAGTGCTTTAGGGAGAAACAGTATCTTATTTTTGTATGTAAAAAAAGATTCCTTTAGCGCCTTGTCCCATTGGGCAAAATCAACAGAATCATCTTGATAAAGTTAAGGCGGGGAGGAAGGTTGAGGGTAACAGCAAAACTAGTTGACATGAACCCATTCGACTCAAACTGGCACTGTTGGACTGGGGTCTAAAAATGTTCAGAAAAAAAACATTGGGCAAGGTCAGAAATCATCATCAAAACATCTCACTTTGGCGGGCTGGATGTGAAAGCCGAAAACCGCAGGGGAGGGGGAAAGACGGATCAAACCCCTTTGAAGAAGCTTAAACGGGGAAAAAGGATAAACTAGGGCACACTAAAGGGGGTCAGCTTGAACATAAAAATGGAGATTGGAAAAAATGACTTATCCTGGAAAGAGTTGGACCGGGAACTCGGTGACAAAGGGAGGAAAGGGGGGGATCGAAGCAAGGCAAAGATTAGAAGAGAGGGGACTAAAGGGAGATATCGGCTCGGGCACTGGGGAGAACGCAGATGAAAAATGACCGGAACCTGAAAGGAGAGGAAAATGAATCCCAAAAGAAGAAGTCTCGGAATGAACTAACTTGCAGGGGAGTTAAAACAAGGATCATCCCTGGGGCCAAAGAAGGAAAGGTCCCAGCCCATAATTGTATAGGGCCCAAAGCTTGGTGTTAAGTAAAAAAAGGAGGGTCGGGTGAAAAGAATAATCCAGGAAACGACGGGTTCGGGTACGGCTATTGTGCGGCTAAAAGCACAAGAGAAGAAAGAGAAGAAACCATGTCAATCTCGGAAAAAGAAGGGGAGGGGGGGTCGGGCATGATTGTTTGTCGAAATCAGCGGGGACCGTGGTAGCAAGGGGCCGCGATAGAGAACAAAATCGTCAGCTTAGGCTAGACAAAAAAAAGGAGAAGAAAGGTCCTAAAGAAAAAAGGGAGTTGTGCAGGGTGAATGCTCTGGGGGGTTGAGGTTGCAAAGCAGGAAAAAAAAAAAAAAAAATGTAGGGAAAGAGCGGAACAGTCACGTGGAGGGTCAGCGGGAAAAAAGAAAGTGCGGGGGTTGGGTCTGAATTCGGGCTTGCTCAAGATCTTTGCAACAACTTGAAGAGCGCCGCAGCAGGTGGAAAAAAAAAATGGCGAGAAAGTCACAAAGCAAAGGACTGGGAGGAAGGGTGGGAATAGGAGAGGGTCACGGAAATAGGGGGAGAAAAACCTTGGTCTGCAAGCAGGGAAAAAGGACTAGCAGCAGGACAGCACCAATGAAACAAAAAAAAAAAGTCAACCAGATAGGAGATGATCGGATACCACGACCACTAGAGGAAGGGCGATGAAGGAAGACCGAAAAAAGGTGGGGGGTCTCAGAAGAATTCGAAAATCTGATAAAGAGAAAGGTTGAAAACAGAAGGGGGAAGCTACCCAGCGAAAAGGGGAGAGATAAACTGTTTTGAAACTATGGTTTGGGGGGGATGAAAGCGGACTCATCAGGTTAACACGGTTATCACTCAAGAAAGGAGAAACGCTACAGTGGAAGCTCCCGCCTGGGCCGCCGGTGAAGCTGTCCACACAAGGGTTTGAAAGACACAAAAAGGGGAGGGGGAAAACACTTAAGCGGCCGTTGCAAAACAGGGAAGAATTTCAAGGGGGGGAAAATAGACAGGCGGTTCAAAATCGAAGTACTCTGGCCAAAAAGGAGGGAGGAACCGGGAGGTACATGCTTCCACTTCAAAAAAGGGGTTCCCACCGAAGTGCAGTTAACAGGGTGGGGAACAAAAGGGAGCAGAAAGGCGTTTATTTTATTAGCGCAAAAGCTGGTGGGGGAAAAAAAGAGCTCAAACAAATTCTTCTGTGACCATACAGTACTGAAGACTATGAAATATCGACAAATTGGGAGGAGAATATCTAGGAAAAACGCGAAATACGTGGTCAAGGGGGGGGGAAGGTGGGATCAAATGAATACACTTCTAGTCCACCAGAGGGGGGAAAATAGTCAAAAGAACGAGGAGGAAAGAGAGATAGTTTGTATCCATTCAAATGAGAGCATAAAATTGTATAACCTGCCAAAGTAGGGCCACAACTAGGAAACTGAGGAAAAGGAAGGTACTATAGTCCTTCATAACAATGTTGAGATATGGAACTAGTACCTGGAGAAGAGGAAAAGGTGGATTGGTACTTTAAAGGAAGCGTGGTTTGGTCAAGGGTAAAAAAGAGTGGGAGCTCATAAAAGCAAACATATGAATGCTTGCCAGAGCCCATGGGTGAAGAAGGGAAAAGGAAGGGGTTGAACGGGAAAGGGAGAAAAACTGAAAAGACAAAAAGAAAAAAAAAAAATTGCCATTAAATTCCGAAAATAATGAATTGGAAAACGACTTCAGGAACCTTACATTAGAATGTCTTCGTGAAAAAAAAAGCAAAATGAAATTTGAAAAGGAGGGAGGGGGGGAAAAGGCTGGGCAGCTTTCAAGCACAGCCCGCGGGAAGGAGAAAATCGAATCAGGAAGGGGACTTGATGCCCTGTAATTGAAAATGCGTCTCTCCTTTTAACTTGCTCATCACAGGCAAAAGGGGATCTGAGAAAATTGTATGGTCGGTAGTAGAGGAAAAGGGGGAATTGCGGTCCCTGTGATAGCTTAATCATAGATAAAGGGGGATCGAAAAAAAAAAAGAAGTTAGGAGGCGGTCATCGCTAGCTATGGAATCGGGATACTCGGGGGAACGATTGGGGGGGAAGCGGTGGACTGGCTGCGCTCGCATTATGAACGAGGAAAAAGGTGAAAAAAGTACGATTGCAAGTTAGAAGAAAGGAAAAAAAAAGACAATCCTTCCTTCCTTTCTTGGGGCGGAGTGTACAATGATGTCTGCGCTCTTCAACGGCTGACATGCGATCAAGTCTTTAACACCCTGAAGGAAAAAAAAAAAAAAACTGGTCCGTTTGGGGGAAACGCCGAAAAAAAATCAAAGAACGGTTCTATACTCGATTAATGGGGGTTAGAGAACCCGATTCTTCAAAAATAAAAAGGGTCAAGAGCATTCCAACAATCAAAAAGGGGATACAAGGTCACCTGCATATACATCACTGTGGGGAAGAAAGAAAAAGAGCTTAATATGTGGGGAACAGGGAGGAAATAAAGGGGATAACGGTAAACACTTGTCAAAAGAGAGGGAGAACCTCATGAGGGTTCTAAATAGAACCGATGGGGGAAAGTTGATCTGTTTAGTTCTAGTAATTGTCATGATGGGAGAGGAAAAAAAAAATATCGAGATGCAAATCTTCAAGGGGACTCAGGGTGATACATGGTTTAAAACCCTAGGGTGGTCTTAAGAAAAAGGGGGGGGGAAAGGAAGGCCACCCGCAAATATGTATTGTATCGCGGTAGGTGGCAAGGATTATAAGTAGAAAATGCATTCTGAATTAAGCACTTTCTTGAAAAATGGAACAAAGGGGGAAAGGAAAAATCATTAGTGGTCCCGTGAATGTAGTCATATCGGAGAACAGGGCGGGAGCTATAACAGAAGCGGAAGGGTCGACCATCTCTATGCGAATTTCGTGCAAAGGGGGATTCAGACTGCCAAGAAAAGCCGGATGAACCGAGGTTGAACGGAGGTACGACATGGAAAGAAAGAAAATGGAGAATGCCAAGCGGAACACCCGGAGGGGATTTGGCAAAAAAAAAAGGTGAAGACAACTGTTTCCAAGTGAAGCTAACTTCAAGAGGTGAAAAAAGCAGCCCGCGCGGTGAAAACTTCTTCAACATCCGGAAAAGTCCCAAAGGGCGGAGGATAGATGAGAAGGAGGGGGGGGGAAATGTTGGGAACAGAGTCAAAAACGGAAAAATGGGATGGGAGAGGGGTAATGGGGTCAAGCTACAGAATGTGTTACAAATCCACATGCAAAAGACCTAATTCACTTGCAAGATGATTTGATGGTTTGAAAAAGGCGGTTATCAGAAAGAACTAGCCAGGCGGACAAGAAAGAACAAGGGAAAAAAGGAAAAGAAAAAAAAGTCTTGCCGGGATGGCATGGAAAAAGTTGAGAGACGATCAACAACAAAGGGAGGGGAAAAAGGGAGAGAAAAGGAACGGGGGAGGGAAAGGCCATATCTTCGCTGGCACATAAGAATGTGATTTGTAGACTACGGGGAAGATCAAAAAAGAGAGCTTCCTTTCATGATACAAGCAAAGAAAGAGAAAGAGGGGAAAAGAATGAATGTCGGTTGAAAGCAAGGAGGTAACAAGAAGGGAGGTATAGGAAAAATGTACACCAAGGAAAAAAAGGATCTGGTCAGCTGTTTCAGGAAACAGGAAGGCCTGCGAGTGGGGCCAAAGTCAGCTGTAAATCATCATCATCAAAGTGGGGACTTGACTTGGCCTAGGAGGTTGAAGACGGAACGAATGGAGTCAAAAAGATTGGGGAAGCTTCAAAAGGGGGGAAAAAGGGGTAAAAAAAATAGGGCCAAAAACAGGTCAGTGTGTCAGCAGGGGAAGTCAATTGCTCTTGGAAAACATGACGTTCCGTAAATCTTTTACCTGAACTGAGGGGGAAGAAAGGGGGGCTTTATTGGCAGGGAAGAAGCACGGGCAAAAGAGCAAAGAGAGGGAGGGGGAAAGAGGGGCTCGGCACTGTGAGCTAGAGAAGACCGGAAATGACAAGGACCGAAAAGGTAGTGGGGGAAGGGGTGTCCAAAAACGGAGCACGTCCAAAACATAAAATGCAGGAAGGGGAAACAGGAAAAGAAGGAACCGAGGGAGGAAGTAACAGACGAGTGGCGGGGGGGAAATAAGGGAAGGGGAAAGACCACCCTTACGTGAAGGGGTGAGGAAAAAAAAAATTTCCATGAGAATGGGTTACGAGGTGGCTGTTAACTTATATTGGGGAAGATCTCAGACAAGAGGGGGAATGAAAGATAACGAAAAGGCAGGAAACCGTGTTGGGGGGGGGGGAAAAATATGCAAAAAATGAGTGGTGGGTTTCTAAAGCTCTTGTTGGGGGGGAAGAAAAAAAAAGAATTCATAGGAATAGAATGAAAAAAAAAAGAAAGAGGAGGAGTCGATGACACACAGATTGAATATGGGAGAATGAGTGAAGGAATGGCTGTTGAATGAAAGCCGGAAGGAAAATGGGGTTTTGAAGAAGAGGGGACGAAAAAGGGGAGCGACGTCACGTGAGTCAAGAGCGGAAGGGAAACGGGGGACAGCTTTTGGGTCATGCGGGGTTAAAAATTGGAGCATCTGTGAACGGTTGGGAAGAAAAAGAATTTGGGGGTACAAAGATTACAAAGCAAGGAGGAATGGAATGGTGAGAAGGAGAGGACTCGTTGTCACAAATAATGAACAAGGAAATCAACGCAGGGAAAAGAAAAAAAAAGGGCCCAAAAACATCACGTTCACCCGAGAAAGGTACAGGAACTCCAATCATTGAGAGCAAAGGAATAAGGGGAATCTGAGTTGGAGAACGAAGAGACTGGACTCAGGGGGTAAAGGAGAGAAAGGGGGAAAAATTTTTAAAGGAAGGATAAGAAGTAACAGAAAACTTGAAGATAACTTGGGTGTGACCTGGGGGATTAAAGTGAAACGAGAGACGCGCAATGTCAAGGGTATTAAACTCAAGAACGGAGAAGCGATACTTGATAAAAGAAGGGGGGGAAAAAACTTCGAAGAAGGCTGAAAGAGCAAAAAAGAGCATAAGAGGTTGCAACAAAAAACTGGCGGTTTGCACACTGTCAGAGGTAGAAGAAGTGCAAGAACAGGGGATACTGTAAGGTTTGCAAAAAAAAAAGGAGCTCGGGCGGGGGGACCAAAAAATTAGACTCTGGGTCAAACAAGGGAGGGGGCTGCCACAGGGGAAGGGACTGGCGGAACTTTAAAGACAAAAAAGGGGGGGGTTTTGCCAGGTGCATGCAATTTTAGTCGGGGGGGAAAGAGGAGAAGGGGGGGGGGGGAAAAGGGATGGGCAGAGGGGGAAAAGGGACTGTTCAAGACAAATGATAGTTAAATGGACCATAAGACTGTAGGGGAAAAGAAAAATCTCACATTGGTTATGAGAAGATAAGGACATTCAGAGATAAACTAAGTAAAAATAACAAAAAGAAAGGGGGGGATCAAATGAAAACACTTGATAGAAGGCCTCAGTTCAAGGAATACCAGACAAACGGATGGAGGGGAGGGGAAAAAGAGGGAAAGAAGGAGGGGGGAAGAAAGTGCCTAGAAAGTGTATTCTAGAGAACGCAAATATGAAAAAACTAGGGCTTATGAAGAGAGGCTGTACTATAGGAAAAAACAAAATTTTGAAAAAAAGAGGGCAGTAGTACTTTACAGGAGGGGTAATTAAAGAAAGTGGTTGGGGTTTAGCGGTGAAACCAATTGAGAGAAATAAATCACAAAACAGATTAAGGGGAGGGGCCAGACCATTTTGCATTGCACGGTGAAAAAGGAAAAGGGGGTGTTAACCTTGGAAAGGGGGGGAGAAAAATGAAATTACCGGGCAGCCAAAAAGGGGGCAGGAGAGTAATGACGCTAAGGATTGAACGCAGCTAAGTGAACATTACAGGATCAACTTAGGGAGTGGGAAAAAAACGGCTAACGTAAAAAAAAACCGGGATTTGAGTGAAAAAAAAGGCGTGGAATTCACAGCGGCGCTGCAAAGGATCACGGAGAGCTGAAAGGTGATGAGTGTACCGTGAATTTTGTGCTCCGCTGAGGATTTTGAAAGGGGGATCATGAACCAGGGGAAAAGTGATCTTGGTCGTTGGAGGTATTTAGTGATCTGAAAGCTTGAAAATGGCTGGGTTCCCCGTTGATTTAACAGACATGGCGGAGGGAGAAACCACGATGTTAGGGGGGAAGAGCGCTAGACTCTAGTGGATGGGGAGAAGTGAATAGACTCTGGAAAGTGAGTGGGGGGGACTTTTGAAAATATGCTCTCAGTATACAAAAGCCAAAGTTGTCGATAATGAAGGGAATACGTCCCTATTCACATCATGGCGGAATGGACTGTTGAGGGGGAAATTTGGTTTGTAAAATGATGTCGGAAGAAATCTTCAAACCGTCTGGGAAAAAGTAGCACAAGGCTGGAAACCCGAAAGACCCAAAGAACTGTCAGGGGGGGAACGCAAGAAAATCCACGATGTAACGAGACTGAGAAATTACCTGGGGTTGGTTAAAACCCATCGGATGAAAAAAACAAAAAAACAATTCACAACACAAGGGGGGGGGGGGAAGGAAAAGGGTACATGAGCTAAAAACAGCACTTTGTGTCAGAGAATAAGAGGGAGGGGGGGACGGATATTCTAGACTTAATGGTCTAGGAACCAAAGGTCATAAGGAAAAGACAACAAAGGAAAAACAAGAAAGAGGGACGCAACACTATGGGGGGACCGTAATAATGGATAGGTGAACGTTCTCTGTGTCTAACGAGGGACTAGATCCAGCAAATACAGTAAACAAAAGTCTCAAAAACCTAATAGGTAACCCTACGAAGTTGGAGGGGAAAAAAGGGGTGGCCCTTATTCAAAAGAAATTATTGGTGGGACAGAAGGCGTGTGGATGATACGGTGTTACTTCGGCAGTGTAAAGCTCGGGGCCGGACAGGGGGGGGGGAAAAGGGACCACCATAGGGGTCATGGGTGAACCGGTCATTGCGGGCAATCTCGAGATCCCAGTGACCAACCTTCTTCGAACATCGCTATGAGAAAGGAGAGACAAGTGGAGTCCTGCCATAAATTACCGGGTATGAACCAAGGGAAGGGTAAAAGTTTACGAGACGTGAGTAAAAGAGCAGGAAGAATGTCCAAGCTGACACCTCGTTTGAATTAGCATAATGTTTCAAGTTGAAGAGGAGAAAAAAAGGGGGGGGGGATCCCGCGGCCCAGCGCGACGGCTTCAAAAAACATCACAAGACAAGAAGTCAAAAAAAAAAGAGATGGAGGATTATATACATTGCAGAATGGGGGGGAACCAAGAAGTCAGGAGAAAGTGAAACAAGAAAAAGAAAATGGAAAGTGGAGTGCAATCTAGCAATCATGATCAGTGGTAAAACAAGAGAGATTCACTTATAAAGATGATTGATGTGTCGAAAGAAGATACAAATATGCCAGAGAAAGAAAATCACTTTAATGATAGAGGAAGGAGGAAGAGGAAACTTCAAAACGTTGAGAGCTAGAAAAAAAAACAACGAGGAGGTCAAACGTAAGAAATCGGCCATGACTTGCGGGAAGAGAAGGGAATATATATTTGGTTTATGGTAACTGGCTATCAGGGAAGGCAGGGTCATGGGAGAAAAGAAGAAAAATCAAGATGAGTAAAGTGAATCGGTTGCATGTGATGGGAAAAAAGATATAGTTATGAAGAGTGAAAAATGACCAATTATCGCAAAAAGAGGGAAGAGGTTTCAACGGGCCAGTAAACTGATCTTGTTCACCAAACCTTGATTCAAGTATCATAAAGAAAGAAGAAGCATAAAGCAATTTTTGTACTTCACTAAGGGGGAGACGGAAAAAGCACTGGGCTTCCGAGGGGCTAAATAGTGGTTAAGAAAGCTTAACATTTTGAAACTAGGGCAAAGAAAAGAAAGGAAGACTGGGGGGAATGCTCAATGAAGCTTGACAATACGGATTCGGAAAAGGGGGTTAGAACCTGAAACAATCATGAAGGATTAGTAGACCATTGGGCACAAGAGGGGGAATAGAGAATGGTGGAAAAAAAGAAAAGAAGGGTTAGACTTCGGCACTGGGAGATCGCTCGGACCGCCAGAAAAGGAAACCTGAAATAATCTTAAATGGGGGGTTTCGAGGAGAAATTAAGAAAAGGAGGGGGGGGGGGGGGGGGGGGGGGAGGGGGGGGGGGGGGGGGGGGGGGGGGGGGGGGGGGGTGCATTCAGAAAGAAGAAGACCTCAAGGCCCCGCAGGCGAATATAACAAAGGTGGAGAAAGAAAAAAACTCTGGGACTTAAAGACCCACCTTCGTAGGTTGCCACCAGAGGAGACCGAAGAGGGGTGGAATCGTCTTGCGGTAAATGATTTGAAGGATCTCCCCTCATAAAGCGTAGAAAGAGAACGAAACCGGATAAATCTATGGAACCCATCGGTTGCGGAAATTTCCTGAAGAGGGGGGGTCTGAACGGGAATCAGTTACATTTTGTTAGAAGCAAATATCCTAGAAGAAAAGGAACAGTCTGAAGAGATTCTATCGGCAACGGGTCACTGAAATGGGAGTAAGGGCCCCAAACTTTGGGGGGTGAAAAAATGCACTTTATTGGGGGGGAAGCCGGGTCGAGAATGTATTTCGAAGGAGAGAAAGTCGACGTAAGAGTCACAGTGCTTTTGGGTAAAATGAGGGGGGGTGGAAAAAGAATGGGCGAAGCTTTCCCCAGAAAGGGGGGGTGGAAGAGCGCCAGACAAGAAAGTGTTACAAAATGTGCGTAAATCCCCAAGCAGAAGACGATTTGGGTTAAAAGCCTTCGTATGCACGAATAAAGGGAAACCCGGTCCGGAAATCAGTTCATAACTGACGTCAGGACATCAAAGGGACCACAAACTTCACGTCCGATATTCACGGACACGCCTACTAGAAGTCTAGCGATGAGCACGGATCCGAGAGGGGTTTTCGAAAAGGAAAGCTCTGAATTAAAAGAGAACGGGACAGAAATTTTACAGCCGGGAAGAGAAGAAAGACCATACACACTTTGATCATATCACTTGGGGGGGAAAGGGTGGGAATTGAAAGCGAGAGTACGCAGCAATTATCACGGGGTTAAAAGAAAGAGTCTCAGGCGCTACGTTCTCCCCCGGATTTAAGAGAATCGGGGGGGGAGGAATGCTGAACACACCCGTGGCACTCAACTCCCGCTTTGGGGGCAAACACTGGGAAAAAACCAAAGACCCGGGATACTGTAAGGGGTCAAAAAAGGAAAAGATGTGCGTTTTACCAAATAGGACGATTACTAACATGGCCACACTTAGGGCTTGCACCGTGTAAAGGGAGGCTAACTTTCTTAAAAAGGAAGGGTTTAAAAAGGGGACATAATGGCTCGGCAACACTGAAAATCTGGGGGGGTTCTTAGAGCAGCAAAAAAAAACCAATCAGCGAAAACAAATCTTCAGGAAAGAAAAATACAGTACTGGTAAAGTACTATAAAATATCTCAAAAAGTTGTATGAGAAAAAAGGAGTAGCAGTCCCTCGCTAAATGCATCCTCGTGTGTTCAGATTGTGGGGGACAGATGGAATAAACTTAGGACGAAGAGGTTCCTGGAACAC
>Ga0179593_1557468_pt1 | contig 10285 bp, 18 predicted proteins | sample CZODoug2_1_08_16_FD_185931 | JGI IMG/M metagenome (GOLD analysis project Ga0179593, IMG submission 185931) | Vadose zone soil fungal communities from Angelo Coast Range Reserve, California, USA - CZODoug2_1_08_16fungal (PacBio error correction) | ecosystem: Environmental > Terrestrial > Soil >...
AAGTATGGTAGCAAATGAAGAAAAAGGGTGTCGGCTCTCCGAAGAAGGCGGCGTGTACCGTGCAGGAGAAATCAAGTACCCCTCGAATAAACATCTGTCTCCGTGGAGAAAACACCCTAGTCCTGAAAAAAAGAAAAGAGGGGGGAAGGTTTTGGAGCTTAGAAAAAGAAGAGTCGTTGGCGATAAGGGGATAGAAGAATTCCATCCCAATCCACAGGGCTGCGCTCGATCTCGCACGTGCGTCGTTGGACAAGAATAGGGGGGGGGTGGCATTAACGCGTGGGAGCCAGAACACCCTCCAGAAGGCCCGCGTCAAGAAAAAGGATGCGTCTGAAGAACCGCATCCCATCCCAGCGAAAAAGGGAAAAAAAGCCGACTACATATCGGGGAAGGCGTCGCCAGTCAACCGGCCCGGGAAAAAAATGTACGCTGCCGAGAGGGGGACCTACTTTTTCTGACAGTGCAATCGATCCTTCGTGAACAAAGGGAGAGGGGGGGGAAAAAAAGAGTCAAACATCTCAAGGCTCTAGAAGCGTAGCGGAGGCGGAGAAGCAGGGTTTTCTCAGGGGAAAAAAAAAAAAGGGGGGAAAAAAACCAATCCGGTACTTCAGCCCCTTTGCGCATGGGGAGGCAGAGTGACCAGGGGGAAATCCCCCCTACCTTATTTCCGGCCGGGGCAACTTGCAGAAAAAAGAGGACCGGTCTGTCGCTATCAGACTTCATGAATTCACTATCAAGGGGGGGGACCATGGCTTCCTACACGGACGGTACTGTCGGAAGGATGGCTTGATGAAAAAGCCGGGAGGTTGGAGTGTTTCTCTCATGAAATCTCCCGCTACGGAAGAAATTCAATAACACCTGAGGGTCAAAAACGACCGGCAATCAAAGGGTGAAGCCGCTCACCTACCAACTGGCGCCAGGAAAGGGAAATAGGGTGTGTACTACTTCAGAAATGCATGGACGGAAAAAAAATGTATCAGAAAGGGATGTTCTTCGGGGACTCCCGTTGGGAAAGAGGAAAGTACTATGTGGCCACCCGTGGAGCCGAGGTGATCGACGGGGGGGCCGTCCTGATGCAAGGAGGATCACCACGGCCTACTTTATCGGTCAGATGTGACGGTGTTCAGGGGGGACGCCCTGGCGAAACCGGGATGGGAACCGAGAGGTAAAGGTCGTGATGCCGAAGAGGTTGGGGTTTGGGTGTTTTTTGGTTTGTGTGGGGGGGGGGTTATTGGGGGAGTTTTTTTTGGCTAGCGTGTTCTGTTTTTTTTTGGGGGGGAACCACGTCCTTACGGAAAAACTCTTCTCTCTCCTGTCAACTCTGAAACTACTCTCCTACTGTGAAAGGGGAGACCTCTGAAAAAAAGAAAAGAGGTTTTTCATGAGGCCCGATGACGACTTTCCCCTCGTACGAAAGGAACAATCTCTCTCTTGCCAGAGAGAGGGGGCGGCTTGAATTCCGAACAAAAAAAAGTCCCACCGTGTTGATTGGCGCAGGGACAAAATCGGCATGAGGAGACAATGGCTGACGGGAAGACCGACTTCCGTATGTGCAAAAATGCCTTGCACAAAGGGAAAAAAGAAGAAGAGTACACCGAGGTGCGCGAGAAAACAACGTTGTCCGGCGACCGCGGTGCGAAAGACGCCGCCAGAAGCTGGCATACGATTATGCTCGAGGCGAATTTGTCATCCAGAGACGGCGATCCGGTCGCTTCTTTATAGCACCGTCCCGTACGGGCTGCAAGGAAGGGGGAGAGGCCCGCGTAAACACGCCGATGGCGGGAAATCGTTCCTCGTCGGGCCATCGCCTCCGAAGGAAGAGCATTGTGCCATCTGGGAAGAAAAAAACGGTTTGTGCTTTTGTCATTGCTGCGGTAATCTCATTAAGCGGAAGAGGAGAAGGGGAGGAGGGGGCCTGCCGTCGCCGAGGAGCCGCTATCCGATTAAAAGTGGAGGCCTGCTGCGTCAAGGGAAAGAGAGGGAGAGGTTAAGCAGAAGAAGACGTGGCCGGTGCGTAGGGGCGGAAATGACCATGAACGCTGTTTCGGAAGGACTGTATGGCCGCGCAGGCGGTACAAAGGGGACCGGGGGCACTGCCTATTCGGGTCTCGCTCCCCTCCCCAATCAACAGCACCTCATGGTAAATCGTCCGTCGTAGGAAAAAGGATCTCGCATGCGGCGTGCGAAGGGGGGAACCGCTGATTGCCTTCATAGGGGAGAAAGAAGATATCTATGTTACGCCTACCCTCTCGGCAGCAGGGGCGGTTATGGGTGAGGGGGAGGGGGGGAAAAAACACTTCGATCATACCTACTTCGTGAAAAGAAAAAGGGTGGAGGGCGTCCCGAGGGAGGCTACTGAGAAAAGGAATAAGAAGAGCGGAGGAAGAGAGAAGGGGATGCGGCTTCTGACAGGCGCAGGGTGCTCCGGGGGAAGGAAAATGTTGCTCTTCGAGGAAGAGAAGGGTCTCGGTAAACGAAAGAGGGGGAGAAGGGAGTACTACACGAAACAACGAAAAGGGGGGAAGCTGTTCTCTCTATGTCCCTCGCAGGAAGAAGCTTGTCTTCCTTGGCGGAGGGGAAAGGAAAAAAAGAAAAACCAACGGAGGAGGAGGAAAGGGAGGGGCCTGCCAGCCGAGGACAAGGACTAAGGGCGCTCTGAAAAAAAAGAAAGGATCTTCGCTTTCCTGGTACGGGCCAGGACGCCACCAACCGCGTCGAGGAACCGGCGTTTTACCCGTTGGATCGAATTGAGGGTCCCCGACACATCGGAACCACGGAGACAAGCCGTGGCAAGAAAAGGAAGGGCACTGTCGGGAAAGGAAAAGACGCTTCGTGGATCAGTGGCACAATCGAGCGCCCGCGTAGAAGGGAAAAAAAAAATCACTAAGTCGGTCTGAGACGGAAAAAAAACACCACCCATAGACGGTGGGAAAGGGGACCCCGAGCTGGAGAAGGGCGACTTTCTAGGCGCGCAGTATGACATCCGTTTCCCACTCGTAAGGAGGAAAAAAAAAAAGACGCGGAGAATTGGTCATAACGCTACGACGCCGCTGGACAAAGGTGCGCAGCGTATGGGGGAAAGGGTCGGGAATTTTCCCTATGCAGTTGCCATCTGGGGGAAAATAAAACTCCCTTCAAAAGGAAAGGGGGAAACAGCCGTCAACGTCAGGAAAGGGAAAGCTCGCACGACGTCCACTCTATCTTCGGACCGAAACCGGGAGCGTGAGCTCTCGTGCCTAAAAAAAGCGTATATCCGGCTACAGATCAAAGGGAAGGAGAAGGAAAAACCACCCGCAAAGGCTCAGCCTTTCCTGGAATGCGCTTAAAAATCCGCTCACGTCAAGAATTTGCGAAACAAGCGGAGAGGAAAAATGCAGTATCGCATAGACCTACGATTAACGATAGCTATGGCGTCGATCTCCACGGACGGGGAAAAAACCGCCGCCTACCAAGTTTGCCGGGAAAAGGAGGATAACGGTGCGGAAAAAACAGACTCTCGCAAAAGTTGCCGCAGCGAAGGGAAGGAAAATGGCGTTCCGAGAAAAGAAGAGCACTTAGCGTCGTCTCGGGGCGTCCGGGATGCCAGGGGAAGTTCGCCTACACACCGTTGCAGGAGAAGAGAAGCCCGCGGTGACGCCGGGGGGGTGAACGGCAGTGAACCTAAGTGCTATTCCTTCGCTCCGGGGGGGGGGGGGTGGGGGGGGGGGGGAAAAATCTCCTCCATGTACCGGAGGGCTCTCAATAAACCCGTGGGAAAGGAAGAAAAAGGGGAGGTAGGTAACATCGCATAAAACCCCCAACGCATATCGCGGCGCCAGAAAAAGGCTCGGACTTTTCTTCAAGGTAGGGGGACTGACGAAAAAGGGGTATAGCCGCGAACGAAAATATTCACCGGAGGAAGTAATAAAAAAAAAAAAAAAAGGGGGAAAAATGAAAACACGTAAGAACCACGTACTTAGGCTTTGCCAAGGGAATCACGGAGCTTACGTCGCTCTCTGGCCGGGAAAGACACTTACCCCTGTTTTCGCCAGGGAGAGGGGCACAGAATTGAAGATCCGGGGGATAGAAGTCTTGCAATCAATTGACTCCACACACGAGATGAAATCGTTTGCGCAAAAGAAAAAAGGTGGCCACATAGTAACTACGGCGAGTACCCGAAGAAAACAAGGAGGCCGGTCTCCGTATAAAGAAAGATATCAAACAGAGCTTGCGCTCGAAGTAACGAAAGAGTCTCCATCGTGCCTGAAAGGGGGGGGGTCGCGCGAGGGGGAAGCGCCAATCATCTTGCCTGCTGGAGAAGACTATATTTTTATTGAAGGGGGGGGGGGGGAGTAGGAGCTTCAGTCCTCGGAGACAAAAAATGTGCCGGCGCCTCTTTCCCCCGAAGCCCTTCACCTTACAAAGGGGAAAGGGGAAGGGGACTCCCGGAAAACCTCGCGCAGCGAGCGGGGGATCAATGCCCGTAAAGTTCAACCCAATTCTATGGAGGGGAAGAGGGCTCATACGCGGTGTTAGGGAAAAGGAAAAATAGAAGGTCCCGTTCAGGGGGACCCTCACTCGAGTAATAGACTACCATGCGCAAAGGGGGAGTCAATTGCAGCACTGATTGGTGTCGTAAAAGCTGGTTCATGAGAAAAAGCTGGTTCGATCCTCCTCTCGGCGGAAAAAGCGAAAGGGGAAATGAGCCTCGGCAAAGAAGGCATACCAACTCGCCACGTAAAGGAACTGATCGATCTGCACCTGAAGCGAACTCGAGCTCCTCGATTACTTAACGATGCGATCGTCGGCCGGGTGGAAAGGGTCGAAGCCTATCTTGTCGTCAGGGAAAAAAAGGAATCGATCGGGGAGATCAAAGGAAAGCTAAAGAAGAGAGACATGAATGGTCTTTTTTGGATGGAAAATCGGGACAAGAGGAAAACAACTCCACGTGCTTTCCAACGCAAAGAGATCCGCCCGTACCGGGGAATAGTGGATTTGGAGGGAAGTACTCCAATGCTCTCCACAGCTAAAGGTATGAGCCGGTGAGAGGAGAAAACTCCACCGAGGGGGGGAAGGGGGTGTGCGGTTTTCTCCAGGCGACGGGGGAAATGGAGGGGGAATTGATCAGGGAAGAGGAAGAGCAGTTCCTCTTAAAGGTTCGGGGCGCGCCCGAAAAAAAAAAAAAAAAAAAAACCCCCCTCGAGAGGGAAAAGATAGATCTCCAACAACACGGGGGGGAAGAAAGAGGAGTTCGCCCTGAAGATCTAATTTTTGTCTGGCGCGCCGAAAAGAAAGAGGGAGGAAGACCTTGCGGAAAAGGGATCAAGGTACCAAGACGGCCGCCGGGATAACCGCACACAAGGGACCTAAAAAGAAAACCCCCTAGGGAAAATGCCTTTTTTTTGAGAGGACGTGCGAAAGAACTGCAAGAGTCGTTGGAGGGAGGAGAATATCCATCCCATCCACGCGGGGAAGGAGGCAGAAAGAGGAGGCACCCTTTGTTCTTTCTTGGACCATCGGTGTAGTGGGGGGGGAAGGAACGGTGTGGGCAAGATAGAGGAAAATGTCTGCCCGCGTAGAGGGCGGATGCGCGGAAAAACAGGAAAAAAGAACAAAACAAACAAAAAAACTAAAAAAAAAACAAAAACAAAATACAAAAAAAAAAAAAAAAAAGAAAAAAAAAAAAAAAAAAAGAAAAAAAAGAAAAAAAAAAAAGCCTCAAGGTGGCTCTGAAGGCCGCAACCGGTTAGGGGAAGAAGGAAAAAGGAACGAATCGCAGATGTACGCTGACAGTCGCCGACTTGCGCAGAATACAGGAGGGACACCAACGTGAAAAGTCATGGTCAAACAGCTCCCTAAGAATATCTCTAGCCGCGTCAGCCGGGAGAGAGAGGGTGAGGCATGAACGCACGTGAAGAAAAAAAAGGGAAAAAAAAAAAAACCGTAGGAACAGGGAGGGGGCGGCCGGATGAAAAAGATACCCCCCGACCTGACGTTACCTTCTAAAAAGGAAGACCCCCGCGTATGAAGCCGTCGGTAGCGGAAAGGGGGGGGGGGGGAAGGGGAGAGGAACGCGATCACGCTGCGCGAGGGAGAGTTAACTCGGGAAAGTGACGGCTTCTTTAGGAAACCAGGCAGCCGGCAAGGAGGGGGTAAGCGGGCTCTCTAGAAGGGGAAAGGCGCCGACCTTCAGAACACCGGGAGTCTTTTACGAAGAGACGGGCGCTGTTTTAAGCACGGACCGACCCAACGGGGAGGGAAAAAGGGAGAAGAAAATACGGGGTGTAAGAAAGGGGGGGCGATGACGCGCATCCGAAGTGGAGCACGGAGCTGTTACTGTCAGGAGGTCCTGCCTGTACCTCATACTAAGTTGGCCACCAAGGGGGGGGGAGGAGAACCTGGGCGCACGAGAGGTCCATTATTCACACTTGCGATCAAGAAGGGATCGTCATTATGGGGGTTTCTATCCCGGAGAACCGGGAGTGTCTGGACGAAGGAAGAGCTCGTACGCCACGAAGGCCGCGCGCCGGGGGCAAAGGAAGTTCGAGACCTCGCGATCAGGGGTTTCCATCCGATTAATGCAGAAAGGGGGCTCGACGTCAGGGAGGGAGCGAAGGGGGGTTCATGGCCCAGGGGGAGGGGGAAGAAAACACTCCTACTGCAGAGGGGGCTACTCGATCTTCGGGGTGGGAGAAGGGAGAAAATGGGACTAACGCGGCTCGGAGTTCACAAGGCAGTGTGGGTCGCAAGCAGAAGAAGTAAGGGGGCTCGCGGACAGGGGGGGGGAAAAGAGAAATGGCCTGCTTTCACTGCAGGAACAAATACTCCCTCGTAACGCGGCAGAAAAAAGGAGTTCTGCGCCTGAAACGTGTTCGTTCCGCGGCATAAAAAAAAAAAACGAGGACGACTGCAGACAGGGGAGGGATACGATTATTCGAAGACGCGAAATTGTCATCCTCGAGGAGAAAGGGAAGAAAAGTCGCTTCCGTGCGTAGAAAAAAACCTTACTGCTTCCCAGGCACTGAAGGCAAGGGGGAGTAAAAAAAAACGATGGCGTAAGAGGCAGGAGAGGGCTACGTCGGTCATCTCCTCTGGGGGGGGGGGGGGGGGGGCGACAGAGAAGAAAAAAAAGGGAGGAGGCCTCTTGCTTTCGCTAATCGTGGAGTTAGCGTAGGTAGCCAGAAATGGAGGGCAAGAGGGAGCCGGAAGGGCGCCGCACTATTGGTGAGGGGGCGCCTCTATCCGATAGAAGGAAAGACGGGCTGCGCGGCACACAAAGTTCCGCAGCACTCGACGTGGAAGGAGAATTCCTTGCTGACGGAAAGATGCGTGAACTGGTCCTTTAACGGAAGGATGGCCGCGCAGGCGTAAAAAAAGAAAAAACTGCTATCTGGAAATGACCGACCAACCATCCCCATCATTGGTAAAAAAAAAGAAGTCGTCGCGTCTTACCCAATTGCCCATGCTTCGCTGGAAAAGAAGAGTGGGGGGGAACCGCTTATGGCCGCAAAGAAACTCACTCTATCGTTACGCAGAAGGGGCCCGCAAAGAGGGGGTGGGGATTGTTCTGTAATGCGAAGCAGACCGCGAGGGAAGAAAGAGGGAGGGAAAAAGGAGGGACGAGGGCGGCGATCGAGGGGAAGGCTATGAAAACTATGACGAAAGTTGAAGGTTAACAACCTGCCGGGACGCCCGGGGGGAGGGGGGGAAAGGGGGTGAGGGTCAGGTGGACTCTGTTGCTCTCGAGAGTCGATCCACCCGGGTACGACGGGGGAGAAGAAAAAAAAAAAAAGGGTGGCGCTCCTGGCGTAAGGGGGCGCTGGCGCCGCAGGAAGCAAGAGAAGTGGCTTGTCGTACTTGTGATGGAAAGGGGGAAAACACGGGATGATTATTAACATATAATATGGTCAGGAAGCAGCCAAGGGGGACGGGAAAAGGAAAAAAAAAAGGAAGCGAGCCATAGCGCGCCAAAGAGAAAGGAGGGAGGAGTGCCGGTTTTCGTGTCGTAAAAAACAAAAAAAAGCGTCGGGCAGAAAAAAAGGTGATCTAATTTCGTCCGGGCGAGAGCAACATCGCCAAGGGAGAAACACCCCGTCCCGGGCGCCGGGAGTTTCATCCGCCGCGCTGACGGATCATGGAAAAGAAGTCTCCGAAAAAGACAACGCGATGGAGTCACTAAGTAGGGGATGAGAAGTGCCAGAACAACTCCTCCCAAAAAAAAATAACCGCCAGGTTGAGCGCAAGATGCTACTAGGAAAGCAAACGGGAAAGGCCAAAGCGGGGGGAAAAAAAAGCTCAGCGCGCATTCTTCAGGGAGTGGATCGAAGAAGAAGACGAGGTAACAATTATTCTCCGATGGGGTTTCTTGGATCGAGAGGAAAGAAGGGGGCATTGGCCAGTCTGTGGGACTCCTGCGCGGAAGAAGGGGAGTCAAAAAGGAACCAGGGTCAGAAGAAGAAAGGAAGCTCTCACTCACCCGAGAAAAATGCCGGAAACGCTGCTTTATCTCTAGGAAAAAAAGGATATAATCGGATAGGCTCAGAGGGAAGGACGACTGCATACCATCCAGGGACCTGCATCATATCGCAACCTCCGCTCAGGAAGGGGAAAACCAAAAATTGAATCGAACAAGCGGAAGGGAGGGGGACCCTTATCTCATATCGTCTGAAGGAAGGGGACCCGACGATGAAAAAGAGAGGACGATACTCCATCTGCGTTTGGAAAGCCGCCGACCAAAAAAGGGGAAAGGTGGACATCCGGGGAAGTGCTTAATCCTCCAAATGTAACGACCGGGACCGGCGATGTGTTCGCTCAGGAAAATTCACGAGGCCGAGAAATCATGTAAAAGTCTCTTCGGCGTGGTGCCGCGGAAAAACCGAAGGAGCCTACACGGGGAGCCGAACGCCGCGATCGGGGCCTCTTTCTGAGGGTCGTTTTGGGGGAAAAGGGGGGAGTGAACTCCTGCCATAGGAAGCCTCCGGTCCCAGAGGAGAAGGGGAAGAAGAGCGATGCTTGCAGAAAAAGAAGAAACCCGTGGTCACTCCAACAGCGGTCGTCCAGAGGAGAAGGAGGAAAAAAAACCACGCGATCGAGGGCCAACCTTTTCTTCTTCCGAGTTGCCAGAAAAAGAGTCGGTGCCTCATGAAAGAGAGGAGCGTACTTCGATCACAGATTTACGTGGGCGCTTCAGGGGGAAGAGGAAAGGGGAGGAGCTCTCCTCGGTCTCGAGGGGCCCCCGGCACGCGCGAGAAAGAAGGGGGGAGGCGCCGTAAACAGTCGAATACACTCGGTGTTTAAAAAGGCTTCGAAACTGAACAAAGGAAGGAACACGTAGTCCTGGTGAGAGGAGGGGCCAGCCACGTCGAGAGGTTGGCGCAAAAAAAAAAGAGGCTCTCCTAACGGGGGAAAAATAGTACTGGAGGTACGGGAAAGGCCGAAGAACAGCAAGATCCATTCTTCGAGCGCGTCATCGGAAACTGAGCTTGCGCTCAAGAAAGGAGGGGGTCTCCATCTTAAATGCGAGGGTTCGCATTCTCGGCCAGGAAACAACAGCTTGCCGGCGTGAAATACAGAGGGGGTGAAGGTCGCGCTCGTCAGGGAGATTTCCTAGGAGAAGGAAAACTCTTTGAAGGGGAGGAGGGAGTCACCCTCCCGATCCCATAAACGCCCTGACCCGAGCCATCGTTATCTCGAATTCCTTCAGAGGAAAACGAGAAAGACGACCTGCTCATACGCGGGTAGGCGATATAAGGTCAAGTTCAGGTCGGGGGGGGGGTTCCCCCTCAACGAGAGTCTAGGCCCACGCCCCCTCCATGCGAAACCCCCTTGCAGAAAAGGATTGGGTTTCCAGAAAAGGGGGAATGCTCAAACTGGGTCTCACTCCTCCTCGACGGGGAGCTTCTGATCTTAGGGGACGGAAAACGTTGTGTTGAAAGGAACCAACGCGGCCGGGTTTCACTACTGATCGATCGCAAAGGCGTGGCTAACCCGAGAAAGGAGGACGAGCTTCTGAAGGTTGGAACTTCGACTAACTGGGGGGGAAGAAAGGTCCCGTTATCCCTTGAGGGATGTCTTCGAAGATCAGCCGCATCAGAAGGTAGGGAACGGTTGCATCCCATGAATGTTGGGGTTCTTTAATTCGGGACAAAAAAAAAAATGACACACCAACTAAAGCACACTTTCGGCGAGACACGAAAAGGGGGAAGCGTTTGTATTGGGATCTACCATGATCCCAACTATCGTTAAGGTATGAGAAAGGAAGGGAGCACCACATCCGGCATGAAGGTTTCAGGAACTCGGGTGGAGG
>Ga0179593_1299934_pt1 | contig 10284 bp, 9 predicted proteins | sample CZODoug2_1_08_16_FD_185931 | JGI IMG/M metagenome (GOLD analysis project Ga0179593, IMG submission 185931) | Vadose zone soil fungal communities from Angelo Coast Range Reserve, California, USA - CZODoug2_1_08_16fungal (PacBio error correction) | ecosystem: Environmental > Terrestrial > Soil >...
CCCAAAACAAAGCCCGTCAGTTGTGAAGTTGTGGCTAACTCATAGAGTGGAAGGCGATATTTCTTGGTCCGGTCTCTGAGAACTCAATCAACTTCAGTCGGATACGGGTCCCTGTTGGGACGTCGGCGCCTTTGACACTTACTGGAGTTCGGAACCTCTCCCTAGACTTTAACTCGCAGTCGGTCGATGAAACCTAATCTTACTGGGTAGAAAAACGTGAAGTCTGCAAGAAGGCGCGGGACACTCTATAGTCGCTTCTCCCAAAAGGACGAATCGACTCTTTTTTTTCGAACTGACAACCCTTTAGCCAAACCCAAAAAGTGGGAAGAGATCGTCGGACGATATAGCCGGTGTTGGCGAAACAGACTCAGCGGACAGGTGCTAGTGGCCTGCCTTAAAAAAGGTGAGCGGCAGACCAAAAATTGGGGGGGTTGTCAACGATGGCTTGTGAAGACGGCAGAAAACCGGAAGAAAAATGGGTTTTTTCTTGCAGGGGGGAAACGCCGACGTGACCGTGAGCGCGACCGGGGATAAAACCTGGGAGCCGCACGAGCCGCGGGGTTGTGGCGTCCACCAGGTCGAGTCAAGGAGCGGACTTTGATGTGAAGGTGGTGGTACTAAAAGAAAAAAAAAAAAAAAAAAAAAAAAAAAAAAAAAAAAAAAAAAACCAAGATTCACGTCGAGCGAAGCGTACCGCATCGTGACTTGTAGACGTTGGCCTGCATATATCTCAGTCCTAGCACGATGGCCGTTGTCGATGCTCAAACATAAGGGCCTAGGTCTCCCGCCTACACTTTCTCCCGGTTGACGTCGGACAAAAGCCTCCTTCACTGCCACGCGCGCCCCCGTACCAACCGCGCTCAAAGCGCTTGGGCAGGGAACCACCTCAAGAAGGGTCTTAAGACGGCAGTCACATCCGAACCAAAAAAGACTGGATCCTAACATTTCCTCGAGTACAAACATTAGCACGTCATGGAAAGGGATACCGGCGCCCCTCGGACACGCCGGTCAAGGAATGACTCTTGCCCTGTAGTTCAAAGCACGCTTGGCGAAGGGGATAAGTAGAGAATATTTCGATGGAATACTTCGCGCTTCTCTGTGTCTGATACCCCCAACTTCTCATAATATCGCTATCCAAAATTTCGGGAGAGGAGCGAGTGTAGAAGCATCACATAAAACACCGATGGAGCAAAACAGGGGGCTAGGGCATCGTAAGAGCGCTTTGGGGGGCAGTGCATAGAAGCGTCCGTGGTTTTGGGAGGTAATCGGCTATAAGGGATTGTCGCTAACACTAGCTCTTAAGAGCAACGGGAAGGTAGAGGACCCGGAGAAGGTAGCCGATCGGGGGGAGCTAAATATTATTGGCCACTCCGGTACTCAAACACGCCAAGAGCAGTGGTACAAATCACTTGGATCGAAAACAAGCGCAGAGGCGAGCGGAATCAAAAGCACCGGACATCTATCGGGAAACTCTTTCACCTTCCTACGGCTCAAAGCGACTACGAAAATAGGGTCGCTCGTAGCCCTATTCCGTCAAAAAAGCTGATCTGCCGCCGTCGAAGGGGAAACATGAGATCGCGGCGCTCGAAGTGAAAACACCGCGGCGGGGCTAACTCGGATACAAAAACTTGGGCAGTTGAGGCTGTGACTCCTCAGATTTGGAAGTCGAGAGGGTCCTGTGAGTGGTGGAAGACAGACGACGTCGAAGATCGATGCGGGGAACTCTCTGATATGAGAAAAAAAGCAAACCCCATAAAACTAAACCACTCCCTCCTCCACCGCCTGCCAGTGGACTGACAGCTGAGAGAGCCTCGGCGCTTATCTAGACTAGGCCGTCCCAAACCAGGGAAAGGATTGGATCACCCCTGTGGTCACGCACAGAGAAAAAAAAGAGCATCTACCAAAAAATCAAATGGTTTTACTTGACGTTGGTGCCGGGTGAGCTATATTATCTGAGACAGGAGGGAAGTTGGGGCCTTCTGAGAAGAAGAGCAAGGCCTCGTAAAAAAGGACCCTGAACCTGGGGGGGAGCGGCCCCGTCATGTAATCTGAGCAGGAAACCAAACAACACACACGCGGAGGAGCCGAGGGAGGAGGGAAAATTCCTCTTCCTTCTGGAAAATGGAAGAGCAGAAACTCCTAAGAAATTTATAGATCTGAACCAAGGTAAACAACGGGGGAAAAGACGTGGCAACCAGGTCCCAGAGAGGGATAGTGGGCGGAAGAAATGCTAGTCACAGCTAAGGTCACTTCTTTCTGTCTCACCTTCCTTGCTCAGAAGTGTCAGACGGAGACCGAAGGGAGGGAGCGGGGAAAAGTCGGAAGATGGGATTCCCAACGAAGGAGGTGTCTCGAGCGCAAACCGAACGAATAAATAGTCCTCTTCTCTAAGAAGCCAGAAAGATGAGTTCATCGGCTATGAGGGGGCGCGACGCGGAGGATCGTACGCGGAGCCGGAGTTGATCTGCGTGAGAGATTGAAGTCCTCTTATTGGGCGACTTCAAAAGAACGGGGGGGCCGGCCAGAAAGATAGGCATCAGGGCTACGATATCAGTCGGGGAAAAACTTTTATAGAGAGGCATGGCTTCTATGATCTGCGTCGGCTACCGAGGGTATAGCGCCGAGCTCCCCCCCTTCTCCACGTTCTCAAGGCTCTCGTAAGCACGGGGGCAAACAAAAAAAGCGATAATCGCGGGGAAGGGACGGATCTGGGCGGGGGAACGAAAGCCCAGACAAGAAGCCGGGAGAGAGAGGGAACCGTAGGTGATGGAGACAATCTTATGGGAGGTTCCGACTTGAAAGAAACGTGTAGCTGGAATGGAAGCATTGGTTGGAAGGGGCGAACCCTTCAGACTCAGGGGTGTTGCTCTTTGAAAAAGACGGGGCTGATCACCTCCGTCAGGGAGAATCTCGAACGAAAGATAGCCCGCCCGAAGTCGGGAAGAAAAGCGCTTTTATATGGGGATGATGATTGGCCCCCGGTTTGACACGGGGGCTGATAAGGGAAACCATCTGCCCTATGAAAAGGAAGATCTGCCCGGAGACCTGGTGGGCAGAAGAGAGAGGCCTCTTGCAAGGGAGGGAGGAGAGGCCCTCAGAATAAGGAAACGAGTTGCAAAAAAAGAATGAGGGATTTCCTTTTAGGAAGCAGGAGACGTGCCTCAGCATCAGTAAAAAAAACGGTGAATAGGGAAAAAACTTGGGCTCGGGGGGGAGCACCTTCAGGAAGGGGGAGAAAGCCGTACTATTCAGTCGTGGATCGGGGGCGTTCAAGAACTGTGATCGCGACGTTCTCGAATTCTACTTTTGGCCGCATCACGCCCTAAAGGCGCTAAAAGAATCACAATATCTCAACAACCAATTAGGATGAAAAGATGATGTGCTGGGGGGAGGAAGAAAGAGAGCAGAGGGAATTTGCGTGATGCGGCACCAAGCGTCTAGGCGAGACGGCAGCAAAGTTGAGTACGAAAGGAAAGAATGGTCCTACTATTGCCAACCGAGGGGATACCAGAACAACTTTTGCCTGGGGGATCAAGGGGGTCGGCAATGATGCTGTAAGGAGCGCTAAGACAAGTACATCACCGCATTCGGTAGTGGCTCCAGAACAACAAAATCGAATAAGTGCAAGCAAGCCGCCCGGCCTGGGCTGGCTCGACGCTCGACCACCCGAAATCTGAGGGACCGTAAAGGATGGTTTGGGAGGGAGTTACGCTGTGGCCAAACGGTGGGTGGCTTCAACATGGAAAAAAAATCAGAACTTCGGCGGTCCTCGACGCGCATGGGATTAATATCCGGTCGGTTCTTCAATCGATAGAAAGGGGGGTCAAAAAAAAACGAGAGCAAAATAAACCGATATTATTGGAAGGTGGTGCAACTCAAAGGCCTAATGACGGCCTTGAGTAGATTGGGGCAAGACCAGGCCGCCAAAACCTTTCCGCCACACGCCGGGATAGACAGGCGTTACCAAGGCGTGTCTGTGTGGGTGGGGAGGAGGCCTCAGACGAGAAGATCAATAGAGATTATGCTCGGACTATCAAGAGAAACTATAAGTAGGCCAGCGTCGCCCATCTTACGACCGCGAAAAGAGGGGGACGCGAGACGTAGCCAAAACGTGGGAAAAGAACGTACTCGAACACCACGATCGTTTAACTTAAATCTCCAACGCACCACCACCTAGAGACGGAAGTTCCGCGCGAAGGGAAACTATCGAGCTGGTGACCTACATGGGTGCCCCCCAGCCCCGAGTAAAACCTCTCCGCGTCGGCACAAGTCAGAAATCTCAGACAATGTAATAAAATGCAGGCTTCCTTCGTCCGGATAGCCTACAGGCATGTGTACCCTGGCCCCACGGTCTTCTCGAGACAAGGCCGCGGCTGGTTTTGAAGAAAACAGCTACAGATCCCCTTTTTCGCGCTCAGAGCCGGCACGGGTATGAAGTGAACCGAGCGGCCCCGCACTAACCGACCCGAACCGCCCAGGACTCGGTTGAGCGTTTTTTGGGAAACCGCATGAGTCCGACCACCCGGAGCGAAGCGAGGAAGGACATAATTGCGGGATTCCCAGAGGGGGTGACCGGGAAGAAAATAGGAAAATAAGGGGGGGAAGGCTTTCGCGATTTCTGGGGCGATCAAACGATCCAATAGGGAAGGGGAAGGGTCACTCCGAAGAAGCCTCGGGAACATCGTTTGGTTGTGGGCCGGAGGGCGCGAAGATAATACCGGGTCAGCCGGATGCGGCCAGGTCACCTGGTGCAAATCATCGACGGCAGATTCCGTTACAGGGGACTGAACAAGGGTCCATCCTTCTCAGATCTCATCACCGGGGCTCGCATCCAAAACGGAAGAAACCACGGAGGAAATTCTGGTCAGAGGAGATCATCTTCGGGCTGACAAAGGGGTGATCTTCCCTAATGACAGGGGGGTGGGGTGAACCAGGCCGAGGAAGAGTATCCATAAAACGCCGAGGAGCATCAACTAGTCCCTAAAAGTTCGCAGGATGGTGGAGTGAGGGAGTGTGGGCGGCGAATCTATGTGTAACGAGATATCCAGAAGCGCGGGGACGGCAATCTAGTGCGACGTGGGGGAGGCACAGACCCTCAACCATGAAAGCGTCGTGTCCAAAAAAGAAGCTCGAGGTACTCGAGACAAAAAGGGGCCAGATTTCTCTGTCTCTCTAAGAAGAAAAGGCAGCCTCAGCTGGGGGGTGGTTGCACGGGAGGACTCAAGGAGAGAACCCAGGGGTCCTCGACGGCCTCGTCGATCAACGGGTGAGGAATAAGGAACTTCACTGGACTCCAGCAAAGCCAGCGCCGGCTGCAGAAGGAATTGTACGGGACAATGCTAGATGGAGGATCCGGGAGTTCTAGATCGAGATCAACTCCTCGTGGTCAGAGAACAAGTGTAATTAACACTCAGGGGAGGTGGATTGGAAAGGGACATCAGAGAGGACGATCATCATCCTTGTTAGAAAACAAGATTGAAGGGAGAGAGTTTAAGGAAGGTAGGAAGTTCCTGGTGTTGAGACTAAAAAACCGGACCGCGAGTGGAAAGTACTCAACCGCCGCAAGTCGTCGAAGCGCACGAGGAGTCTCGGCGGGTTGTGTTAGGGAGGATGCTTGGCTTCGACCCGAAAAGGTTCAGAACTCCCGATCAGGGGCGGGAAGAGCAAGGGAGGCGGCAGTACCGGGAGTTTGGGAAATACGAACGCCGCAGAGATCTCCGGAGGAAAATCCTTTCCGGATCGAGCAGGATAACCGAGGACCGGGCGGTTCAGTTGCTATAATAGGCGGCCGGCGGCAGGGAAATGCTCTTTCGCATGGTACCTGCAGTAGAAAGGTTGTTCATAGGCTGGAATTTAACAACCTACAAATATAAGTCGGAGGGGGTGCTGATTTCAGGAAATAAAGCTATCGCGGATCCGTCGGGGGATGGGCTCGGGAAAAAGGATGGCTAAAAAGGGGGGGGGACGGTCCGGAGCGGGACAGGACGTTTCCGAGGAAAACCCTTTACGACCTGGGGAAAAGGAGGATACCTCGCTGGGAATGGCATCCTCGACAGCCTCAAATTTCCATCTGGCGATGACTTCTTAAGAGGGAAATCAAACTCAGATGGGTCAACCTAGCTGCGTGATCGTAGAGAGAGGGGCAGAGGGAATGGTCTCCAAAAGCCCTAAAACCCAATGAATCGGGTCCGGGGAGAATCCGGGTTGAACTACAACAATGCCGTCGGGGTGCGCTAGAGTCATCAACGCGAGAACTGAATGTCTCTTCTTTCACCGGCTAAAACTGCAATAAAAAAAGGAAGGGGGGCCGAGGTGGCAGCATGACTAGACAAGGGAAAGAGGCACTAACCAAAAAGGGGGAGGCCTCACAGGCCTCAGAATCCAATAGTCACCTGGGAGCTCAAAAAAAAGTACCATGTGCTAAAACACAGGCGAGAAAGGCTCTCGCCGTGGGAATGCCTGGAAAAAAAGGTGTCGGTGGTACGGGTGGCGGTCAGAAAAACCATAAAAGAGAATCTACGACGGGGTGGGTGTTGGCCCGAAATAGCGCGCTCGTCCTCTACGAACACTTCATTTGTTCTCAACGCTTACGATCGCGGTGCTAACGATGGGCGCCTGTTGAGAGATACAGCCACGCGCAACCAGTTCTACGACGTCCACAGCGCGCCCCTAAAGAAACGTCGCGATCCCTAGGAGAGAGGGGCACCGCGCAGAAGCCAGTCTATTGAAATCTCTTTCCCGCCACAACGTCACCAAGCGCTACGCCAGCTTCGGGTTTGGGTTCTCTCCAAAACCATAGGGAAAAGATAGAGAAGACCCACCTTCAGAGAGGGAGGTGGTGACGTGTTTGACGAACCGAGATTGAAAACGCAGTGGTTTAGTCGTGAGATCGGCGAGGGAAGAAAAAATCATCCCGAGACCTCGAGGGAGATTCGCCGCGTGGGACGTCGGGTCAAGTGCCGAGGGGGCTGTAGTAGAGCACCCGATCAGGCTCTGGGTCTATCTGGGGGGAAGAAAGGAACCCGATACAGGTGGTAAAAACCACAGTGAAGTCTGATCGAGAGGACTATCGAATCTGCTGAAACCCCGTCTAGATCGCGGATCTGTGTGGGGCCCGGCACCACGGGGAAACCAAAAAGACATTGTTCCGGAAGAGCGAGGAGAAAGCGTCAAGAAGACAGGGGGGGGTTGGCGCCCCGCTCTATGAGCAGCTCTTGAGAATGAGCATTGTTATCAGGGCAAAAAAAAAGGTTTTGTAAGCTGCCCCGACGTGAGGGGAGCAACGTTTGCCGAGCGCTAAACGGAGGGAAATCCTCTTGTTTTTTACCTTGCCTGTTGAGCAGGTGACCGCCGCGAAAAACGGGACGAACGCGCAACGCGGTGACGAAAAAAATGTGTGGGGGGGGGGGGGGGGGAGGCCGAAAGATCTCAGAGGGTGGTGTCTCAAAATTCGTCGGAACAGGTGCAAGGACGGAAGGTTAGTCGTTAATTTGTGGGAATAAACATCACATAAAGTCAGCGCTCTGCCGCGTCCCGCATAAGAGGATAGCGATTGTCGGAGATCGACGATGCAAAGGTGGGAGGCTAGATGAGGGAAACTGGGCGGGGGGGGATCCAACCCAAGTCAACCGCGAAAAAGTGATCGGGCAGAGAACCATTAAGGACGCTCTGCAAGAGTCGAAGCCGTTCCAAATCCTCAGACCATCCCGCTAACAAAGACTCTTATCACGGAAGAACCTCAAGAAACCAGATCTGGTAGGGTTCCTGCCCATTTTCCCTCGAGAACCATCCAATCGCCTTGCGGGCCCCGGACGAAAATGAGCCCAGGGGATCAGACGGGCGAGTCTCATGCGGCAACAGCCTGGCGAGGAAGGGGTCCGAATACTCTGACCAGGAGGTCCTCCGGGCTGCTCGCGTGACGGTTGTCGGGGAGTGAACAAAGACGGTCGGCAAACCGCAAAGGATACGGGAGCTTGCCGCGGTATGGGTCCGACGAATAAGAAACACACGACTCGCGGGGAGCCGAGCCATTGCATGGGGTGAAGAAAAGTTCTCGACAGGACCGGGGGGTGTGAGGAGTTCAAAAAAAATAACAGGCGGGAAGCTACTCCGAGAGCCCCGGGGACCCAGGAGAGTGATCCTTCCGATAGGAGAGGGCGAATATCGATGCCACTACCGACGAACCTCACCTATGTGGGGGGGCGAAAGTTGGTCGAGGGAACACAATCTATTTTGAGCTCAGATATCAGAAGACAGGGACTATGGGGAGAGACGAGCCGGATCCCGGGAACATAAACTGACTGGCCAGCGGAGGGAACGACTCTAGAGCGGAAGGAAGGGAAAAGGCGGATCCGCCCTAAGGGGATTCCGGCTCTACCTGTCTAGACCCGCCATTAGGGCGTCGACGTGGAAAAACTCAGATCCTTGAAGCAGAAGCAGAGAAAAGCATGCAGCCGGGCATTGTCGTGTACACCCTGGAGTGGGAGTCTATGGTCTGGTGAGGGGTTAATAACAGAAAGTCGAATAGGCTTCCGTCAAAGGAGAAGGGAAGAGCGCGAACTACACCTCCATAGACTCCATACAGAAGCCCACAGACTCGCCAGGATTCCTTCAAGAAGCTCCATCGGGCGGTTGCTGGAGAAACCGCTATGGTAACTGGAACTGGATGGGTCATCACCAAGGGGGGGGACCCAAACCAGTAGGAGCGCCTATACCATAGTGGTCGTGGCCTTGGGGGGTGAAAGCCGGTGATTCCGATCAGGTGAGCTGCGACAAGGAGTGTCGGAGTAGAGAGGAATCGAAATTGGGTGTACCTCTGATATGCACCGGAAAGTGCTCCGGGCGCAGCCCTCAGGGGGGAGCTCCCGAGGACCAAACCCCTCCCAGTCGGTAGAGAGAGTCAACGGCGTAAATTCCCTCCAGTCCTCGGGGGGAAAAAAGGGGGGGGTCCACTAATATCGACTCCAGAAGAGACTTGGGTCAACGAGTCAAGGAAACTCCGGGCACCAAGAGGTTATTATCCCCCAAGGGTAGTGGTCCGGCAGCAGACGAGAAGCGTGGGTGTTGTGCATCAAAACATGGACATCACCGCGATTAACGCTTGTCGGTGAGAAAGGCGGGGAGAGTTTAAGACCGTGAAGGTCTGGCATCGGAGGGAAGGGATGGCTCGGGGCAACGCAATAGTCCTGTGTCGTAGTCCAACCCCGCGGTGCCAAAATTTCGCAAAGAGAATTAGAAACGAGAGGCAAGACGGGTATACCCATTCTTTCCATCTAGAGGGGGGTTGGGGTCGGTGTGTGGAGGAGCGTGGGGATGACGACCTACTCGTAGTCGGAAGTAAGTCGTCGCTCCTGTCTCAAAACCGGGAGGAAGCGCGTGTAGCCCTCCGCTGAGTCGCCTCTTTCGATAAGTGCTTGGCTTGATCTCCGGCCGCACGAGGGAAAGGGGGCAGAGGTTCGGTTCCAGGGGAGAAAAAACGTCGGACGAAGATAGGGGAGGGCTATAAAATTGTGAGAGGAGATACCATTAATAGTTAGTAGGCTATCCATCCTCCGAGAGAGCGATTCGCGATCGTCTTAAAAGGGTAACGAAGGAAAAAAAACTATAGCAAGCCTGATCGCGAGAGGAACAAAGGTCGTTATCCTGGTAGGGAAGGGGGTGGCAACAAAAAAAATAGGATAAACAACCCGAAGATACACATCAGATACATGGAAGCAAGAGTGGAATTAAAAAGATGAGAGAAAAAAGGGAAACATAAATAACATACATAGTTATGTGATCAGGGAGACAGTCTGAGGCAACCAGGTTCCTCAACAAGGTGGGGTACATCCACATAAAACACAGGTACAAAGGAGGGAGAAAAGATAAAAAGGCTGGGGGGGGGGGGGGGGGGGGGGGGGGGCGGGGGTGGGTGGTGGCGGGGGGGGGTGGGGCGGGGGGGGGGGGGGGGGATCTCTCACCGGGGAGGGAAGGGCGGCCACCATAGAAAAGTCACAGATATCCGACAGGGAGGAGATTGTGACGAGATTCCCCGAAGTTTGGGATGAAAGCGCTCAGGGCAGCCGAGGTTGTTAAAGATCCAACCAAAGGCGGTGATTTAAAGGAGTATCTCAATAATGGAAGGAAAGTGATCGAGCCCTTGAGGAGTTCTGGAGCACAGCTGTGAAGGTTAGAACGCCGTAAGTATCATTCGGGGTATCGCGGGCTCCCCGGGAAGAAGAATCTGTAGACTCGGTCAGGGGGGGGGGGCAGCAAAACTCCCCCGAAGAGAGGCGGAAATAACAC
>Ga0179593_1339761_pt1 | contig 10284 bp, 18 predicted proteins | sample CZODoug2_1_08_16_FD_185931 | JGI IMG/M metagenome (GOLD analysis project Ga0179593, IMG submission 185931) | Vadose zone soil fungal communities from Angelo Coast Range Reserve, California, USA - CZODoug2_1_08_16fungal (PacBio error correction) | ecosystem: Environmental > Terrestrial > Soil >...
GTGCCGCGTCATGGGGTTGAAATCTGTACAGAGAGCAGCTGGGGATCGTGGGAAAGATGCAGGGAGGGAAAAAAGAAAGAAAGGACAAAGACACAGGACGTAGAGGCAGGGAAAAATGTTTCAAAGGGGGAAAAGGGAGAAATGTCGGAACGGTCCGCCGAAGATTCGGATCGGCAAGGGAAGAGAGAAAATCGACCCATGATGGTGTGAATCTCGCAGACTTAGCAAAATCAAAAAAGTAGGCATAAAACCCTGTATTTTCTGTGGGGGGGAAACCAAGAAAACACAGGGGGAAAGCGCCGCCGATGAAGGGACCCAAAAAGGTGGGGTAAAGAATGGCAGTGCCCGCCAAGACGACTGGACCAGGGGTTTAATTGCAGGGAAGCGGTGAAGGGGTATTGCCCAGGGAAGGAGGAAGGGCGGTACATTGGAGAATGTAGACAAGGAAAATCGGGGTGAAGGCCAAAAAAAGACAAAGGGTAGATGAGGAAAAGCGCGCAAAAGGAGGGTCCCCCGTCACAGGGGGGAGAAGGGTTCAGTCAAGGGCAGTTATACCATCAAGTGCGCGGAGAAAAAAAAAAAGTGGCTTTGCGAAAGGGGATGCAGAATCGGCCTTCTCAGAAAAAGGGCGAGGGTGGTTGGTCGGGGAACGAAGGGGGGTGGGCGTCATGCAAGATCGAATTGGGGGGAAAAGTACCGAAGGGAAAGGAAAAAAATCTGGTGTGGGTGCCCCGGGTCCTTGGAAAACAAGAGAATAAGAGGGGGTGACGGGACAGGGTCCCCAACCCCCCGCTATTTATGGGAAAAGGGGTAAGAAGATGGGTACCATCCCCAAAAGCTGGCGGCAAGGAAAGGCTGGACAGCCCCGCGGGGGGAAAGAGTTCAGAAAAGAGGAAGACTGAGAGTGTAAGGAAAAGTTTTTGCGAAAATTTACAAAAGGAACACTCGGTTAATTAAACCAGACGGGAAAAAGAAAAGCTGCGCGAGGTAATTGTTCACCGAAACCGGGTAAAAAGTCATGAGAAAGCGAGAATTCAGCCCAAGTCGAAAGGCCACTATCGTAAATAGTCTAACAACCACCGGTGAAAAGTGCTGGTAGCGAAAGGGTGAGTCTCACGGAAAGGAAAAGAGTCATATCGAGACAGTAGAGAGCCTCAGAGATAAGGGGTGACTGTCCAAAAAAGGAGTCGCCTATAGCCTCTGTAAGGGGAAAGGGCTACAATTCGACTTTTAAAGTATTGAAAGACATCAAAAGAAGTGTCTTGACAGAGGCCCAGGGCCTGCGAGGTTGACGGAACCGCAATTCTGAAAGAAACTACGACGAAAGAAAAACAAACTAGGAGTGATGAAAAAGGAAGAAGGCCTGGGAAAAAAAAGTGAGGTGTCACGGGACAAGAAGAGACCAGTCGGAAACTCGCATACCGGCTCGGTAGGGGGGGGGAAAAAAGCCCGTTACACTTGAGGTGACAGGGTCTTAACATCTGAGCCGTTCATAGCGACGGGAAGGGGTTTCGCCGGGGAACGGCACACTAGACCCCCGCCGGAAAGGTCGAGGTATAAAAAGCTCCCAACACTTAAAAAAACACGGGGCGCTACGCATCGTGGGACGGTGAAGGTGTTGAAGCAAAAGAAAGGGGAAAAACGAGTGGAAGCCAGAAAGGGTGAAGGGTTATAATCTGAACGACTTGGACATGTGTCCGGACAAGTCCCTCGGCAACATCAATTCTTTGGGGGGAATAAAGAGGGGGACCGTGGTGGGGACGGGGGTCTCAGAGCCCAACAACGATTGCCACAGATTCACGTTCATGCCTGGAACGCAGCGGTATGGTGAAAGCTTGTAAACTGAGACATCCTGTTTGGGATGGAGGGCCCGGCGCGACCATGGGCACAAAGAGCTCGGACAAATTGACCGGACCTACCTAAAGGAAGAGGGAGGGTAAAACTGCCCTCAAAAAAAAAACGCACACAGACGGGTTAAAGGTGTTGTGACAAAGGGAAGGAAAAGGGTCCGACAGGTGCACTAGTGCCATGACGCAAAAAAACAATTCACCGCCACAAAATCGAAGGTTGCGCGGGGGTAAGCTTTCAGTGGGAACAGAAAAGCTCAAACGAAAGTGGGAACGAGCAGCCACCGCGGGGACCGGCCGGAGAGGGGGCTCAACGGTGAAAAGGTTCAAGCTTCACAAAACGTACTGGAATTCAGGGAGGACGTATGCAACAAGCTCCCAGTGACCGTTTGTGAAAACCAATAGATTGAAGCGGAGAAATCTGTAAGAACCATTACTCCTGAAACGACGAAGAAAAAAAAAAGGGAAATAAGAAGCTCAAAAAAAACATTACCGAAACAACAGGAATTTGGCAGCAGAAGTAAGAGGGAGGGGGGGGGAAGGCTCGCAGGATGATATACACCCCCTTGTGGTTTCCAAAGTGACAAATAAGAAAAACATGGGTTAGGGGAAGGACCCAAAGATCGATAATCGGTATGCAGGTAGAAGACGACAAGGGCTTGCCAATGCTATTCTGAGAAAGAAATTGGGGTATAGAAAACTCAAGAGGGGGGAACTGACTGCTCGATAAACCCGTTCCGAGAGCTAAATGGCGGGAGGGAGTCGGTGGAAGAAGCGCCCGAATCTGGGGAGAGGTGTCACCGGTAAGACTAATAGACTCCTATTGGGTAGGTGGTTCAGAGAGTTTGGCAGAAAAGAGTGTAACAAAGGCACCAAGCCTCGACAGGGGAAGCTCGAAAAAAGCCTCTGGGGCGCATAAAAATCCACAATTGACGTACAGGAAAGGGGGGAGCGAAACGGATAAGAAAAAAAAAAAAAAGTCGCCGTGACGGGAAAATGGTCCAACGAAAGGAAAGTGCAACTGCAGCAACAACGCAGACGAAAAAAAAGAAGGCTCGCAGCAGGATTGGGCATGACGTCGTTGGTTGGAAAACGGTAATGTATACGGTGTGCTGGAAAAGGGGCTACATTGGGGACACCGCCCCGGGAGGGGGGGTTGATGACCTAGCGAAGCACTTGGATGTTAGAAACAAAACCAGGCGGGGAATACACGCCCCAAATGGGGGGATAAAAATTTGGATGAGCGGACTATCGCACCAAAAACGAGGAAAGAAGAAATATCCGAAAAAAAAGTCCAAACCGTAACTCAAATTGTTGCTTTAAGTGAAGACGCGGTTTGTGTAAAAGGCAGAAGGTTACGGGGCAAGAAAAAAAAAAGAACGCAATGAGGGGTACCCGGAACACCGAGACATATCATTAAAGAAAAAAAACAACGGCGATGCCATTCAAGCTGAGGAGTCGAACAGGGGAAGGGGGAAGTTGCCATCGGGTGGCCAGTTTGGGGACAACCTGTAAACTGGGGGGGCTACCGGGATCCGGGTTCGCGCGTTGCAAAGGTAGGTTGGGGAGTAGGCGAGAAGGTTCGAGGCTGTCTAAGAAAGCAGGATGGGGGCGGGGGTACGAAGGGCCGGGAAAAGGAAAAAAAAGGACGTGCGGGACCACTAAACAATTGGGAAAAAAGGCGATGACCACTTTTGTCGCAGGTGACAAAAGGGAAGTCTGCGGCAAGGGACCCTGGCAAAGAGAAGGCTCTCGAGCAACGGATGTCTCCTCGCAGTCTTGGCAAAAAAAGGAGTCGGATCATCTCTCCAAGAACAAGAAGAGAGAAAGAACCAGTAAAGGGGGGAATCTACAGAAATCAAGTGAGAGTGGCGGGGGAAGAACCTGTGATGTCTCCGCCATGTTGAAAAAATTGGGGAAACAAAAAGAAGTGTGGTAGAGAGAGGGCGAGTGAAAAAAACGAACGAGCGGGCCAAAGGATGGGGGGGTTACATGGGAGGGATAAAAATGGATCTGGGGTAGGGGCGCCGTCGCAGGTGCGGATTCGGTGAGCGGGGTAGACGAAAGAAGGGAGAGTGGAAGGCCATGGCAATTTGAGCTTGGGGTCGGGGGGGGATCCGTAGCTAAGGAAAAAGTACGGGTGTGAGTTCCCTCCAGCACTCAGGTGTCGTCGGACGCAATGGAGTAACAAAAGTTGGAGGGTGAAAAAAAACTCTTGGTACATGACGGGGGGGAAATGAACATCCACAGAAGAAAAGGACGCCGACACCGGAGGGGCTGGAGTGAACTGCGTTTGGTGGAGGTTGTTCAATAGGGGGAGCAAAAAAGGGGGGGGGGGGCGAGAAAGAATCCATGGAAGGGAAAACTGAAGGGGGGGCTTGGAAAATCCCTTTCCTGGTTCAAGACCCGGAAGAAGAGGGGGGGGAAAAGGTCAAGGGACTTTCATAGGGGCGTGCCAGGGGGCGATGAAAAGGAGAACCAAGATGGCGACTTGGGGGAGAAGGAAAAGATCTGGGGGGAAAAAAACCCGACGGAGGGTGCAAGGAACAGGGGAACGCTGAACTGGCTGGGAAGAGGAAAGAAGTGTGTTGACACAGAAAATTCAGACACTTGGACACGATGGAACCTTAAAAGACTTGAAGAGGGCAGAGGGTGTCCGCAGGACCCTGTGGTATTCGAATACTATTCCATAACACGGTGAGGGGCGGCCACTCGGAAGGAAAAAAGTGCTCGTCGCACCACCTGTCCAGTGCTGTTCTCGGCTCAGGCGGGAATCATTGGAAGAGGGAGACAACGCTACTGGGGGGGGGGGAGGGGAGGGGCCGGAGAAAAAAGGGGAAACGGTAGGAAAAAAAAGGAGGAACGTAACTCGCCGGGAAGGAAAAAGGCTTTTGCTCTACGGCACCTCTAAAATCAATGGTTCAAAAGGAATGGAGGCTCAGAGGCGCCGGGGGGGGGGGGGGGGGAGACCGCACAGGCCGCGGGTACCGAAAAAAATCCACTTGGTAGGGCCGATCTCTCAAGAACACAAAAACAACGGCTTAGGGGTAAAATAGATAGGGAAATAAAAGAAAAGTGCAAGGGGGGAGGAAACACTAGGCACAAGGAGACTCAAACAATAAACCGGCGCACGTGAGCGCAGAGTTTAAAAAAGATTTACTTGAGGGGGAAACTCAGCGCGCGCCGTATTCGTACGTTTATTGTTTAGAAGTGCCGAAGGACACACTGAGAGAGGAGCCGACTGGTCGCGTAGGGCGCCCGGCGGAAAAGGAAAAGGGGGACGTCAAAAAAGGCTCTCACAATCTCAAAGGTTAAAATTTGGTGGGGGGAAGAGATGCGTGCAGCTAAGGGCATCCAATACGAAGGGGGGGGGGAGCGGGGGAAAGAAGACCTTCTATTCACTGAACTTGTGAACGGGGACGTCGTAAAAAGGGGGATGAGAAAAAAAGTAAAGGACTTGGTAAGTCCTCAGTAGGTTTGGTTCCCGTGGTGGGGACGTTGGGAAGGGGGGAGAGCCCACCACAAGAGGGAAAATCTTCATCAAAAGCGGCAGAAAAGACATCCCTGGGGTAAGGGATTGTAACATCAGGTACTGCACGGGGGAGAAAAAGAGGGGGTTGGGAGCGGGAAAAGGACAAACCATGGGCAGCCATAACCGTGACCAGGGGACTAGGAAAACCCGTCAGGGCTCATTCGGAAACCGGCCTCCATGATGCAAAAACAACACATCCGTGGGAAGTGCCAGGGAAAGAAAAGGAAACTTGTAAAAAACGGCGAAATGATGTGCCATGAAAAAAAAGGAAGTTCAAGGACACTCAAACTAATGGAGGTCAGAGGGGGTAAAGTGGGGAGGGGGAGAACCAAGGAATCCACTTGGTTTGAAATAATAACCAAAGATGCTTTTGGGGAGAAACTTACTAAGGGAGGAAAGCATGGGAGCAGGGTACTGAACAAAAGGAAGGCCGGAAGAGAGCGGGATGCCACGCAAAAAAAAAGTGAAGGGGTGGCCGCAAATGGATTGATTTTCACTTAATCAAATGAAGGAGCACCTCACTGGGGGGGAAAATACCCAGAAAAAGAAAACCAGAAGGTAAAAAAAAAAAAAGAAAAAATTTGGAAAAATAGCTCGGTTTAAAAAACGGTTGGGAGAGAAAGAGACCCAAACCGGGGGGTGGGTGTCCCCAGTGACCAGCGCGGCATTGGGGGGGAAAAATGGGGTCTGGGAAAAAACCATCACGAGAAAGTGTAGAGGAGATGCCGGAATGTGAAGAAAATATCTCGGGGGGGTTTTGCGGATGGGATTCCTTGGAAGGAGGGAAAGCAAAAGCATGGGTTGAACTGCGGTAAAGAAGATACCAGGCAAAACAAGAATGGCGAGAATGGCGATGCAGGAAAAAGGGGTGGTCTTGAAACTGCATCTGAAAGGAGAAAAATATTGTGGAAAGGGGTCAGCAAGGCATGTTGGAAAAGGGGACATCGTAACACAAGGAAAAGAGGAGGTCTCTCTGGAAAAGAGAAATTGACTCGTAGAAAAATTAACTTGCAAGGGGAAGGAAGGAGCACGAGTTCTAAGAACATGAACGGAAACAGGAACTCTGCGAATGGAAAAACGTTCACCAAATCAAAAAGGAAGACAGCGAAAAACAGGAATGCAAATCGCCACGGAGAGGGTTTGGACAAATTTGGGTAGGGGGGGGAAAAAGTGGGTTTACTGATTTTGAAAAATCCTTGGTGGATGCTGGGGTGATGAAGGAAAAAAAAGAAGAGAAGGCGGGGAAAAAAAAAAGGAGTCAGACCGCCCACATTTGAGGGGGGGCCAGCGGCATGGTGGGAGGGAAAGGGATCTCTCAACAAAGGGGGGGAAATATAGATATCTCAGAGAAAATAGAGTAGAAGGGGGCGGGAGGAAAGGGGACACCGGGTTGGGGGGGGGGGGGAAAGAAGTGGAAATGTCTTGAACGTCATCAAAACTAAAACGAAAAAAAAGATTCGGGGTGGAAATAGAACCTCAATCATATCTGGTTCCACCCAATATACACCCTGCGGACTTTTTCAGGAAAGGAGGGCGCAGTAAAAAAAAAAGGGTGATGGGCAGGGGAAGCGGGTATAGGGTGCCGGGGGGTCACGAACGCGACCGGGGGGATGAAAACTTTTCGACGAGGCACCAAGGTCTGAAAGGTGTCTTGGGGGGCTGTAACGAGGAAGGGGGCGAGGCTGTAAGAGACGGGGGGGGGGAGGTGTTTTTGAAGATGCCGGGTCTGAAATGACTTCTGACCAATACCCAATAGTGGCGGGGTAAAAGACTAGGTTTTCCATTTACAAGACATCTTAAAGTCGAAAGAAGCCGCCGACAGTCGCGAATAAGGAAGGGGGAGCGGCCGAAACGGGGACCATGATGGTAAAAGCTCGCCACCTACTGTCAGTAAAGTATCGGGAACGAACTCAGAAAGGATAGGGATGGGGGGGAGGGACAAACCAAAATGGTGGAAGGGACAGGCACACCGAGGTCAGGGGGGCAGCACACAAGGTGTGAAGATAGGAAAACCAGGGGGGAAAGATCCAGCTTTGAAAAAAAGCGGGTGGTGTGGAGCTTCGGGGTTCAGGGAGCGCGTATGAGAAAGGTATGGCGAAGGGGAGGATTGGGCGGAGGTTGTTATACTCCCTCAATATCTTTTACGGTCAAAAAACGGAAGTTGGAAATTTCTGTGGGAACCGTCGCTGGACGGCACGAGGGGGGTAAGGCCCGAAGGAGACACCGGGGGCTAGTAATTTGGGGATATACGGTAGGGAGGATAGTACAACGTGCGTTGGAAAAAGGATGGTGAGGAAAAAATACCAAGCCAAATTACCGAGTCCGCAAAAGGGGAGGTGTGGCGGTGACTGGAGTGGTTTGGGATCAGTAAGCTGAAACAATGTGTTCCAATTGGTGCCAAGGAAAGGAAAAGGAACCCGTAGGTGGGGGGGGGGGGGGTTCTTGGTTTCCCCGGGGAAGGGTGGCCGTGGGGGAGACAGATGAAATAGTTGGGTACTGGCAAGGGGGTAGTAGAGTGTAGAATGGTAGGGGAGAACTAAAGAAAAAAAAGGGGAGGAAAAGGTCAGTACAAGGTGACAAGACCCACAGGGGGGGGGTTAGTCAAAGGGGATTTTCATATGAAACTCGGGTTTTTGGGTAGGAGGGGAAATAAAAAAAAGGAAAGAAGAGAGACGACCACTTGAAGAAAGGGGGAAGTTTTTGGGAAGCACCGTTAAATCGGGGGGGAAAAGAAAAGGACGACGGCAGCGAACACCCGGTACGGGGGGGGGATTCAATAGTAAAAAGACGGGGAGTAAACATAAATCCACCTACCCCGAGCTTTATCGAAAGGACTTCAACAGGGAGACTAAGCGAAGGGGACATAGACCGACTCTAAGGTGGAAGGAGGAACGGCGGCAAAAATAAGAACCGGTTCTCCGATAAAGGTCGAGAGGGGGAAGGAGGCCGGAGACATCTAGGGTGTAAACGTATGAAAAGTAGAGGATTGCAGAGAGCGGGAAGGGACTTTTTAACCGTGTAAACCGGGCAGGGCTTGGCAGGTCGATAAAATCTAGAAAAAAAACAACTGGGAATAAAGGAGAGGGAAAAGCCAAAAAAAAGGGGTGAAGGGGGAAGGAACACTCGAGAAGAAAGAGAATACACACAGGAGTCCGTGAGAGAACATACGGTTGGGAAAGGTTGGGAGGGAAAGGGGGGCGAAAGGGACCGTTATCAGGTTCGAGTTTTTTGGGTGTGGGGTGGGTGGGGTGAATGGTTGGTGGGGTTAAGGGGGGGGAAAAAAGTTTCAACAAGACCTCGATAAAATAGAAAAAAAAAAAGGTGAGAGGAGGGGGAGCGTCTGAAAACATTTGACGTGAGGAAAAGGGGAAAACAGCTGTAGAGGGGAAAGGGTTTTGTGGAAGGCCAGAAAATTTGCGACGATAAAGGGGGAACCTTGAATCTGTACTAAGTACTTCTGTATTACACGGGTACGGGACCTTGTCCTTGAACAATTACAAGAGGGAAACCATGAAGTAGGGGTAAAGAAGCAAGAGTGTTCACAGTGGGGCAGGTTTCAGGCTATCCCAACCACACTCTTGAAAAATGCCAATCAGCAGAGGGGTTCGGGGAAGGGAAAGAACGGAGGGGAGTTTCACCAGAGAGGGAAACGTCGACAAAGGGAAAGTGGGGGAAAAGAAAAAGCGGGACTTTTTCAAAAAGAGGGGGGAAGCAAACTGGACATTCAACAACCTCGTTAGTATCTGTGAGACAAGCCGGAACAGCGGCAAAAACAAAAAGAAGAAAGTGTGGAACATGGCAGGGTGACCTGGACCAAAAAAAAAAGTAAGAGGGGGGAAATGAGAAAACCGATTTAAAAACCAACAACGAGGAAGGGGGAGCGCGGGTCTCTGGGCTTGGGGAAAGAACCAATGCAACGCAAAAAAAGGGGTTAGACGAAAAAAGGTTGGGAAAGACGGCCTGTTACGAACGGCAAAAAAGGTTGAAGGGGGGAGCTTCAAAAGAGCATTACGGGGGAAGGTAAGAAAGGGAAACTGAAAATTGAAAACAGCAAGCAAAAGGTGGAAGGTGTTTTACCGGAAAACAAGGGGTAATTATTATACCATATCACAATTACAATCAAGAGGAAGGGGGGGAGCCAAAAAGACCAAGGGGCTAAGGCGAAAAGCCAGCCCGGTAAACACAGACCGGAGGGTGCGGAGGGGCTCTTGGTTGCGTGGAGAATCAACGACAAAGGGTGTTTTGTTAGCAAGGGGGCACAAGCTCGTGCAACCGAGCTTGAAACAATTGGGGGAAAAAACCACGAGGAAACTTGTCGTGAGAAGCCAACTTCCAAATCTAGGGGTCAAGTCGATATTTGGACGAAAGCAAAAAAAAAAAAAATAGGGGGGGGAGCTCAACGGGAGAGGGACCCGTGAACGAGGTCGCGACGAGGAAAGACGGCGGGGGGGAGAAATGGAAAGGGGAGGGGAAAAGGAAAAAGGTCTCATACTACTACACACGGGGGAATTTGTGAAAAAAAGGAGGGTGTGCAAGACGGGGAAGAGGGGGGGAAAACGGGGGCCCAAGCAAGTCTCTGGAAGCTAAAAAGGGGACGCGGAGAATGGGAATCACTTTACGAAAAAGGATCACCTGTTACCCAGGGATAACTTTGACGTTCAAAGGCAAGCAAAAAGTCTCTAAGGAAAAAGAAAAAAAAAGAAAAAGGGGATAGAATCAGCAAGGAATTGCAGACCAAGGAGAGGGGGGGGGGGGGAAACGTAATGTGGGGAGGAGTATGTTAAAACAAAGCCTTTTTCTTTTGAATTACTTACCAATACTCAGTCAAGGATTGGGAAAAAAAAAGGAGGAAGGAACAAAAGGAAAAAAGGGTGAGGGAAAGAGAATGGGGAAAGGAAGAGAGAA
>Ga0179593_1346641_pt1 | contig 10284 bp, 9 predicted proteins | sample CZODoug2_1_08_16_FD_185931 | JGI IMG/M metagenome (GOLD analysis project Ga0179593, IMG submission 185931) | Vadose zone soil fungal communities from Angelo Coast Range Reserve, California, USA - CZODoug2_1_08_16fungal (PacBio error correction) | ecosystem: Environmental > Terrestrial > Soil >...
GAGGGGAGCGAGTTCACGCGTCCCACGAGGGGTGAACTGGGACAAAAGGGGTTGTGGGGCCCCGGGAATGACTGAGTCGAAGCAGAACATTCCAGCGGGAAAGGCAGAGTCTAGGAGAGGGGCGAGACTCAGTGAAACTAATTTTTTTGAAGCAGCAGCCATATAAGGGAGGGCCACCCCTCAAAGGTTGGACAGTTTTCGAGAGAAGTATTCAATATTACGATTAGATAATCTGGTGGCAAGCTACCCTATCCAGAAAACAACTATAACTCAGCACCGTGCAAAATCTGCGCCTTTTCCAATGGGGGGGGGGAAAAGACCTAGAACCATCACGAGGAGAAAGGAGTAATCTTACTCTGAAGAACTGCCCCTATTCGGGGACGAAGAAGGGAAGGGAAAAGGGTGATACCTAGAAAGAACAACGTCCAAAAGGAGAAAAGAGGAAAAACAACAATCTTTTCGGCCTATTTCGGGCGAAAGGGTGGGATAAAGTATACCCCGCACCCCTTCTCCTCAGGAACCGACACAAAAAAGAGAAAGTTCCAAATCCTGAGGAGCTTAGGGGGGGTTTTCAGGGCTCTTGTGGGGGGTACGGGGAGAATAAAAAAAGGGGGGGAAAACATCACCCGTATGGGTCAAGGGTTCAAAAAAGAAAAGTCGAGTCGTGCAGCGGAAAGAAGAAGGAAAAAAAAAAAAGTGGGGGGGGAACATCTGATTCTCGAAAAGGCTTGGGGCCGAAGCCGCGCCGAGCAGGGAAGAATTGGGAAACCTGACCTCGATCTTAGGAGAGCCAACAGATGCGCCAGAGTGCCAACTTCTCAATAGTGCTTCGGAGGAAAGAGCGTGATAAGAAAAAGAAAAGGGTCGAAGGGGAAGGGTCCTTCAGTCGCCGAAACCCCGATGCATTAAATACAAACGTCAAGGAAGGATTTCATCCGCCTCCAGGGAAATAGCAAAACGGGCTCAGGAAGAGACGCGCGTGAAAAACGCGAAATCTCTCAAAGGTAGGGGATCGCGAGAAACGAGAGAAAAGAGAAGAACTACTAAAAAAAACGGTGGGAGAAGTTCCAAGAAGAGGAGGTGCCCAACCGAATCGTCTCGTGGGAGAAAACCACGAATCACTCAACAGCTTAAAGCTGACATAGAACACCATGACCATGAAGAAAAAAAAGTGTCCGCGCCATAGCAATGTAAATAATAGCAATAATGGAAAATTGTCCAATTTAAACCGCAGGGATAGACTTCATGGGGGGCCAGCTCAAAAAGAGAACCCAGGAAGTTGTCTAATTCCCACGTAGAGCTAGAACAGCAAAACAAACTCCAGGAAACGGTCTCAAAGAGTCACCGATCCCGGGGGGATTGGTTCGGGGAGGGCAAACAGGGGGAGAAAGGATAATCCGTTCTGAATAGATCGCGCGTGAGAAACAAATACTTGCATTGGGGCATCTACAGCCCAGAAAGGAGTCTGCAGAGTCCATTGAAAAAGGAAAAGAAACGTGGCTTACTTCGGGACAAGCAAGAGAAAAAACAGGAGGGGGAACGACCCATATACTCTCGTAGTTTTTCATCGGAAAACTGGTGGAAAGGAAAGAACGAGGAATTAGGAAACAGAGGGGGGGGGGGAGGGATCACCCGCCGTCAAAAAGAAAGGTTCCGTCGATGTATTCGAACTAAAAGAAAGAAGGGACGAGGGGCGACGAAAAGCACCCCCGTGGTGTTTAGGTGGACCGTTCACCCGGAGGGACGTCGAGACGACAAACACCCACAGGGAGAGACCTCCTGGGAAGAAACTTAAGACTTGCGTCAAGGAAGGGGTTCCCCGTCCACCCAAATGGGTGCCGTCAAATTGGTGAACCGGAACAGGGGTTATGGAGGGAAAGAAAAAACGCATCAAAAAAGGTCAAGGCAGGTTCGGAGGGGTCCCAGATGAAAGAAAAAAGGGGAAGGAAATAATAACCGAACAGCACCGCCACACAGGAGACGGACCCCCCATTTACCCCAGGAAAAGAACACAATCAATAGGACCTAAAATCTAAAAAGAAAACCAGAGCACTGAACGGACTCACCGGAACTCTTGGCCCGTTCGGAGCCGTCCATATGTCTCAATGGGGGGAAAGGGGGGAGGGGGAAGAAACAAAGAGTAACTTAAAAAAAGAACCACCCCGGAACACTCTTAATTAACTAGAACTATTCGCGGGGCAGAAGGAAGGAGATTCACAACCGGGAGATACAAATCTTGAGAAGAGAAAAAAAGGGTTGCATAAGCCCCTGAAATGGCTGCCAGCGGACTTTGCAACATAGATACGGACTAAGAAAGGAACCGGATAAGAGGAAAAAACGCAAAGGCTTTGACGACGCCTAAGATCATGCGAAAAAGCAGTCCGATGGGGAAACGATAAGGAAGAAAGGGGCCTTCCTGAGCGAGGGCATGTTACCAGATGGGAAAAAAAAATGGATCGGGACAAAAAAAAGAAGCGAGTACAAAGGGGAAACAAAAAAGATTTGACTACTTGCTCAGGGCTCAGACAAGAACACAGAGCAATTATCCCAACCGGGGGAAAGAGATCAAACACAAGAGGGTCGAAGGAGAGAGGAGGTGCTACTGAATTGGTGCCTGGCTGGTTACTGTAGAAAGAAAACGGGCGCAAGTGCTCAGGTGGTTTTTTGGTGGCCTAGTACTCAGAAGGGGGGGGGTGTAGTCATGGAGGGATGGGAAAAGACTGGAAAATAACGGTGTAAGTGTCGCTATTTAAGGGAAGATGTGCTTAAGGAGGGGAAAAGAGGTAAGCCGTCAAAGCCGGACGGAAAAAGATGGCTTCTGAGAGCCGGGCGTAGTAAAAATGTAGGGGGGGGAGGGCAAAATTACTGCAGGCATGGGGGCACGGGCCTCTGGAAAGGGGTGTAGAGATCCCGAGCGGTAAAGGGTGAGAGCAAGGGGGCATGCTGGGGTCTAGGGGGCAAGTGCTTCAGAGTGTTCGGTGAGAGGTGTCGCATTTACGGAGTTGGAACCCAATCTGCCACATTTGCAAGAATATTAACTTCTCCTAAAGGCACTTCCGGTTTAGAGGTGAAAAGTGGCGATTTTCGAGGGGGGCGAGTCGTAGAAGGGGGGGGGGGACGGGTTTATTTGGGAACCAAAAAAAAACCAGGGAAGTCAAAATGTGGGGATAGTTTCTTGGGGGGGAGTTTCTGGGGAAGTTGGGGGGAAACCAAACAGGACCGATACGAGGACAGGGGTTATCTTGTTTCTCCTCCAATAGGGTACCCCATTTACGGGAAGGGGTTACCCGGGTAGAAGGGGGTACAAAGGATAGGAAATAAAGGAGGGTTCCGGGGAACGTTGGATATCTCGAGGGAAATGCCCACCGTTCAGGGGACGGCTTCTTGAGGGAGAGTCTCGATCTCCTTTGGCGTATGGGAGGAGGGGAAAAAACTCACGGAATGGGTGAAGAGAAAAACCCTCAGTACCACGCGATTGAAATGCCACCAGTTCCTGGGGGAAAACATCGAGAAAAGAAAAAATGGTTTTCTCAAGCTGGGCGTGATAGAAAAGGAAGACCAAAGCGTGGCTTAAGCAACAGGACGTCACGTATACAAGTCACTTGCCAATCTGCCAGAGTGGGGGTTTTGAAAGCTGGGGCTAGAGGAAAAAACCGTCGGGGAAATAATGGCAAACTCACAGGGGAAGGCAGCACGACACTGTATCGGGTCCGGAAATTTGGGGACGAGGGAGCGTACTAGCAGGGGTATCACCGTTTATGAGAGGGGGGGTATGTGTGGAGGGGGCGGACGCTGGCCAAAGGGCAATAGAAGAATGTCTAATTGAAGGAGAGGGAATGGAGCCTTTCCTGTAAAATGTAAAACAAGGGAGATGGGAAGGGGGGCCAAAAAGAGGGAGCGACTGGCCGGTGGGGAATGGAGAAAATCCAAGTATCTTGGGTTGGGGGGTAGTACCCCTATAAATATGCGGGTTGATCCTTTCCATGTGAATTGATAAGAGTTTTATATCTCGAGAGTTATAAGCGAGACAAGCGCCCGCTGATTAAGCTGAGATCTGGGTCTGAGAGGGGAGATTCGCGAGGATAGCAAGGCGGGGGGCGAAGCAATTGGTTGGGGCGGCGAACAAACCACAAACAAGAAAGGAGCGTGGGAAACGGAAGATAGGGAGGGCCGAGGTAAAAAAATGCGGAGAATCTGACCCAGTTTTACGGGTGGGAGCCGCCGAGCATAATTTGAAAAAAAAAAGGCAAGGACGTGGTAACAAGAAGAATGGTTAAAAGTTAATCGTCGAAAGGAAAAAGGTTCCCAAGAGGGCAAACTTCGAGGGGGGGCACAGGTGATCATCGCAGAGCGCGGATGTGAGAGGTACACACATCTCATCTCCCAAAAGCAGGCAGTAATCAAGGGGAAACATTTTGAAAAGAGTGTGAGGGTTACCACCTCTCGAACATTAAACACCCAAAAAGGAAATTTCGCTGGGGACCGAAGAGGATGGGTCACTTAGTGTGTGGGGGGTCAAAAGGCACATGAAGGAGAAGGGGTTGAGGTTCATATGTATCGCCAAAGGGATCCATGAAGAGGCGAATCACGAGCGGGGGACTGCATTATTAAGGGGGGGTAGGGTTCTAGGGGAAAAAAACATTTCCAAGGCTGACAGGTGGCGGAGCGTTTTGCGATTCAGGACTAAAAGGGGCGCACGAGGGAAGGGATAGTTATACACCATTAAGAAGTCGAAAAGAAAAGGGAAGGGGGGGGTTTTACTTAGAGTCAGTCCTTGCGGAAGATAGACTAAAAAGGTCGATTGCAGACGCTCAACGTTGGGCACGGGGGTGGCATGCTCGAAGGACAGAGCTCAGAACAAAATTCGAGGGAGCGCGATCGTCTAAGGAAAACAACGAAGGGACGCCGATTTGGAGGGAAAAGCGTCTATAATCAGACTAGAAAACAACTATCTTTGGATACCCATAGGGGAAGGGGGGAGCCATCTCGTCGCAAAACCGAAAAAGGGAGATAAAACACAACAACTTGTAGGAGGAGGAGATCGGCATCGCCTCGTTCTCTAATCTGAAGAAGTCAAAGACTGAAAGGTCGGAAGATAGGTTTGGGACAAGGATTCTTAGAGGCTCAGAGCGAGGGGGAAGATAAAGTTACAGGCAAGTCAGAGGCTATTCTCGATCGCTCCCGCAGGGAAGCAGTTTTGTGATTAAGAGATGAGAATGCAACCGCGGACAAAGTGGAAACGGGGACAGGCTTAAGCCCTGGGGAGCCCGACCAAAAACGAGGGAAAAAAACAAAACGAGAAGGAAACAGTCTTTCTCCTTTTTCAGGCAAAAGTAGTTTTTATTACAGAGAACCGAATCGTCATCCGCCCTTAGGAAGCTACTCTAAAAACTCATACCGGGAAATCTGGACTGTCCTGCTCAAGGGTGGGGATACCTGAATCAAAAAGTCTCCCGGAAGGAAAGACAAAAGACGGGGGAGGGGCAAAAAGAGTGACGGGCTGAAGGGGTGGGATCCACCCCGTCACCTTCAGGAGCCGAATTCAACACAAACGCTCCGTGCCCGTCATGTCGGAAAGGAAAGGTGTCAAAACCAAAGAAAGTTTTTCGTACGGGGGGGGTGGTGGCTGGAGGGAGGGGGGGGAAATCGATCCCCAATTTAAAAAGGGGTTGAGACCCGCTAGTCTGCAAAGATACTGTATTGGGAAAATTGACATAAGAAGCGACGGAATCCAGTAGAAAAAAGGAAATAAGAAGGGGCCTAATCCAGGTTAAAAAAAAATGCGGGACTACTTCCAGAATGCCTCGCTCTTAGAGACCAACCTGGCCGAACGCTGGCCGGGAAAGAAGTTAGTGGCAAGTCTGCTATCGGAGAAAGTCCTGGAGAAACGCAGCGTATCCTGCATGAGAAGAAAATCTGTCAAAAAGCTGACCTACAAGTCCTGAAGAACTGGAAGAAGCCCCGGAAAGGGATCGCCAAAAAAGCTCTTCTCGTCTCCGAAAAGAAAATCAAGGGGCCGATACAATAAGAAGGGCGTGATCCAAGATGCACTGCGTAACCACCAGAAGATACGAGAAAAGAACACTACGTCAAGTGCCCTCGTCTCGTCAGGAAAACAAGAAAGGAACTGCGGGGGGGCTAAACAGGTCCTCATAGAGGACGGTCTAAAAACATTCCGCTCTTCATGTTAAAGGGGTTCCCAGGGGGGAACGAGAAGAGTGTAAAGTTAAAGGAGTCAAAAGGGAGTCATTCGGCTCAACAAAGCGTGCTAGCCTTTAAGTCTGCAAAACTGAGGGACAGCACAAAATAGGAGTTCAAACTGGGGGGGGATACCCTCTCGAGACCAGAATAAGTAGCGCCAATATATGGTAGATTACCCGGATAAATTCTGGGTGTATGGTAGAAACCGTTAGGAAAAGCTTGCCCATAATTTAGGAGGAGGAGACCTTCCTTTAACCAATAGTTGATTATGCAGATCAGAGAATCAAGACTCCGGGGCTCCAGTTATAACTGAACAGAAATTTTTTGCGTACTTTATCACCGCGTCATCCAAGATGGTGGGAGACCACCATCTACACGGTGAGGTGCGGGCGCTTTTAAGAGGGAACCTTTGGCAGTCATCGCGATTCTGCGGCGGGCGATTCTGGGAAGAGGGGGGGGGGAAAAACAAAAAGACGTCTTGCCTGTTCAGCTGTCCATTAATTATTCGAACTACGGGAGACAGGCGCCGAGCTGCTAGAAGCCGAAATGAAATTGGTTTAAGTTAAAAAAAACCCGGGCAAGGGGGGAGGGGACAGAGAAACACCCAAGGACCTCGAACCGGCTGGTACTCAAGGGGGACCTTCCTTTCCGTTTCCAAATGGGGTGTCCCCGAATGGTACCCAGGAGGCAAAGGTCAGAATGGGGGGCGAGACCACCCTCACACCCTGTTCAATCAGGGAGGAGGAACAAAGGACGACTTTGGAATTGGCCCATCCCATGAAAAATAAACAAAGAACAAAAAAAAAAGAGCAAAAAAGGAGACTGGCCCCATTTTCCAAAGACCCCCGCGCCCAAAAATAAATAACGACCGAAGAAAGAGCATCGCCCGTCGCCACGAAAGCCTCCCGTGCGCTAAAAAAAAAAGGTAGGAGAAGAAAGAAAGGGGCAAATTGGGAGAAAGGCGCAAAACCGTAACTCTTCGCAACCACACCAACGGCCAAGAACAAGAGAAGCTATTCGCCGCGGCGCACACACCGAAGATAAAACGGCTGAACTAAAAAAAGTTCGAAGCCGGCAAAAAGAAGTTCTTTCAAAAGGAGAAATGGGCCCCCGAACGATCGCGTCTACTACGACAGAAAAAAAAGCCGCAAACAGATGAAACTAAGCGGAACGATGCAAGATGACCGCAAGATCATTAAGAGCGCACTCGACCCTTCACAATAAATCTTATTCAAGAAGGCCATGGGGAAAAAAAGAAAGTATCAGCAAAAAAAGAGGAAAGACTAGAGCTTGGTCACAAAAAACCAAGTTTTCGCCAGGTAAGGGGAGACTGAGAACCATCCCTCACACTCATACATCATCCCACCGCCCATCGACTAGAAAAAAAAACAAATGAGATGATAAGCTATTTGACGTGTTTGGTCATGCTGAAATGTGTGCTTCGTGGGAGGGAAAAACTGCGTCGCCAAGCGGGTTGTTGTTCACACGCTCTATGTAAAATAGGCTTGTTGGTTGTAGCAAACCAGTTCTGAAAGCTGGAAAGCAGCGTAGAGAAGAAAGTGAAGTGACAGGTTATAAGTGCGCTCAGGACTGATCTTTGCGGATTCGGCAGGAGTAATTAGTCTGAAAAGGAACGCGGTCGGCTGTCTGCGTCTGAAGAAGGGTAAGCGAGGATGAGGAGCTGCAGCCAGGAAAAGGGGGCAAAGGGCAGAGAAATGGTGTAAGTTCAGCGCCGTGGAGACTAAAAAGGTTGGTGATCTCCTTGCAATCGTCAATCGCGGACTTCAGAGTGTGAGTTCGGGGTCGCAGTGGATCCTTCCCCACAAGAAATTGAGAAGGAAAAACTAACGGGCGCCGCGGCCGGGAGGACGTTTCCTGAAGCAGTTCTCATTCTGATGAGTGAGGATTGGGCGCTGGGGTGCACAAATGTGGGAGTATTCGGGAGTGGGTGCTTTGGTGCTGGAGATGTGGCCAGGCCCAGTTTGGCATAGGGAAAAAAAAATCACTTTACCAGGGTGATGGGCCTCCCTCCATAACAAGTATCAACCGACAGGTTGGAATTGGAAAACCATTGGACGGGGAAAACATTAGTATAGTGAAGGGAAAGGAGGGGGGGGGCATTAATCCTTTAGAGGGCGGGTTGTCCCGATGTCGGCCCACGGGTACGGGAACCAAAATGGCAGGGCGGAGGTAGTAGAAAGACTATCTCCTTGTCTAAGAGTATGACGACGAAAGAGAAAAGAGAAGTAAGCGGGGTTTTCCTCGAAAAAGCAGCCCGCGATTACTTAAAACCGTTCCGAGAAAACTAGACAACAAGCAACTTAGATGGGGGGGGGCGACAAGCGTGTGATGATCGCAGGTGATAGAAGTACGCCCAAGTGAAATCATACAGGCTGACGCCCGTCCTTGAGGGGGGACCTGGGGGATGAACTCCTGCAAAGGGCACTGGGGGTAGAAAGGGCGGCTCGATCGCTAAGAAAAAAGAGGTCCTTAATTTCATAAGTTGGCTCACAAGACAAAACACGTGGATCAGGTGACGAAAGAGGGAAGAAATTATGGAGCGTGCAGCAGGGTCTCACCGTGGGAGGAGAAGGGGAGTTTTCTGTCAGTGTTAATTCAAACCTAATCTGCACGAGGGGCGTATGTAAAGGTAAAGGATGCGAACAGTGGAAGTGTTCAAAAAAAAACGGTTTTCCAACTTCAGCTGATCTGGAAAGGGACCTTATAGGAATTAACTTTCCTGGGATTGTGTGGCATAAGAGATCCGAGGATCTGGTTGGCCTTCTCGAAGATAGCGGGGGGGGGGGAAGGGTACGGAAGGCGGAAAGAGTAAATGCCGCGTTTGAATTTAGAGTAGAGGAAGGGGGGGTAGAAACTTTATTTAGGACAACTGTTTCACGCAAACTTCTCGGTGCGGTGTTCAGCTTCGCGAGAGCTGGGGGAAGAGCTTTTGCGATCCCAGGGCGGCCGCAAGACGGAATGACTTTGAGGTTAGGAAGAAGTTTATGCCGGGGCTCGTGCAGGATACGCCGGAGAAACCAGTGGGATAACAGGAAGGGGAGCGATTTGAAATGGGGAAAAAAAACGCGTTCCGGGCATCCTGTTTCGGCCCAGGTTCGCTCAGAAAAAGGGCATTTGAACCATAGACAAATGGATTCCATGCGGGCTTATCGGGGCGATCAGAGAGTTATGGGGCAATATACCCAGAAGTACTAAAAGCAGCGGTCAGGAAGCTCGGGGGATAACATGGGCAAAGCGTGATGTGGTTTCACACTCTCGCCCTTAACCACAAAACGAACACCTGTGAGCTGGGACCCGGAAGGCGAAAGGTGGGAAACGAGCGGTGAGTCGACTTCATGACGAACGGTGAGGTTCTAGGTATCACCACAATTGGACGAAAAATAGGTCCAAAGATGGGGAAAGGAAGCGTTTTTGTGGTGAGAGGCTTAGGAAAAGGCGAACTGTTATGGATAGGCCCACCCTTGCCCAGAAGAGCTCCAGAGGGGCACGGAGAAGGGGGGGTGGCCGGGGGGGGGGGGGGGGGGGGGGGGGGGGGGGGGGGGGGGGGGGGGGGGGGGGGGGGGGGGGGGGGGGGGGGGGGGGGGGGGGGGGGGGGGGGGGGGGGGGGGGGGGGGGTGGGGGGGGGGGGGGGGGGGGGGGGGGGGGGGGGGGGGGGGGGGGGGGGGGGGGGGGGGGGGGGGGGGGGGGGGGGGGGGGGGGGGGGGGGGGGGGGGGGGGGGGGGGGGGGGGGGGGGGGGGGGGGGGGGAGAGTGAAGCAAGAGGGTAGGGTTAGAGGGATCCCAAAAGGAAAAGAAGGGGGGAAAGGGGCAGAAGGTTTCCTGATATGAGGGGGAGAACGAAGGTCTAATTTCTAGTTCATATCTGAAGCGTTAACTGTTGACAAAAGCCGTTTTATTAACTGATGCTGCCTTAAAAAAACAATTCTGACGGAAAGCAGAAAGAAGTCGCAGGGACGAGACCCGGTGCGGAAGTCTGCGCGCGGGGAGAAAGTCAGGAAAAACATTTGGGCTCCAACCCTCCTCTTTTTGCAAGACCAGACGATTATGAAGAAGCGAAACGAGC
>Ga0179593_1375388_pt1 | contig 10284 bp, 13 predicted proteins | sample CZODoug2_1_08_16_FD_185931 | JGI IMG/M metagenome (GOLD analysis project Ga0179593, IMG submission 185931) | Vadose zone soil fungal communities from Angelo Coast Range Reserve, California, USA - CZODoug2_1_08_16fungal (PacBio error correction) | ecosystem: Environmental > Terrestrial > Soil >...
CGAGGATATGTTTTCCTTTACCCTTACATTCTCATATTGGTTGTGTTTTTTGTGTTCGCGAGTGGGAATCGAAAAACTTAACTTTGAAGTCTGGACTGCTTACTATGGAAAAAAGAAAGGGCAGGGGGGGGCAGACGGGATACGAACGATGGGTGAAAGTATTATAAGGGCGAGCCTAGGGTTGGCTTGGTTATAAGGGGAATTCCTTTTTCGTTGCGGAGACGAGAAAAGAAAGCAATGGTTCCAGAATAAGGTAAGGACAAGTTCGGGAAGTTATTGCGGTAGCAATGGATAGACAATCTCGGGTGACGCTAAGTCACACCTCAAAGGGAAGGGGCATTCCCCTAGAGGCCTGAAGGCTGCAAGAAAGAAGAAGAAGGGAAGAAGGCCCTTCAATTGTACTACCGTTTACAGGAGGGAGCAAGCAGGAGCACCTTCTTCAAAAGCACCAGGGTCATCAATGGGGGTAATGGGGGAAACAAATTTCTCCTCATTAGCTGATGTGATGGCGGGGGCGCGCCGGCCGAGGGAGGAAGGAAACGGGACCGTGCACCAATCGGTTCAAAACAAAAGTCTCGGCCTTGGTATTTTTGCAGCATCAGATCGCGGAGTCCTCAAGGGACAGCGTCCGGAGTGATGGGTCGCGGACGGGATATGGATTGATCATTATCTCTAAGAAAAGTCAAATAGCAATTTAACAAATGGAACAGAAGCGCGGAGAAAGAAGGGAGAACGAAAATTTAATGTGTCTAACCTTGCCCGGGGTATGCAGGATCGGCCTGCGAAAGATACTCATCAGGAGGGAATCTCAGCGAGAGGTAATGCATGGGATGAAATAGAAGGGGGGGAATGCTTTCTTCGGACTATAAGTATTCTGAAGAGCCAGGAAATCGGTCAGCGGGGGAAGGGGGGAATTTTGGGTCCGGGAGAAAAACTTAAAAAGACGGGCATACAGATTCTAATATCGCCTTAGAATCCATTCCAGAGTTTAAATTTGACCACTCCCCATGCTCGCCGGGACTAAACTCGTGAAAAGAGAGGAGAGAAAAAAAAAGAAGGAGGAAAGATAAAAGATATATGATTCTATTTAGGGTAGCGCTATGGGGCGCTAAAAAAAAAAAACATCCGTGCGGAGGGGGATGCCAAAGGCGAAAGGAATGAAGTAGGGTATGGTTCGAAACTCTGTGACGAATCCAAAGACGACTCTGACGAGAAGGAGCTCAAAGACGCTTCTCGAAGACAGTAGAAAAAAGAAGCCAGAAAAAGGAAAAAGAGTGTGACCTAAAATTCGATTTATGGCGCGCAGGGAGGGGGCGCCTCTGAAGGCAAGCCGATCAATTTAAAGGTAGTTCTCGGTAAAGGCTCCGTAGTCTCAGCGCCTCTGTCCCTGGGAAAGGGGGACTGAATGGTAGGCGAGGGAGAGGATAACATATCCGCACTGCGGACGCAGAAGGAGAACGTGCCGAGGCTAGGTTCAGGAAAAAATAATGACACGCCGAAGCCGCTACGTAAAAAATTGGGGAAACGAAGGAAAGGGGCCGGAATTCCAAGGCAGTTACAAGCACTGTCCGCAATATTGGTAAGCGCGAAAGAATCCACTCATTTGGGTGTGGGGACACAAGTAGTTCCCAGGAGAAAAGCCTGGGAGCTGGCCCGGATTCATTGATTGAGAACACGAAGAAAGGGGGAGGAGGATCAATGGAGGATCGGAGAATGGATCTTCTGGCTGGCGCCGGCAGTAACCTAAGGGGGAGGCATGCAAGGGGAAAAAAAAAAAAAAACTGACGTTAAAAATATATTTTACGAAAAAATAACGAAAAAGGGAATGCAAAAGAAAGGAGGACTTCTCGGCCAGGGTGAGGCTCGATTGCGCCATCAGAAAAAACGGGCTTCTATAAGACCTAGAAAAGGACAAAACATATGGTTAACCACGCTTCCCCGGAGAGACCAAGAGCAAGAAAAATGGGAAGGGTAGGCAGAATCCCCAGCACTATTATTTTTGTCAAAATAAGGGTTGGGGGGAAAAATCGCGACCCCACCAAGAGACCAACCTGTAACTGTCTCGGAGGGGGGTCCCCATGCAAATCATAAACAAATATAGAAGTAAGGGGGGAAAGAAAGTAAAAAAAAACGGGGGTATGATGCGATGCGGGGCGAAGCTCGGAAGTAGATCCATACCTCGTCCGCAGGGTGAGGGAGGAAAGAAAGGCAAGAACAGGACGGGGACACATTTTAGTTCTTCGGATACCCCTCGAAAAGCGCGAGAGGTCAATGAGGAAGGCACGGGGAAGTGCCAAACAATAGATGGATGGGGCGAGGTTCACTTTCTCAGGTCAGAGGGAGCAGGAAAAAGTCAGTTTACATTGGCGAAAACCCAGGGATCTAGTGAGAGGGTGGGAAAGGAAGCGGGAAGAAAGGGGACCGAGATGGGTAAGAGGGGAAAGAAAAAGCCTGTCCTCATGGGGAGGATAGTTGAGGCGAATCTAAGGAAAAAATGGAAGGGCACACAAAAGAAAGAGCGGCGAACCTGCGAAAGAAAGTAAACCATCAATCCAACGACAAATATCCGGAAACAGGGGAAATTTGGGGGAGCGCGAGTTTAGCGGGAGTTTAGGAGCAAATCGCTTTAAAAAAGAAAGGGGGGAACTTCTCGGGGCTTCGCGCTAGGACGCGCAAGAAGGGGGGGGGGGGGGGGGGGGGGGGGGGGGGGGGGGGGGGGGGGGGGGGGGGGGGGGGGGGGGGGGGGGGGGGGGGGGGTGGGCGTGTTGTGGGGGGAGGGGGGGGGGGGTTGGGGGGCGGGGGGGGGCGGGGGGGTGGGGGGGAGGGAGGACGCCCCCGTCGAACTCCAAAACCGATGGTCAACGTCTCTTCCCCGTCTGGGGAACCTGAGCCTGCGTCGGGACAATCGGAAACCGAACAGAGATCACCGGGTCAAAACCCTAATAATCAGGCTCCATGAGTCCCGCTACCGGACCCGTTCACTTTGCTCTGGAAAATTCAATGTACATCATCGAGGTTGTTACTTTCCTCTCAGATCAGCGACTGAGAGGGGGAGCTTGAGGTAGGGGCATCAAAATGTTGAAATCTTCAGGGTAGTGCACTTCTGAACTCCATCACCCTGCTGGAAACGGAAGGGGAATGCTCTCAATCAAAGCATCGGAAGCAAAACCCGTTTGGTGTAAGGTTGTTCTAGTTACAATGACTTATATATTGGTTGAGAATGTGAATTGTGATTAAAAGGGGCCTAATTCCGGGAAATAGGGGTGTTGGGGGGTTCGCGTGGACACGAAACCGAAGGGGAAGAACTAACGGGATTTGAGTTAAGACCAGAATGTCCGACTCCGGGGGGATACGAAAGGACGAGTGTTACGGAATGGCTCTCGAGGAATGCAGGTTGGACTGGTTTAGACCGTCTGGTTCTAGGGTGAAAAAAGCTAATCAATGCCACTCCTGGGCTGAAAACGAATATCATTTTCCGATTGTGCGTAGAAATGAGATCCACATAGTTTCTCAATTAGTCAGACATTAATGCAGTCCAATAGCAGGTTGACTGCACCTAATCTTCATAAGAAGGAGGATCTAACCGCGGTCTCATAGGGAAGAAAATAAATGAATGTACAAACCGTCGGCACGGTAAAAACACAGTTGCATCCGGGTAGGAGTTGAAAAACAAAAAGAGAGGCCGCGTAGTTCTCTGAGGGGAACTATGAGGAGGGGTAAGCGAAGGAAGAAAGGCTGGCGGACTTTTCCTTTTTCGAAAAGTTGCGACAGGAGGTCAGGAAGGGGGGGAAGGTGGAAGCAACGAAGAAAGGAAGATATCTATTAGGCGGAGGGATATGGATTCGGGGAATGAGACGCGCCTCAAAGAGTATTTACACAGCGGGCCAAGGAACAGTATAATAAGTGATGAAAAGACACGGGAAGGGGGACTAACCCAGAGTGATTGATCTGATTTTCAGGAGAGGAGGGAGGAAGGCTGGAGGAGATTAAGAAGAGACTGGAGAGGGCATTTTGTGCGGAGGTGGTGAATTCTTGATGATAGATAAAGGAGGAGGAAAAGAGAGAAAAGGGAAGGAACGAGTCTATTGGGTGCCATAGATTAGTAAAGGGTGCGCAAAAAAAAAAAACCCCAAACCGGGAAACAAACCGATTAGTCAACGTCTTTCTCACTTTCATCATGTTTGGTGCGGGGCGGCTCCAAGGCTCGCTGGGGAAAAGAAATCGTGCAGGAGAGATCTCGAAAAAAAAAACAACAAAAGGGGGAACTAGATTATAAAGGGAACACGAGGGTAGGCGGGGGGGGGGGGGGAGATTGGCGATGAGCGAAAAAAACATCCTTCAAACTTATCGCAAGGACGACGAGGGAAAAAAGCTGTGTTCAAATGTTCGAAGAGTTTTACTATCAAACAAAAGACAAGAAGAGACGATAAGGGAGAGCAGACCTAATATTCCTAATTAATCCATAAATGCACTCATGGCACTGCAAATGAGCTAGAAAGGGAGAGTTAAAGGCGGCAAATCTTAAACTAAGAAGCCAGTTAATAAGAGGTTTAGCATCGGGTCCTGGGACTACACCAACGATTATCAGAGCTCTCAGGGGGGGGGGGCAAGCTGGGAATCTCCTTGGGCGCGCTCATCTTCCAAGATACCAGAAGAGGGAAAGACTAAGTACGCAGCGCCTTCTATCTTCCGCCATCGGGGCTTCAACTACAAAGAAGAAGAGCCGAGACGTCAAAGATGGTGCCAAAAGGATCAAAGCGTCTAAAGAAGAAAAATATGGGTCAAAAGAAAGGGATCGCAAAAAACTATATTTTTGGGGGGAAAATTATTGTCCAGAAAAAGAAGTTTTTCTGGTGGAAGGGAGAGAATTCAAAGGTGCTCAATAGCAAAAAGAAACTATAGTAAAAAGGGAAGCAATTCGAGGATATTAGGGATGGAGGAGGCCTGAAGAAAAGATAGGGGGAAGTCATGGTCCATTCAAAAACGGAAAAATAGGCTGGATCGCAGGGACCGCAATAATTCCAAGAAAGAGGCTTCGATCAGCCAGGAGTGACTGAGGCGCTAATCACCACGGACTTCTTATATACAAATCAATCGGGGGAATAGGACTAAAGGAAATAGATAGGTAAAAACCCATCCATCTAGGCCCCTTATTCCAGAATGGAATATTCCTCGTCCGAATTCCCCGAATTGGGGGGATGGGGCGTACGGTTTTACTGGGAATACCCACCACCACTGAAACCCTGTAAAAGATAGAGGGAGGGGATAACAAATGAAATAATCCCCGATAATGACTGTCAATTCAAAAGAAAATAAAAAAAACGGGGGGATTATTATACGGGGAGGGGTCCTTCAATGGAGAAGGCTATGAAAGAAGAAGGAGTGACAGCAGGGGGAATGGGGGAACTAAACAAAGACCTAACTAGGGGGGAATTTAGTTAAGCTGTCGAATAAGCAGAAAATCTCCATAAAAAAAGAAGTCAAAAGGGGCAATCGTCGCGCAAACTGGTCAGGATCATATAAAATGAAAGAGGAAAGAAATCAGGTCAAGGTCGTATCTGATCTGGACATATTTGAAGGGTATGACGTTAATTCGGGCGAACCCGGGGAATAGCTAGGGATGGGAAAGTTTCCGACGCGGCAGAGGAAAGCTAGGGTAAAGAAGGGGAATTCTAACTTTCGGCATGGGGAGAGAAAAGCAGGTGGAAAAAGAAGTAAAGAGCCTTCATTAAAAATTGAAGGAAGGTCGTCGGGTCAAAGGAGAAAGAAGAACGAGTAAAAGATGGAGAAAAAATCAATCCCTGACGCACGTGGGTGATTTGGGAGAGAGGGAACAGGGCAGGTTAGGGGTGAGATGTAGTCAAGCGATTACTTTTTCACTCAAATTGGGGAAAGATTCTTCTAAACTTCTCTCATCACTGCTCACGGAAAAAAGGGGCGGGTGAAGTCTTTACTCGCTTCAAAAAAAGGATCAAAGAGGAAGGCAATCGATCGAAACTCGGAAAGAGAAAGAACAGACTGCCCTGCCAGATCCGCTAACTTTAAAAACTGGAGAGTCAGGAAAGGTACAAGCGGTGGTGGTCACTTGGGCACACCGACTAGGGCCGCGATTACGGCGGCTTTCGGAGGGGAAACAGCAGGAAAACTACAAGGGGGGACCATACAATGTTCTTGCCTTTCTGTCGACACAAGGAGGGCACAGGACGCTTGATAACTTACGACACACCGTAGAAACGCGCCCGCCGCTATGAAAAAAAAACCCCGTGTGTTTGGGAAGTGTTGGCAGGAAAAGGACGTATATAGGGGTGATGGTGACCGCGCAGAGCGGAGGGGAGGGCGTGGGGGGGTGGGGGGGGGGGGGGCGAAGATTGTTCCGAAAAAAGGACGGGGGATACTAACTGAGTGTAACTTGAAGAGAACCGGCAGTCGGGGAAGGGTGAACTCTGCTGATCGGAGGGGGGGTTAAAGATAGAAGTGAGGGGATGAAAATTTTGAGAGAAGAAGACGGGGGGGAGGGGGGAACAGAACCGAAAAAGAAAGGGGGAAAACTAGGGCTGTATCTAAATCTTTCGGGCATTCGTGAGGGGCAATAAAGAAGCTTTTTTCGAGAGCATGACGAAGAAAGGAAAGGGGGACCTGAAAGAATGCTAGCCATGCCAATACTGCCAAAGCACGCGGATGAAAAGGGAGAAGACGCAATTCTCAGATAGGGCAAATCAAGAATTCCGAAACGGCACACAAGCACCACGAGGAATACAATTGTGAAATAATGGGGGTCAACACAAAAAAAGGAAAGAGAAGGGGGAGGGGTCTCAAGCGGAACTGTTTAAGAGAATGAAATCGCGGGGGAAGGGTCAAATTGGGGGGAAAGTACTCGGCTGTACTTATCTGGAATGAGGCTGCATGGTAGTCAAAGGCAACGGCCGACAATTGAGAACTTCGATGAGTGGCGCGGAGGGAGAGAGAGTTAATTAGAACTGAACTCAAGGTGTAAAAAAGAGGGCACAGAAAGAGAGGGGAGAGAAAAGAAGGACGGAACACGGTTTTCAACCCCTTTAGGGGGGGGATTGGAGGCCTTTGCCGACAGCCTTCGCCTCCTGCAAGTACTGGGAGAGAAGTTTTGGAGGGGGACAGGCCGTACGTTTCGCTCTTCGAAGTTTCAGAGAAGACAGCGCCATGGAAAGAGGGGAAGGAGATGGTTGGGCACGATGAGGAAAATCATCGCTCACCATCTTTCAAACAACGTGCGCAGGATAAGGAAGGAGGGATTTGTAGGGGCAGGAGAAAGGCGAGAGGGACTACCTCAGGGAAAAGAATCTATCTCTCGACAAAAAAACGGAGGTATGAGCTTTATTCACGAGAGCATGGCCCGGAGTGCGAAGGGAGCCTACAGGCGAAGAAGGGAAGAAACGAGGGGTTGCACCGACTTTTCAGACTAGAATCCAAAAAGAAAAATAACTCTAAAATTGCGCGCTTAAATACCTGGAAGAGAAAGGAAAGAAAGTCAAAGAGGAGCATCTATCCAGTATCTTAATATGCATCGATTTCGAGGGGAAGGGAAGAAAGGAATAAGGAACGGGGGTCCCGTGTCCGTCCCGGACTGCTCATGTGCCCTCGGTGGGTGGGGAAGGATCGTCCGGGGGGCTCGCGACAGAGGAATATCCCTCCGGTCAAATCACGCAAGGCTAGTTTATTTCCAGAAGGCTCGGAGGGGAAAAGAAGGACCGGAAGAAGCCGAAGTGATATACTTTCAAACAGATTTTTACGCCGGAAAACGAAACACCGAATATGGTCAAAAAATCTCATAAGCGGGGAGAGAATTTGGGTGGGGGGGGAAAAAAGGATTCCCCAATGAAATACTTTGTAAGAAAGTTTCTGACGGAATGCAGGGAGGGGATTAAAATAAGAAAGAGGGAGGAGAAATTGGGGGATCTTCGGTCTTATTTCCAGAGATGCGGAAAGCTAGGGGGATCTTCAGAGTCGAAAGTAAAACTTAACATATTCTGGAGATAGTGAATACACAAGAAAAGGGGGAAAGAAAGGTTAGGAGAGAGCATTATTTTCAGTAGGAACTTTGAGTCTGCGCAGAAAGCACCACGGAGGCTTCGGGGGAAAAAAAAGACGTCTGATACCTACAATGTAGTAGACCTCGATTTCCCCGATGCCGAATTGCAGGAGGCGGTCACCATTCCCCACGCAGTAGGGGTTAGTGGTAAACGGTTTTTTCTTTAAACATCTCCACCGACACCACCCACACCCCAATAGGAACCTGTCAAGGAAGAGCTCGAATAAACCCAATCATCCCCCTATAGAGGAAGGTTAAGGAAACACTTAAAAAAAAAAAAGGGGGGGGGGAAGGGGGAGGGGCTTTGTCTAACATTCTAAGGGAGCAAAAGGAGAAGTTCCAGCATTTTTGGGGAAAAACTGAAAGGAGTAATGTTCTTAGGACACCATCCGAAGCACAGATAAGCGAAATCGTCGGACGGAAGTGCATGGAAAAAAGGGCTTCAGGTTACAGAGGCGTAAAATAAAAGTTTTCAAAGGAGTAGTCGAGATGGAAGGTAAAGGGGGAGTCATTCGGGAACCGCGGAATCTATTGATGGGAACTGGTAAAAAAGAGGGAAGAGGAGCGAGGTAAAAGAAATGTCAAGAACCGTGGAAAGGACGCGGTCTTGAAAAGGGCATTGTAGAAAAAAAGAGCTAGCAGAAAAGGAGCCAACTGAAGAGGGCGGGCCCTGCGAAATAAGGTAGGAGGAACCGACAAAGCCTTACGCCGTTGGGGGGAAAGGAACCTCGAGTTGAAAACTCGTTTCAAGGAAGTTCTTCAAGTTATCCCTCGAGGGACTGGGGTGCCAGAAGTGTTTTCCGGAGTCCAAGGACCGAATAACGAAGAGAATCAATTAATACGACACTTCCAAGGGGGCCGTTACATGATGGTAAAATCGTGCGCCTTTCCTGGGACAGAGTCCATCACTAGGGGACAGTACGGTTCAAGAAAAATGGAAATCTGCTAAAGCTGGCATAATGCAAAAAAGGGAAGGTTGGAAACTATTTGAATTAAAGCAGAGAGGGGGGTTGCACCTTCCCTTTTCCGAGACTAGACACTTCCGATGGGCGAGGGAGTCTGTGGCATCCTTCAAACTAAAGTTAAGCAAGTTTCTTCCTTTCTGGCCAAAAGACCGAAAAAGCTGACACAGTGAATCAGGGGGGCTACTCTCTGGGCGAAACGAAAGACGCGGAGACCCCCCCGGGGGGTATTGTTGGACAGTTAAAGGAAGGGGTAGGGAATGGTGGGGGGGTTGATTCACGAGAGAAGCTTAAGAAGGGGAAGGGAGGAGGGGGTGTGGGGGGGAGAGGGGTAGAAAACCCTTAAAGAAATAACTAACGTAAGGGGGGATGGGGAAGAAACAAGGCGGGCATCCGGGAAAAAGAGGTATCGGGAGGGGAAGGTAGTAAGAACCTATGGTTTCTTGGTATAAGAATACTGGGGATTGAACAAGGAGGAAAAAAAGAACCACTACCCGTGATTAAAGGAATCTTCATGAGAAGAGACAGAATTCTCTTGTGTTTGGGGGAAAAAAGACTCATCCCATGAAAAAATCATTCCTGCAGGCCGGAAGCAAGACAGAAGAGGAAAAAAAAGGGGAGGGTTTTTTTTTTTTCAAGGGGGGGGGTCCTCCGAGTCTTTCAGGAACTAGTGCCCGACATTCCCGGCGCACAAAACTGCCCAGCACCACACGGGTGGGAAAATCCTGGTGAATAAGGGGTGAAAAGAGCTAGCTATGAATTATAGGTCGTTCGGGGACTGAGACTGCCGAAGAAAGACCGTGTAACGGAAGGTGCCAAGAGGTTCTTCCGGCTGAATTAGGACAGCCACCGATCCGGGCACGATCCGATGCAAGGAGGAGGATGTCGCGAGGATGGGAAGTAAAGAGACACTAAGAAAAAAGAATAGGGATTAACACATTCTGAACAGAGCAAAAGAGGGAGAACGTACACGTGGGTCAGAAACAATTAAAAGGAGGGAAATCAGGCCTTGCCATAAAATCGGAAAAGGATTCAGCGGAGGTATAGATTGAAGGGGTGGGACATGCTTAGAGGGCGGGAAAAGGAGGTCTTCGGGACTTTTTCGGCGAAGCCCAAAAATGAAGTCATCAAGGGTTGGCAAGAGGAGAAAAAAAAAGAGAAAAGGTTGACAAAAACATATCTTCACTTGTTAGCTGGCATAATTCCATTCTTGGGGTGTGGAGGGAAAAAAACATGCGCGCGGTGCCTAAAAGAGTT
>Ga0179593_1455930_pt1 | contig 10284 bp, 11 predicted proteins | sample CZODoug2_1_08_16_FD_185931 | JGI IMG/M metagenome (GOLD analysis project Ga0179593, IMG submission 185931) | Vadose zone soil fungal communities from Angelo Coast Range Reserve, California, USA - CZODoug2_1_08_16fungal (PacBio error correction) | ecosystem: Environmental > Terrestrial > Soil >...
GATCCCATGAAAGAGGACTACTGTGGGGGTGGGCAGTCCTCTCCCCCGCACGACGGGAAGGACCAATATCCCAATATCAGGAAAAACTCCACGGATAAACTGAACGGAGCCTGGGGAGTCATTCACCCGACCAAAACAAAGGAGAGAAAAAAAAAGGATGTTCGAAGAACGACAAAAGAACGCGCGTCCAAAAAAAGAAAAGCTGCAGAGGCAAAAAGGCTGAAAAAACCAGAAAGAACGGGGGATAAGAAAACAGGAACACGCCTAGAATCTCCAGAAAGGCACCTCCTAGGGGAACCTGGTGCCAGGCACGGGGCTGGTTATTGCAACACTTTTGGGGCGATCCAGGGGCGTTCCCTGGTCAAGCACAGAAGGGACAAAAAACATGGCCTCAATAAAACATCACAGAAATTCATAATGCAAACGTGACCGCACGGGGGCTCAATTCCGCCGAAATACACTGAAAAAACACTCTTGGTGCAGAACCCATGCCGAAACGGCCCGCAACACGCGGGGAACTCAGAAAACGTAAGCGCAAAAACTGTCAAGGACCAAAAACTGAACAACCGACGGCGGAAAAAACAGACAAACTGTTCCCGGTTGGAAGCGATCAAGGGTACAAAGACACATCAGCAAGGCGCGAATGAGGGGGCGGACGTAGGGGTGGGACTCGAGCACCCCGGGGTGACCCGGGGACTGCATTACTCCAGAGAGAGGTGTAACACACATACCTACAATGAAAGGTAAGAAAAGAGTAGGTGGCAACGGTTTGCTTCCCTTTACACGCTGACGGGGTCAACAAACGCAACACCTGCCAAGGCAAAACAAAAACAAAGCCAACAGAAAAGGGATACGAGAGCAAAACATTATGAAAGAAAGGTCAAAATGGAAAAAATTGTCTGGCACGAAGGACAAGTAAAATCCTGGTCTCCCAGGTTATAAGACGTGCCGGGACTGGAAACAAGAAAAAACCCCACCATCAAAAACCACTCGTCAAACCGGGCAAGCGGCATAATACAATCCACGACGACCAGTGGTCCTGGTGGGAAAAAAACTAACCAAGGATACTCACAAAGGAAAAAACAAAAGGGACGACCCAGGGAGGCGGGGGAGAACATTGTCAAGACACCAAGTGATGGCCCCACGCCGCAAGGCCGAAAATAGAAATGAGGACAACACAGGCTGGAAGGACAACGAGCCCCGTGAGAGGTTCCACGGTGAAGGAAACTGTGGGGGCTTCCGTTCAAAACAAAGTAGAAAAAGGAAAAGACAAGGGACCATGCGAAAAGGCGACTTCCTCCGCATTGAACAGCACATACTCCTCCACCCAAACCGACCGGGCAATTTCACAACGAGCGTACGAAGGGGGGGGGGAAACTGGGATCAAGCCAAAAAAAAACTTGGACCCAAGGGCCTTCTCCTGAGGTGAGCAATCCCACCTCCGAAACAAGGAGATTTACTCACAATAACAAACTCTGCAACGGCTTCTGAATGGGGAAGGGGTTCACCGGACTTAACCCACAAAAACTCAACTCGAAACGAAGGGACCAGTACTTGTAAGGGGTCTTGGGGCCCTTAATCCTATGAAGAAATACAGAAGGAAGGGATAGGAAAGAAGAAACACCAAGAAAGCATCAGCCGTCTGATCACAAAATCTTTTGTGGGAACCGTGAGTAGGCCGCTGGAGGAGGGGGGAGTTTTTAGCCTCGCAGGGGGAAGTAGATCTTCGGGAAAACATGGGGAAAGCAAGAGAAGAAGCAACACCGGGCTACTGGCCAGTTTGGGAAAAATCCAAAACTGACGCACCTTAAATAGATGCTCTCTTCGATAGGCGGATGCACACCAGAGGGACGCTTAGGTGCCGCGGCGTACTACAGAAGGAAATCAATGAAACAAAAAAAACGGGAACCTTAAAGGTGTCTCCATGTGCACAGACAAAGTAATGTCCTTCAAAGTACCGTCGTGGAGAGCAGAAGAAAGGTCTGGAATACAGAATACAGCGCGATCAAAGGGGTTGGAAAGGTCATGAGAAATTTGCAGCGGGAGGGGCTTCCGGCCGGGCAGTCCAACCGATTTAGGTCTTACCCGCTTCAAAGGTATCCAAACCGGGAGTGAAGCCAAGGGGGGGGATGGATCGGGGGTTCGGTTTCAAACTTAACGGAAGGAGAGGGGGCGACAGGAGTTATGCACGTCCACTGGGGAAATGGGAGATGATGGGGAGGGGGGGGCAGGTCCCAAATAAAAATACCGCTTGGTTATATTAACAACATGGAAAAAACAAAGGAGGGCTGATGGGGATTCAAAGACTCTGTTTCGGGGGAGAAACGAAAAAGGCGCTAGTGCCATCTTAAAAGGTGGCGGGGTGGGGGGGGTGGGGGGGAAAAGAGAGGTACCATGCTTGTGGGACCAGTCATATTCGAAAAAAAAACCACTCCGGGTATTTACAACAAAACGACTGCTCTATGGGTGGCCTAGTCAGGCAAGGGGAAAACCATCCGGCGTTTACGGAACTGAGCCTTACGGGAATAACTCATAGCGTACTCAAGGTTGACGCAAGAGATCTCGAAAAAGGGGCAGGGTGGGTTGAGCGATCAGGGCCGCCCAAAAGGAACTGTGGAAAAGGTGAGGGGGGTGAAGCAAGCAGGTGTGAAAGAAGGCTCTACAAAAAAAGAGAGATATGAAGCTAGATGGGGGGGGAAAGATACGCACTAGCTAAAGCGATTTCACATTAACTGCAAGAAGCAAACCAGTTACAAAAGGCTGTAGGCTACACATCACACGCCGCAACGAGAAAAAGTGGGGGGAGACCATCTTCAGGGGGTTATATCAACGGCGCAATTTTTTCAGAATAGCTCAGCAAGCATGGGGAGAGAGGGGGGCTCTTACAGAGTCTCGTGGTAAGGCAACAGATGGTCACACTAAGAAACCACTGATCAGGGATCAAGGACCTCTGCGCTCCCTAATGCGCACATATGAAAAGCACCAGTACGCGTCCTAAGCAACCGCGGGGGGCACTGTCACGTCGCGATAGAGGGAATTGTCGAAGTGAAAACATTGAATCTGGACGTCGAAGCTGGGGTTGCCGATCAGAACTAGAGGGAAGCATCCTAAGGCCTTGAAAAAAAAAAACTGATTGTAAAAAAGGCATTGGGATGGGGCGACATGAAGGACATTCGGGGAACTTAGATAAAACGGAAGCAGACCAGAATCGTTGGTTAAGGGGGTTACCTGGGGGAAGAGGGCGGTCCGTCATAAATATGTCTTTCCAATTGAAATGACCTACCCGAAAAAAAAACTGGACGCTTGTGGTCAAAGCGACACGGGGGGGGGGGGGGAGTTTTAAAGAGTAGCCGGCTCAACCTAGGTTGGGTGGATTGATGAGGTACCCCACGGCGGACTGCGATTGGGAAAAAGCGAAAGAACCAAACTTTGCCGGTCACGGAAAAAGAGTATGTCCCGTCACAGTGCGAAGGATCCAGATGGGAGCAACTACCAAAGTGAGGTGTATACAAAGGGGAATCGTACGGGAGGAAAGAACTTGGGGCAACCTCTGACTTGGCTGGAAATGAACTGATGCGCGACTACCGATTGTAAGGCGGGGGCCGAGGTTCGAAAGGGAGAGGACTACGTCAAGCTTTCTTTGTCGAAAAGAGTCAAGGGGTTGGAGAGAGGGGTCTGGTCAGCTGGATTCGGGTAACAAAACCGGTTGTCGGAAAGTCAGCCCCCCTTTTCTCCTCTAGAGGTAGGCCAGGGGTGCTTATCCGAGAAAATATTGTCTACAAGTAAAACCTGTTACGGTCAGTTTCATCACTTTTTGTAAGGAACCAGGAAGTCGGTACAACAAAAGGGAACGGGACTTCCATTAGGGAACTGGGTGGGGGTAAAGCTGGGGAAACTCGGGAGGTGACAGTAGAAGATCAGGCTGGATGATTCAACTGCCACAATACGCGATGCTCCAGTAAAGGGGGGGAGTGACGATTAAGGGAAGCATAATAATTTAGGGGATAAAAAAAACACAGGGTCAAGTTAAATAAAAGACGAGACGGGAAACAGACTGCTACAAAAGGAGAGACGTAAAGAAAAAGGGGGGGGGGAATCATAGACAAACTCTATTGGAATAAAAGTGGTATGAAATCTGTCAGGCAACTTAGGGGAGAAGAAACTAAAAAAACATACGCCGTTTCGTACCGTGGGCAAAATGAGCCCGGGATCTCGGAGATGTAAAGAAACTAGGGGGGGCCGAGGAACAAAAGGGACTGCGCAGAATCTGGTGAGGTCCACTTAAAATCTGAGGCGGATCGGTGCGGGCAGGGAAGGGGACCGGCGCATCACTCAGGGCAAGGTAAAGAAAGCTAGGACCCTTCACACGGAGCGGACACGCTTACTTAAAGCCCCTTTATCGGGATGCAAACTAGTACCCATCGCAAAGGCACAGGAGGAGAAGAGACTTGGCAAGGGACTGAAGGGAACTGGACTCATGCTGACTGGGGGAGGGACCTTGGAGGGAGGACCTAACTTGGGGCATTCTGTGGGGGTAACGAGGTCTGGTTTGCGGGCCGGGGGGTAATCTATGAAGCCTACATAGTATAGTGCGTCAATATTGAAAAAACTGTTCTCACAGGTGGACACATTTGCTTTGTGCTGTCCGGTTAAGAGGGAAAAAATTGGGGGGAAGATATTGCAACCGTCGTATTCTCCTGAACAATGCAAAAAATCTGGAAAAGGAGCCAATAGCGACTGGGAGGACATCCAGGGGTAATGTGATCTTTTTCATTCCAACGTGGCTGGGGTCTCTGGTTAAGATAAAACACCGGGGGGCACAGGGGGGAACGGGGCCACTTATTTACAGATGATTGAGAAGTATAGGTTAGTCGTTGGAAATAAAGGAACTGTCAATAATAGCACACCCTCATTGGAAAAAACAAACAGACTACAACTAGAGTATGAAAAAGAAAGAATAGAAATCTACTTTCAAGCTGAAATTAATAGCTTTCATCATTTTAAATAGGGAAGTAACACAGACTGCACAGCGCTCTACACTTAATTGAAAGAAGATTCTGTCGTCTCCCGGAAGAACAAAATCCACTCGCATTGCAAAGAACATCGCTGCTAACCAATATATCAAAAGAATTACACTCATGCAAACGTACGAATCTACACCAGCATCAAAATCCAACGGGAAAGTTCCCGGGCAAAAAAGGGGTGTGGAGGATAATGAGTAACCATGGGCACATGACCTTCCCTTACAAGAAGACGTCAAGGCTGCGTAAAACAACACACCCACATCCACACGGCTTCGTGCACAGGACGGAAGTCCGTAGGTACAAGAACCCCATCCCTGGAAAGTGGGTGGACACGGAACGCACCACCAAAACTGCAACGCGTGAACAAAAAAACTCTTCTGTGGAGAAGGAGACCCCCGGGAAGGGGTAACCATGAGAGAAACTAGGCAGCGTAGGATTCTCCGGGGGGGAGGTGCGGATAACAGCGCGCGAGGGAAAAGGCATGCGGGGGAGGCGGGGGGGGGGGGGGGGAAGAGACCATCCCGACCAAGGGCGAAAGGACCAACAGTGTGGCGTTAACAGCAGAGGGACCACTCAAAGAAAAACCGCACTACCCCAAGGGGGACTAAAGGGGTTTCGCAAAAGGCAAGAGGGAAAGACCAAAAAAAGGGGAAGCGGGGGGGGGGGGGGGGGGGGGCGGGGGTGGGGTTGAAAGCAGATCCAAAAAGAACACGACACACCAAGACAACGAGGAAAAGAAAACAAAGCGGAAAAAAAAGATAACCCGACCACACAGGACACGGGACAGGCACAACCGAAGCACAATCATCGAACAAATAAAAGATAGGGGAACTGTCCAAAAAAAAAAAGTAAAGGTAAAACAAACGGAAGGCACGTAGGCCAAAAACTATGCACAAAAAACAAAACAACGGATTACGGCGGGGGGGAACTCAAAGAGACTAAAAAAACCCCGAACAAAAAAAGCTAAGCGTAGTCAGGGATCGCCAAGCCGAGCCAGATAAAGGCGAATCAAAAAAAGCCAAATTCAGAGAAGTGTGCTCGCAGCAACGCCCGACGGAGAGGGAAGGGTGAGAGGAAAACCGAAAAAGCAGCAGACCAAGGGCAGGGGTCGGTAGGACGTGAAAAGCTTAAGAACATATCGAACATGATCAGAAGCCCGAACGATAGCACCACGAATCATTAGAATACGGGTAAAAACTGGGTGCCTGGAGAAACTCGGGATTGCAAGGGGTCTGCGACTACTGTAAACCCTGTCCCGAAGTGAATCGCAAAAAAACGAAGGGGGCCCGAACGCGTGATAGCCCGAGACCTGAAAGAAATATCCTTTCAAAGGAGGGGGGGAAAAAAAAAATAAAAGCGCGAAAAGGCATTCGCCAACTTCAGAGGGGGACACGCCAGGGATCGTACCGTTAGCCAAAATGAAGGCAAGGAAAAAAAAAAGTCCCTGTAAGAGGGGAGGGAACAGCCAACAGGAACAAATGTTGCGTTTTTGTTGGTAGGGGGGGGAAGCGCTTTGTGGAAAAAAAAAAAAACAACCCGCTTAACAGGCAGAGGAAAAAAGTTGTTGAGCACGGACCGACGGTAGGGGGGCCGGTCCGCCTGGGGAAATACCCGCACGATCTGGTGGTAACCAAAGTAACCTTGCCGGGAATAGGAAAGAAGTAGGTGGTAAGAAGGGGGGGGGGGGTTGCTCCCGCTGACGGGTAATCAAAGAAGGAAAAAACACAAAAAAAAAAAGCCCAACAGCGCGCACGAAAAGCGCCTTGAAAATGAAAAGAAAACCGCGTGCCAGGGAGGGGCATAAGGAAGAGACCCTGGTGGCACGGTCCTATAAAATACGCCAGGCGGTACCGACAAAAAGCAACAATCAGACAGCATCCCGAACCGGCGGCATACTCAAGTCGACCCTCTCCAGGGGTGCGGAAAAAAGGAAAACCTTCGGACTCCCAAGGAAAAAACGCTTACGCCCAAGTACGGGAACCGGGAGAAAAACCTCCGCCAAAAGAAGGAGAAGCAACCAAAAAAAAAACATGGCAAAAGAGGCAGAACGATAGAGCAAAATCAGGGGCTAGAACAAAGGACCGGAGGGCGTGCAAAAAGTGTCCTGAGAGTGGGTCACGCGGGAAACAAAAAAAAAAAAAACCCACAACACACAGTGCAACTGTCTTCCACGGAAAAAGGCGAGACAAGCCTGGATGAAGGACCGGCCGACAGGGAAAAAAAAGAAACACGGACGCCGACGATCAAAACCACACGGGGGAAAGCTCGGGGGGCAAGTTGACGGGACAGGACGTACAAACATACGGGCAACGCGTCATCCCGGGCTGGCCTGACTGGGGGGAATGACCAAGACGGCCTCCTACGGCAGGAAAAAAAAGGAAACGACGGAGGGACATGACAGCTTCAACAACCAGGGAGGGGACCAAAAAACGGTCCCGGAAAAAGACTAAGGAAAAAAAGGATCGGAGCCGTTTGGGGGGGGGGAAGGAATCTCAAACAAAAACAAAAGGGAAGGGAATGGAAAAAAAGCCGATCATCGAAGGCCACCAAAACCATGTAATTTGGGAAAAGCCTGCGGACCAGTATTACGGGAAAAGAAAAATGGGGGGACCAGAATTTAAGTAGGCGAAGGGGCTGGTGTCCCCACTGGTGCCCTCCGGTCAACGAGAGGCCTGGAGATCAATTATCACAAATCAAAAAGAAAACTCTATGGGCCAACTTGCCGTATGGGGAGGACGACGCCACCACAAGCGAAGCGAGCTCCCCCTACGGTAGGGAAAAAGGGCAGTAGCCAAAAAAGGGTGAATTCTTTTCGACGGTGCAGGAAACGAATGGAACGGATCAAAATGGCATCACTTTAAATAATGCAAAAAAAAAAAAAAAGGGGTGAACGCACACCGAATGGGCCAACGACCGAAAAAAAAAAGACACTACCGCGCCCACGAGGGGTTTGAAAGAAATATTTCAAAAAAGTAGCCCCTGGATTTCACACCTTCCCTACAGACCTCTTTGTAGGCAAGGGGGAAATGTAACCACCAGGAGCACCCGGGGAGTAAAAAGAATTTCCCAACTGGGTAATCGGCCGGGGGGGGTGAGTGGCAAACTGAAACAAAAAAACCCAGTAATCGTAAAGGACACGGGAAAAAAAGTATGGATGGGCCGACGTTACGGGGGTGGGGGGGGGGTATAGGGGGTCGGTGCGGGGCGGTGCGTATGTAAAAAGAAAATAACTCCCCTGTATGAGAGAAGGAAAAGAACAAAGGAGGAGAGAGTGGGGGGCCAGCAAGTGAAAAAAAAAAAATGTGGTTCTGGTGGGGTCATAAAATAAGTCTAGGCAGGAGGTGTGCTGGGTGTGGGGGGGGGCCAACGGTACAACGGGGGAATGGGTGACCGGCAACAGGGACACAACACCGGATGGGAACAAAAAGAACGGATTGACGCGGAGGGGGGGACCGGCCAGGGTTGTCAGTTGGGGGGGCACCAATGAGGCTGAGTAACGGGGAACGGGGAGTCTTACGAAGGAACCCCAGACGACCGCCCGTGAACAGGCCACACTTGGCGGCTATGGGGAGTGGAAAAACCAGAGAAGACACCAACCCAGAAAGGGGTGGGAAAAATGGGGCAAGGGGAAGGACAGGATGCCGCAAAGGGGGGAATTTTAGGATCTGGGGTTAGAGTTACTTACAACAAGGAAAGAAACAAACAGGTGGAATAAAACCTCTGGGAAGGGGCGGAGCACGTTTTGAGCGAAGGGGGATTCCACGGAAGGGGGGAGGCTTTGCCGGACCAGGTGGGTCGCAAATTACTGGGGGCAGGGCGGACAGGGGGCTTAGCGGAAGACGGACGAGTTTCAACTTTCTGACGGGAAGAAAAAAACGCTCAAGAAAGACAACCGCAAAACCCGCTTTCGGGGAAAGGGCCACAGGGGGGGGGGGGCACCCAGGACGAAGCGGTTTCTTATCGGGAGCATCACTTGGAGCCTGGGACGCAACGGGGAAACGACAATTTAAAGAGGCAGAGAAACGCCCGCAAGGGATGGCGGGAGGGATGGAGGTGGGCGCGAACAGGACGGACCTGGGAAGGGGAGAATCAAAAAGGGATCAAAAGAGAGAAAAAAATAGGGGGTGGGAGGGCACGGAGGCGCCTTGTTTTGGCTCGGGCAGTGGCGAATCGCTACTTTAGGCTAGGGGGGGGGGACCGGCGTAGTAGAAAAGAGGGACGAAGGGGGCGGCGCTAAAACAAGCCAGCAGACTGGGGAGATGACAGCAAACAAAGGACTGGGGCAACAAGGGGGGGGTCAGACAGAACGGCTGGGACCAGGAACAACTGTGCAAAGGAGCACACTCTGAGGTCTAGTAGAGGGAAAGAAAGGGCCCGGAGGGAGTGGAGCAGAAGTGAACGGTACTGCGGGAGGGTGTTATGGGTTTTCCACCGGGGAGGGGTTTCGGGTGCATCTTAAAAAAAAGGGGGGGAAAGGGGCTGACATGGGTCTGTGAGATTGCGGGGTGACTTGCAACCAAAGCGGGCGGGGTGGAGCGAGGCGGCGAACCGAGAGGATTGTCGAGAGGGGTTGTTCGTCCCAGGACGTTTGCGGTCGCAGGGGTTGAAAGGACAAGTGAAGGGGGACCTTAGGTTGGGGAGGGGCTCGGTCACTGGGTCTTCGAATGGAACAAACGGAATCGTTGGACGGCAGGGCAGGTCACAAGGAAGGAAGGGGGGGGAGTCGGCCGGATGCAAAAACGGCGGGACGGCTCACTGAAAAGTCAGGGATTTTTTAAAAACTGGAACAGTCAGGGCCAGGGGGCAGTCCCCAATTGGCCCAAAGCGGGGAGGGGGAAACCATGTATTCTTTTGCCCACCATCTGGATAAAAATTGGACCTCCGTGGAGGAGTCCTTATTCGTCTATCCACCAGATCGTTCCATTAGGGGAAGAAGTAGTGGTCCCGGTGGAGAACTTGTACGAACGGAATATACAAAAACTGGTTAAAAGGGGAAGTAACAATCACATTCAGGGACCAAAAGAAACTTATGATGTGGATTTGTCACCTTACAGGGGGAAACCAAAAAGGTGGGGGGGATCACTCTGGGGGACCACAGAACTAGCCAACTCATCCAATGGATCGGGGGGAAAGTCTTTTAGGGTAGAGGAGCGGGGATCAAGGGGAAGACCTCCGGGGAGGGGGGGGTAAAAAAGGCGAGTAACGAGTTGATGTCTCTCTCAGAATCTTTGGAAAAAGTTTCTCCCCGGGAAAACAATCG
>Ga0179593_1457657_pt1 | contig 10284 bp, 11 predicted proteins | sample CZODoug2_1_08_16_FD_185931 | JGI IMG/M metagenome (GOLD analysis project Ga0179593, IMG submission 185931) | Vadose zone soil fungal communities from Angelo Coast Range Reserve, California, USA - CZODoug2_1_08_16fungal (PacBio error correction) | ecosystem: Environmental > Terrestrial > Soil >...
GGCGCGGAGGGTTCCATCAAAACGACGGGGCGCGTCCGACAATCTTCTGATTTTAAGGGAAAAAAAAAAAGCTGTTGGAGGGAGTAGGTAACGAGGAAAAGGGGGAAAAAAGTGGGCAGCATGAAAAGATGCCTCCTTTCACTAATCGATCATTCCGAAGGGGGAAGGAGCCCCGGCCGTCAGGAAGTGAAGTTTGAACGTTGCAAAAACGCACGGGAAGGTCCTGGGGGACCCACGCCCTCACGTAATCGTAAAAACGGGCGTTAATCACGGAAAGCGGGTACGATGTGGCTCCAGCAAAAAAATGGAAATACCATGCCCTTGACAGAGTCTTCCGGCCGAAGTGTGGATAAAAAAAAGGACTTAGGCCATTCGGAGATGTTTGGACCGGAAGCAGGGGGCGACACATAAAAGGGATGGGGGGTCCTGGTCCGACGGACACCAAAGAGGAACCTGGTTTATGAGAAGAAAAAAGACGTACTGTTCAAGGGATGTTGCCCCAAACCTAGGGTCCAAATGAGCTTGGGGGCCGGACAGGGGGAGCAGGGAGCATCTAAATAAATCCGAAAGCCTGGGGCAAGGGAAAAGGAACCACAGGTGGGCAGAAGGTGGGAGGAAAAAAACAAGGGGAAGTGCCCGGATCACAGCAAGAAACGCGGTAAAAGAAAACGCTTCGAACAAGTCGCACCAAAAAATAAAAAAAGTCCCAACAATGTAGGCCAGTCGAAGAAAATTTGAACGGAAGCCTGGCAAGTGGAAAAAAAGCTAAGGGTCACGCCACAAGAGTAAAAAGGAGCTTTCGAAGGGGGTCAAAGCGGAGAGTTGGGGGTTCAACAGAAAAAACTTCGGGGGGAGGAACAAGGGGCTTACCTTAAAGCAGGTCCACACATTTGAAGGGAATTCGGAAAAGTCGAATGGGGTACAATTGAAAGTTGTGGGGGGGAAAGGAATCCTCGAACTGGAAGTCAAGGGTAGATTCGAACATGTTCGGCGGGAAGCAGTAAGAAACAGAATTTCCCGGGGGGGTCTGGCATGGGGGCAAGAAAAATCGGTGGGGGGGGGGTTACAGGAGAGGGGTCCGCAGTTGCACAAAAAAAAAAAAAATTCTGACAGTGAATGGGGGGGAAGTTAACAACACAAAACGGAGGGGGGGGTTTCCAAGGGTTTTTGGAACATCCCTGTAGGGGGGTAAGCTGCCCCAATCCTTGGGGACGGATGATGTGAACGATGGATTGGGAAAAGACGGGGACACGGGTTCGTAAATCAGGGGAAGAGGGGATGTACGAGAAAGGTGAACGAGTCAAGGTGAGATTGAGTCTTGTACAAAAGAGGGGGTCAAACGGAGGAAAAGGCGCGCAAGAGATTGGGAACGGAACGTTCGTGTGTCTCCTCCTGTGAGAAAAATTTCAAGAACGGCCAAAACCCAGGCAAAAATGTCGAATAAAAAAGAAAGACCGTTGGGGGGGGTGAAGGATAAACTAGGCCTGGGGCCGGGTCACCACTGGGAGACCACAGGTCTCAATCCTCTGTAGAAAAGAACAGGAGAAATGCAAGATGATATGAAAAACAATCCTGCGAACGCGGTCTCCGTGCAGAGGTTCCTCGGGGATGAAATCAACTGGCAGGATACATCGCAACAAAGTCAAAACCACCGGAAAAGCGAACATGAAAAAGGTAACAGCCGTCGGGAAACAAAAGCGCGCGCCACGCGAATGCCGACCATTGCTTAAACAGGGGAAAAGTCCCCCAAAAAATAACCGTAAGTGAACCCCCCGGCGGGGAGGGAAGGGAACAGATCTAAAACAACGGCGACGTGGTTCGGATTACTGGCCAGAAACTGTATAGCCGCTTAAAAAAGTGCACTGGGGGGTGCAGAACCTGGTCAGAGGGGACAGTCCGGGGGGAAGTGGCAACGGTGGGAAGCTAGGGACAGCCGGACGTGTGGCAGAAGTGACACAAAAAGAAGGTGGGGACAAAATACGCAAGACGGCCCTGGGGACTGGGGCCGGGGAGTGGGCCAGCGAAAGACATCCAGAGTCGACGACGAACCAAAGATAAAAAAGACCAGGAGGACGGAAAAAACCGATAACAGGTAACAATTCCAGGGGAAGGTCAAAGAAAGGGGGTCGCCTAGCTCAACGATGGACGAAAAGGGAAGAAGATGTTTCCCGGAGAAGTGCTCCAATTCCGTGGAGGAAAGGGGGCAAAAATCAGTCGGGGGGGCGGTCCAAAAGGAAAACAGGCGGGGTCACGATATCGACTAACGGAAAACTGCTCCAACAAATCAGATTATGGAAAAGCGTGAAGCGCATTCTCAAAGGTATCAAGGTTCAAAAAATAGGACACCGCGGTAAAAATGACCCAGAAAAGTCAATCAAAAAAGCTAGGGGATGTAAAACCGGTCTCTATACAACAAGGTACACTAGCTCCTTAGGAAAAAAAAAAGAAGCTATCAAAGGGGACCTTGGATTAGGGGGTCGGAAATCTTGGGTGTGCTTTCCCTCAAAACAGAGCGATCGGTGGACGGGGGGGGGGGTTATCGGTTATGGAACTGGGTCTCCGACCGGGACGGGGGGTGCTCTCGACAACAAAAAAACGGGGAAAGAAGAGAGATACATAACGCAATTCGCCGAACAACAATTCCAGGGGCCACACAAAGTACCATCGCGGCCCCGGCGGCGGATGCTGAAAACGAAAACACCACCGATAAAAGAACGGCATGGAATGATTGGCGAACGACAGCTATTAACTTGATAGTGGTAAAAAGAGAGGTGCACCGCTAAAATTTAAAGATCTCGGACGAAACCTAGCCACAAAAACATTGCTGGACAAGAAAGCGCCACTTCCAACACCGGGCCTACCCAGCCCGGAATGATGTGGGTTTTCGAAAAAAAAAAGCTGACCGGGGGTAAGACGCATAAGCGGTTGAAATCCCCGTTTGCCCATGGAAAGGCCCAGATTGTGGGCACAGTGTAAACACGGAATCGCAAACATGCTGAAAGCGGTGGTAACCAGAAATACCGCGGGGGGAAAAGACCATGGAGTTGGGGGAACCGCCGCCTTGGATGGACTGATCGTTTCAGAAGGGGTGAGGGGGGGAGCGATTCCCTGAACTAATTCAAAAACCCTGGGGGGGGTCATTGGCCGCCAAGAACCGCCGACCGAGGACGTCAAGAAAAAAGCGAAGGACCCGTAAATTTTGGGTAAAGCGGCTTGGGGCGGAAAGGTGTCGACACGAACACGAGGATCCCCAAAGAAGACGCGTAAGCCCAATTAAAAAGGACCCGGGGTCAGGGAAAAAGAAAACGGTCATAGGAGCAGAAAGGCCAGAAGGGGGGAAGCGATTCAGCAAACTTTTGTAAGACAAAAGGAAGTCGGACAAGGGTGTTGTGAAGGGCCAAAAGGGAGCTGGATGGGGGAAAAAGGACTCTCATCTAGGGAGGCAAAATAGCAGTCCGCGGTTGTAAAAGCCTGGAAGGAGGGAGCAGACTCGAAAACTGGGTGTGTGGGAGGAGGAAATCGACTGCATTGGGGGCCACTCGGAACAGAGCGGGAAAGGGGATGGAACTCGGGATCGGGGAGATCGGATTGAGCGCGCCAGAGGATTGGAGAAAAAGGGGGGGCAGACACGGGAAACTCGTTAGCGATCCGGGGGAGAGGCACCGATGGAAGAGGAAAGTCGGGCAAGCAAGGGGGGAAAAAAGGGGAAAGGCGATTATTAAAGGAGACGAAACCGAAAGGAAAAGAAGGAAAAACTTTGTAACGAAGGGAAAGACGGATGGCAAAAAGGAATTGGAAAAAAGAGAATAGGACTGAATTCACCTTATACGCGTAAAGGATGAATCCAACGAGAAGAAAGGTTGAAACGGGACGCAAGTTTTCAATCCAACGGGGGAAAGTCAAAGAGGGGGGGGAGAGAGCAAAACAAAGGGAGGGAACGCCACAAGGAAAAGGGTCCAAACACCCCACAGGGGGGGATCAGCAGGACACTGCCGGCACGAGAAGGTTCAACAAAAACCGGAGATAAAAACGAGACAGCCACTTGTGGGGGGGGGGAAAAAAAGGCCTACAGGACCACGGAGTAGGGGGTGCCTGCCGCTCTACTACTGAAGCTCCGGATGCAAAACTTATCCGGGGAAGGGGAGAGTGGGGGAACATCCAAAGAAAATTTGTCCTCCGAGGAAAAGACAAGTTCCACTTGGAAAAAGAAAACTTCTGATGGGTACGATTGGGTGAGGGGAGCCTTGGGAGTTTAATGGAAACCATAGCAGAGGCTTCTGACAGGCAGCGGACATCCGCTTTAATATGTGGCGGGGAAAAAAAGCGGAGGGAAAACTGTTAGGGAGGACCGAACAATTGGCGGTCACGAGGGACAGCTTGAAAAGGGGAAAAAGGGTGGGGGAGATGTGGGAAATCGTCATGAACCGCCGATTCAACTCAGTAACTTGTGGTGGGGGGGGGGGCAAGGATTGAACATGTGTTGCTTCTCAAGAAGGGGGGAAGAGACTGCTCAATGCCGCATTTTTACACAGAGGGACAGTAAAAGCACGGGAATCGATGTTTTTACTACAGGCCTCCGGCAAAAAAAAGTCAAAAAAAGGGTTGAAGAAAAACAGGCCAAGTGGGACGCAACCAGAAAAAAACACGACAGGCAGGGCTGCGGACCTCAAAAACTTAAAAAACCCGAAAGGGGAAAGTCTTTGGGAAGAGGGGAGACCATGGGCCGCAGGGGGAGATGATATAACGGCCAAAGTCGAGCCAGAGGTAATCCCAATTGGGGAGGACGACCAGGCAAAAGGGGGGAAGGGATCACGACGCGAGGTCGACGCCGCAAGAAATAAGAGGGAACTCTCGGAGGAGGGAGAGGGTGGGAAAAAAAAAGGAAGAAAAATCTTAAGAGAAAGGGAAGGGGACCAGGAAATGAAGTTCCGCCTTAACAAAAAGAGGAAACTGCCGCCAGAAGAATGGATCAACTGAGGGAGAGGGGAGGGGGCAAGGGAAAGAGGACTGCCCCAAGACAACAGAAGAGTTGTCCAAGAGACCCTCATACAATCATAATCGAAAGAGAAACAAAAAAAAGAGATAGTATAGAGAAGGGGTGAGGAAGGTGGAGGGTCATTCCAAGAAAGTCCGTCGCGCCCGGGGGGGGGGGGCGGCGGGACGAACTACCGAAATGGACCCAAAAAGACAGGGATCAGGATTCATTCATTGCACAGGCAGAGGATTTCGGGGGGAGAATCCAGAAGGGGGGGGGGAAAAGGGGAAAAAAAGGTTCCCCAAAGAAGGTGACATATGGGGAACGGAACTGTGACGTAGAGAATCTTGAAGGATAATGAAAGGGAGGAGGAGGATCGTCGTAGACTGTGACCAGAAGGGGAGGCTCCTCAAGGAAAAGGAGCAGATCTCAGATCCAAAGAAAATCGGAATCAAAAATAAAGAGGATCCACTCTGGGAGGGGGGGACGCAAAGACAAACCTTTAAAAAGAAGGCCCAAACCGGAAAACGGGCTGACCGAAAGTGAATGGAAAAAAAAGCATTCCGCGGAGGGGGGCGGGCAGGGGGGGTCTAATTTTTGGAGAACAAATGAAAGGGCAGGGAAAGGGCAACCGCGAGAAAGGCAGCAAGGCCGAAGAAAATTCCAGGTGATGGGTGCCATGAAAGAGGGGGGGTCAGAAAAAAAAGGCTACTTTGGTGTCGCGGGGAAAGGAATCAAGAACTGGCAATTGATCAGGGGACAATCCGGTGAAACACCCACAAGAAGGCCGGAGAGGGGGGGGGGACATCGGGGGGAGCAAAAGGAACCTCTCACGCTCGGGAAATGATCTTCAAACGGGTCGGGTCAGCAAGATGAAAAAGAAACGCAATAACCTAGTCAGGGAGGAAGAAAGAGACAAGGTTCCGCCGTAGGGAAAACCAAAAAACAATATTAATAAAAAAAAGGTGAGAATGACACCTATGGTTCCAAAAGGAGATGGAAAGTTGGGGGGCCACATGACCCACGGGAAACGAAAAAATGACAAGCAGCGCAAAACATTCAAAAACAAAAAAGAAGGAAAGGGTCGGGGACCTGGTTGGGGGGAAAGAGAAAAGGGGTGGGGGAAAAAAATAAAGGAAAAAGGCCGTCAAAAAGAAATGCTGGACAGGGTTGGAATTAAGCAAGAAAAAAGTACGGAAAAAGCAGGGGAACCAACTACCGTGATGGGAAAGGGCATATCTAAAGCATTTTTGTTACGAAGGGCCCACTTGGGCCCAAATGGGCGAAGGGGAAAAATGAAGACCAAAATGCTGGGGGGGAAAAGAATTGTTGAGATACAGCAAAGAAAAGGGGCGCTGTGCCGCCAAAAATAGTGATTAAGGGGGGAGAGGGGCAACTAAACTCGTTTGAAAGGGGAGGAAAAAGAGGTCGTGGGTGTTCGTCGGGGGAAGAAAAGAGGAACAGTAAGGGAAGGAAATTTCAAGCCCGGTGAAAAAGGCCGGCGTCCAAAAAAGCCGACCAACCGCTGGAAAGACGTTGCGGGGGGGGGGGAAAACCGCCGCCGTAGGAAGAAATATTGTTTTTTAAGACCTTTTTAAAAAAAAAAACCGGATAGGGAAAAACTGGAAAAAAAAATGTCGGAAGTGACCAAAAAAAAAATTTCGTTGGAAAAAAGCGAAAAACGGGCCGCGAAGACCCTAGGAAAAAGGTGGCCAACACGGCGAAAAAAGAAAAACCAAAAGAGAAAAACATCAAACCAAAAACATAGATCGCAGAGGAACCATATAAAACAAAGGCGCATCGACGGGGGGGGTCCCCCCGAAGAAATCAATACAGGGGCATGAAGACTCAAGTCGGACCAATCACGGGAAACAAAACAAGAAAGCAAAAGAACTTCCCATGGAGAAGGGGAAACTCGGCGAAAAAAAGAACGATCTACCGGGTAAACTCCCTGGGGCAAGGCATCCCAGATAAAAAAAGAAAGTTTCGAAATGAAAAAAAAAAACGCGGCCATATGCACAAGAAAGACGCAGCTGGGGTACTGAGAACAAGACGACCCCGACGAAAGGGGGATGACTACGCTGCAAGGACCGTGATTGGAACAAAAGGGGGCCCACTCAGTAATAAAAGGGAAACGGGGTCCTGGAAGGTCAAAATCAATTTTTGGTATGAGGAAAACCGAACGGGGTCGGTGTTCGAACAGTCCCGCCCAAAAAGCGGTCTTTTACAAAAGGATGAAAAAAAAACAATCGCCTGGAAGGACTTTACAAAAGTCAGAAGGGGCTGGGGAAAACGCAAGCCACCATGCCAAGTGCTTGTCATAAGACTGTTTTCCCGCAAAGAAAAAGAGACAAGAAAAACTAGGTCGAATATTAGGCCCCTCAGGACGGGCAAACGGAAGGAAGGACCCGGGTAGTTCACCGAGGAACGGACCGAGGGACCTGAGGGGAAAAGCTATGTTGCAAAAGTGATGAAAAGGGAGAAAAAAACTGCTCGCAAGTGAGGGGAAAAACTTGGGTTCCACGGGAAAAGGGGAGGAGAATGCTGGGCACATACGGCCGCCAAAATCAAAATCGGGATGGGGGGAAGGAAAAGAAAAGGGCTGTTAAGGGCGCTGGGAAAAAAAAAATACAATCAAGGTCCCAATGGAGGGGTAAAGACGACTAAGTAAAAACCGCGGGGGGGCTTACAAGGGGTCAAAAAAATCATTCCGGTCCGAAGAGAACGAAACTTCTAAGAAATCTTGCAGTAAGGTTGGGGTTGCACAGGGGGATTTCTTTTCAATAAACTAGGTTTTTTCGAGGGTAAAAAAAATAGCCGTGCGACTCGGGGGGGGAAAAAAAAAGTGGGAGTGTCATCGAAACTGATCCCAGGTGGGGGGGAAAAACTTTGCGGGGTGTTACTAATCAACAAAGCAAAAAAGCAACAACGTTAAAGGAGGAAGACATGGACACCAAAATGGAACAATCAAACGGAATGACACCGGGGTACCATCTTCTACGGAACGAGCTGCCGCAGAAACGAAGGAAAAAAATACAGAAAAGCAACCAAAGTAAAGTATCGTATGTCGACTGCGAAAAAAAAAATCTTCACTCGTGGGGGATAAAGGCTTGGTAAACTACCGAGAGGGGGGAATCGGTCGGCGGAGGGAGCCTATTGAAAGATTAGGTCCAGAGCGGGGGGCAACAAAAGAAACACATCCCTACGATGGGGGATCCGGGACCCGGAAAAAAGGCTAGGCAGACGTCCGCCCGGTGGGTCGTTGGGGAAAGGAAAATTTCTGCATGTTGAGCACGCTCTGGCGAAAGAGCCAAAACATCTGTACAGGCTAAAGGGGGAAGTGCAATAGGCGGAACAGGGAAATGGAAAAGGAACGCATTCCTTTGGAAATGGTTTTCGAAAGAAGAGGGCGCGGGTCAGCGACGTCTATTATCAATAGGAACGGTGGAGCCCACTAAAAGCCGGCTTCCCTCACAGGCCGGGTTGTTAGAAAGAGGGTTCGGAAAAAAGGTGAACGCACGAAGGGCATATCCTGGAACTAATTCAAAAAAAAAAAAAGGGCCTGCGAAACGGAGAAACAGCAAACTACTTCGCCAGAAAATATGCGGGCCCGGAACAGTTGTGAAGGCGGGGGTAAAGTAATCACCGGAAAAAAACGGTTTCATCGAAGGCCCGGGAGGGGAAGGGGAACTTGCGGTAGATGGGAGGAGACCGCGGGCAGGAGAGCCCGGGGAAAAGAAAAGCTTTTGAAAAAAAGAAAGGGACCTACGGGAAGAAGCAGCGCCGTTGAAAAATGGGGATGATGCCAGAACTGGATTGGGAAAAAAGGAGGAACCGGAAGCAAGAAAGGCGATTATTTCAGACGGGGAAAGATGAGAAGGGAAAAAACGATATGGCGAGACAGAGGTTGAAAAAACGACAACGTACGAAATACTACTGGTAAGCGCACCTCTTCGCAGGGGAAAAAAAAATCTGGATATCGAAATCGGGGGGCAGCGGCGAGACAACGGGGAGCTTGAAAAAGGAGGGAGAAACCTGAAAAAAAAAAACGCATCATCTTTGGGGGGGGGAAAGAAGGACAGACGGGGAGGGGAAGTGAAAGACTCAGCAGTGAAATGAGAAACCAAAACAGGAGACGAAACCGTAAATGAGAAAAAGAAAAGAGAATTGAGAACAAGGATTTATGCCAATCCGAGACAGTAAGGGAAAGCCGACCAAACGAAAGGGAACTGGCGACAACCAGGCACACGCATTGGGGTATCGCATCAAAGGCCGGTGAAAGAGGGAAAGGGGCGCTACACCTCATTAAGCGAAAGCCAAGAGTGAGGGGGGGGAGGGCCCCCACCCCCCACAAACCAAAAAAATCAGCATAATGCAAACAGAATATGGCCCCACAAGAAGTCGAAGTAGGATTGACACACCCATTCCGGGGGGTAAAGAGGACGAAACGAAACGAAGGGGGTAGGTGATTGCAAAAAAGGGGATGAAGGGAGAAAAAGTAAAGGAGTTGGTCTGTCTGAACCCTCAAAGAAAGCTTTCGGAAAAGATGAAAGGAAAAAAGCCGCTAATATGGGGGCGTAACGAATCGGAATAGTCGTTTAACGAGGTTAGGGAAAAGAAGAAGACAATTTTGGGGGGAAAAAAAAGAATTGGGATATGGGAAGAGCCGAGCGGGACCCCATTGGGGGACGCGTCTGCCCGGAGAGGCTGCACCTGGGGGTGTTGGAAAGGGCAAAGGGGGGGAGGAATTGCAGACAAAAAGGAATACGAAAGAAAAAAAAAGGTCCATGACCATCGTCAATCACCGGAAAAGGGGAGGGCTGGAACGGCCAGAAAAAAAAAGGGACGGGGGTGCCGTCGTCAAGACAATGACACAAAAAATCAGCCGTCACGCCGAGAGAAGACAAGGCATCAAAGAAGCCGAGAAGCGGAGCCTGGGGAGTCTGAAGGGGGGGCAACCCGCCAACAATGAACGGAAAGCGATCTTTAGAACGAAGGGTAACCCGCCCGAGCCCTAAAGGGGCCCCAGGAGCGAAATTCACGAAGCAAAAGAATCAGGACGGCACGGAGACCCATAAAGGGAAAACGCTCTCCGGAGACAAGAACGGCCGCACGAATGGAAAAGCTTCATGCAGACATTTCAACCAGGGGAGAGGGGAGCAGTGACAAAAAAAGAAGAAAAACTGGAATTAGGGAAGACGAGGAAGGCCTTGGACGTCGTAAAATGGGAGAAGAAAGACCAAGGCCAAGGAAAGGGAAAAAGAATGTCCTAAGGTGCACCGAAAGCGAAAAAAACAAGGGGGTCCATC